>ERZ1370068.5766-contig-4777_pt1 | contig 47132 bp, 59 predicted proteins | sample MGYA00561227_ERZ1370068 | MGnify/ENA primary metagenome ERZ1370068 (study PRJEB38410, sample SAMEA6850437) | metagenome | study: Metagenomic assessment of the ecological functions of the soil: analysis of the soil microbiota associated with the... | reverse complement strand
TTGTACTTCGTTCCAGTTACGTATTGCTGTCGACGTCGAGAGCGGGCGCCTGCAGCCGGGCGTGACCGTGATCGTCGAGGGCGACCGCATCGCGGAGAGCGGGCGAAGCGGCCGGCTCTCCGGATGCCGCCGGGCGCACGGGTGGTGGACGCGACGGGAAGGTTCCTGATCCCGGGACTGTGGGACATGCACGTCCACACGGCGTTCGGCGACTGGTTCCCTGGGCGCCCGCGACATCGCCCTTCCCCTCTTCGTGGCGAACGGCGTGACCGGCGTGCGCGACATGGGCGGCGACCTCGAGCGTGCTGCTCGAGTGGCGTCGAGGCGATCGCGCGCGGGGATCCCTCGTCGGTCCGAGGATGGTGCATCAGCGGGCCCATGCTCGACGGCCCCAAGCCGCGCTTCCCCAGCTCGGTGGCGATCGCCACGCCCGAGGACGGCCGCCGCGCGGTGAGGGACCTCGCGGCGCCGCGGCGTGGACTTCATCAAGCTGCAGTCGCTGATACCCGCGCGACGCGGTCTTCGCGATCGCCGACGAGGCGAAGAAGGTCGGGATCCCCTTCGCCGGCCACGTCCCCGACGCGGTGCGCGCGAGCGAGATGTCCGACCGCCGGCCAGAAGAGCTTCGAGCACCTCATCGGGATCTTCGAGGGCAGCTCGCCGCGCGAGGACGATTTCCTGAAGGGCGAAAAGAGCCCCGGGCGGTTCCTGACAGGGCTTCGACGAGGGGCGGGCCGTGGCGCTGGCCGCGCTGCTGGCCCGCAACCGCACCTGGCAGTGCCCGACCCTCGCCTGGGAGCGCGGCGGGAACCTGATCGAGGAGCGCGACCTCGACCACGACCCGCTCGCGAAGTACGCGCCCGCGAGCTGGAAGAGACGGCACCTGGAAGCGGTTCCGCGAGCAGGTGACGGGGAGTTCAACGTGGACGACCTGCGCGACGCGGAAGCGGTTCGTCGCGAAGGAGCTCGAGGTCGTGGCCGCGCTCCATCGCGCGGGCGTGCCGTTCCTCGGCCGGCACCGACACGGTGGCCGGCGTCTACATCTTCCCGGGCTTCAGCCTGCACGACGAGCTCGGGGCTGCTCGTGCAGGCGGGCTTCACGCCTGCTGGAGGCGCTGCGGAGCGCCACGCTGCTGCCGGCGCGAGTACCTGTCGATGTCGGACCGCCTGGGCGCCGTCGAGGAAGGGGATGCTCGCCGACCTCGTGCTGCCTCGACGCGAACCCGCTCGACGACATCGCGAACACGCGGAAGATCCGCGCGGTGGTGGCCAACGGGCGCTACTTCTCGCGGGACGACCTGGACGCGCCTGCTGCGGGGGTCGAGGTGCGGGCCAGCGGCGATTCAGTCGGATCACGAAGCCACTGATTACGTATATGTAGTTTGATACCCATCTACCCACGGATATTCCCGACAATGCGCTCGTGAGGTGTTTGGCATGACACAGTCACGAGACTGTATGGATCGACGCGAATTCACGGGACGGGCGCTGATGGCCATGCTGGCCGGCGTCACCGTCACGATCACCGGCTGCGGCTCCGGAGGCCCCTTCGTGACGCCCGACCCCCTGACCGACAGGACGGCCGCCGTCACGAACAACCATGGACACGTGGTCACGATCACGTCCGCCCAGCAGAAGGCGGGCGGCAACGTGACGCTGAACATCCAGGGTACGGAAGCCACGACCACGTGCTGGAGCTGACGCCGCGGAGGTGTCCACGATCCGCGTCGGGGCCAAGGTCAGGAAGGACTGCGGCATGTCGCGCAGTCCCGTACACACGATCACGTTCAACGCCTGAGGCCGCTCGGCCGCTCGACGCAGCGCCCGCTTCGTTCCGGGGCGCTCGCGGTCTACCGATCCACGCTCGCCATCTGCTCTGGCGTTGTAACGCGGTCCGGACACCTTCTCCGGCGCGAGCGCCGCGTCCGAGCGCGGCCATCTCCTCCGGGCTCGAGCCGAGACGTCCGCGGCTCCGACGTTCTCCTCGCAGGTAGCTGCCGCCGCTTGGTGCCCGGGATGGGCACGATGTCGGGCCCTTGTGGAGCAGCCAGGCCGAGCGCGATCTGCCCCGCGGTGACGCGCTTCGTCGCGCGCCAGCTCGCGCACCGCCGACGCCGGCCCGCACGTTGGCGTCGAAGTTCTCGCCCTGGTAGCGCGGGTCGTTGCGGCGGTAATCGCTCTCCGCGTACTCCTCGGCGCGCTTCACCGCGCCGGTCAGGAAGCCGCGGCCGAGCGGCGCGAACGGCACGAGCCCGATGCTCCAGCTCGCGCAGCAGCGGGATGATGCGCGGCTCGAGGTTGCGCTCCCACAGCGAGTACTCGCTCTGCAGCGCCGAGATCGGGGTGCACGGCGTGCGCGCGCCGGATCGTCTGCTCGCCCGCCTCGGAGAGGCCGAGGAAGCGGACCTTGCCCTCGCGCACCAGCTCGGCCATCGCGCCCACCGTCTCCTCGATCGGCACGGCGGGGTCCACGCGGTGCTGGTAGAGCAGGTCGATGCGGTCGGTGGCGAGGCGGCGCAGCGAGCCTCGACGACCTCGCGGACGTGCTCCGGCCGGCTGTCGACGCCGGTGATCGCCGCCGCTTCGTCGATCGTGAAGCCGAACTTGGTGGCGATGACGACGCGGTCGCGCCGGCCCTTGAGGGCGCGGGCCAGCAGCTCTTCGTTCGTGTACGGGCCCGTACGCCTCGGCCGTGTCGAAGAAGGTCACGCCGAGCTCGATGGCCCGGTGGATGGTGGCGATCGACTCGCGCTCGTCGCGCTCCTCGGCGGTGCCGTAGGACTGGCTCATCCCCATGCAGCCGAGGCCGAGCGCGGACACGGAGGAGGCCCTGGGTCCCGAGTGGGCGCGTGGTCAGCATCATCGCCACTCTACCCCGCGGCGCTCGTCCGATCGTCAGCCGATAGCCCAGCACGGCCAGCGCCACGGCCGAGACGCATCAGCACGAGCATCAGCACGGCGGCTCGCCACAAGGTGTAGTCCACGAGCTCGTGCAGGCCGCTCAGCGACGGAATCCCACGGCGCGGCTCTTGATCCGTCGGCTTCCTTCAGCCCCTCGATCCGCTCCACGCGCAGGGCGTCGAGGACCGCCACCCGCTCCTGCCGGAGCGCCTCGAGGGGTGGCGACCCGCTCGGCGGTCACGTAGGCCAGCGTCTCCTTCCGCTGCGCGCTCATGTCCTCGAGCGTCGCCCGTCGCTCGGCGTCAGCAGCTCCCGGAGGCGTGATTCGGGGCCCATCAGGCCCGGAAGCTCGCCCATGACCGCGTCCGCGCGCTTGGACGCGACGCCCAGCGCGTGGATGTCGTCCAGCGCCCGCGGCGCACGCTGGGCTCGTGCGCCATGTCGGCGACCAGCAGCTCGGCCTGCCAGCGGGCCTGCTTGGGCAGCTGGGCCGCGTAGGTGTTGAGCCGACCGGACGGGTTCTCGATCGTGTCCGTGGCCGCGCCGACGGCGACGAACGCGTCCCGCTCGGGCGCATCTCGGCCACGGACGCGGAGATCGATGCGCGCGACGTGAAGTGGCGCTCGATGGGGTGCTCCCTGGCCCAGCTTCTCGATCCGGCCGCGGGCCCTCGCGAAGGCCTCGGGCCCCGTCGTGATGTCCCTGATGACGGCGTCGCGTCCGCCAGCACGTTGCTGGCGACCTCGCGCACCAGGGGCTGCTGCTGGCCGAAGGAGTCCCGGCCCTCGCCCTCGTCCAGGAAGTGGTGCGGCTGGAACGCGAACGCCCCACCACGTCCATAGCGCCTTCGAGCGGATCGGCGCGATAGGCCGCGGCGTAGAGCGCCGGGATCACCTCGATCTTGGCCGTGAGCGCGCCGCCGGCGGACGACGGGGTCGCTCGCCTCGCTGCGGACGCTGGTCGGACGCCTCCTCGATCCGGCCCGCCAGGCGCTCGGCGAGGTCGTTCACGCGGGCGCGCAGCACGGGTGCGCTCACGCTCACCGCCCCCGTCTTCTCCATGATGTCGGTCTGCCGCGCGGGCCGCCACGGGCGCGCAAGCCGCGGCCAGCGCGGCGGCCGGGAGGCCCGCGCCGATGCCCGTGAGTCCGGTCCGGCCCGTGCGAGGTGCCCGTCATGGACGCCATCCTTCGTTCGCGGCTCGATTATCGGGGCTGGCGGGCCCGGCCGCGAGCGCGCCTTTCGATCGCGCTCCGACCCATCTGTCTTATGCTTGGGGCGCCCGAAGGAGATGTGAAGGATGCGAACCCTCATCGGTGGCGTCGTTCTCACCGGCTTGATGGCTCCGGCCGTGCTCGCGCAGGCGCCGGCCGCTTCCAACGAGCTTCCCGACCGCTTCCAGATCGACACCGGCTATTTCCGGATCAGCGCGAACACCGTGTTGAACTTCAACGCGCCGGGGGCGGGGAACGACGTCTCGTTCGAGAAGGACCTCGGCGTCGCCCCGGACGCAAACACGTTCTGGCTGGACGCGACCTGGCGGGTGGGCCGTCGCCACCAGCTCAAGCTCGGCTACACACGGCTCAACCGGGAGCAGCCGAGCCACACGCTCGAAGCGCGACTTCGTGTGGAACGGCGAGACCTTCAACAGCGGGCTCTCCACGAGCACGACGACGGGGGCGACATCCTGGGCGGCTACTATCGCTTCGCCCTCCTCCGGAACGAGCGCTTCGAGATCGGGCCGAGCGCTCGGCATCGGCTATCTCTGGGAGCGGGTCACCATCCAGGGACCGGCACCATCACGGGTCCCGGCGGGGTGCCGGTGAGCCGCGACTTGGACACCACCGCGAGCACGGGCAGCATCACGGGCGCCGTGGGAAGGCTACGCGAACGCCTGGCCTACGCAGCGCCTGGTCTTGCGGGCCGACTACCTCTACATCAAGGTCAGCCCCGAAGACAGCGAGGCCTCGGTCAACGACTGGCGGCTGGGCGCGGACTACTACTTCTTCAGGAACGCGGGCCTGGGCGTGCAGTACAAGTACAACAAGTACCGCTACGAGCGCGGACTCCTCGTGAGCAAGCTGGGAGGCGAGGTCACCTACGACGGCTTTCAGGTGTTCTTGTCGTTCCTGTTCTAGCGGCAGGTTGAGCGGTCGCGCCTGAGCCGCAAGCCGAAGCTCTCCAGAGGAGTCAGCATGGCGCGACCGTGCGTGGCCGCTTCTGCTCGTCGTTTCGGCCGCGGCGCTCGACCGGACCCGGCCGGGCGGCGGCCCAGAGCCTCGACAACCCCTTCGACCCGCTCCTCCCGGTCCGTTCGATGGGAAGCCGCCGGTGTGGAAGCCGTTCACGGGCGGCTTCTACGGCCTCGACCGCACCGGGGACGACGCGAAGAGCGGAGGCGGGGCGTACCTCGGCGTCTACAGGACCTGATGCCGTCGATCGTCGGCATGGGCGTGAGCGCCGAGGGATACCTGGGCGGCTACTCGGGGCTCTCCGGCGTGAACGGCGGCGGGCGCGCTGCTCGAGCTGCGCTCGCTCTACCTGAAGGCCGGCGTCGACTACGACGTCCAGCGCGAGGACACTTCGTTCATCCTGTCGCTCACCGTGCCGCTGCGGCGCGGCGGCATCCTGTGGCCACGGCACGCACGTGCGCGCCGACTGGCTCCCCGGCCGCGGCAACTCGTGGAACTTCGGCCTGCAGGTCCCGCTGGAGCCGAACATGGGCAACACGCGGCCCCGGGTGACGGACACGCCTTTGCCCGCGCGAAGAAGCCGGCGCCCGGCGCTGAGCGCGGACGTGAAGGCGGCGATGGCCGAGGTGCGCAAGGCCACGCGCCAGGTCACGCTCCTGAACGCGATGTTCTGGCGCGACCACAGGTCGGACCGCCTGAAGTCGCTCGAGACCTCGCGCGCCGAGATGCGGGAGTTCAAGACCTGGATCGACCAGACGGACGCGCTGCGCCCGCGCGGCGTGCGCATGGACGACGAGGTTCGCATCCTCCACGACCACCTCGATCTCGCGTTCGGGCTGGCGGCGGGGGCCGCGCCGGCGGACGCGAGGTCCCGGGGGCCCCTCGGCGCCCTGGCCCGCGAGGTCGTCCTCGACGAGGTCGTCTACCCGTACGACCGGCTCTTCGGGCAGTACAAGCATCCCGAGAACGTGTGGGGCCTGGCCGCGAAAGCGCGCGAGCGCTTCGCGTCGAAGCTGGACGCGTCACCGGCGGCGGGTGCGAACGCAGGCGCGGTGCGCCTGGTCTTCGCCGACTACGTCGCCGCGATCGAGGAGCTGCGGGCCTGGGCGCTGAAGCAGATCCTGACCGACTCGCGCGTGCTGTGGCTCCCTCTGCAGTTGGCGCTGCGCGCCGAGCAGTACGACACCCAGGCGGAGCTCGACGCCATCCTTTCCCGCGCGCAGCGCACGCCGCTGGTCGGAGGCAACCACGTCTTCTACTGGAACGGGCAGCAGTGGCAGCTCACGCTGCACCGGAGCATCCTGGAGACCCGCGACTACCACGTGCTGTGGCTCCACGACTTCGACGGCGTGGACCATGGGGGCGATGCCGACAGCATCAGTTACTTCATCACGGTCGAGGGCTACCTCAAGGCGCTCACCGAGCGCGTGCGCGCAGTTCGACAGGACGGGGAGGATCCCCGTCTACATGATCCTGGTCGACCTCAACTACTGGGAGGGGAACCAGGGCCGGCTCTATACCGACGTGCTGCAGGACCCGCTGCGCGCCAGGCCCTCGCTGCCGAAGCAGGAGGTGGAGGCGAACCGGAAGATGCAGGAAGGTGTGGAGCGCGCGCTGGCCGAGCTGCGGACGGCCGTCGCGGCCTCGAAGCGCCTGCAGGAGGAAGCGTCCCGGCGCGGGCGGGACTGGCTGCGGAAGTACGTCTCCGTGCACCTGAACGTGATGAACCCGGCGGACTTCTCCTATCGCACCAGGCGCCTCGTCGGCTACCTGCCGATCGCGCCCGACACCATCGTGCGCGACCACCGCAAGATCATCCTCTACGACGTGACCGAGCTCGAACCCGGCAAGGGCGCGGCCATCTACGGCGGCGTCGGGGTCGGCAGAGCAGTACGCCTCCGCCACCTGGGAGGACCGCGCGACCCGCCTGGCGGGCCCGCCGCGCTGAGCGTGAAGGACGCGGCCCGCCGCTACCTCAAGCAGAACGGCTTCCGGGACGAGAACATCCCGTTCCCGCTGCGGCCGCTGCCCCGGCCCGCGGACTACGACCAGCGCGTCCAGGCGCTCGGAAGGCGCGAGCTGGACGGCCACGGCGATGGAGGTGCACAACGACCGGGGCTTCGCGGAGAAGGACGCGAGCATCGCGTCGGCCGTGCTCTACACGCTGATGCCGCCCGGCAGCCTGATCGTCGTGCCGGACTCGATCTGGACGCACGAGCTGTGGGCGGCGCAGCTATTCGGGCGCCGCGCTGCGCGGCTGCCACGTGTACGTCATCGCCCCCGCGGCTTCGAACGCGCCCTCCGCCGGCTTCCCGCAGCTGTCGCCGAACGCGCGAGATCTGGAGCCGCTTCATCGAGGCCCGGAAGATCCTGGGCCCCGAGATCGCCGACCGCGGCGGGCGCCTGCGCGTGGGGCTCTACACGCGCGAGGGCGGCGTCGACGACCTGCAGGCGCAGCTCGCCGAGATGCACCAGGCCTTCGAGCGCTACTCCGTTCCTGAAGGAGGACTTCCCGTTCCCCGAGGCCTTCTACGCGGACGTCGGGAGGGGCGAGGAGCTGCTCGCCTCGATCGGCTACCGGCCCGCCGACGACCGCCTGCCGGAGGACGCGCGCGCGCCGCTCCCAAGATGCACCGCAAGACGCAGCTCTTCGTCACGGGAGGCGCCCTGGCGGCGATCGTGAGCGACCCGCGGACGCAGGAGGTGATCCGCGGCCAGACGCGGTTCATCTACCGGCAGGGGATCGTCTTCGAGCCCGAGGAGCTGGCGAAGGCCCGGATCGACCTGGGGAGATCTTCCGTCCGGTATCTCGACGTCTTCCGGGAACTGCCCGATCCCGTGCGCGAGAAGGCCATCCTCTGCATGACGGTCGGCTCGCTCAACAAGGACGCCCGCGGAATGATGACGGACGGCGAGGTGCTGCAGGTGACCGCGGGGGCGTGGGCGATGTGGGCCGTGGCCGACATGTGGATCCTCACCGGATCCACGACCTGGATCGACAGCCAGGAGGAGCTAGACCGCCTGCTGCCGCCCTACAAGCAGGTGGCAGCGGCGCGCGTCGGCCGCTGGGTGCGCAAAGTGATCTAGGGCTGTCCAGCGCGTAGACCACGACCCGGAAGGAGCCGGGGGCGACCTGCGGCCGTTGCGGCTTGCCGTCGGGGCCGGTGGTCGGGGCCTGGAGCTCGGCGGCCGCGACGTAGAGCCGGTGCGTCGCCGGGTCGAAGCGTCATCGTGCGCGACCGCGGCGGCGTCGCCAGAGTCTGCAGGACGGCCAGCTTGCCATTCGCATCCGGCCGCGCGCCACCGTGAGCGTGCCGTCGCTGCTGGAGGCGAAGGCGAGGCCCGGTGCCGGCGTCGAGATGCGTTGGCGTCGACGCCCGGCCCGATCGGCACGAGGAGAGGACGCTTGCCGGTCGGGGCGTCCACCATCAGCATCAGCTTGTTGCTGCAGCCGACGAACAGCCGGTGGCCGGCGGGGTCGAGCGCCAGGCCGGAGGCCCTCCTCTCCCGGCGCGATCGGCCACGTGGCGGCGGCCACGGCGCGCGTCGAGGGGTCGATGGCGACGAGCTGGCTCGTGTCCTCGATGTTGACGTAGATCCTTCCGGCCTTCTCGTCGAACACCGAGAACTCCGGCTTGCCGGGAAGCGGGATGGTGGCGCGGACATCGCCCGAATCTTCGCGCGTCGAACACCGTGGCCGACTTCCCGCGCCCGTTGAAGGCATACACCTCGTGGTGAACGCCCTCGTAGAGGATCGCGTCCGGGTTCTCACCGGTCTTGACCGAGCCGATCGTCTTCAGCGTCTTCAGGTCCACGATGCTGACCGTGGCGTCCCGGCCGTTGCTGACGAAGCCGCGTCCCAGGTCGGCCGCCAGCGCGATGCCGTGGACGCCAGCGGTCGGCGCGATCTCGCCCACGATGGCGTTCGTGTCGATGTCGACGACGACGACCTTGCTGGAATGGGAGACGTAGAGGCGGCGCGCGCCGCGTCGACGAGAGATAGTCCCACCCGCCCTCGCCGCCGATCGCGATCTCGGTCAGCTTCCGATACGCGCGAGCGCCAGGCGCGGTGTCCGCCGTGCTCCGCGTCGACATCGCCGACGGCGACGACGGCCACGGCGACCGCAACGTCCTTGATCCTCATGAGGCGCCTCCCGAGACACGATGATCCTACCGCGCGATGCCTCGCTAGGCGTCCGGCTTCAGCTCGCCGAGCATGGTCGGGATCAGCTCGGAGACGGTGGGGTGGATGGGCACGGCGCGCTGCAGCGCGTCGTAGGGCGAGCCGGCGTTCATGACGTCGAGGATGCCGTGTATCGCTTCGTCGCCGCCGGTGCCAGGATCGCGGCGCCGAGGATCTTGCGCGTCTCCGCGTCGACGACGACCTTCATGAAGCCGCGCGTGTCGCCCTTCTCGATGGCGCGGGCGACGCGGGTCATCGGGCGCTGGCCGACCAGCAGTCGCCGGCCGCTCGCGCGCGCTTCGGTCTCGGCTCTTGCCCGCGCGCCCGAGCGGCGGGTCGATGAAGAGGGCGTAGGCGGGGATCGCGGTCGAGACGCGGCGGTGCTCGCCATCAGGAGGTTGGCGGCCACGATCTCGAAGTCGTTGTACGCGGTGTGCGTGAAGGCCCGCGTCCGTTGCAGTCGCCCAGCGCCCAGATCCCGGGGACGCTCGTGGCCAGCGAGTCGTCCACGGTGACGTAGCCGCGCGCATCGGTCGCCACTCCGGCCGCGTCCAGCCCAGGTCGTCGGTGTTGGGACGGCGGCCCACCGCGAGGAGGACGTGCGAGCCGACGGCGGTGGGCTCGCCGTCCTGCGCAGTCGAGGAACACCGCGACGCCGCGCTCGTCACGGCCGAGGCGAATGCACTCGGCCGCCGTGCGGACTGGTGACGCCCTCGCCGGCCAGGATCTCGCGGATCGCTTCCGAGACGTCGGCGTCCTCGCGTGCGATCAGGTGGGGAGCCGCTCGACGATCGTGACCTTGGCTCCGAAGCGACGGTGCATCTGGGCGAACTCGAGGCCGATGTAGCTGCCGCACGACCACGCAGGTGCTCCGGCACCTGGTCGAGCTCCAGCATCGTCCGATTGGTCAGGAAGGGCACGTCGTCGATCCCAGGCAAGGGCGGCACCGACGGGCGGCCGCCCACGTTGATGAAGATGCGGGGAGCGGTCAGGACGTCGGCTCCCACGCGCAGGCGGTCCGGCGCTTCGAACCGTGCGTGGCCTTCGAGGAGCGTGCAGCCCTTCATCTTCCGGAGCCAGCCCTCGACGCCGGTGCGGGAGCTCGCGGCGACGGCCTCGGCGCGCGCCTTGACCCTTCGCCATGTCCACCCGGATGGCGCCGTCGATGGCGACGCCGTAGTCGGCGCGGCGTGGCGCGCGGAGTAGGCCGCCTGGGCGCTCGCCACGAGCGTCTTCGTGGGCGTGCAGCCGGTGTTGACGCAGGTGCCCCCGACGAGCTTGCGCTCGACCACCGCAACGGTCATGCCGGCGGCGGTGAGCCGCCCGGCCAGCGGCGGGCCCGCCTGCCCCGTGCCGATCACGATCGCGTCGAAGCGGCTCATCGCGCCGCCAGCACGACCGCCACCGCGGCCCCGATGGCGATCGCGTCCTCGAGCAGGGCGGCGGGGCGATCGCTGCCGAACGCCGCGGCCATCCGCGCACGCAGCGCGTATCCGCCGAGCGTGCCGGCCACGGCGCCGGCGATGCCCGCGATCGCGCCGAGCGGCAGGGAGCCTGCGCCAGCGGTGAGCGCCGCCCCGCAGACCGCTCCCATGAGGATGCGCGCGCCGAAGGGGAAGGGGTCTTTGCGGCTCGGCGTCGAGGGGAGCTGGTCGGTGACCAGCTCGCCGGCGGCGAGCAGGGTGAGGATCCAGGGTGTCCAGGCGTGGCCGAGAAGCCCAGCCAGGTGCCGGACAGGATCAGCTGGCCCAGCCGGAGCCGCCCAGCTGATCGCCGCGGGAGCGGTCATGGCGCGCATGCCGGCCACGATTCCGATCAGCAGCGCGAGCAGGCAGGGGACGACGATGTCGCCATTCATTTTCCTAGTACCAAAGTCCCATGGCTCTCCCCCTAGGATGGGAATATTAGCCGGGGACAGGCTGTCGAGGACTGAGGAGGCGAAAATGCTGGACAAGAAGCTCGAGGTTGTCGTTCTGCCAGTGGCGGACGTCGACCGGGCCAAGCGCTTCTACGGGAGCCTGGGCTGCCGGCTGGACGCCGATTTCGCCGCCGGTGATTGGCGGCTGGTGCAGATGACGCCTCCCGGCTCGGCGTGCTCCATCATGTTCGGCAAGGGATTCACGAACGCCGCGCCGGAGCTCGGTTCAGGGAACGTTCCTGGTCGTCGATGACATCGAGGCATTACGCGCCGAGCTCATCGGATACGACGTCGATGTGAGCGAGGTGTTCCATTTCGAGGGCCCCCTCCGCGCCGTCGGGACGAACGGACGCGTGCCGGGCAGAGATCCGCAAGGCAGCTCCTACCGCTCATGGGTCTCATTCAGCGACCCTGACGGCAACGGGTGGCTGGTCCAGGAGGTCAAGGCGCGGCTTCCCGGACGAGGGTTCAGCAGCATGGACTTCGCGACGCTGACCGAGCTCCTGCGGGAGACGGAACAGCGCCATGGCGGGTACGAACCGACCGCTCCGAAGCACCACTGGTCCGATTGGTACGCCGCCTACATGGTCGCGCGCGAGCGCGGGAGGACCTCCGACGAGGCCGCCAAGGATGCCGCGGTCCACATGGAGAACGCCGGCCGCTGAGGGCGGACAGACGAAACGTGGGAACGCCACGCTTCAAAGTGGAGATGCCGAGAATGAACGCCAAACGCATGCTGACGATCGCGACTGCCGTGGTGCTCGCCGCGTTGAGCGGCCTGGCCATTTCCGCGCAGGACAAGTACACGTTGCAGGTGCCGAATGGACTCGCGTTCTCCGACTTCAGGGGATACGAAGGATGGGAGGTGGTCTCGGTCGCCCAGACCGAGGAACGGTTGAAGGTGATCGTCGCCAATCCCACGATGATCGAGGCCTACAAGGCCGGTATTCCGGGCAACGGCAAGAAGTTCCCCGACGGCTCCAAGATCGCGAAGATCCAGTGGAAACCGAAGAAGAGCACGGAGGCGCCCTTCTCCGTGAATGTGCCTGACACGTACGCAGGACGTCTTCTTCATCGAGAAGGATAGCGAAGAGGTTTCCGAACAGCGGTGGATGGGGATACGCCCAGTTCGACTACGACCCCGCGACCGACACGTTCGCGCCCAACAAGGGCGGCACTCCCGATTGCGGGACACGTGCCATACGAAGGTGCAGGCCAAGGACTACATCTTCCACCCGTACCAGAAGCGGTGAGCGGAGCGTGAGGGCCGACATCGTTCCCGGCGCGGTCTTTCCCGACTACGAGCTCTCGGACCACCGCGGCACGCACCGCACGCTCTCGGAGCTGCAGGCGACCGATCCGCTGGTGCTGGTGCTCTCCCGCGGAGGGTTCTGTCCGAAAGACCGCAGGCAACACGAAGGGCTGCTGCAGCTGCACCGGGAGATGCAGGTGGGCTACTGCCGTCTCGTGACCCTCTCGACGGACAACCTGCTCGAGACGAATGAGTTCCGCGCTGGCGTCGGCGCCCACTGGACATTCCTCTCGGACCCCGGACGCAAGGTGCAGAAGGATCTCGACATCGCGGAGTACACCGACCCGCATCACGATCCGATGATCCCTCACACGCTGGTGCTCGAGCCCGGCCTGCGCGTCTACAAGATCTACAACGGCTACTGGTTCTTCGGCCGGCCGACGGTGGAGGAGCTGCGCCTCGACCTGCGCGCCGTGCTTCAGCGCTGCCGTCCCGACTGGGACATCAGCCGCGCGGAGCAGCGAACAGCCTGGGCGAGGGGCGAGAAGGCGGGTTTCCATCCGTACGGAAGAACGCGGGCGCAGGTGCTGGCCGAAAAGGACTGATCCGGTCGAGCGAGGAGGTGGGAACCGTGAGCTCTGAAACGCTCGCCGTGCGCAAAGAGGGGCGCTGTCCTGTTCGTGGTGATCTCGGCGCCGCCCATGAACCTGCTGAGTCCTGAGCTCGTCCGCGACCTGGTCGCCCTCACTCCGATCTGTTCGGCGAGGTCGCGCGCAGTCCCGAGGCCCAGAGCCGGATCCAGGCCGCGATGAAGCGCGGCTTCCAGACTCGAGATGGAGAGATGGCCCTGGCCCGGATGCTGGATGACCTGGAGGCGCCATGAGCACGACCGGGAGCGTCTCCCACGCCGCGACCACCGGAGCTGCTCGGGCGAGACCGTCGTCGTGATCGGCGGGAGCGCCGGCATCGGCCTCGAAACCGCCCGGCGAGCACGCGCCGAGGGGGCCAGCGTGATCCTCACCGGCCGGGACCCCGAGCGCCTCCAGCGCGCCGCGAGCGAGATCGGCGCGCATGAGCAGCGCGGCCTTCGACGCCACGGATGCGGCTGCCCTCGAGCGGTTCTTCCGGGACCTGCCGGCCCCGATCGACCACGTGATGGTCACGGCTGGCCGGCCGCACTACGGGCGCCTCGTCGACATGGACCTCGCAGCAGGCGCGCCGCGCCCTCGACGAGCACCTCTTGCTGGCGCTCCAGGTCGCCCGCAACGCCGCCGGCAAGGTGAGACCGGGAGGCACGCTGCTGTTCATGGGCGGCACCGGCGCCCGCCGCCCGGGCATCGGCCTCGGGATCGCGTCGACGGTCACCGCCGCGCTCCCCGCCCTCACCGCCAGCCTGGCGCTCGAGCTCGCACCCATCCGCGTCAACCTCATCGCCGCCGGCTTCGTCGACACACCGTTGTCGGCATCGCTCCTCGGCGATCAGCTCGAGAACCGCCGGAATCAGCTCCGCGCCACGCTTCCCATCCGGCGCGTCGTCGGACCGGCCGACGTCGCCGCGCTCGCCGTGCACATCATGACCAACACGGCCCTCACGGGCGCGACCTACGACGTCGACGGCGGGCAGCAGCTCGTCGCGGGCTAGCTTCCGGTGAAGCGGATGGACCTGAGCGTGCCGAGCGGCCAACGGAAGGGATGGACCACGTGAATTCACGTTTGCTGATGACACTGCAGGTCGTCGGTCGGGGACGTGCAGAAGATCGGTGCCGTGCCTCACGGGACTCGCGTCACCGCGCCGATAGCCAGCGGCCACTTCGAGGGCCCGCGGCTGCAGGCGGAAAGGTGCAGCCGGGTGGCGGCGATTGGACGCTCCTCCGGGGAGACGGCGTGCTCGAGCTCGATCTGCGGCTGACGCTCGAGACGGACGACGGCGCCCTCATCCACATGACGTCGTTCGGGCTTCGCCACGGACCACCGGAAGTGATCGCCGCGATCGGACGGGGCGAGAGCGTCGACCCGTCGACCTACTACTTCCGGACCACGCCTCGCTTCGAGACCGGACACCCGAAGTACGCGTTCTTGAACCGCCTCGTCGCCGTATCGCAGCGGCGATCGGCGCGCCGACAGGTCCCATCTACACGATCGACGAGATCCTCTGAGGACCCCGTGGATACTCGGACGAAGAGACGTTCTCAAGCTGGCCGCGTTCGCGACGCTTCGCGGGATATGCAGAGGCCCCTCGTGGCGGCCTCCACTCCATCACCTTCCGACAGGAGAACTGCCATGCGATGGCGTCCCCTGATGACACTTCGTCTGAACACGGCACCCACGCAAGACATCGGCGCCGGGCCCCACGGCACGCGCGTCACGTATCCGATCACCGGAGGCTCGTTCGAAGGGGACAGGCTTCGTGGCAGGGTGCTGCCTGGCGGCGACGATTGGACGGTCAAGCGCCCTGACGGCGTCGTCGAGCTCGACCTGCGCATCACCCTCGAGACCGACGACCATGCCCTCATCCACATGACGTTCGAGGGCATCCGTGACGATGCAGCGCCTGGAGCGCGCTACTTTCGCACGCTGCCGCGCTTCGCGACCGCCGACCCCAGGTATTCCTTCTTGAACCGGCTGCTCGCCGTGGGCGCCGGTGAGATTCGCGCCGATGGGCCGGCTCACGTGATCGAGGAGCTCCTGTGAAAGGGAGAGACTGACGCTGACCGGTACGACGTTCATGAATTGACAGGGGGGACGCATGTCGACGATTCGCCTCCACGCAGACGACCACCTCGACGCCCGAGCAGTTCATCGCCGGGCTCACCGACTTCGGGCCGGGCCGCTCGAAGCTCTTTGGCAACAGCGCCGACGACTACCTCAAGGTGCATCACCAGGGCCCCACGAGGCCGACGTCACCGAGGGCTCCGGCGGCATCTGGGAACGCCTGCACTACGACTGGTCCGATCCCAACCGCGTCGTCATGACGACCACGGACTCCAACCTATGGGGAGGCGGCTCGGGCCACACCTACACCTTCACGCGGCGGCCTGACGGGAAGACCGACCTCGACGCCGTCGTGGTCCGCGACGGCAAGAACCTCAAGGGATGGACGCTCGGCTTCGTGCTCGGGATCTTCGGCCGAGCGCGTCCTGGGCGGGGCGCTGGCGAAGACCGTCAAGGCCATCGAAGCCAGGAACGGCAAGTGAGCGACACATATCAAGCCGTCGAAGTCTCCGCACCGGGGGTGCTCCGAGCGGTGGAGCGGCCGGTTCGTGACCGGGAGCGGGCCGGGTCCGGATCCGGGTGGAAGCCTGCGGGGTCTGCCACAGCGATGCGGCGACGGTCACCGGGACCTACCCGGGCCTGAGCCTTCCGCGCGTTCCGGGGCACGAAGTCGTGGGCCGCATCGACGCGATCGGCACCGGGGTGTCGCGCTGGACGATCGGCCAACGGGTCGGTGTCGGCTTCTTCGGCGGCGAGGACGGAGTGTGCGAGCCGTGCCGCCGCGGAGACATGGTGAACTGCCAGAACCCCGTCGTACCGGGCGTCACCGTGGATGGGGGATACGCGGAGGATGATGATCGCGGAAGCACGCGGCATCGCCGCCATCCCCGACGAGCTGGGGTCCGTGGAGGCCGCGCCCCTCCTGTGCGCGGGGTGACGACCTACAACGCGCTCCGCAATGCCGGCCTGCGCGGCGGTGACACGGTCGCCGTCAGGGCATCGGCGGCCTCGGGCACCTGGGCATCCAGTTCGCGCGACGCATGGGATTCCGTACCGTTGCCATCGGCCGCGGAGACGACAAGCGGGAGCTGGCCCGCCAGCTGGGCGCGCACGTCTACGTCGACACCGCGGCCGATGACGCCGGCCGCCGTCCTGCAGCGCATGGGAGGCGCCCGAGCCATCGTCGCGACCTCGCCCAGCGGCCAGGCCATGGGATCGCTCGTCTCGGCCCTGGCTGCCGGCGGCAAGCTCATCGTCGTCGGCGTGCCCTCCGACCCGATCCAGGTCAGCGCCGTTTCGCTGATCTTCGGCGGGCGTTCGATCTACGGGACGTTGACCGGTACGGCCATCGACAGCGAGGACACGCTGGCCTTCAGCGTCCTCCAGGACATCCGTCCGATGGTCGAAACGGCTCCCCTCGAGCGCGCGGCGGATGCCTATGCGCGGATGATGCAGGGGCACGCGCGCTTCCGCATGGTGCTGGTGACGAAGGAGGGCGCCGCCCGCGAACCGCATAGGACCTGTCCCAGCGGAGTATCCTTGCCGATGCGCCACGGCGCGGAGGCGACGGGATGACGTCCTCACCCAGGTCGAAGGAGTCCGAAACGATGGTTTCCGGCCTCCAGCCCTTGGGACCCGACGAAGATCCGGAGCCTGAACCGGCCGTCCCCGAGGTCCGCATCGGACCGTACAAGCTGCTCGAGAAGCTCGGCGAGGGCGGCATGGGCACCGTCTGGGTGGCGGAGCAGACGCAGCCGGTCCGGCGTCGAGTGGCTCTGAAGGTGATCAAGACGGGCATGGACTCCCAGGAGATCCTCCAGCGCTTCGAGGCGGAGCGCCAGGCCCTGGCCATGATGAACCACCGCGGACATCGCCACGGTGCTCGACGCGGGCACGTCCGAGACGGGGCAGCCCTACTTCGTGATGGAGCTCGTCGACGGTGTCCCGATCACGCAGTACTGCGACGATGCGGAAGTGCTCGGTCGTCGAGCGGCTGAAGCTGTTCGGTGCGGTCTGCCACGCCATCCAGCACGCCCACCAGAAGGGCGTCCTCCACCGCGACATCAAGCCGGCGAACGTGCTGGTCTCGATGGAGGAGGCCGAGCCGGTGCCGAAGGTCATCGACTTCGGCGTGGCCAAGGCGCTGCACAAGCGGATCATCGAGCGTCCCATGCATACCGAAGTGGGGCAGATCGTCGGGACGTTGCGAGTACATGAGCCCCGAGCAGGCCGACATCACCCGGGACATCGACACCCGGGCCGACGTCTACGCCCTGGGAGTGATGCTCTACGAGCTCCTCGTCGGCAGCACGCCGCTCGAGGCCGACACGCTGCGGAACGCCGCTTCCTTGTCGGAGACGCTCCGGCTGATTCGCGAGGTGGACCCGCCGAAGCCCAGCGTGCCGGCTCGCGCACTCGGGAGAGTCGCTGAGCGGGCTTTCGGCGCAGATCGGACTCCGATCCCGCCCGGCTGACCCGCGAAGTGAGGGGCGAGCTGGACTGGATCGTGATGAAGGCCCTCGAGAAGGACCGGACGCGACGCTACGAAGCGGCCAGTGCCCTGGCCCGCGACGTCGAGCGCTACATGCAGCACGAGCCGGTCGAGGCCGGTCCGCCGAGCCGCCGCTACCGGCTCGGGAAGTTCCTGCGGCGCCACCGCGTGGAGGCGGTCGACCGCGCCGCCGGCCTGGGGCTGCTGGTGGCGGCGCCGCGGTCAGCACCTGGCAGGCCGTGCGGGCGACGCGGGCCGAGAAGACCGCCGCGGCGGTGAGCGAGTTCCTGCAGGACGACCTGCTGGGCCAGGCGGACCTCGCGAACCAGCCCGCCGAGGGCGCTGGGCGCGACCCCGACGTGACGGTGCGGACGCTCCTGGACCGCGCCGCACGGACCATCGAGGGGAAGTTCCGCGGGCAGCCGCTGACGGAGGCGGCCATCCGCCTGACGATCGGCAAGGCCTACCGGGCGCTGGGCCGATACCCGGAGGGCAGCGGCAGCTCGAGCGATCGGTGGAGCTGTACGCCGCCGAGCTGGGGCCGACCACCCCGTGACGCTGACCAGCAAGAGCAGCCTGGCGTACCTGTATGGTGCGCAGGGGAGGTACGACCGCGCCGAGCCCCTGTCCGAGGAGGTGGTGAGGGCCGGACGGCCCGGCTGGGCGCCGACCACCCCGACACCCTGACCAGCAAGAACAACCTGGCGCAGGTGTACCGGGCCCAGAAGAAGTACGCGCAGGCCGAGCCGCTCTATCTCGAGGTGGTTCGGGCCGACACGGCGACGCTCGGCGCCGACCACGCCGAGACCCTGCGCGCCAGGACCAACCTCGCGGCCCTCTACCGGAACCAGGCGCGGTACGACCTCGCGGAGCCGCTCTACGAAGAGGTCGTCCGAGCGCGGACGCTGAAGATCGGCGCCGACCATCCCGACACGCTCGTCGGCAAGAACGGCCTGGCGGCGGTCTACAAGGGGAAGGTCGCGCTACGACGAGGCCGAGGCGCTGTTCCGGGAGGTCGTGGAGGCCCGGACGGCCAAGCTCGGCCCGGACCATCCCGACACGCTGACCACCAAGAACAACCTGGCCCTGACCTACCAGGCTCGGAAGCGGTACGACCTTGCCGAGCCGCTCTTCCGCGAGGTGGTCGAGGCTTCGCGGCGGAAGCTCAGGCCGACCCACCCCGACACACTGCAGCGAATCCGCAATCTCGCTCTCTGCCAGGGGAAGCGGGCCAGCGGGCGCGCCTCCGGTCTCGCGCGCGGGGGGCCGGGTGTCGGCGCGCGTCGACGCCGGCCGCGGTCACTGCCGTCGCAGGCCGAACGTGACCGACCAGCTCGAGCGGCCCTCCGCCCGTTCCCGGCGAGGTTGATCGTGTTCGCCGTGTAGGTGCCGGCCAGGTCGCGGTTCAACTCACCGGCGGCTCCGCCGACCGTGCTCACCCAATCGTCCCAGGAGATGGACACGCCACCGGTGGGGGTCACGGCCAGCGTCAGGGAGTCCGTGACCGGCGTGTCGCCGAGACGCGTCCGCCGGGATATGGTACGCCACGCCCGCCGGAGACGCAGTCGGCGCCGGCGAAGCGCGATGTCATCGTGCCCGTGAGCCTCGTTTCCTGGTGCGAGAGCGTGCCCGACCAGTCGTAGTAGTTGGTGCAGTAGTCGTTGCGCGTCCGGTCGGTGGTGATCAGCCCCATCCCTTCGAAGTCAGGCCGATCCAGCGTCCCGACAGCGGCCCTTCCGTCGGAGTCGGCGTGGGCTGGACCGGGCGCCGGGCCGGGCGCCGCCGGCGGTCGACCCTGACCCGCAGGCCACCAGGCACCCACAAACGCGACCACCACGAGCCTTCGCATGACTGCTCCCTCCCTCTCGCGCAAGAGGCGGATCGCCTCTGTTCAGAGACGCGGGAAGCGGTGGAAACCGTCTCAGCAGCGAGGCCGAGCATGAGGGGCCATTCGACCAGGCGGATGCCGAAGCCGGCCAGACCGGCTGCTGGCCGGCTCGGCGCGTTTCGAGAGCGTGTGCGGCTCTGTTCAGTGGAACGGCCGCCGCCCCGACGCCGCGGGCCGGGATCCTCCTCCGGTCTAGCGCGCCAGTGCCGGTATCCGATCCTGGCCATTGCCCCTACCGGAAGTACGACCTCCTCGAGCTGGTCAGCGCTTCGCGGTGCGTCGCGTCGGCATCGACGCTCAGCGTTCGCAGCATCTGCGTGAAGGTCCGCGCCACCCCGTCGTAACCCTTGCCGGGGCCGATGCACAGGGCGTAGATCACGTGGCCGTCGGACAGGCCCCGGGTCACGACCGTGACCCTCTCGTCCTGTCCCGTGACGGGCGAGCGGCCGGAGAGCGCCACCGAGCAGGACGGCGCCCGTCGATCTGCTCTCGCCGTGCCTGGCCGTCCTGGGCCCGCAGGTACGAGTTCGACCGGATGATCTGGCGGACGAGGTCGTCGGTCGCGTCCGCCAGGCTCCCGCGCCACTGGTCCGTGTCCTCGAAGGGCGCGTAGCTGCGCTGCTGGCTCTCCTGCCGGCGGTCCGTGTCCCCCTCGAAGGGCGCGTAGTGGTTGACGATGACGCCGTAGAGCATGGCCTGCTGGCCGTTGCCCACGTCGACGACGCCCCGTCGGGTGCCAACGAAACGGCGTATCCGGAGTCGGACGGCGTACGCCCGCCAGTTGTCAGGGTGATCGATGGTGAACAGGCCGTTGCGCTGCTCGAACCTCTGGAACCGCGAGGACGGCTGACGCCACCCGCACGTCGTACTGACCGCTGGTCCTGGTCGCGGACGTCCTCGGTTCGATGGCTCCGCCAATCGCCGCGCCACCGCGCGGGAGGCCGGAGCGAGTCTCTGCAGGTCGGCCCTCATGCGGTCGAAGCCGCCCACGTCCCGCGACCCCGCCACCTTCAGGCTCCCGGCCTGGCTCCGGATGCGCGCCTCACGATCGGCGGCCGGGGATGGTCGCTGAAGAACTGCTCCACCTTGCCGGGATCGCGGCCCTGCTCGCCGCGGAGGAGCTCGAAGAAGTCGGCCATGGCCACCGGGTTGTACCCGGCCGCGGCCATGATCTCCGCTCCGACCTGGTCGGCCTGGTACTCGGCGTCGCGGCCGAACTTCAGGAAGACCGCGTTCAATCCCAGGCCGCCGACCGCGTTCACGATCTTCGCCGTGTCGCCGCCGTTCTTTCCGAGCAGCCCGCCCAGTATCCCAGGCCGGCCTGGCCCGAGGTAGGCCTTCGAGGCCTGGTGGGTCCCGTGGCGCAGCGCCACGTGCGCCATCTCGTGGGCCAGCACGCCGGCCAGTTCCGGCTCGCTTCGCGCCGCCTCGAAGAGGCCGCGGTTCACGTACATCGGGCCACCGGGGAGCGAGAAGGCGTTGATCGCGGAGTCGTTCACCGCCTTGATCGCGTAGGGATAGCGCGCGCCCGGAGCCTTCGCCGCCAGCCGGGTGACGATCTGGCTCGAGGTAGCGGTCCACGTTCTCGTTTCTCATCATCGGGAGCTGCCGCTCGGCTTCCACCGCCGACTGGCGCCCGATCTCGACGTCCTGCTGCACGCTGAACAGGTTGAAGCCTGGCGTCGCGGGTTTGGTCTCAGCCCCAGCCACGAGCGGCGCGCACGGCAGGAGAGCGCCGGCCAGCAGGATCGACGGCACCTGGATTGCCCTTCTCGTCATCTTCTTGTCTCCTGGGGAACGGCGCCCCGTGTCGTTCACAGCCGCGCCTCCGGGTGAGCCTGACCGTCACGCGGCTGCCGGCTGCCCAGCTTCACTTCCTTGCCGGTGTTGGTCAGCACCACGCCGGTGCCGGCCGCCCGCCGATCAGGGCTCCGATGCCCGCGCCCTTCTTGCCGCCGACGACCGCGCCGACGATGGCGCCCGCCCGGTGCCGATCCCGACGGTCGCGCGCGTCCTTCTTGTGCGTGTCATCGGCGGTGATGTCGATCGACCTCGTGCCGATGGGGTGGTCCTTGCCCTCGAGGACGAGCGTGTCGAAGTCGAAGGCGAGGCGAGGCGCGGGTCTTGACGCGACCCGACGGAACGGCCGCGGTGACCTGGCCGCGGACCCTCGCTGCCCGACGGCACGACGACCTTCTCACCGACCCTGACGTCCTCGGCGAGCCTGGCCACGATGAGGGTCCCCCGATCGGCTCGTGGCCGACGACATCGCCGTCTCGAGAACGAGAGGAAGCGTCACCCCTTCGGGGAGCGTGATGCGGATCGGGCCTCAGGACGCTCAGGATCCCGCCCGATGGCTTGCCCTCGTTCGCGCTCGATGCCTTGCCCGCGTTCGCGCCGCATATGCCTTGCCCTCGTTAGCGCTCGTGGAGTTGCAGGAAGTCTGGCAGCTGGCGAGGGAGCGCCACCGTGAGCAGGACCGGGATCGTATCGAAGCGTTTCATGACATCACCCTCATTCCAAAGCCGATCCACTGAGACTGCAAGACGCGAGCCAGCCCGCCTTCGACCTCGTTGTCCCTTGATTGCCCCCGCAGCGGTCCGCAGCGGGGAGGGAGGGGAGAGAGCACCCGGGTCCGGTGCAGGTGCGCCGTTGCGCGCTTTCTGCAAACAACGATTCAGCGCTCACGCCCTGAGTCTGAGGACAGGCCGCGGGCCGGGGCGGCCGTCAGGCGCGAGCGAAGTCGATGAAGCCGCGCTCGACGTCGGTGTGCACCAGCTCCACGCGAACCGCGATCGCCCGACGTCGAGGCCTCGCTCGCCGCGCACCACGCGCCCCTCCGCCGCCGGGTGGGCGATGCGCACCCAGGTCCCCTTCGGCGAGGCGCCGGTGACGATCGCCGTCGAACTGCTCGCCCACGTGCGAGGCGAGCAGGAGCGCGGCGGCGGACTTGCGGACCTGACGCTCCACCTTCGGCGGCGTTGTCCTCCTGCGGCGGTGCAGTGGCGCGCCAGCTCGGCCAGCTGCTCCGCCGTGACGGAGGGGCGGCCGGCGATCCGCGCCGCCTTGACGCAGGCGCTGCGTCGACCAGGTCCGGGAAGCGACGGTTCGGCGCGGTCGGAGTGGGTGTAGTCCTCACGGCGAGGCCGAAGTGCCCGTCGGCGGACTCGCCGGGGAGCTCGACCGCGTACTCGCCCGAGCCCGGCAGCTTGACGACGGAAAGCGACAGGTCCGGGAAGCCCGCCGGGTCGGCCTGCGCGCCGCGCCGTCAGGAACGCCTCGCAGCGCGCGAAGCGCTCGGCTCGTGCGGCAGCCGTTCGCCGAGGCTGGCGGCGAGCGCGACGATGCGGTCCCAGCGCTCCGGGCGAGCGCAGGCACCCGCCGCAGCGACGGGAAGCCGCTGCCGCTCGAGGAACTCGCGCGGTGACGCCGTTCGCGGCGATCATGAAGTCCTCGATCAGCTCCTTGCGCGCGGATTCTTCTCGTCCGGCCGCAGGTCGGCACAGCGCGTCGCCGTCGAGACACGGCCCGCGCCTCGGTCGTCTCCAGGCGTCAGCGGCGCCGCGCTCGTGCCGCAGCTCCTCTCATCGCCTGCGCCACGCGTCCTGCAGGCGAAGCTGGTCGCGCGATCGCCGGCTGCGCGCGGCCAGCCGCCGGCGGCGCCGTCGCCGTCTCCGTCGAGCCAGGCCGCGACGGCGTCGTAGGCGAGCTTCGCGTGGTTGCGCACGCAGCGCGCGCGATAGACGTCGGATGCCGTCACCGCGCCGTCGGCGGCGACCATCATCTCCGACGACGATCGCCGAGCCGGTCCTCGCCCTCGCCGAGCGACGTGAGGTCGGTCGAGAGCCGCTCGGGCAGCATCGGGAAGATCTCGGCCGCCGTGTACACCGGACGTCGTGTTGCGCGCGCGTGGTCGTCGATCGGGCTGCCCGTCTGCGACCGAGCGCGTCCACGTCGGCCACGGCCACGAGGATCTTCGCCGCGCCGCCCGGCCGCTGGCTCGCGCGACCGAGAGCTGGTCGAGGTCGCGCGAGTCGTCGTTGTCGATCGAGCACCCACGAGCAGGCTCGCGCAGGTCGCGGATGGCGGGCCCCGTCTCGACGGCCGCCGCTCGCCGAGGGCCTCGGCCTCGGCAGCGCGGCGGCGGAGAAGTCGGGCAGCAGGCCGCGCTCGGTCATCGCCCGCCGGGCGATGGCGCGCAGCCTCACGTCCGGCCGAGGCATTCGGCCGCTGCATACCGGGCCCTCTCTGGCGCCGCTAGCGACCGGGAGGGAGTCGTGATCAGCACTTCCCGCGACGATCGCGAGCACACTCATTGCCTTGTCGATATGGAGGCAGCCGGCCCTTGGCGAAGGGCGGCAGTCCCGTGGCGATCAGCCAGGATCGCCATCAGCAGGATCCCAGCATCATGTGGCACGCTCCTTCCTCGCTTCCTGTTCCGAGTCTCCTCGCTCTTCCAAGCCTCGATCTTCGCCACGCGGACCGGGGATCAGGATGGAGCCGGCATCCCGAAGGCCCACTTCCCTCCTGGCCCGAGAGACCCGGCGCGCGCCCAGCGCGACGCTTCCTTTACTCCAGCCTGCGCGGCCATGTCGTGCCACCCCTGGCAGGGTGGCACAGGTCGGCAGCGGGCAGCGCCCTGCAGACGGGCGTCCGAGATCCTGCACCAACAGTCGGACACGCGCCGAACTCGCCGGCCGCCAGACGCTGGAGCGCCGTCTCGATCCCCGCACCGTCTCGGGACGTGAGCTCCAGCACGGCGAGCCGACGCCCTGCTCCTCGGCATCCGGGGCGTGTCTCCTCGAGGTCCAACACGCCCGACGTCGGCGTCGGCAGCGCGTCACTCGAAGGATCTGCCTGCGGTTCCGGAGAATGGTGTCCTGCAGGCTGAGCAGCCGCTCCAGCCTCCCGCGTTGTGCGCGATCCACACCCCGAATGCGATGACCGGTGGTTGCCATGACGCCCCCCTTCTGCGCCCCGCCACGGCGGAGGACTCCTGGTCGATTCCGGCGCTCCTCTCAAGTGCGTGGAGCGACCCCGTGCCATCGCCCCGGACCCGCACGTGGGCCAGCCTCCGGGCCCCTACGCGCGCGAGCGCTGAACGATCGAGCTTCTAGAACGTGAGCTGGATGCGGCTCTGGAAGAACTGCGTGCCGCCGGTCAGGTCGAAGCGATCGAGCTGGCCGTAGCCGTAGGCGGCCTCCAGGCGGACGTTGTCCGACAGGTGCCAGTTCAGCATGGGGTCACCCGCCAGAACCGGCCGCCCCGGAGCGTGCCGCCGTCGAGGTCGATGTAGAGACGCGCAAGCACCGCCTCCCAGGCGCCGGGGCCGCCGTGGAACACGGTCTTGCGCGGGGAGACCGCGTTGAAGAAGCCGCCGCGCGTGTTGTACGTCGCGGGTCTCGCCGGTCAGCAGCCAGCTCACGACCACCTCGCCGCCATGGAAGAAGGGATCGCCGGCCTCCGGCGCGTTGGCCCACTGGAAGAAGTACTCGGTCCCCACCAGGAGCGGTCCTGGACGGTAGTACGCCTCGAGCGCCAGCATCTTCGTGTCCTCGCAGGCGAAGGTGCCGGTGTCGACGAAGTAGTCGGCCGGGAACGCCTCGGGGCGGGATCGGAGCTTCAGCTCGCCCTCGTTGGGCTTGCCGTAGCGGCCGCTCACCCCGAGGTGGAGGAGGGTGCGGGCCTTCTCGTCGGCGATGGGAAGCCAGGCCAGGCGGCCGACGACCTGCGTGTCGTAGGTCGAGAAGCCCTGCCCCTCGGAGAGCCAGTCCGTCGTAGACGCCGAGGTTCCAGAGGATGCGCTGCTTGGGCAGGTAGCCGAGCCACTTGATGCCGTCGGCCAGGATCGGGATGGTGGCGTCGTTGATCGTGGAGCGCTCCATCGTCCAGCCCGAGTAGCCGGTCATGACCTTGTTCAGGGAGAACCCTTCCTTGGTGCGGCCGACGAAGATGTGGCCCCACAGCTCGGGCACCGCGACCATGATCCCGGTCTCCCGCACGAGGAACTCGTCGGTGGGGCCGTCGTACATGAGTCCGGCCGAATAGGTGACCGCCCGCTTCCACTTGGGGAAGAAGCGCCCTTTGAGGACGGAAGCGGGCGTCGCGGACCTTCCCTTGCGCCGTGAGATCGAACTGCTGCTCGCTCTCCTCGTCCTGGGCGAACCAGGCGCCCTCGTAGAGGAAGCCGCCCCCGACCCTGATGGTGAAGTAGGGCCCTTCGTATTCGTTCCACTTCACGAGCCGGCGCCGCGGCGGCACGGCTTGCGCGCCTCGCCCGCCTCGATGGTGTCGTCCAGCGTCGGCGGCGTCTCGGCAGGAAGCGGCTCCTGACCCCGGGCCGAGCCCGGGGTCAGGAACCAGACGGCCAGCGCGCACGCCACCAGGCGTGGCATCAATATTCATAGAAGAGGTTCTGCAGCTCCTGGGGCGTGCGGGTCTTCAGCAGCGCGAGCGCGAGCAGGATCCGCGCCTTCTGCGGGTTCAGCTCGTCGGAGGCGATCAGGTTCAGCTCGTCGTCGTTGACCTCCACGTTGCGGCCCACGTTCCCCGTCGCCACGCGGCTGCTGCGGACGACCACCACGCCCTTCTTGGCCACGCGGGCGGCGGCGTCCAGGGACGCCTTGTTCATGTTGCCGTTGCCCACCCCGGCGATCACGATGCCCTTGGCCCCGTTGGCGGCCGCGGCGTCGATGAGGTCCGGGCGACATGTCCGCGCAGGCGTAGATGACGTCCACGCGCGGCAGCTTGGTGACGCCGCTCACGCTGAACTCGCTCTTCGTGGTGTGCTTCCACGGCGGCGTGTTGTAGAAGTCGTTCTTCCCGTAGGCGGCCACCCCGACCAGCCCGCGCAGCGGCGACATGAACGTCTGCACCGAGGTGGTGCTGGTCTTGGTCAGGGAGTGCGCGCCGTGGATCCAGTCGTTCATGACCAGCAGCACGCCGCGCCCGCGGGCCTTGGGATCGACGGCCACGCCCACGCCGTTGTAGAGGTTGAGGGGGCCGTCCGCGCTGACCGCGGTGGAGGGCCGCATGGAGCCCACCAGCACCACCGGCTTGTCGGTCTTCACCACCAGGTTCAGGAAGTACGCGGTCTCCTCCATGGTGTCGGTGCCGTGGGTGATCACGAACCCGTCGACGCCGCTGGTCGGCGCCAGCTCGTTGATGCGGTTGGCGAGCTTCAGCATGATGTCGAAGCTCATGTCCTGGGAGCCGACGTTGGAGATCTGCTCTCCTTCACGTTCGCCAGCTCCTTGATGCCGGGCACGGCCTGCAGCATGGCGTCGATGGTGACCGCGCCCGACGTGTAGCCGGACTGCGTCCCCGTCGCCGCCGCCCCCGCGATGGTCCCGCCGGTGGCCAGGATCACCACGTTGGGGAGCTTCTTCTCCCTGGGCCCCCGCGCTCGGTGCGCCCGCGGCGAGCAGGGCCGCCGCCAGGGCCAGGCACGCCTTCGATGACGTTTGCATAAACCTCTCCTTATTGGCGTTCACAGTGCCACACGATATCGGCCAGTGGACGGCGGACGGGAGTAACGAAACGGTAAGTTACGGTTGCAGGTTGCCTTGTGGCTGTCCAGGGTGCGCTCGACCCGGCGAAGGCCAATAGTCCCCGTGGCTTAGGGATTCTTGGCTCGGGACCCCTTCCCGCAGCGGACGCTAGCGGCTAGCGCTTGCGCGACCAGGGGGATGCCGGAGAGCGAGTTCATCCGCATCGCGGTCGTCACGTAGTCGTCGATCTGGCAGAAGCGGGCCGCGACGAGGCCCGACATCTTCTTGCGTAGGATGCCCGCATACTTGAGGCGCAGCTCCACGTCCGAGACTTGGAGGCGGCCGGAGGCCAGGGCGAGCGCCATGGCCTGGTCGTCGCTCAGGTTCGCGTAGCTGTCGGCATAGCGCTGGAGGAGCGAGAAGCGCTCGGTCTCGAAGGCGCCCGCTCCTTCACGTAGTCGTCGTAGACGGTCCAGAAGCGATCGCGCTCCGCGGGACCGAGCGCCAGGTTCGCCGCGAAGATGTTGCGGCGCTCCTCGGTCACGGCGTGGCGGTACGTCGTCTCGTCGACCTTCGACAACGACACCGTCTGTGCGCCGAGCGGCGTCGCGGCCAGGACGCCGAGCGCAACCGGCAGCCAGGCTCTCATTTGACGAGACCCTGTTTCTTCATCTGGGCGGCCGCGGCGACGACCAGCTCCTTGATCAAAGCGGCTGGACCGCGGAAGGGTTGGTGCTCTCGCTCATTCCCGCCCAGAGCAGCTTGTCGGCCTTCAGGTCGTAGACCAGGGTCTCGACCCTGACGATGGTGTCGGTCCGCAGGTAGCCCGGGTCGTACACGGAGTTCCAGCCGTAGCCGTAGTAGCCGCCTCCCCAGAACGACCCGTAGTAGGGAGCGCTCCAGTAGGCGGGCGAGTAGCTGACCTCTTTCTTCGCGCCGGCGGCTCGCAGCACGACCACGCCGACGATGCCGGCCTGGTTGAACAGCACCTTGGCCCGGTCCTTGTCGCGGTCTCGTTGGGAGGGATCAGGTTGTACGCGGGAATGCCCCGCACCCCGCGTGCGGTGAGCTCACGCCCCAGCGTGCCTTCGGCCTCGAGGCGAGCCGACTCGTTCGGGCTGATCACGAGAGCGGCCACCTTCTGCCCCTGGAAGCTCACGGGGCCCGCGTCCGGCGCCTTCCAGCTGGAGATGAAGCGCGTCGAAGCGCAGGCGAGCGAGCCGAGCGCTACCGCACCGACAAAACCGATCGCGATCCTTTGACGCATCGTGGACGCCTCCTTGCGCGGGTGAAGGCTTGCATCCTCGCACGTCGCGTCCGGCATGCGAAACCGTCGCTCGCCCGGCTGCGGCTCGGCGGAACCAATGCGCTACCGCCCGATCCGACGCGCGATTCAGCCGCAAGCTCTGAATACGCGATCGAAGCCCGCCGATCATCATCAGGGGCCTGTCGCAGAGGTTTCGATGAGAGGGCTAAGGGTGTCGTATTGATCGTGACCGGCCTCATGGCCGCGTTCATGCTCATGGCGTCCTTCCCGACGTCCTGCGGGTCCCGGACGCGGTCGCCATCTTCAAGCATCTTGGATACCCGACCTACCTGCTCCCGTTCCTCGGAGTGGCTAAGACGCTCAGGGTCATCGCGGTTCTCGTTCCCGCGTTCCCGAGACTGAAGGAATGGGCGTACGCCGGCCTGACCTTCGATCTCGTCGGGGCGCTCTTTTCCCACGTTTCCGCGGGGGATCCGTCAAGCGCGTGGGGCTTCGCGGTTCTGGGATTGCTCCTGGTCACGGGTTCGTATCTGCTCCATCGACGCGGCCTCGGGTCGCTCCATCGCGAAGAGCCGGCGGCTCTCGCTTCGCCGATGTCGTGGACGCCCCCGCCGTCCGCATGAGGGCTGGCTGGCGGTCCCGGCTCCGGCGCCGATGGCCTGGGCGACGACTCTGCTCGAGCTCCTGGTCTCGCCCGCGCCGAACCGGCGGCCCTGTCGTTTGATCCGTCAGGTCCGACCGTTCATCCTAGCCGCCGTGAGCGTCCCCGCCTGTAGACGTGACCAGCTCTGACTTCAAGGCCAACGCGTACGCATACCACAGCGCCTCCGCGCGGAGGCTCCGGTCCATCGCGTGAAGCTCCCCAACGGGCCGACGGTCTGGCTGGTGAGCCGATATGACGACGTCGCGCCGCTTCTGAAGGACACGCGCCTGGCGAAGTGACCGGCGGAACGCGCTGGGCAGCCGGCCATTCAGCCGGCTCCCGGCGATGCTCGGATTCCTTCAAGCCATCGAGCGCAACATGCTCGACGTCGACGCGCCGGACCACACGCGCCTGCGGGGTCTCGTCCACCCTCGCCTTCACCCCGCGGCTGCTGGTCGAGGCGCATGCGCGCGCGGATCGAGAGCCTGTCGGAGGAGCTGCTGTCGGGATGACTGGCCGCGGGCAGCATGGACCTCATCGCCGCCTACGCGCTCCCGATCCCGCTCACGGTCATCTCGGAGATGCTCGATCCCCGTCGCCGACCAGCTGCGCTTCCACAAGTGGTCGAGCGCCATCGTGGCCCTCACTGCCGGGTCGAACGTGTTCCGGAGCGCTGCCGGCCATCTGGAAGTTCGTGCGCTACATACGCCAGGGTGATCGCCGCCAAGCGGGCGCAGCCGCAGGACGACCTGATCTCTGCGCTCGTGCAGGCCGAGGAGGCCGGCGAGCGGTTGCGCGAGGACGAGCTCGTCGCGATGGTCTTCCTGCTCGTCGTGGCTGGGCACGAGACCACGGTGAACCTGATCGGGAATGGTGCGCTGGCGCTGCCGCAGTTCCTCGAGCAGCTCGCGCGGCTGCGCAACGACCCAGCGCTCGACGCCACCGCGGTGGAAGAGCTGCTGCGCTTCCACAGTCCGGTCGAGGTCTGAATCGAGCGCTACGCGCGCGAGGAGTTCGAGATCGCCGGCGTCATCATCCCGCGGGGGCCCTCGTGTATGGTGTCTTGTCTTCGGCGAACCGCGACGAGACGCAGTTCGAGAAGGCCGACGTCCTCGACCTGGGGCGCGAGAGGAACCGCCACCTGGCCTTCGGACAAGGCATCCACTACTGCCTGGGCGCGCCGCTGGCCCGACTCGAAGGACAAATCGCTCTGCGGAGGCTCCTCGATCGCGTGCCAACGCTTCGTCTGGCCGTCCCCGAAAACCGGCCTCCGCTGGCGAAAGGGCCTCAACCTGCGGGGACTCGAAGCGCTGCCCGTGACCTGGTGACGACCGCGCATCGTCGCCTTGTGTCCTGCACTGCGAGTGTAGGACGACAGCGCTTGACCCCCTTCGACGCGCAGCGGGCGTAGCGTGCGGCTCCGGAGCAGAGATGACTCGTGGTTGCGCCCTTGCGGTGTTGCTTCTCCTGGCTCCAGCTCGGCTGGCCTCCGGGCCGCAAGCGGCGCCGAGACGCCCCGCGGAGCGCCGGCCTGAGCCCGGGCGCTCGCGATGTTCGCGCGGGCCTACTACCCGGGCCGCAGCGGCCAGATCGCCCTGGTCCCGAAAGAGGGCGAGTTCATCACGCGCCGCGGGACCGAATTCATGCACGGCAGCCCCTGGGACTACGACGTGCGCATCCCGTTCCTGCTCTGGGGTCCGGGCCGCGTCCGGAAGGGCGTTCGGCGCGCCAGTGGCGCAGCAGGACCTCGCCCCGACGCTGGCCCGCATGCTCGGCGTCGTGCTGCCGGGCGCCACCGGCCGGCCCTCGACGAGGCGCTTGTCCCCGGCACGCGTCCTCCGCGGGCCATGCTCCTGCTGGTCCTCGACGGCATGCGCGCGGACTACCTCGATCGGTTCACGGCCGAGCTGCCCACGTTGACCCGCCTCAGACGCGAGGGGGCGGCGTTCGATCATGCGCGGGTGACGCACGCGCCCTCCATCACGTCCGCCGGGCACGCCACCATCGCCACCGGGACCGACCCGCGCCTGCACGGCATCGTGACCAATACGATCTTCGACCGCACGTCCGGCAAGGACGCCGACATCTTCCCGGCGCTCTCGCCACGCAACCTGATGTCCCTCGCGCTCGCGGACGTCTGGAACCTGAGACGGACGGCCAGGCGGTGATCGCAACGCAGGTGAGCATCGGCCGGGGCGGGGGCCCTGGCGGGCCACGGCTCGTGCCTGCTCGGCGCCCGCCCGACCCTCTACGCGGCCTACGACCTCGCGTCCGGCCACTGGCAGACGGACTCCACCTGCTTCCGGCTCCACGAGAGCTACGCCAGCCTCGACAGCCGGTCGGTGTGGGAGCGTGAAGGCGGGACCTGGATGGGCCACCCGATCGCGGATCCCGACTCGGTGCGGCGCACGGCGCCCTTCGCGGCCTTCGAGGGCGACGCGTTGGCCGGGCTGCTGGAGCGCGAGCCGATTGGCCAGGACGAGGTCACCGACCTGGTGCTCGCGAACTTCAAGGTGCCCGACTTCATCGGGCACGCTTACGGCCCGACTCTGCGGAGCTCCGCTCGGGCCTCGCCGAGACGGACCGCCAGATCGGGCGGATCCTCGCCCTGCTCGATCGGAAGGCCGGCCGCGACGTCGTCGTGGCCATCACGTCCGATCACGGCATGCCCTCCGAGCCGCCCCCGGCGGACGCCATTACGCGGAGGACATCGTCAAGCTTCTCCACGAGCGCTTCGACCCGGAAGGCAAGCTGGTGACACATTACGGCGCCGAGAACAGCGAGTTCTTCGTGGATCGCCGCCGGTTGGCGGAGCGCGGCCTGACGCTGGAGCAGGTGCGCGACGCCGTCCAGGCGCTTCCCTTCGTTTTCGCTGCATTCACCGAGGACGAGGTGCGCGCGGCCGGCGAGGCGTCAGGCGACGAGCGCCGACGCGTCACTAGGGATGACCGCGACCATCGCGCCTGGCGTCATGAACGGGCGCCCCTCGATCTATCCCATCCTCATCGTCAACTTCGTGGGCACCCTTGGCTTCAGCATCGTTCTCCCTTTCCTCGTGTTTCTCGTCGATCGCTGGGGCGGCAATGCCCTCGTCTACGGCCTCATGGGCTCGACCTACTCGCTGTTCCAACTCCGTCGGCGCGCCCATACTCGGCCGGTGGTCCGATCGCTACGGACGGCGGCGGATCCTGCTCCTGAGCCAGCTGGGGACCCTCGCATCGTGGCTGGTCTTCCTCTATCGCGTTCACCCTTCCCGCCGCAACCCTCGTCTCGGTGAACTCGAGGGTTCTGGGGTCAGTTTGCGGTGACGCTGCCCTTGATCGTCATGTCTCGTGGCCAGGGCCCTGATGGCCTCACCGGAGGCAACGTCTCCGTGGCGAACGGCATACCTGGCCGACGTCACGAACGATGAGAGCTGCAGCGCGGACTTCGGGAGGATGTCGGTCTCGGGGAACCTCGGCTTCATCCTTGGCCCCGCCATCGCGGGAGTCCTGAGTGGAACGAGTTGGGGTGAACGGCTCCCCTGTTCTCGCCGCGCTGGCCATCTCCCTTGCTGGCAATACTGATCATCGCCTTCCGTTGCCCGGAGCCGACGCCCTGCCCGGTGGAGCGAGATCCCGAGGCGGCGCAGGTTCAGCAAGATCTTCGGCCAGGAGGCAAGACCGTGCTTCGGAGATCCGCAGGGAGCCACGCCATCAAGTTGGCGGGGATTCTTCGTCTCGACCGGGTGCCCGTTCTTCTGGCCGTGTACTTTCTCGTCATGCTGGGTTTCAACTTCTACTACGTGGCCTTTCCCGTCCACGCCGCAGAGGGGCTGCACTGGTCGGCTCGCGCCGTCGGAGCGTACTTTTCCATTCTGAGCCTCTCGATGGTGGTGGTTCAGGGCCCGATCCTCAGCCGCGTATCGAAGAAGCCTCGGCGATACAACCTTGTGCGCCCTCGGGAGCCTCATCCTCGCGACGAGCTTTGTCCTCTTCCTCTCCAGGCAGGCCAGCGTTCTCTACGTGGGCGCCATGGTCCTGGCCCTGGGAAACGGTCTGATGTGGCCGTCTGTGGTCTCCATGCGCTCGAAGGCAGCGGGTGAGCGATACCAGGGCGCCGTGCAGGGTTTCGCGAGCAGCTTCGGTGCGGTCGCGAGCATCCTCGGTCTTCTCGGCGGAGGGATCCTCTCTACGCCAGGCTCGAGGCCCGGATCTTCCTCATCTCCGCAGCGACGATCCTGGGCGTGTTCATCCTGGCCTTGGGACTTTGCGGAGCCCGCCCCGAGAGCCGGCGGATCTGAGGCGGCCCTTCAGCAATCCCTTCGGTCAAAGCGGTCGGGCCGTTGCCAAGGCCCGGCGCGCCTGCGTTCGCGCAGCGACTCCCACGCCGTGCGCCCGAGCGCAATCAGGCACGCGGTATAGCCCAGTGTCTTCACTGCGGTGATGATTCCGACGAGCGACGCGACGGCGGCGCTCTCGTGGGGAAATGTCGCGAGCAGCACGCCGCAGACCATGTTCTCGGCGTAGTCGAGCGCAAGCGTCGTCCAGGGCAGCCAACGCAGCCGATGGCCCAGCCAGGCGCGAAAGAAGAGCGCGAGCGTCAGCGGAAACAGGATGTCGAACGTGACGAGCAGGATGGCGTACTGGCGTCTGCCGTCATCGCCAGGCAGCTGGAGCGCGCGGTGGGCGCGCTCGGGGTTCGGCAACGGCAGCATGTCGAGGATGCCCAGCCCTCCGGTGATCCGCTTGAAGCAGGGGACGGAGCCAACGAAGTCGAACGCTGTTCTCGACTGAAAGGCGCCCAGCGCCAGGGTTGTCGCGGATGGGGCGCTTCATACCGCGGCCTTCAGGCTCGTGACGCTGGCGGGCAGCCCGGTCGCGATGGAGGGGAAACGGAACGTGAAGCCCGAAGCGACCAGTGCCGACGGATCGCTCGGCAGGTCGCGCGAGAACGACCGGGCGGCAACGCGGCCCGCGACGAGGGAGGCGACCCAGCGCGGCACGGACCTCGGTCGGACCAGCGAGCAGCCTGGCCTGAGCTCGAGCAGCTCGCGCTGCGTCGTGGCCGTGCCGTCGGTGACGATCCACGGGTGCGCGAATCAGCTGCTCCCGGCTCAGCGTCGTCAGGTGCACGAGCGCACGGGCCACGTCGTCGACGTGGACCAGCGGCAGCAGGTTTGGTGCCGTCACCGATGACGGGCAGCTCGACCCTTCGCCAGCCCGGGAACACAGCTTCGCCGCGAACACCTTGCCGGGCCCGTAGACCGTGCCCAGGTGAATGGACGACGAAGCGGTCGCTTCGACGCGAGCAGCTCGGCGCGCACGCTCGAGGCCGATGCGCGCGAAGCCCTTCGGCTTGTCGGTGAAGCGCGATCGATGACTGACCGGGCTTCCCGCGAAGTCGTCGGTGCCGCTCACCGAGAACAGCAGCGCGTCCGGAGGAAGAGCCCGAGCACGTCGCGCGTCGCCTCCACACGGTAGCGCGCGGCCTCGCCAGGGCGGCCTCGCTCAGCCGATGCGGGCAGCTTGGGCTGGATCAGGTCGATGACGATCCTGGAAGGCGGAATCGACGGCGGCGGCGCTGACGAGGGCGCCACGCCGCCGCGAGCGCGGCGGCCTGCCCTCGGACCGCGCCCAGGCGCCGACCGCAAGCCCGGCGCGCGAACGCGGCGTCCACCACAGCCCCGCCGACGAACCCGGTGGCTCCGAGAACGAATACGTCGTACGTCTCGTTGGTGAGCATTTGCTAACCTCAAAGGCAAAGAAGCACCTACGGTTTCAACATCGTTCCAGACGAGCAGCCTCATCTGCGGAGCCGCATCGACCGCCTTCCGCGCCACTCTACCGAAGGCGTGGAGGCGCGGCGAACTGGCCCAGCAGTCCCCAGAACCCGGCCACGAGCAACGTGGCGGTCGATGGCCCTGGTGCACGTCGCCCTTCGGCGAAGAACGCTCGCGTCATCCCGATCAACGAGTGGCTTGCGCGTCGCGGGCGCGACTAGCGGCCAGTAGCGCCGCAGCTCTTCGTTCACGAACAGCACCGCCTCAGGCGACTCGTCGAGAAGCGCCAGCATCCGGGTCAGGAGGCGCCTTCAGCCGTGCGCGGAAGCTGCCGCCGCTGCCGAGCGCGGCCATGGCCTCCCGAACCAGCCGCAGATAGCAGCGCTCGAACAGGTGCAGCGCCAACGCCTCCTTCCCGTCGAAGTACTTGGAACAGCAGCGGGTTGGAGCAGCCCGCCTCGGCCGCGACCGCGCGGATGCTGGATCTCGCGCACGCCGTCGCGGGCGAAGAGCTTCAGCGCCGCCTTGAGCAGCTCCTGCTTCGGACGGGGGATCGGTCGGCTCGGACGTAGCAGGGCAGATCGGTCCGCACGATCAGAAGTTAGCAAAACGCTCACCGTCCTGATCAAGCTCACGTCGCCCTCGCGGTGGAAAACGCGCCGCGGCGGCCGACGTTCGAGGCAGGCACGAGCCGCGGCGAAGGTCCCGCACGTCCTGGCTGGCCGCCGGCGTGCATAGTGGAGGCCTCGCCCCCAGACGGTGGATCGGGAAGGAGTCCCTCCAATGCGATCCTTTGCCTCTTCGCCCGACCTTCTTGCCGATGCTCGAGCGCTCGCTGGCGAAGTCCGCACTCTTCAACGGCATCGAGCCTTCGCTGCTGAAGGAGGCCGCGACTCCAGGCCACGCTCGTCCAGGCCGAGCCGGGCGAGCACCTGACGAAGGGGCGACGTCGCCGAAGCCTTCTTCGTCATCCTCAACGGAAAGGCCTCCGCGCTCGTTCGCCGCAATGAGCGACAGGGCGACGGGGAGATCGGGCTTCTCGGGTCAGGCGACTCGTTCCGGAGACGTCGCGGTGTTTCTCAAGGAACCGCTCCTGGAGCGTCGGTCAGGGCCACGGGCGTCGTCGTCGCGGCACGCTTTCCCGCGGCATTCTCCGACGACTAGCGGCGCGCGCGTGCCCGGCTTCGGCCTCGCGCTCGCTCGCTCGGTCGCGAAGCGGCTTGCAGCGAGCGCTGCACAGGCTCCCGCTGCCCGACCATCCGACGACGCGCGGCGATTCCTGCCGCGGAAGTCGTCGGGCTCTCCTGCCTCTCGCGAGGAAGCTCGTCCTGCGACACCGGGTGCTCCTCTCCAGCTCTGACGCAGGGGACGCTCACCCTCGGGTTCGTCGACGCGCCGTCCGGCGCGGTGCTCGACGGCGTCCGCGCGCAGGTGCCCGGCGCCGAGCTTCGCCCGGTCCGGATCGGGAAGCGACTTCTTCGAATCGGCCCTGGCGGCCAGCGCGAAGGCGGCGGCCTCGCAGCAGCCTCGCCGCCGCCGAGAGCGGGGTCACACGCTCGACCCGTGGCTCCGAGGCGATGGTGCGAGAGGGAGCATCGGGATCTTCACCTCGCGGCCGGCCAGCAGCCGAAGTGGCGGATCGACGGCCGGATCCGCGAAGTCCCTGGCGCGCCGCGATTCGGGCCCGACCACGGCGTTCGACCTGATCGCCCCCCTGGTCGAGGAGCGCTACGGCCGGCAACTCAAGGAAACGAACGACGTCGACTTCTCCTACCGCATCGCGAGCGGCGAACGTTTCCGGGTGAACCTCTTCCGCGACACCAGCGGCACCGGCGCGGTGCTGCGACACATCCGTGAAGATCGCCGACCCTCGCGACGCTGGTGCCGACGTCGTCGGGCGAGCTCTGCCAACAGCCCAAGGGACTCGTCCTGGTGACGGGGCCGACCGGCAGCGGCAAGTCGACGACGCTCGCCGCGATGATCGACCTCATCAACGAGACGCGCGACGACCACATCCCTCACGCTGGAGGACCCGGTCGAGGTTCGTCCACACGCGCAAGCGCTGCCTCGTCAACCAGCGCGAGGTCGGCCGCGCACGACCAGATCGTTCGCGCAGCGCGCTGCGCGCGGCGCTGCGCGAGGACCCCGACGTCGTCCTGCGTCGGCGAGATGCGCGATCTCGAGACCGATCTCGCTGGCGCTCGAGACGGCCGAACACCGGTCACCTCGTGCTGGCAACGCTCACACCTCGACGGCGCGCTGCTCACGATCGCAAGGATCGTGACCATGTTCCCGCCGGAGCAGCAGGACCAGATCCGTGCGCACGCGCTCGTGATATCCCTGCTCGGAGTGATCTCCAGAACCCTCTCGCCGGCGCATCGGCGGCAGGACGGATCGCCGCGCTCGAGGTGATGGTCGTCAATGTCGCGATCGCGAACCTGATCCGCGAAGAACAAGACGAATCAGATACTGAGCACGATGCAGACCGGCAAGAACCTCGGGAACGTGACCACTAAACGCAGTCTGCTGGCGGCGCTCGTGAAGGGAGGGACGATGCGAGGCGGCCGAGGTGATGTCGAAGGCGGTCGACAAGGCCGATCTCGCGAAACGGCTGGGCCTTCCGCCGGACCACGCGCCGAAGGGTACCGGCGGATCGCCGCCGCGCAGCCACACGAGCGTCCCGCGTGGAGATCAGTCGCTGCCGCGCTACTGCGCGGCCGGGTCGTCCACGAAGGCGTCTCCGCCCGTGTCGGCGTCCGCGGGCAAGCGCTCGATCTCGCGCCGCACCAGGTCCTGGTGGTGGACCTCCTCGTCGCGCAGCTCGGCGAAAAGCGCCTGGACCTCGGGCTCGCCGACGTGGGGCAGCGCCTCGACGAAGAACGCGTGGGCCTTCTGCTCGCAGCGCAGCGCGATGTCCAGGGCCGCGCGGGCCGTCATGAACGCGCGGGCCTCGTCGTAGTCGGGAGCCTCGACGTCGAAGATCATGGTGCGGCGCACCTCCCGCGGCGCGTCGCCGAAGAGCGCGCGGCGCCGCTCGGCCAGCCCCTCGGCGTGCTTCGCCTCGTTCTCGGCCATGAAGCGGAAGAAGCGCGCGGCCTCCGGGCGTGCGGTGCTGGTCCATCTGGTCGGCCAGCTCCAGGTAGCGCTCGTGCGCCTCCTCCTCGACGAGCGTCGCCAGGTCGAGCGCGTCTTTCAGCGACAGGCGGGACAGGTCGACGTGCTGGATCGGCATCACCGGCCTCCGTCCTTGCGGAACAGCTCGAGGATCCGCTCGCGGGGCAGCGCCTGGTCCCGCAGCTCGGCTTGCCGCTCGCGCGACGAGCGCGTCGTAGGTCGGCGCCGGCTTCGGGTTCCGGTAGAAGCACGCCCGTGTACAGCTCCTCGCCGTACTGCGCGGCGAGCGCCATCGCCTTCAGCCGGTCGGCGGGGTCGTGGCCGAGGCCGGCGAGCGACTTCATCTGCGCCTTGTGCGCCTTGAGCTGCCAGTCCGCCTCGCCGAAGGTCACGCAAGGCGACTGCACGTTGACGAAGGCGAAGCCGGGGAAGCGGATCGCTTCCTCGATCACCGAGGTGAGGCCCGGCATGTCGGCCGGCGTGCCCTGGGCGACGAAGCCGGCGCCGTAGGCGAGCGTGTAGAGGAGCGGGTTGACCGGCTCTCCAGCGAGCCGTAGCCCGGACGTGACCGTCCTGCAGGCCGCGCTGGCGAGGTGGGAGAGAGCTGGCCCTTGGTGAGGCCGTAGATCTGGTTGTCCATGACCACGTAGGTGAGGTCGAGGTTCCGGCGCACCGCGTGGGGCAGGTGCCCGCCGCCGATCGAGAAGCCGTCGCCGTCCCCGCCCGCGACCAGCACCAGCAGCTCGGGGTTCGCGAGCTTGATGCCCTGCGCGATCGGCAGCGCGCGGCCGTGCACGCTGTTGAAGCCGTACGCCGTGGTGTAGCCGGGCATGCGGCTGGAGCAGCCGATGCCCGACACGAAGGCGATCTCGTGCGGCGGCCGGCCGATCGCGGCCAGCGCACGGTACAGCGCCTGCAGCACGCCGAAGTCGCCGCAGCCCGGGCACCAGATCGGCTTCAGGTCGCTCTTGAACTCCTGGGCTCCATGGTCTGACCCGCGGGATGAAGTGCAGTGGTCATCGCATCACTCCTGTGGCTGGCGGCGCGTCCTCGCCGTCGCGCTGGAGAGCCTCCGCGGCCCTCTGCAGCTGTTCGGCGACCTCGAACGGCACGAACGGGTTGGCGCCGCTCTTGGCGAGCGAGCGGACGCCGCGGGGCAGGTCGACGAACATGCGCAGAATCCGATAGAGCTGTCCCTGGTGGGACTGCTCCACGACCAGGCCGGCACGGACCGACGCGAAGAAGTCCTCGTAGACCTCTTCCGCCACGGGGTACAGGAGGTAGGGCACGAGCAGCTTCGACTTGCAGCCCTCCGGTCGCGCGCGCACGCGAGGGCCTCGCGGCACATGCCCGCGCGACGAGCCCCAGCCCACGAGCGCCAGCGGCGCCGACTCGTCGCCGAAGACGCGGAACAGGTCGCGCCGCCGCTTCAGCGGCTCCAGCTTGTCGGAGCGCGCTTGTCGTTCATCCGGGCGTGGACGGCGCCGCTGGCGGTCGGGCGCCGCGCTCGTTGTGCTCGATGCCGGACGCCAGATAGTTGCCGCCGCGCAGGCCCGGGTGGCTGATCGGGCTGACGCCCGACGCCGTGAGCGCGAAGCGCGGTAGTCCTCGCAGCTCGGCTTCGGCGGGCCGGCGCCGCTCCTCGATCGCCGAATCGCTGCCGGTGTCGATGACGTCGAGCGATCTCCTTGCGCTGCCCGATCTCCTGGTCGGAGAGCAGGATCACGGAGTCTGGTAGCGCTCCGCGACGTTGAACGCCTGCACGGTCGTCCAGAACGTGTCCGTGACGCTCGTGGGCGCGAGCACCGGCCGCACGGCGTCCCCGTGAGCCGAGAACGCCGCCTGGTACAGGTCCGACTGCTCGAGCTTGGTGGGCATGCCCGTCGACGGCCCGCCGCGCTGGACGTTGACGATCACCAGCGGCAGCTCCGCGATGGTGGCGAGGCCCATGATCTCGCTCTTGAGCGACATGCCCGGGCCCGAGGTCGCCGTCATCGCCTTCACGCCGGCGAACGAAGCACCGACGGCCGCGCCGATGCCCGCGATCTCGTCCTCCGCCTGCAGCACGGCGCCGCCGTACTTCCAGATCTCGCGGCTCAGGAACTGCATGATCTCGGTCGAGGGGTGATCGGATACCCGCCGAAGAAGCGGCAGCCGGCGAAGAGGGCGGCCGCGGCGCAGATCTCGTTGCCGTCCGCGAGCGGCCTCGACGCCGTGCCGCCCGCGAGGCTTCGCGAGCGGCATCGGCTCCGTCAGCGGGTGCGCGAGGCCGCCCACGCCTCGCCGGCGGAGAACGCGCGCTCGGCGGAGCGCAGCACCTCGTCGCCCTTCTTCGCGAGCTTCCGGCGCAGGCCGCCGAGCAGCCCCTCCCGGGCCAGTCCGAAGAAGCCCGCGATCAGGCCGAGGATCACGCTGTTCTTCGCGCGCTCGTTGCCCGCGTGCTCGCGGGCGAGGTCCGCGATGGGGACCGCGAAGGACCTGCCTGGGCGTCACGCCCACGAGCGGCAGCGCGTCGGGTCGCACGCCCGTGCGCGCGTCGTAGATCACCACCGTCGAGCCGCCGACCGGGCAGCTCGGCGCCGAACTTCAGGAAGTCGTCCCAGTTGAGCGCGACCGCCACGTCGAGGACGCCGCCGGGGTTCAGGACCTCGGTCGTGGCCACGCGCACGCGGCACGACGACTCGCCGCCGCGGATCTGGGAGCCGAAGCTCTTGGTCATGATCGCGTGGTAGCCCTCGGCTGCCGCCGCCGCGATCAACGACTCTCCGGCGGAGACGATGCCGTCCCCGCCGGAACCGGCCATGCCGAACACGAGGTCGGTTCTCATCGGTGCGGCTCCGTTCCGCCCGCCTCACCCGAGTGTGAGGGCAATGGACTCGTTACATGACGCCCTTTGGCGCGCAAGTCATGGGCAGTGCGAGGAAGGCACACCAGGTGGAGAACGTCGAAGCCTCGCTTCATGGCGTTCGCATCGCGTGCACGATGGCCACGCACGACCGGCCCCACACGGTGAGCAGGATGTTGCCGATCGCGTACGGCACGGTGTAGGCCAGCGAGCCGATGTTGCTGCCGCTCGCCTCCCGCAGCGCGTTCAACCCGGGCGTGCAGCGTCTGGGCGCCGGCGAGGCCACCGAGCGTCATCAGCGGGCTCATCTTCAGCACGTAGCGCGCGACGATCGTGCCCGACCGCCAGCGGCACGATCGTGACGATCACGCCCGCGAGCAGGATGCTGGCGAAGAACGAGCCGCCGCTCGTGCGATACGCCTCGACGGCGTGAGGCCCGGCGTGCATGCCGACCACGGCGATGAACACGATGAGGCCGATGTCCATCAGCAGCCGCTGCGCCGGCTCGGGTATCGCGCCGAACACCGGGTAGCGGCTCCGCGCCCAGCCGGCGACCAGGCCGATCACCAGGATCGAACCCGCCGTGCCGAGTCCGAGGACGACGCCGCCGGCGTCGAGCTTGAGCAGGCCGAGCAGGCATGCCGGCGCAGATGCCGCCGGCGAGAAACATCAGGTCGGTCTTCGCCAGGTCGCGTTCGACGAACCCGATGAGCGTCCCGGCGCGTTCGACGTCGTCAGGCGCGCCGACGATGCGCAGGATGTCGCCGCGCTGCAGGACCGTCCACGGCTCGCGCGGCATCAACTCGGTGCCTCGCTGGAGCGATTCGAGGTAGACGCCGCGCGCGTCGGGTCCTCGGCCAGCGCTCCGAGCGTTGCGCCGTTCACGTCGGCGCTGGTCACGACGACGGCCGCCGTCTGCGTCGGCACGGACAGCAGAGCGGCGTCGTCGATCTCCGGTCCGATGTCCCGCTCCGCGTGGAGGAACGCGCCCCGGCGCGCGGAGACCACGAGCCGATCGCCGCGCTTCAGCGCCAGCGTCGGATCCAGCGTCAGCAGCTCACCGTCCCGCTGCACCCGGTGCACGGACAGCCGCTCGGCGGCGAAGCGCTCCTCGAGCGCGGCAAGGGTCGAGGCAGCCGCGTCGGCGTTCTCGAGGCGGTAGCGCCCGCAGGCTGTAGTGAGCGGCGGAAAAGACTCGGGCCGCCGCTCTTGCCGCCCGAGAGCTGTCGTTCGAGCGCCTTCGCGTCGCGCTTGAGGTCCGCCCGCATGATCTTCGGGCCGAGCCACGTGAGGAACAGGATCAGGCCCGAGATCGCCGAACCCGTAGGTAATCGCGTCCGCAAGCGGCGCGTCGGCGATGAGCGCTGGCCTTGGCGGCATCGGGAATCGGCAATTCGGCGATCGCGCTGAGCCCGGTGCCGAGCGCCGCCGACTGGGTCATGCCGCCCGACAGCAGCCCCACGGCCAGACCTTCGTTGAAGCCGAAGACCGCGCTGACCGGCGATCACGGCGGCCAGACCGCTGACGGCCACGACCAGCGCCAGCACGATCTGCGGCAACGCGTCCTTCTTCAGGCTCCCGAAAAACTGCGGGCCGACCGAATACCCGATCGCGAACAGGAACAGGTAGAAGAACGCCCAGCGCAGCAGGTCGGGCAGTTCGGGTTTCGCCAGGATGCCGATGCAAGATGCCGGCAATCAGCGTCCCGACCACGGCGCCGAAGCCGACACCCTTGAAATGAAAGCGGCCGATGAAGCGACCCGAGCAGGATGCCCAAGAACAGAGCAACAGGGCCGGATGGCCGTGAAGAGAATGCACCGAGCTGTTGCCATGTTCAGGACGCCCTCTCAATGAAATGGACTGTTGTCTCTCGATCAGCCGCGGCAGGCGGCAGCGTGCTCGCGAACGAACTCGGATTCCCTCGCTTGTGTGCGGAAGCGTCACACGGGTCCCGTATGTTGAATCCACACTTCCCACGCCAGTCAAACCGGCATTCGTCGTGCGCCCCTGATCCAGCCATGGTCGTGGTCTTCCGGGCTGCGCGAGGGACCCACGGACCTCGCGCGCACCTTATGATGGCAGCGTCTGGTGCGTCGCGCCCGATCCCGTTTCGAAGCCAGGACGCGTGCGCGCGGCGGCGCCGCGGCCGGAGCCGATGAGGTGCCTTCGCCCCGCCCTGCGCCTCGTGCAGGAGCGGAAGCTCGCCGAGCTCATCGACCTTCCCCGAGGGCGGCGCGGTCCTGGAAGCCAGCGGCGTGCTCGCGAGGGACCGTGACTACTTCGTGATCTTCGACAATGTGCGGCGGGTCGCGCGCATCGACCGAAGCCTGAGCCCCTGGGGCCCTCTCGTCACGCGTGGATGGGCCGACCGCGCTCGGGCGAGGGCTACGAGGACATCGCGTGCAGCCCGCACCAGCGGCGGTACTACCTGCTCATCGAGGCCGAGAAGCACCCCGACGGCACGTTCAAGGCCGTCATCGAGGAGTGTGACGAGGAGTTCCGGTTCAAGGGGCGCTCACTGGGTGGACTTCCCGCTCGAGGAGCGCAACACCGGGTTCGAGGGCTCTGAGCGCCGTCCGGCTGGCGCGGGCACGACTACCTGCTGGCGCTCTGCGAAGGCAACCGATGCCGCTGCCGGAAAGAAGGGACGCCGGCCGGGGGCGGGCGCATTCAAGTGCTCGAGCGGCGCGGGAAGGTCTGGCGGCGCCGTGGCCACGATCAAGCTCCCGCGCAGCGTCGAAGTTCGAGGACTACTCGGCGCTGGCGATACGGGGCGAGCGCATCGCGGTCGCCTCCCAGCAGACGTCGCGGCTCTGGCTGGGCAAGCTGCGCCGAAGCGACTGGACCATCGAGGGCGCGGGCCGCCAATACGACTTCCGAGAACCAAGAAGGGGAAGCTCCTGTATTTGCGACGGTCGAGGGATCTCCTGGCTGACCGACGAGCACGTTCGTCGCCGTCTCGGACCTGACGAAAGAGGGGCTATCCCGGCCGCTGCGAAGCGAAGGACCAGTCCATCCACGTCTTTCGGCTTCCTCGCTCGGGCTCCCGCGACTGACCCAGATCGCTCAGTCGCCTTTGAGCGTGACGTCGCTCCAGAGCGGCGATCTGCGGCCTGGAACTCCAAACAGACGGCGTGCGGGCACGATGGCGAGCGCCTTCCGATAGTAATCGGTGGCCTGGCCCGTGTCGTGATTCGCGTCGAGCGCCTGTCCCACGACGGCGAGGACGATGGACGGCTCGGGGCCAGCGCCTCTGCCTGTCGCGCCTCGACGAGGGCGGCCTCCGGCTCGTTGGCTTGCTGGAGATGGATGCCGACCTTCTGCGCGTGGCTGAGCGCGGCGACGAGCGGGATTGCGAGTGGCCTCGAACACGAAAACGCCGTAGTCGAGGACGTCCACCGGCGTCAGCGTCTTGACTGCTTTCGTACAGGGCGAGCGGGGGGGACCCGAATTCGAAGCCGGACGGCGTGCAGGCGCTCTGAACACGGTGCCGTCGATGGCCGGCGGCGTCGAACGGCTCGAAGTACTGAGAGAGACCGCGGAGAGCAACCCGGCTTGCACGGGATGCGGCGTAGGGCCGGTAGTCGAGCAGGCCCTGGCCCATACGCGATCCAGCAGTCGTGGATCCCGCGCGCGTCCACGCAGCAGCTTGACCGCCTTCATCTGCTGTGTGGCCCCAGTCCGTGTTGGAGTCGCTGAGATAGCGGTGCACGTTCGCCGGTCCGCCGAAGGCCTCGTTGGCGCGTAGGCGATGTACGCCGGGAAGGCGTGCAGAACGGACGCGGCGCCCGGAAGGCGAGGGCAGCACGACGGCGTAGAGCCAGCGGCGGCTCCGCCTCGACGAGCGCGCCGACCGCAGCCGCCGATGGCGGCGGTGAGGAAGACATGTAGACGGGCAAAACGTGCCGGGACGCCGATGTTCATGCCGCCGGGTCACGGCTGGCGTGAAGTACACGGCCGCGAGAGGATCAACATGCAGAGAAGACCCCGCCCAGGCCCTGACCCTTCCCGCTGACCACCGCCCACGCGCCGACGGCCAGGAGGATCAGGAACGTCAGCGACGATTTGATCGGCATTGACACGGGAAAGAATGACCAGATCAGGCGTGAGGATGGATCCTCCCGAGCACGTAGGTCGTGAACGCCCGCGCTTCGTACAGCGTGTGCGAAGCCGTACGTGAAGCCCCGCGGCGGCAGGTGGAGCCGATCTACGACGCCCAGGATGTGGGCCGCCCGCGCGCTGGGGACCTCTGCGAGCTTCTCCTCCATCGACGGCACGAGGGGCACGCCGCCGTCGGCGGGCTCATATCGGAAGCCGTAGAAGCCCACAGGATCGTGAACGCGACAGCGCCGATCACGACCAGGGCCAACGCGAGCCGCTTCGAGCCTGCCCTCGCGATCGGCTCGTCCGGGCGGTCCGTTCCCATCTTCCGACCCCACACGAGCTCGACGACGGCGAGCAGCGCCAGCGTGGGGAAGAGCTGCACCGCGCTGTCCTTGGACGCGACCGCGAGCCCCGACGATGAGGCTGACTGCGGCCAGTCGCCAGGGCGTCGGCTGCTGGACGTGGCGATAGAACGCGTAGACCGCCCCGAACAGGAAGAGCGCCTGGCCAGTGCTCCGTCGTGGCCAAGCTGGAGTGCGCAGAAGCGTGGGGTCGAACGCGAGCAGGCCGAGCGCGATCAACCGGCGTCGGCGCCGAAGATGCGGCGCGTCGCGCCGGAAGACGAGCAGCGCGAGGAGCACGGCCAGCATCGCCACGGCCATCCGGCATCGGAAGAGGATGGCCTCCGCGTCGTTCTGGAAGACGAACTCCCGGCCGCCCTCCATCTCGTGCATGCGAATCGGCCGCGGCTGCATCGGCGGCTCCGTCAGCTTCATGCCGAGCAGGGGCGCGGCGATCACGTACCGCGTCACCGGCGGGTTCAGCGTGTACTCACCCGTGCGCCCACCGCAGGCATCCCGCGTAGATGTGCGCCGGCTCGTCGAACGGTCGCCGAGTTGCGCGCCGCCGATCCGCGAGCTGCAACAACAGGGCGACGGAGAAGGACGGCGGCTTGGGCGTAGACGGTCGACGGACGACGGGTGGCGTTCACGGCGTCCGCGTCATCACTCCGCGCGCAGCGTTCCATTTCGATGCACCGGCTCTGTCCTCCTGTCAGCGGCTCCACCGCCCTCTCGAGGATCGTCGCCCGACCCAGGCCACGAGCAGCGATGTGAGATGACCGCCAGCACCACCGGTCCGACGAAGATCCCGATCAGGCCAAAGCCCAGCAGCCCGCCGATCACGCCGGCGAAGATCAGCAGGAGCGGCAGGTCCGCCCCCTTCTTGATCAGCATCGGCCGCAGGAAGTTGTCCAGGAGTGGACACGACGACGCTCCACACCAGCAGGAAGGTCGCCCAGGCGTTCTCGCCCGTCCAGTACATCCAGGCGACCGCCGGGAACAGGACCAGGGCCGGCCCCAGCTGAGCGATGCACAGCATCAGCATCACGGCGGACAGCAGGGAGGCAAAGGGAACGCCGGCCACCGCCAGGCCGATTCCTCCCAGCACCGTCTGGACGACGGCCGTCACGCCGACGCCCAGCGCCACGCTTCGAATGGCCTTTCCTGCCAGGATGACGGAGTCCTCGCCGCGCTGACCCGCCAGACGCCGGCCGAAACGACGAACGCCGCTGCGCCGCCGATTCGCCGCTCGGAGTACATGACGGCGGAGAGAATCACGACCAGCAGGAACTGGACCAGCGTGCCGCCGAGACTGCCCGCCTGGCCGAACACCCACCGCCGCGGCATCCGAAGCGTACGGCCCCAGCCTGGCCTCGAGGCCGGCGGGGCCGGCATCCGCCCAGGCCGCCAAGGTCGCGGAGAGCCTCTTGCCGACGAGGGGCAGCTTGCCCACCCACTCCGGCGGCTGCGGCAAGCCCGATTCCGCCACCCTCTTCGCCAGGCCGCTCACGTCATCGGCATGCTCGGCAATGGTGTCGATCGCCGCCCACAGGGGAATCACCAGCAGGAGCAGCAGGCCCAGCGTCATCAACGCCACTGCCGGAGCTCGCCGGTTGCCGAGTCGGGCCTCCAGGGACTTCAGGATCGGCCAGGTCGCGACGACCAGCATCGTCGCCCAGACCGTGCAAGCCGCGAGAAAGGAAGCAGCACCCACAAGCGACGGCGATCAGCATCGCAGCGGGTGCAGATGACCGACGCAAACCAGATCCAGGCCAGATCCTGACGTGATGGCACTCACTTCAGCGCTTCGCGAAAGCTTCCGGCCTTGGCCGCCTGGCGTCGCTCCCCGCTGGTGGGGTCACGCTCACTCGTAGGCGGATGTAGTACTGGTAGATGTTGCTGACGTAGGTCGCCCGCTTCGCGGCCGATCTTCTCCGAGGCGCCGCTCGACGTTGCCAAACCACGTTGTTGGGATCGAGGCCCCTCTTCTCCGTCTCGCGCCGGGCTGCCTCAGCCAGCAATACGTAACTA
>ERZ1370068.4045-contig-3137_pt1 | contig 47140 bp, 71 predicted proteins | sample MGYA00561227_ERZ1370068 | MGnify/ENA primary metagenome ERZ1370068 (study PRJEB38410, sample SAMEA6850437) | metagenome | study: Metagenomic assessment of the ecological functions of the soil: analysis of the soil microbiota associated with the... | reverse complement strand
GTAATACTTCGTTCAGTTACGTATTGCTCCAGCGGCACAGGAACGCGTGGTGTCGCTCTGCTGGACACTTTCGATCTTCCGGCGGTATCGATGATCAAAATCGACGTCGAAGAGCGCGGAGTGCGGAGGTCATCGCCGGAGCCGTCGACACGATTCAACGAGATCGGCCGCTTCCTGCTCGTCGAAGATCGAGCAAGCGCCATCATCGATCGCCTGTCTCCGAGGTGTTCGCCCGGATCGCGGAGCCCGGCTATCAGGGGTACTTCCTCGACGCGTCGCACCGGGTGAGGCTCATCGGCGAGTTCGACTTCGAACGGTATCAAACCAGAGCGCTGTGCTCTCGAAGCCGAGTGCCGGCCAGTACATCAATAACTTCCCTGTTCAGCCACGCGACCGCGGATGTTGGGAACGCCTGGTGGAGCGTTCAGAGTCTGCGGCCGCGACGTGGAAGAGATTCCATCACACGCTGCATCGCATTCCGACGCACATCTCGCGGTCAGAGACCTTCGGCACGCGTCGGTCCAACGTTGGCAATAGAGAGGCACCGGTTCTCGGGAAACGGCAATTGAACGGTCGACTGAAACGGCACGGCAACGGCAACTACGGGCACCGCTGGTTTCGTTGCTTGAACCGATTTTCGAAGAAGACGCGATAGAAGCGCGCTTTTGCCGTGAAATGAAGGACGAGGCCGACCTCGGTGATTCGTCGCCGCGAGGCCAGCAAAGAGCTGCCCCTGTGCATCCGGGTCGAGGACGGTTCCCGGGCTTTGTTCTCGATGACCACCTGCACCGTCGACGAGCATGTCCATTCGCTCGTATGCCAGCGGTTCACCGCGAAAGTACACCATCACCGCGACTTCCCGTTCGACTTTGTGCCCTTTCGCGATCAGGAGCCGTTCCAGCGCGCGGGCGTAGATGTACTCGCGAAACCCGAAGCCGAGTTCCTTGTGGACTTCGAAAAAAGCGAATCGATGATCGACGCGGTGATGTCACCGTCGAGCAGGGGGCTTGTTGGCGCGCATGCGGCAATCTCGAAGCAGGCCGCTGAAGGCCGTGTCATCGTGTTTGTGCCGCTAGGGTCTCTTCCGTTGCCGTCCCGTTTTGGTCGTCCGTTCATTTCCGTTTCCAGCGGTTGCGCAAGACTCGGGCACCCTAGCACAGCGGTGTCAGCGGCGTTCCCAGCTTGCCGCGTTTCCCGGAATTCCCAACCTAAGGATGCCGACGCAAGGTCAGCGAAGTCTCTCCCGGTCACAGACCGCGAGCGATCGAGTCACGACACTCGCGCCCGGCCGCCCGATCTAACCGCAGCAAACTGCCACTCGGCCGAGGCCTGAACGGAGTACACTGGGTACGACCTTTGGAACTTCGCTGGCGCTCACATACTCGGCGCGTCAGGCGGTGCGAGATCTATCTCGAGGTCCACTGCAGTCACCCCCGCCTCGACACGCGCCAACAGAACATCAGGTTTCTCGTAAACGCAGCTTGGCGTGGCCACCTGGGCGTCCGCGAGATGGCGCGGACCAGAATCCATGGCAAAGAGCACGTCGCATTTTTCCAGCGCGCGCACGCGAACGCTAAAGGCCAGCCAAAGCTCGACCGGCAACGACCCGAGCATCTACAGGGAGCGTGTGCGGCGATGCGCCGGAGGTCCGACTCGTCGTTCGCCGCTCCGAACAGCACGATGTTCACTTGCTGGCGCACCAGCACCTGTGACAACACATCCGCAAAAACTGGGAGGCCACACCCCCGACGGTTGTCGCGTCGTCGGCGTGCACGCGATGACCGGGCGCGACGGGTCGAGCGCGAGCGACGCCCAGCACCGGGCCGCGGCCGCCGATCGGCGGCATTAGGAGATACTCGCGTCCGAAGGGGCCACTCTGGTTTCACGTCCAGCACCGCGCCTACCATCGCGCGGAAGTATCCCGGAAAAGGGCGCGCGCAATCCAGATCCACCGGGAACGTAAGAAGGCCGGAGTAACCCTTGTTTCAAAGGCAACCCGATTCGGCGCGCCGAGCGCGACGGCGAGCCTGCCGGTCGGCCAGGTGCCGATGCGTATTCGTGCACAGCACGACGTCGTACCGTTCACGGCGGAGCGCACGGAATCCGCCGCGAGCAAGAGACCAGCTGTCCTCGCCGACGACCAACGGTAGGACCGAGGCGATCGCGGGGTTGCCGTGCAACACCGGTGCAGACGATGGCGAGTGTGAGATAGTCCCAGCGGCAGTCGGGGAGTCCTGCTTGGAGCGGCTGCAGCGAGCATGTGCGGTACAGGACGTCACCGACATGCGAGTGACCGATGATCAGACCCCGTCGCCATGTCGTCGGATCGCTCGCCGGTTCGCGGACGGCGGTCCGCGCCAAGCCGCGCAGCGCGGGTCGCACGGCTTCGGACGCGACGGCCAGCCCGTAGTTGCGCCATTTTCGAAATGCGTCTCTGGACACCTTCATATCGAATCGGCGAGCTGGCGGCATTACAGACAGCGACAATGGCGGCGTGCGAGTGCGCTAAGATAGCGCTTCGTCGCGCATGCCACACCGCGCCGTATCTTGTGCGTGCGTCAACTCAGGTGATTGACCCAAGGAGTGTCTGTGGGCGAACCCGCGTTCGTGGAAAGCACACCCGGCAGGGACGCATGTCGACCTTCGGCGCGGCGATGTTCGTCACCGTCGCGCTGCGGGGCGGTGCAGGTGTTCCTCATCCCACGCCGCTTGGACGTGCTCACGTACGGTCACTACCGCCTGTTCCTCGCGTACGTCACCTATCTGGGCCTTCTCCAGTTCGGACTGGTGGACGGCGCGTTCGTTCGCTGGGCGGGGCGGCCCCGCGGCCTCATTCGCCGCGAATGGCCACGCGTGGCGGGTTGGTTGCTCGCGATGAACGGCGCGGTCGTTCTTTGTCGCGCTGCTTGTCGGGCTGGTCCACGTCACCTTTGCCACGCGTCTACCTCATCGCGTTCGCCACGTGTGCGCTGGGCGTGAACGCGGCCGGCCTCGTGAACTATGGGCTGCAAGCGGCGGGTGATTTCGCGGCGCGAGCGGGGTGACGGTGCTTGCCCCGGCCTCTTTGTCGCGGCCATTCTCATTGTCCCCGTACACTCGCTGGGCGTCACGCTGGCCGAGTATGTCGGAGCTTGGCTGGGCGCGGCGGGCGTCGGCACCATCCGTCTGGTCCGTGTGACGACGGCAACCGGTGGCAACCAGGCGGTCGGCGACTCGCTCTCCTACCGCTCGCTCGTCCGCGTCAGGATGCCTGTGCTCGGCGCAAACCTCGCCGCCAGCCTGGCGCAGTTTGGCGACCGCATTCTCGTCAGCTTCAGCGTGCCCATTCGCATCTTCGCGCTCTACGGATTCGCGTCGAGTGTCATGGTCGCGGCCAGCGCCGGCGTCCACGCGCTCTCGCGCGTGTCGCTGTCGCACGCGGCTGCGGCACGCCGGAGAGCGACGCGCGCGGTCTTCCTGGGAGAACTGTACGATTTCTTGGGTGTCGGCTTCGGCATCGCGCTCGCCGGCATTCCCCTGTTCGAGCACCTGGTTGCGTGGTGGCTTCCGGCCTTCGATGCCGGCGCTCCCGATCGTTCGCGCGCTCGTTATCGGCGCGCCAATCTGGGCCGCGATTCACGTCGTTGTTGTCGGCACGCTCCAGACGTATGGGTTGGTTCGGCGACAATTCGCTGTGGAACTGGGCAGCGCGCGCTCGTGGCCGTAGCCTGTGGCGCCGCCATCGTCGCGCACGCACCGCTTTGGGCCGTCGCCGCGGCGGCGAGCGGGGCTGCGGTAATCGCGTGGGGCACGAGCACGTGGTTCATACGGCGCGTGATACCCGATGCGCGGAGTCACCACAGTCTCCGGTTTATCATCATTGTGGCGGCGCAGGCCGGAGCACTGGCCGTGGCGATCGCGTCGGCGCGGAATTGGCTTCTCGAGAGCCTCATTTACATCATCCTCGCCGCTGCACACGACACTCGCCGCGTTTCGTTCAGCGCGCGCGCACTGATGTCCGCCGCTCGCCCTGCTTGAATCGTTCGTCGCGGTGGCGTTGCTTTCGTAATCGCCGCGCTCCGGTGGCCGCGTACGATCGTCATGAGCCTGCCGTTCTTGGTGATTCTCAACGGCCTCTCAATCAGGCGCGCCGGGTTTTCAATGCACCTGGATCAACTCGCCGCTTGCCTGCTCGTCGTGCCGTTGACCGCATCGATCCTGATCGGCAGCCGCCGCTTCCGGATCGGACAGCACCGTCTGGTGGCTCGCTGCGATTCTCGCGCAGAACATTCCTGGCGACCATGCCTCAACTCGCCGGCGCGTTCTGTACAGCCTCGCGCAATGCGTCAACGTAGCGTCTGTGTGGGTCATCTACCTTCTCCTGCTCAACTTTCTCGACAGCCGCCGACGAGCTCGAGGTCTTTTCTGAGATCGCGTGCTCTGGGCGGCCATCCTGGCGAGCGCGATCGGCATCGCCGCGTTCGTGCTCGCGGTGAGCGGCGTACCTGTCGGAGGTGCGGATCGTGAGCAGAAGCGCCGCCGAGCGCCTCACGACGGCATATGGGGCGTACGGAACGATGGTCGAGCCGAACATCCTGGGAAGCTTCAGCGCAGCTCAGCCTCGTGCTCGCGTTCGGCCTCCTCGTCGCCTTGCCGCAGCTTCCGGCGGCCGACGTCGGTCGACGGCTGCTTCGCTGGGTCCTCGCATTGACGGCCGCTGAGCCTCGAGCTGTGCTGACGTTCACGCGCGCAGCTCTGGCTCCAGCGCCATCGCCGGTTTGGCCTGCGTTGCGATCGCGGGAGCGCGGTCGACGATTCGCACTCGTTCGTGGCGTGTCGGCTGGCCTCTCGGTGCCGGCGGCGGTCCTGGTCGGCCTGCTCCTGCTGCTACCGGGTAACGCGGGGACGCTCCTGCGTTTCAAGATCTTCAACCTGGTAAACCCCGCGTCGCAGACGCGGCGATTGTTCGCATTCTCACATACACGATGGCACTCCAACAAACGCTGGAGCATCCGTTCATCGGATGGGGGACGTTCACGTTCGCTCCCCTTGTGGCGCAAGGGAGCGACTTCCAGCAGTTCGACAATTGGCGCAACCTTTGGATCGGCAACTACCTCCTTCTCGCCGCGCACGACACACGGGCTTGTGGGATTGGGACTCTGGGTCGGGATGCTCGGGACCATCGTCGGTCAGAAGCGTAACGGCGATCCGCGCGCTCAGCGTGACCGATCCGACGTCCGCGTCGCGAATCCTGGCCCTCACAGCGTCGGTGGCGACTCTCCTCGTTGCGTTTCTCGCCACGAGCGGTTTCTCCCTCTGGCTACAGTTGGCTCATCCCTCGGCTTGCTCGGGGCGTACCGTCGCGTGGCGACCGAGGAGCCGCCGTCAGTCGCTCAGGCGAGTCCTTCCGTGCCGGCCAGCCCGTGATCCGAATACGCAGCCGCGGAAAACGCGTCGCCGCGCTCGCGGCGGACGCGGCGCTCGCCAGTTCTGGTCCCCGATTCTCACGCGTGGGCCGCGGTCCGCGGTCGTCCCGACATCACCGCGAGTGCTGGTGGTGCGGTGCGATCACATCGGCGACGCGGTGATGGCGACCGCGGTGCTCCGACCGTTGCGTGAGGCGTTGCGCCCGGCGACGCTCGACGTGCTCGCCGGCCCCTGGGCCGCCGCGGTGTTCGAAGGGCATCCGGCGGTCGATCATGTGCTGACCTATGCCACGCCGTGGTGGAGCGCGGTCCGGGGCGCGCCGACGTCGGGAACGACTCGCTCGATGGTTGGAACTGCCCGGCATGATTCGGCGCATTCGCGCTGGCCGGTACGACGTGGGAATCGATCTGCGCGGCGACCTTCGCCAGATCACGTTCTTCCTCGGACTGGGCGGAATGCCCGTACGTGCCGAGCTCGGACCGCACGGGTGGAACACGTTTGTTGACCCACACGTGGCCGTTCGACCCGACGCTGCACGAGGTGGAAAAGAATCTCGCCGTTGCCTCGCTGCTAGGGCGCCAGCGGCATCGCACGACTCGATGTCGCGGCGCCTGCCGTTCTGCCCACAGGGTTGCGCGCGATGTTGCCCGACGACGCGAAGGCTCGCGGATATGTCGCCTTCGCGCTGCGCGGATCCGAGCCGAATCGCGCTTGGCCCGCGGCGCACGCGGCGAAGGTTGTCGACGGCGTGCGTCGAGAGCTGGGACTCGAGAGCGTCTACGTTGGCAGCGCCGCCAGACGCGCCAGCTGGCGACGAGGTCGCGCGATTGGCGAGCTCGCCAATCGTCAATCTGGCCGGGCGCACGTCACTCACGGAGACACTGTCGGTGCTGCGCCACGCTGCGGTGACCGTCGCGGTCGATTCCGGTCCGATGCATCTGGCTGCGGCGGCCGGATCACCGGTCGTCGCGCTGTTTGGCCCAGGGGATCCACGGGAATGTCGGCCGTGGTCCGATACCGCGCAGATCGTGGCGGTCGGTGCGCCCTGCGGATGTCTGCACCCGACAGTGCGACTTTACGGACGGGCCGGGTCGCTGCATGCGCGAGATCGGGCCGGAGACGGTGCTGGATGCGATACGCACCATCATTGCACACGGCGCAGTGTCGCGCTGATCGCCGTCCCTACTGGCGCCGCTGGCGCTTCGCTTGGTGACGATCAGAATGTTCTGGGCGAAGCGCGTTCCCAGTTGTCTGGTCGATTGGGAAGTGGAACAGCAGGCACAAGCCGTCGAACAACCAGCGCAGCGGCGGAATCCGCCGCGCGAGATTGTTGCGCATGCGGACCGCGTACGAGGCGACGCCGTGCGACCAAAGCCCGGGCGCCATGAATTTGCGGCTGTATCGATGATCCTGAAGTCGCACGCTCACGATCTCGGCGTTCGGAAGCGATCGTGCAAGGTCCATCAAGTTTCGCGAGACGGGCGACCAGCTGGACTGTTTAGAGATCGCGAACGTCGCCTTTGTGATCGCTGTTGAACAGGCTCGGCCAATATCCCTGCTCGTACAAATCCTCGTCGGGCACGACGACGAACATCGTGCCCTCGGGCTTCACCAGCTTCCACCAGTCGGCGATGGTGCTGCCTGGATCGTACATGTGCTCCAGGCAGTGGGACGAGAACACGTAGTCGTAGCTCTCGAGATCGGTGATGAATTGCGTGACGCAGTTCGCGTCGCCTTGCGCGACGTCGAAGGGCTGGACGTCCGGGCGCACGGGATCATCGCCGCAGCCGATATCCAGCCCCTTTCCCGAAAGAGTGCGGAGCTCGAGTTCGGTCAACAGGCCTCGCGTCTTGGACGTCTCACGCACCAGCGCGGCGTTCCAAGACGAGGGCGAGGATGCACGCAACGATCAGCCCGAGGCAAATGCGCCAAGCACAATGGCCGCCGTGTGCCGAGGTTGCGCCTCGACCAATCCCTCCGGGGCGTCGAGCACGGTGACGACCGGCGTGTTGCGAACCGCCTCGATGTTCGCAGAGCTCGTAGCGCTGTGCGATGGTAGTATAGATCTGCTGCGCGAGTGAAACGCGTCGCTGCAGCTCGGCTTCGCGCGTGCCGAGACGGGGTGAGCGAGAGAAATCGATGTTCGTGGCGCGGAAGTCAGCCAGCGCCGCCTCCGCCAAATGGAGTGAATCGAGCGCCGCCTGGCTGCGGCGGGCGTCGAACTCGCGTTCGGCGCCCGCCTGCGTCTGCCGCCGGCGGAGGTTGAAATCATTCACCAGATCGAGCAGCCGTCGCGCGACGAGCGCCGAGAGCTGGCGGTTCTTGGTTTCCACCTGAATGCGGACGATGCCTGTGGGTCGGTCGACCGCGACCACCAGCATGTCTTTCACGAGCGCTTTCATCGCCGCGATCTCCTGATCGGTGGGCGTCTTGGCTTTGATGCGCAGATACTCGACGAGTGTACCCTTGAACGGTACGCCGCCAAACTCGGCCGGCGTGCTCGCGTCGTAGGTCGTGGTGACCACGGCGTGAAGGATGGCGTTCGACGTGAGCAGGTCGCCATAGAACTGCGCCGATCCGGTCGCCGAGCTCGACGCGACGGCGCTCAACGCGGGAACGCCCAGCTGCGAGGCGACGGAGCTCAACGCGCCGAGCGAACCACTCATCGACTGCGGTTCGGAGGCGATGAATGCCGCGCGCGCCAGGTAGAAACGGGGTCGCGGAATCACGAGCGCAACCGCGATCAGGGTGAAGCACGAGCGGAAGCGCGACGAGCAAGCGCTTCCGCCTGTTGAACGCGGCGAGCGCGAGCGCGAGCGTGTTCGGCGGCTCGAATGCGCCGGTCACCGGCTGCGGCCTCGGCGGAGGCGCCGCGAGCCGCTCAGGCGGCGGAGTCGAGGTTCGGCCGGGAGCGCTCATCAACGTTTGCTCATCAACGTTTGGTGATTGCGACGATTGCCACGAGGCTGCCGACGATCTGCGCGATCACCGCGAGTCTCGCGATCGGGTCGGTCTTGTCCTGGGCGTCGCGCTCCGTGACGAACACCACGCTGCCGGGACGCGGCTCGGGCTGAAAATCGGGGAGCAGTCGTTTGGTGCGAACGCTCTCTACGCTGCCGTCGGGCTGCGTAACGTAGGATCGGCCGACGTCGGACGCGCCGACTGCCGCCGCCGGCCGCGCGGACGTAGTAGTCCAACTTAGCGCCGGGCACCCAGGCGACCCCACGCGGGGCATTCACCGCACCCTGCACCTCGACGATGCCGCTGAACTGCGGCAAGTGAATCGAGTCGCCGTCGGCCAACAGAAGATTGTCGCGGGCACTGGCGTCGCGGAGCACGGCTGTGAGATCGACACCGACTCTCCCGAGCCGGCCTTCTCGCCGGTAGAACACGATGCCGTCCGTGTACGCCGCGGTCGTCAAACCGCCTGCGCGTTTCAGCAGATCGCCGAGTCGATCGTTCTTGGTGAGTAGCGTGTACGTCCCGGGCGAGTTCACTTCGCCGGTGACGACGACGCGCCGCGGACGAACCCAATCGGGTTGCGACAGAATGAGCACGTTGTCATAGGGCTCGAGAGAAACGTCTCGCGTCGCTCCAGCCTGTACGACGCCCGCGGCGACGTTCCGTGGGTGGGCGGCGAGCATATAGCTCGAGTCGAGCGACGACGCGCTCGGAGACGGCGAGACGTCCGCCGTCGCGCGAGCGGGGAAGGCGCGCGATCTCCGCCTCGCGCGAGGGAAGCGCGATCGTCCAGACCGCCGGCGAGCAGCACGAGGTCTCGCAGCGTGATGCCTTCACGATAGGCGTACCGCCCCGGGCGACGCACGGCGCCGGTGATCGCCACGTACTCGGGAGCGCGGAACTCGGACACCGAGAAGACACGAATTTCGTCGTCCTCGCGCAGCGAGAATGTCGTCGACGGGCCTGCCCGTGCTGTCGCGGAGCGCGGCGCGAAGCTGCACCCGCGATGAATCCGGATCCGCGGAGCCGTGACACGAGCACCTGTCGAGATACGCGTCCGGCTTGATGCCGCCGGCGAGACGCAGCGCATCCGACAGACGCATACCGGGCGTGAACCCGACTGCGCCGGGAGTCCCGACGTTGCCCTGCACCGCGACGCGCCGGCCGACGCGCTCGCTCACGCGAAACACGCGGACCACGTCGCCCGGCTCGAGCGGAAAGGCCGGCGTGGCTTCCGGCGTTCGGCTGCGTGGACGTTACGTCGATGACGACGCGCGCGTCGGTCGGTCGTGTCGCGCTGGTTCGGCGGGAGAATTCGCGCGACCTGCACGCGCTGTCGCGCCGCCTCGGCGGTGAACCCGCCCGCGGCCTTGAGCAGGTCGGCGAGCGACTCACCGCGACGAAGCTCGTACGTTCCTGGGCGAACCACCTCGCCGTAAGAGGCGAACGCGCGCGCCGTGCACCGGAACGAACACCACGTCGCCCGACTGGAGCCGCGGGTCGTGCGAGCCGTCGGCGTGGAGCAAATAGTCGTAGAGATCGAGGCGTGTCGACCAGCTTACCGCCGCGCCGAATCTCGACGCGACGCATCCCGCCGTTCCGCGTCGGACCGCCGGCGGCGTACAGTGCGGTAAGTGCGGTTCCGGCACTCGAGATTCGATAGCTCCCCGGCTGATCGACGTCGCCCAGAACGTACACCTGGTTGCTGTGCAGGCGCGCGACGTTGAGCGAGAAATGCGTCGTCGCGCCCGCGCCGCGTTTCAGTCCCGAATACACGCGCCCGAGCTTGGCGTAGAGCTGATCCTCGAACTGCCCGAGCGTGAGATTGGCCGCCGGAATCTCGCCGATGCCCTGAATGACGACGAAACCCTCGCGCGTCACGTCGAGCGTGAACGCGCGCTCCGCGTCGCCGGTGATGATGAGCACGATCCGGTCGCCCGGGCCGAGCCGATAGTTGGCGTCTACGGGGCCGGCGAGATTGGGATCGAACTGCGTGGTCGCGCCGGCGAAGATGTTCAGACCGAAGATCGAGATGCCCGGTATCCGAGCGCGACCGCGCGGAGCGTTCGCGCGCTGGGCGTGCGACGAGCCCGCGGACCAGCCGGTCAAGCGAATCGACGACCAATGGCTCTCCGAGCGAGTCGGTCCCGAGCGAATCACGTGCCCAGCGAGTCGACGGAGTCGCGGCTCGATTCGAAGCGTGCACCCGACGCCGGCAGTCCTCTGCCGGAGCATCGTCTCGCAGCTCCGAGGTGTCCACTGAATCGACAATGCCGAGCGCGGCGACGGCGTCGAGCACGTCCTCGGACGGTAGGGTCGTCGCCAGCGTGTCGCGGCCGCCACCACGCTGTGGACGGGTCGATAGGTACGCGTCGAGCAGCTCCGTCCGGATAGCCCGCGGCGCGAGGCGACGCGCGGATCTGATCGGGTGTGAGACCGCTGCTCGCGATCTCACGCCGAAGCTGTGCGACGAGGTCCGGTCGCGTCTCGAGCAGGCGCCGGGCCTGATCGGGGATGGAAGCTGCTGCGCGCCGAGTGCCGACGCGCCGGCGACGAGCCGCGATGACGGTAATCCAGCGAAACGAAGACATCCTGACGAGGGCACAGCCCGAATCGCGAGGGAGGTCCGGGCCAATGTACGTTACGGCGCGCTATGGCGTAACGAGCCAGGAGTAGCCTTGCTGGCCCTAGTTCGACATGCGAAGTCCCACCCTCCATGCTCGCGGGACCCCACGCCGGTCGAAGCCTGCCGAGTAGTACGTGTTCAGCAGGTTGTCGCCACGCGTATAGACCGCGTGAGCCCGGGCAGCTACGTCGTAGGTCAGCGTCAATCCCAGGAGCGCGTACGGGTCGAGCGTCCTGCGGCTTCCGCTGAAGATTTCCGTGAGCACGACGTCGCGACCGACAACGGTCGTTCGGACCACTCCGTGCAGCACCGAGCCGAGTGGAACGTCGAGTGTGCCGCCCCGATGAGGAACAGGGCGGGACGCGGCAGCGCCGAGTCGATCGGGGAATTGTGACGGCGCGAGGCCATCGCTTGTCGATGATGGCCGTGTGCACCCACGAGAGGTTGCCCGATGCTCTCAAGCCTTTGGGGGAGGGCCCAGTCGGCCTCGACCTCGACGCCATTCGCGTCTGTCCGACCGAGGTTCTTGCTGACAAAGCGAGTTTCGGGCGGCGGCTGACGCGACGACGCGAATCAAATCGAAGAACCGCTGCTGGAAGTACGTCGCAGAAACCTGCAAAGCCGTCGGCGACTGTCATGCTGGCATCCGACCTCCGCGCTCCACGACGTCTCCGGCTTGAGGTTTGGGTTCGCGACGATGAATGCGTTCGCCGTGAACTGCTGCTCGATGTTCGGTGCCTTGAAGCCTCGCCCCACCGCGGCCCCCAGTGAGAACCGATCCGGAATCGACGTCGGCGCGAACATTTGCGCGCTGCGGCACGGCCGCCCATCCCAATCCGTCGTACCGCTGGACACGAGCGCCGCCGAGGAAGGAGACCGCGGAGCCAGCCGTGCGTTGACCTCGGAGAGCAGGCTGGCCTGGATTGCGATGCTGGGGTGTGAATCCACTTGCCGAAGTCTCCCCAACGGTGTCGCCGGTAGTCTCTCGCTCGAACGAGCCGCCGAAGGTCACCGACGCCCCGCGGCCGTCTTTGCCGTCAAACCGTCTCGTCGCGTCGTATGCGAGCGATCGCTGCGCAGCAGGTCCGTGCTGGTGTACGCATCGCCGTTGAAGTATGGAATGGTGTCGTGCTCGGGCACGACGTCGAGGTTGGTCGGTATGCGAGACACGTTGTGAAACACGCCGAGGCGTAGCTGGTGCGTCCAGGCGGGAGAGGGCGCAGAGTCGCGGTCGGTCCGTCACGAGCATGTGGTTCTCGTCGCGTTGGTTGGGATCGAGCGGCACTCGCGTCGTGCCCGGGTTGCGCACGGGCAGGTGGGATTCCATGTGGTTGTACCGGAGGGTTCCGGTCAGCGTGAGAGGGCCATGACGGATCGAGGTCGAGCCGCGTCGACGCCTCGCGGGTTCTCGGAGGCTATGCTCGACAGCGTAGATGCCTTCGTCGTAGGAGACGCCGGCGCCGGCGGAATACCGAAAGGCCTCCACTGCCGCCGCCAACCGTCGCGTTGGCACCGCCTTGAGTGCCATGCTCCGTCGCCAGAGCCTCCGCCGGTTTCCACGCTCCAGCGTGCCTTCCCGGGCTGACCCGCCGCGGTGAAGAGCTGTAACGACTCCGGCCATCGCGTTGGAGCCGTGCAGCGCGCTCTGCGGGCCTCGCACCAGCTCGATGCGATCGACATTGCCGGACGTGATGCCCTTGGAACCGGAACGGGCCGCCGCTCACATTGACCTCGACGCCGTCCATCAGCACACTTCGTGAACGATTCGTCGGCGCCACGCAGGCGGATGTTCGTCGGGTCCGCCCGGTCCGGCATTGGCGTCCATGTACACGCCTGGCAAGCGGCCCACCGCGTCGGTGGCGCTGAACGCCGGCTCCACTTTCAAGTCTGCACGCGTGAGGATGGATGCGGACACGCCGAGCCGATGCTCCGCGCGTCGGCTCTCGGCTCGCGGACACGATCACGGGTGCGAGGTCGCCGCCGCGCGCCCGCGGCGGTCGAGTCGGCGCGACGTGTGGTATCGACCTGACCGCGACGAGCGCCGACATCGGGACGATGACGGCGCACAGCAGTATTCTGTCTGACGCGGGACATCATGAGCAATCTCTCAAGACAAGGTATCGGGTGAGATAGCTTGCGGCGGCTGATCCTTTCTTTGCGGCGAACGTCGCTCTTCGCGTCGGGCCTCGGATTTCATTCCTTCCTGTACAACTTCTATCTCGACGGACTTCGGTTTGTCACCGGAGATCATGGGTCGCGCAGCGGCGACGTGGTCCCTCGGCGGGTTGCTGGTGCTGCGTGCCGGCCGGCTGCCAGCGTCGATCGGTGGGGGCCGAAGGCGGTCATTGTGGGTGCGGCGTTTTGCGCGGCCATCGGCTTGGCATGGAGCGCGATTGCGACGAGCGCGCCGACAATCTATGCTGCGTCCGCGCTGGCGGGGGCCGCCGGTGTCTCCCTGGCGCGTCGCTCAAGCGCCGGTCTTGATGGAGTTGAGCACCACGGGGAATCGCTCACGGCTGTTCACCCTCGACGTTGCGTTCCTGGTTGGATCTGGGGCGGCCGCGACCGCACTCTCTGGTGCTGCTTGTCGGAAGGATCGAGCAGTGGCGACACGTCGGACATGAAACCGCGCTCACCATCGTGCTTGTGGTTGGAGCTCTGGTGACGGGTCTCCAGCGCGATCGTGTACTCGATGCTCGATTTGGCATCGGCCGCCCGGAAGAACGAAAGTCGGGGCGTCGCCGCGCTCGTCATACCGCCAAGCGCGATTCTGCTCGTCGCGCTGAGCGGGTGTGGCTGGCCGGTCTCACGCTGGCAACTCCGTTCTTCAACTTGTACTTCGCGCGCACATTTCACCTGCCGATTGAACGCATCAGCTGGATCTTCAGCGCGAACCACCATCGCGACGGCGATTCTGCTCACCGGCGCCGGTGAAATCGCCACGCGCCTCGGAGCGCGCCAGGCGTTCGTCATCTGGATCGCGCTGTTCGCTCCAGCCATGTGGGGGCTGGCGCTCGCCCCGTCGGCTGGACTCGCGGCTGCGTGCTATCTTGCTGCAGAGCCTCGTGTCGCCCGCGGCCAACCCGTTGCTCGATCAAATGCTGTTGGAGAGCGTGCCGGCGGAGCGGCGCGGCGTCGTGTCCAGTTGGCGCCAAGCAATGGCGAGCGGCGGGCGAAGTCGCTCGCGCAATCACTCCGGCGGCACGGTGCTCGCCGCTGGGTCATTCACCATTCTGTTCGCGGTTGCGGGCGGTGTCAGGATTGGTTGCGGGTGGGGCTGTTGCGGCCGTGGCGTGGCGCTGGGTCGTCGGTGAGTCGGCAGAATCTGATTCTCGGCGTGCCGGGTTCCAACCGCGGTGTTGTTGACATACTGTGTCGGGTCCCTACGCGCTGACCCCGCGACTACCCCGCGATGCCGGTTTCCACAGACCCGCCGTACGATCCTCTCTACCTGCAAGAACCCCTGGAGTATCGGGTTGAGTTCCCGGTGCTCGGCATCCCCGTGCGGTTCGCGACAAATGACCGTGCAATCCTCGATCGTGTCGATGAAGCCTTCGGCCATTGGCGCGGCGCGGACACGGTCGCCTCGCCGCCGTCGGCAGGCGTGGACATCAGGATCTTCCTGCACGAAGGCGACGAGGGCCGGGCGGAAGCCAGCGTAACATTTCGATGCGCCCGATCCGATGCGTTGGATCGTCCACACGCCCGGGCAGCTTCGGCCTGGCGGACTTGGAACGCCGCGTTGGCGTCGCTTACGTCACGCGCGCACTCGTCCGAGAACCGCGCACGGTTTCGCGTGCGATCCTCGAGTTCATGGTGCTCATCATCTGACGATCGAGGACCGCACCCCGATCCATGCGGCGATGATCGGGACCGGCAGCGTCGCGTTGCTTCTCGCCGGATCGGCTGGCAGCGGGAGGAGCACACTTGCGTATGCGGCGTCGAAGGCCGGTTTGGAAGTGTTCTCCGACGATGCCGCGTACATCCAGCTGGAGCCGCGACGAGTGTGGGAAGTGGTCCGTCCGTCTTGCTGCTTGCCGATCGCCGCGGCGCGTTTTCCCGAGCTTGCCGGTGTGCGAACGACGCTCTTCCCGACTGGCAAGCACAAGATGATGGTGGTGCCTGGCGGCGTCGCTCGGTCCAGAGCGTGGGTGCCTCGAGCCCGAGTCTGCCTCTTGGCGCGATCCGAGGGTCCAGTACAGCTCACGCGAATCGGCCCCGAGGAAATTAAGGAGATTCTCACCCTCGATCCCGCCGGTGCCGGTCGTCGGTTTGGCGACCGCCTCGAGACAAGCTACAGCGTGGCTTGCCGCGCCAGGTGGCTGGCGGCTCGCGCTCGCGAGCGACCCCACCGAGGCGATTCCCTACGTCAGGCAGTTGCTGCAGGAAGTCGAGGCGGGAGCAGGCGCGGGATAAGCGGCCTCGCGACATGCGTGTCGTCTCGATGCCAAGTTGTTCACGGCTCTGCTTCTCGTCGCGGCTGCGCCGGGGCGTGCTCGTTCGGAGCGCGAAGCGTCATCACGCCCGAGCGAATGCGGCGCAGCCAGGCACGCCACCCTGCCCAACATCGCGTGTGCTCGTGAACGACGCCGGCCAGAAGATTCGCAACACGCGCTCGAATCACCGCGATCAAGACCGCGCGTCCACATCAGCTGTCGCAATACGCCGCGATCATCGAGAGAGCCACCCGCGGGAACGAGACCGCGCAACGGTGTGACGCGCAGCCCACGTCGAGCTCCGACGGCCCAGCGCGAGCACCTGCGGATCGATCGGTGCCGGGCGCGAGATACTCCACGAGCGACAGCGCCGGATACGTGAAGCGCGCCGCTCCTGTACGCGCGACAGCCATCGCCAGGAACTCGTCCCAATCGAACCGTCCGGCCGCCGCGTCGACTCGAATGATGTGCGCCATTTCGATACAGTCGCAACAATCGGCTTCCATCCAGCTCCTGCGAGCAGTGCGCAGGCGAGCGTGAGCAGTGAGCAGCGGCTGCCGGAGCACCAGCCGCTGATCGTCCAGCGATCGTCGCCGTCTCGAGGTTGCGCGCGCTCGCCGTCGAGCCTCGCGACCGCGCCCGGCGTCAAAGATTCTATCCAGCGACGTGTGCAGCTCGAGCATCCACCTTGTGCGCTCGTCGGGCAATTCCAGTGAGTACACGCGCGGATCGACGTTGACCCCGATCCAGTCGCGCTTGGACAGCCGCAACGGTGCTCGACGTCGGCCGGAAGCCGCCGCCGCGCAACGCCGATTCGGCATCGTCGATCCGGTCCGGCGGAACCAGGATGTCGACGTCAGCCATGCGGCGCAGCGCTGTGTTCAGCAAAAGTAGACTCGCGCCGTATGGAAATCCTTTCAGACGACGGGCTGAATGCTCGGCCGCAGACGGGCGCGTCGAGCGCCGAGTCTCGACCTCGCGCTCCACTCCGCGCCGCGCGACGCGAGCGTGGTCGAGATGCGTCAGTGAAGCGATGCGGCGACCACCGGCCTCGCCGTCGCGGTTCCCGTTTCGATCCAGTTGCCGAGCTAAGGGTGCCATTCCGGTCGTGTGGCCGGCGATGCACAAGCGCGTACGGTTCGTATGCGCCCCGCGCGCGGTCGATCGACTCGCCCATCCGCCCGCCGAGCACCGCGCGTGTGACCCGCTCGATCTCGCGCGCGGCGACGCGCGCCCGCTTCCGTGAGGCCCGGCCACAATGCTCGCACGGATCTCGCGTTCGTTCGGCTAGCGCTCCAGCCGTCGGAAACTTCGTCGGCGGCGGACGGAGTATTCTTCACTCGCCGCCTCAACGCATCGGCTGTCGAGTTCGCCGCGAGCACCGTCGGACTTCATCTTGGGAGATATGCATCTGCAGCCGTCGAACGAGATGCAAGCGCGTGACGCCGACGAAGCTGCACACCGACGTGACGACGCTCACGTCCTCATGATCGCGACATCGACGGACCGGAGTGACGCGTCGCGGCGTGTACATCGGCTGGGTCGGATCATGGAAATCTCGGCGACGAGGCGATGTTCGACGTCTGCAAGGACGTGTTTCCCGAGATCATGGACGCCGCTCCGCCGCCTGTCGCCGCGATGAATCCATCCTTCGCCGACCGCGGAATCAGATCTCATGCACCGTCTCGCGAACCGCCGCGGTGACGAGGTGGGCATCCTCGGCGGCGGAACGCTGATCGGTGGCGGCGCGTCGTGGACCGCCCAGTATCTCGCGCTTCGTAAGCGGGTACGGTCGACTGGTTCCCGCTGTTCTCGCCTGGTGTGGAAGATCCCGGTCTTCGCGCCCGGTAACGAGAGGTGGAGTCGAGCGAGTGTGCTGCCTGGATCGACGCCTTTGCGCGATCTTCCCGTTGTCGGCGTGCGTGGTCCGCGGTCGATGCAGCTTCTTCGGAGAAGCCGGCCTCAAGAACGTCCGCGTGACCGGCGACCCGGTCGTCGCGATGCACCGCGGCCTCGTGCCCGCGACGTCGCCTGCACGGCGCATCGTGGCGATCAACGCCGGGCGGTCCGAGGGCCGCGTTTGGGGAGACGAGGAGACCGTGCTCGCCTCACTGGCCGACGCCGCTCGCCGTCTCCACGCCGCGGGGTGGACCGTGCGGTTCGTTCCGGTCTGGGACAAGGACGAGGAACCTTGCCGAGACGTGGCACGGCGCGCCGGCCTCTCCGACGCCGACGTCGAGCCACTCATCCTTGACGCGCGCCAATGGATCGGCATGGTCCGGCAGTTCGATGTCATCGTGACGCTGAAACTCCATGCGGCGGTTCTGGCGGCCGTCGCCGGCACGCCCTTCGTTCCGCTCGAGTACCGGCCGAAGGTCCGCGACTTCTGCGAGAGCATCGGATGGGTCGATCACCTGATGCGCACCGATGAGTTCACCGGCGAACGCGTCGAGCGGGCCGTCCGCGCGCTTTACGACGACCTTCCGGCCGCGCGCGCGGCCTCAGCGATCGCGTCGGATCACTCGCGGCGGAATTCCATCGGTATGCCGCGGAACTGCGAGAAATGCTTCTCGCCTGACGAAGACTGCGCGCAGACGACCCCAGAAGGAGACGCAGCGAGGCCTTGCAGACGAATGGGCCGAGTGGATGAACGCGAAACGCAATCATGAGTGACGGCGCGGGCGTCGGACCATCGCCGGAGCGTCGTCAGCATTCCCACGGCGTCCACTGCCTTGTACGCCTGCATCCTGCGCGCCAGTCTCCCGAAGCGCGGGATCGTTTGTCCGCTCGGCGAAATTGCAGATAGATCCGCACGAAGCCGAGACGGAGATCGGGCTCCGGGATTGACTAGGCCTCTGTGAATCCGCACGTCGAGCAGCGGCTCATCGACCACTCCACACTCGGCGCCTCGGCGAGCCGGAGCCAGAGCTCGTGGTCCTCGGCCCAGACGAAGGTTTCGCCGAAGCCGCCGGCTTCGCGAAAGAACGCCCGGTCCACCATGACGGACGGCAGAGCGATGTTCGCCTTCAGCGCGACCTCCTGGTCAGGATCCAACCCGAGTGTGCGGGCCACGGTTTGTTGGCCGGCTGGTGGCATCAGCGGGCTCCCGGTCGCCATCGATGAATCCGTAGCCCGTGTAGCTCCATCGATAGCGTGGATTCGCGCGCTGGAGGGCGAGTTGCCGCTGCAGCTTTTCCGGATGCCATCGGTCGTCGGAGTCGGGAGGCGATCCACTGCCGGCGCGCTCCCACGCCGAGGTTCCGGAGCGCGGATCTGTTTCCCGTGTGCGGCTCTCGCACGACTGAAACGCGCGCCGCTCGAGCGACTCGAGCCACGCCACGGATTCATCCGTGGAGCCATCGTCTACGACGATCAGCTCCCAGTCGCCCGCGGTCTGATCTAACACCGACTGAACCGCCTCCTGCAAGTACGTCAGGCGGTTGTGTGTCTGGCAGGATGATCGAGACTGCGGGCGGCGGAAGTTTCTGAATGCGAATGGCAGATGGCGGAACTCGGCGCACTGCTCCATGGTTCGTACCCGAGACTCAAAGGATCTCCGCACCTGATGCGCAGTTCGCCCGTTCCTGACTTCGAGCGCAACGCCGCCACTTCGATGGTTGGCGGCGCTGTAAGATGCGAGATTCCTCCATCCAACCGACATCCTGGCGCGCTAGAGCGTTCGTTGAACTCGTCGCGCAACATCTCCCGCAGGAAGCGCGCTGCTCGACTTCGGGTTGCGGCACCGGCGCTACGTGCTGCGACTACGTGGCGCGGATATCGAGTTCTGGCGTACGACCATTCAGCAGGCATGATGGCTCGGTTGGAACAACGGTGCCATGCCGAAATCGCTTCCGGAACATCACCACGTCTCGGTAGACTAGCCGTCGTTCTGAATGGCATTTCCGGTCGTGGCGCCGCCTCGAGCGGTCGTTGTCCAACTTCGCCGTCTCGAATCTGATCCGCGATCTTGAGCCGCTCTTTGATGCCTTCGCCCGACAGCCTTCTGCGCCGCCGGGCTGGAGTGATCATCAGCATTTTGAATCCTGTTCATTGGACGAGATTGAGAACTTCGCATTGGTGGAGCAGCGCGTTTCGGGACTCAGCTGAGGCGCCCTCAGTCACCTGTTCATGTGCCGTACACGTCATGTTTGCATTCCGATGCATGAGTTGCTCCGTGCAGCGCATCAGTTTCGTCTTCGTCGGCCGGCCAATGCCCGGCATTCGTCGTACTGATGTCTTAATCTGGCGCAAGTCGCCCTGCCACTTGGTGGAGCGACGTGGCTCAATGACCAGGCCGTTGCGCTGGCTGGCATGGCATACACCCCGCACACAAAATGCTCGGGCGTTTGTTTCTGGTTTGCGTCGGGATCCTGTAATGCCGCCTACCGGCGCGTGATCAAGAGCGCTCGCGGAAGCTCGGTGAGAACTTCCGAAGTACGGGACGTTGGGTTGCGCGATCCTCAACAAGATGTCGAAGTGTGGCTCCCGAGGGGCCGGCGAGCCTATGGATGTGACACGAAATAATGTCGTTGTCGCTCTCCGTCCCTTCACCATCGGTGTGTGATGTTCGATCGTCACCATTCGGGGAGAGTGAAATCCGCTGCGGCTGTGCATGCACGAGGCGCGGAGCCAAACAGCTACTCGGATCCATCACATTGCGCTGACGGGCAACATCCCGCTGCCCGAACATCGATTCTGCCTGTTTGAGGCCGAGTGGGTATGAAAACTATTGCGCGCCCGCACTGAGTCTTGCTTTGTACTACCTTCGCGCGAGCGGCAGGCGCGTGCAGCACGCGTACAAGATCCGCACAATTTCAAATGACGCAGCGGATCTGCGGTCCAATTTCGTCTTCTCGTTGTCCGCATGCGGTAGTGCTGGTCACGGTGAGCACCGAGGCTCGTCGAACATATTCTCCGGCGGACCTCATCGGACCTACGGATTCGCCGTGGTACACGATGGCGTTGCGCAGTACCAGTCCAGCCGTGCGGCTGATGGCAACAGTCGCGGCGGATAGCCCTGGCGAAGCGTCCCGTTCGCCGTGCGGGAGGTGGCCTCGGCGCTGGGCAAGCACCACGCCGCTGTCGAGCATCGATTGGGCGATGATCCCGCTACCGACGGCGCCATCGCGTGTTCGACCTGTGGCCGGACGCCGCCCTCAAGATCGCGAGAGGTGCGTCAGAGAGTTCCACGAAGGTGGGTTCTCACGTGCCGTTCGTCACTTCCATTGAACGTGAGACGAATCCGGGTAATGAGGGCCCGCACCAGCCCCCGCAGCTTCAGTCCCTGGTCGGAACGTTCATCTGACTCTGCACGGCGCGACGACGAGTTGACATGCTCGGCGCACGTCACCGCCGCGCATGATGATGACGGCATGATCGACGTCACCGATCCGCTGTGCATCGACGATGCGGCCAACGAGCGATCATGAGTCGTTCACTAAACGAAACAAACCGCTACGCGAGATTTCGCCGATCGCGTGAGCTGGAGCGCGTGGTCTTCTCGACCCGCGCACCGGTGACTCCCGCTGCAGAGCAACGCGAGCACCGGCTTTGTTCGCTCGGCGTGAGACCGCGCGACGTGATGCTGTCTGACGAGTCGGTGCCGTCGCACCTTCGTGCCGTACATCACCGGTCACGCACCATGGGTTGCGCCAGCGACCGTCCAGACGTGGCGCGCCGTTCTACGACAGCTTTGCTGCTCCACGACACCAACCGCCCCGCGCCGTTCGTCGACACAACGATAGACCGCGCGACACACCCGCTCGCTTGAAACTAACGAGCGCGCGCTCGCACTTTAGCGCCGCCGACTCCTCGCTGGAATCGCCGACCGACACTCCCGCCATCGCTCACGCGTGCACGGTGCTGGCGGCTCACTCGCATCGTCAGCGTCATGGCGACCCCGCGTCCACCCTCGACGCGCCAACTACCGGGCGCTCCGGTAGGTCAGTCCAGGCCGCCGAGCGTAGCGACAGAGCTCCTAGAGGACGCTACAGACAGTTGCTGACACGCCGTTAACGCGCGCGCGTGACAAGTTACGGCGCGCAGTCGTTCCAGAGTCGAAGGAGCATGCTCGCACTCCTATATGCGGTGTTCATTCTGTCGGGCGCGGCCGGGCTCATTTACGAGTCCGTGTGGACGCGGTACCTCGGCTTGTTCGTCGGACACAGCGCGTACGCGCAGGTCATCGTTCTCGTTATCTTTCTCGGCGGCATGTCGCTGGGCGCGCTGCTCGTCGGACGCTACTCCGAACGGCTCCGGCAACCGCGCTCTACTGGTACGCGATCGTCGAGCTGGCGACCGGCGTCCTCGGTCTCGTGTTCCACGACGTCTTCGTCGCCACCACGCGGCTACGCGTACGCCAGCGTGTTTCCCGCCGTGGGGCTTCGGCGCGATGCAGACGGTCGTGAAATGGGGGATTGCGAGTCTTCCTCATTTTGCCGCAGTCGATTCTGCTCGGCATGACGTTTCCGCTGATGAGCGCGGGCGTGTTGCGACGCGCATCGCGAGCAACCGTGCGCGCGCGCTGTCGATGCTTGTATTTCGCGCGAACAGTCTCGGCGCGGCGGCCGGCGTGCTGCTCGCCGGGTTCTGGCTTCTCGGGCTCGCGGGTCTGCCGGGCACGCTGACAGCGGCGGCAATCATCAACTCTCGCGGTCTCAGTCATCAGTCATCGTCGCGCTCAGCTCGAACCAAGAGGCTGCGTCGCCGGCGATGTCTCCGCATACGACGCCGGAAACGTCGATCAGCGGTCTGTCGCGACCGAACCTGTCGCGGCTCTTGCTCGCGGTCAGCTTCGAACCGCGCTGTCGAGCTTCATCTACGAGAATCGGTTGGATCCGCATGCTGGCGCTCGTGCTGGGAAGCGCGACGCACTCCTTCTGAGCTGATGCTGTCGGCGCTTCATCCTCGGTCTCGCGCTGCGGCGCGCTGTGGGTTCGTCGACGCGCCGATGCCGGTGGAGGCTCCGCTCGCCTTCTCGGCTACGTGCAACTGGCGATGGGATCGCTCGCGATCGCGACGCTTCCGCTCTACCTCGCGTCGTTCGATTGGATGGTGTCGCTCATGGCGGCATTCACGAGAACGCCGCAGGGGCTACACGCTGTTCACGATTGGGCGATACGCGCTGTGCTTCGACCGTCATGCTGCCCGGCGACGTTCTGCGCGGGACATGACGCTGCCGCTCATCACGCGCGTGCTCGTCGGCGCCGGCGTTGGAGAGCGCGCGCGATCGGACAGGTCTACGGCGTCAACACGCTCGGCGTCGATCGTCGGCGCCGGCCTCGCCGGCCTCGGTGCTCCTTCCGCTGCTTGGCCTCAGCGTGCTGCTCATTGCCGGCGCGTCGGTCGACATCGCGCTCGGCATCGCGTTGCTCGCTACGGAGGCGCCGAGCGTTCGGGGGTCGATGCGATCGCGCCCGAGCGCGGGCCTTTCGATCACCCTGCTCGGTGCCGCGGCGCTCATCGTCATCGACGGTCAGAGTCGAACTTCGATCACACTGTTCTAACGAGCGGAGTCTATCGATACGGTTCGCGTGCAGGCGCCCGGTTCGCGCGCACGTTCTGTTCTATAAGCGACGGCCGCACGGCGACGGTCAGCGTGAGACGCACTCCGCGACACCGGCGGGTTGACGCTCGGCACGAACGGAAAGCCGGACGCGTCGCTCGGCCCGGAATGGCTGAACGCCATCCGCCAATCCGACGCCGGGCCCATTCACGCACGACGCGCCGACGCAGCTGTTCGTTCCGCTCGTCGCGCTGGCGCACGCGCCGCGCGCGCGAGAGGCAGCGGTGATCGGTCAAGGCTCCGGGCATGACGACGCACGCGCTGCTCGGCAGCGCGGCGCTCGAAGCACGTCGTCACGATCGAGATCGAGCCCGAGATGATCAAGGCGTCGCGATCGTTCTATCCGGCGAATCGGCGCGCCTTCGACGACCCTCGCTCGACGTTCGCGATCGACGATGCTCGCTCGTACTTCGCGTCTCGCCGCAAAGCAGTTCGACTCTGATCGTCTCCGAGCCGTCGAATCCGTGGGTGTCAGGCGTGTCCGGGCTCTTCACGACGGAGTTCTATGGTCGCCTCAAAGGGTATTTGACGCCGAACGGAATCTTCGCCCAGTGGCTGCACCTCTACGAAATCGACGACGGCCTGGTGCTCGGCGTGATCGTCTGCGCTGTCGCAGCACTTTCCGACGTATTCGATCTTCCAGATCTCAAATCGGGACATTCTCATCGTCGCGAGCCGCAGGTCGCACGCTGCCGAGCGCCCGATTGGTCGATCTTCCAGTCTAGCGGGGTTGTCTGAAGATCTCAGCGCGTCTGGCCGATCACGCCGCAGACCATGGAGACGCTGCGCGTCGCCGACAACCGACGCTGGATCCGCTGGTCCATGTCGCCGGCGTCGCGAACTCCGATTTCTATCCAACGCTCGATCTCAACGCCGAGCGTGCGCGTTTCATGAAGAGCGCGGCGTTTGGTTTTGCGGGGCTTTCGTCGGGCCGCGTCAATTTCGCGGCCATGGTCGATCATCGACGCAACGGATTCTGGCGACTCGTACGCGGTGGTCGGCGGCATCCCGCGGCTTCAGGCGATGTCGGTTGCCGCGGCGCTTCGCAACGGCGATCCGCGCGGTGGCCCGGACGTCGGCATTGCCGCGGCCGCGTGCAACAGGTGCTCGACGCCGAGATGGCGACGGGAAAGCCGCCGCTCGATTGGCGCGTGTGGCTGCAGTCGGCACTTGGAGTCGAGGAGTCGCTGCACGGTGGGATGGCCGGCGTCGTGGACACGGCGTTCTACGCGTCTGCTGCGTCGGTTTCTCGCCGTGACACACGCTCCGGCGCCCGTCAGCGCCGTACAATCGACTTTCATGCATGGCCTCGCGGCGTGGGACTACGACGAGGCGTCTCGCGCCAGCGACACGCTGCTTCGCGAAGCCGCACGCGGCGAACTGTGGTTCGATCCCGACGTGCTTCGTGATGGTTCAGTCATGGCGAAGTTCGACGACAGGCGACCGGCGCGGCGCGCGCGACGCGTTCCGACTTCTTGCTCCGAGCTCGTCTCGCGGTGCATCCGATCTGCGAACGCGACTGTTGTATTCGTGCATCGCGGACGCCGCCACCGCCCGGCTGATCGCCGCGCGCCGTGTAGGTGACAGGGGCCTTCGCGGGTCATCCTGAGGGAGCCGGAGGCGGCAGCGGCGACCGAAGGATCGCTTTCGCGCCAAGGCAGTTGAAACTGCCGTCGTGGATGGACAGCGATCCCTACGTCGCTTGCGCTCTCAGGGCAGGCGCTTCGTCGTCTGCTCTCAGGATGACCGCCACTCGTCGGGCGAGCCCTGTCCGTAGTTTTCGCGGGATGACGCATCCGATCATGATCGGCAAACGGCGCGATCCGAACACGCCGCGCCCCCGGTTACGCGAGCAAATCGCCGCACTCCGCTTGGTGCCGCGCTTGATTCGGCTCGTCTGGGAGACGACAGCCGACGTACGCGGTCTTGATGATCCTGCTGCGCCTGACACGCTCGAGTGGTTCCGGTCACCAATCTCTGGGTGGCCAAGCTGATCATCGACGAAGTTGTTTTGCTCTGCGCGGACCCACGGCCCGACGCAGCATCTCTGGGCACTCGCAGCGATCGAGATGGGAGCGATCGTCGTCGGCGAGCTGCTCGCACGCACTTCCGGCATGATCGAGGACTCCTCGGCGACATGTTCACGAATCGGATCAGCATTCGAATCATGGAGCACGCCGCAACGCTCGACCTCCATCAGTTCGAGGATCCGAAGTTCTACGATCACCTCGAGCGGGCGAGGCAAGGGACGTCGGGCCGCGTTCAACTTCTCGTACAATTGCTCGGCATGGGGCAGAGCGATGCTGACGCTCGCCGTCCCTGAGCGTCGGGCTCGCCGCGCAGGCACCGTGGCTCCTTCTCCTGCTCGCCGTCGCCGTTGCTGCCGAGCTTCATCGGCGAGACGCATTTCGCCGGACTGTCATACTCGCTGTTGTTTCGCTGGACCCCGCAGCGACGCACAGCTCGACTACGTGCGCTTCGTCGGCGCCAGCGACCGGACGGCGAAGGAGTGTCAGCTCGTTCGGCCTCGCGCCGTGGCTGATCTCGCGCTACCGAGCGCTCTCCGAGCCGGTTCTACGCCGAGAACCGCGCGCTGGCGATCAAGAAGGCCGTTCGTCAGCTCGGGACTATCGCTCGATCGGCACACTCGGGCTACTACGCGGCGCGTACGTGACGGTGCTGATCCGAGCCGTTGCTGGCGCGATCATCGATCGGCACGCTGACCTTCCTCGCCGCATCGTTCCGCGCAGAGCCGCGACCTGATTCAGCAATCTGCTCATGTCGGCGAGCGGCATCTACGAGCAAAGCCTGTATCTCCGCGATCTCTTCGTGTTCTTCGACATGCAAGCCGCACGATCTTCAGCGTGCCCGGCGCGCGCCCAGTGCCGCGCGCCGATCCAAACCGGCTTCGACGTTCGAGGATGTCGGGTTTCGATATCCGGAGAGCGAACGATGGGCGGTGCGCCACGTCAGCTTCGTCCATTGCGTCCGAAGGAGCGCGGTGGCGCTCGTCGGTGAAAACGGCGCGGGAAGACGACGCTCACGAAGCTGATCGCGCGCCTGTACGACCCGACCGAAGGGCGCATTCTGCTCGACGGCGTCGATCTGCGCGAATACGATCTCTGCCGACGTGCGCCGAGCGATCGGCGTGATCTTCAGGATTTCGTTCGCTACGACATGCGGTTCGACGAGAATCGTCGGAGTCGGTGAAGTCGAGGCCGTCCGTGAATATCTGGACGCGAAGCACGCCCGACGTCGACGGCGCGCCGACGCCGCAGCTGATCACCGCGAGCGGCGGACAAATCTCTAGCCTCGCTGCTGTCTGCCGCGCCTCACCGGCGGTCGTACCGCCAGATGCTGGGACGCCGATTCGAGACGGCGTCGATCTGTCGGGCGGGGAATGGCAGAAGGTGGCGCTCGCGCGGCGCCTACATGCGCGATGCGCAACTTCTCATTCTCGACGAGCCGACTGCCGCGCTTGACGCGCGTGCCGAAGTATGACGTGTTCGTCCGGTTCAACGAGTTGATGTCGGGCCGCATGGGGATCGTCATCTCACATCGCTTCTCGACGGTGCGCATGGCGGATCGCATCATCGTGACTCGAGAACGGCGAAACGATCGAGCACGGGACGCACGCGGAGCCCGTCGCGAAGGGCGGCGTGTGCGCGGAGCTGTTCGCGATGAGCGCTGCCGGCTATCGCTGATCCGGCGGCCTGTCAGTTCAGGTCAGGGCCGCTCGCCGCCGCCGCCGCCCGCGAGTTTCTCGCGCATCATCTTGTCGCCGTCCACTCGCGCTGCTTCGCGAGGAGCTCCTTGGCCTTCGTCTGCTGCTCCGCGTCGAACTGAGCGAGTGCGTCCTTGACCGGAGCGTCGTAGTTCCCTTCAGTTGACTGAGCACGTCCATGAGTCCGCTGCGAGCGTTCGCGAGCTTTCGCGCGCGTGACTGTATCGGACGGCTGCGCGGCTCCCGTTGCTGCATGTCGCGGAGAAGCCGAATCGACCGCCTTGTACAGCGGCGCGTTCACGTCCTCGGAGCTCGGTCTCACTGTCCTTGAGCTGTGACAGCTGCGCGTCGCTCAGCTTCAAATCCTCTTTTCTTGTCGATGAGCAGCTTCAGGAGGACTCCTGATCCTCGATGTCACGAACGCGCAGCGTCGGACCTTTCGGGGCTTCCTCTTTGTCGAACAGCGGAGTCTTGCGATCTGCTTGTGTCCGCCCGCCGCGCTGGGCGAGCAGAGACTCGCGGGGACGAGCAGAAGGGCGATGACGGCGAGGCCGGCGTATCATAGGACTCTTCCATGGAGCGTCGGGAGCAAGGGATAAAGAAATGTATGGTGCGTTTCGCCCCCGTCAAAAGCCGTTTCGCGTCGCAGAGATACCCGAGTGACGGGAGGGGCGCCTCCGATGTTGTTGCGTCGAATTCGTCGATTTCCCGCGCTCGCGCGTGGCCGACGAATCTCGGCAGCCCAACTCCCACTCATCGAGGACGGCGACATGTTAGGAATGAGTACTGGCAAGCGTCCAGCACTTCGGATTCGCGGGTTTGCTTGCGATGATCGCGCTGCCTGCGGCGATCGCCGGAGCGCAGCAGGCGATCGTGACAGGCAAAGTCACGGCGCAAGTTGGCGGACAACCGCTTTCCGACGCGCGTGCTGATGTCGTTGGGTCGACGCTCGCGCGCGACGACAAACGCGGAAGGGCAGTGCCACGCTGCGCGGGGTTCCCGTCGGCAGCATCGAGATCCGCACGATTCGCGTTGGTTGCACCACGAGCAAAAGAAACCACTCGTCGCGCTGGCGGCTGGTGCTTCGACGACGCTCGACTTCGCCATGCAAGTGGCGGTCGTTCAACTTGCAGGAGATCGTCACGACGGCGACGGGCCAGCAGCGCCGCGTCGAACTCGGCAACGCGATCGCGACGCTCGGCGACGTCGCCAAGCGCGTCGAAGAGATCGCCGATCACGAACATCGTCGGACCTGCTCGTCGCCAAGGCGCCGGGCGTCGATCGTGCTGCCGGGCACGATGACGGGCACCGCGGCCGATCGATCCGCATTCGCGGCGTCAGCTCGCTCGTCGCTGAGCAACGCGCCGATCTGGGTCGTCGACGGCGTGCGCTTCAACGCCGCCGCGTTCGTCGCAGCCGGCGCCGGCGGCACGCATGATCAGCTGACGAATCTCAACGGCCTGAATCCGGACGACATCGAGGACATCGAGATCGTGAAGGGCCCGTCGGCCGCGACGCTCTATGGCACCGACGCGTCGAACGGCGTCATCGTCGTCACGACGAAGAAGGGCAAGGCCGGCGCGACGCGATGGAACTGGTTCGGCGAAGGCGGCCGCATCGAGGACCACGCGCACTACCCGGACACCTACGCCATCTGGGGCCATCGCCCCGCGGCACCGACGACACAGGTGCGCTGCTTCTGCGCGACGCGTCGCCGGGCAGACGTGCATCGAGGACAGCGTCACGTCGCTCAACATCATGCGACGTGCCGCGCCTCACGCCGGTGCACACGGGCAATCGCAATCAGTACGGCGCGCAGGTGAGCGGCGGCACCGACGCGATGCGCTACTTCGTGAGCGGCGATCTCGCAGAACGAGATCGGGACCGATCCAGCTTGCCGATGTCGAGATCTCGCGCTTCGATTCGTCGGAGCGTCCGATCCGCGACGAGTGGATGCACCCGGAGGTGCTGCAGGGCCAGAGCGTTCGCGCGCGAACATCGACGCGTCGCCCAACCCGACAGTTCGACCTCAGCCGTCACAGCCGGGCTTCACGAAGGTCGAACCAGCGGCTTCGCCGAGACGGACAACAACTTCAACAGCGTTTTCTATCAGTCGATGATGAGCGCCGGGCTTCCGTCGGCGCAGGACTCGGCAACACGGCGTAAGGACTCGCGCGGACAGAATCTCTACGGCAACAACTCGTTACACGTACGGCGACATCTTCCAGCGCGTCGGCGCGCGAAGATGTCCAGCGCTTCATCGGCAGCGCGAACGCGAGCGTGGCGGCCGTTGTCGTGGATGCAGAACGACGCGACGCGTCGGCCTCGACCTCGGCGAGCCGCGTACAGCTACGCGCCTGTGCCGCTTCGCCGAAGTGCCCCGACTTCTCGCAGTGGCGATCTCGGTCAGGTGCCGTGACCGGCATCGCCTACGACCGCAACTTCTCGGTGAAGCTGACGAGCAACGCGGCGTGGCAGGCGACGCGTGGCTCAACCTCAAGACGACCGTCGGCGCCGACTACACGAATCAGGAAAACGAAGCACCGCGCGTCAGCGGCACGCAGCTTCCGCCGGGCGGCCAGTCAGTCGGTGCAGGCTGCCGTGACGACGGTCAGCACGGCGACACGCTTCCGTCGGCCGACAAGACGCTCGGCTACTACGCTGCAGGAGCAGGCGACGCTCCGCGATCGCTTGTTCGTCACGGTCGCCGTTCGCACCGACCAGAACAGCGCGTTCGGCACGAAGTTCGAGCGAGCATCACGTATCCGAAGGCGAGCCTGTCGTGGATCGCGTCGGAGGAGCCGTTCTTCCCGCAGCTTCGGCTGGCTGAATCAGTTCCGCGTGCGCGCGCGCGTACGGCGCGTCGGGCGTTCAGCCGCGGCGCCACCGATCGCGCTCGTCACGTACACGGCGCCGATCGTCAACGTCAACAGCGTCGACACGCCGGGACTCGCGCGCAGCGTCGCTCGGCAATCCGATCCTCAAGCCGGAGCGCGCCGACGGAGTTCGAGGGCGGCTTCGATACGCGCGGCTCTGGACAACCGCGTCAACCTCGAGCTCACGTACTACAGCAAGAAGACGAATGACGCGCTGCTCGATCGAAGCGATCGCGCCGTCGGCCGCCGCGTCGGCCGACGACCGTGCGCCGCAACCTCGCGTCGGTGAAGAACGCCGGGCATCGAGGCGACGATCACGTCGACGCTGCTCGACCGCAGAATGTTCGGCTGGGACGTCACCGTCGCCGGCGTCGCACAACACGCAACAAGGTCGCGTCCAGCTCGGCATCGATCAACGATCCGGCAACGCCGATTCTGCGTGAACGGCACGGGCGCCAACCGCGACTCGGTCGGCTTCCCGGTGCGCGGCTGGTACTATCGCACGTACACGTACGCCGACTCGAACTCCGACGGCTTCATCGTGCCGATCGAAGTCATCGTCGATCCGACGTTCCGGTACGTCGGGCAACTCGATGCCCGAGCGACATCGTGTTCAGCATCAGCAACGGCATCGATCTGTTCAACCGCAAGCTGCGCATCAACGCGCCTGTTCGACTACAAGGGCGGCTACTCGATCAACAACGGCACGTACTCGTTCCAGTGCGGCAACAATCCGGCGTGCCCCGGGCTAGTCGAACCCTGAACGCGTCGCTCGAGGATCAGGCGGCGGCGGTGGCGTTCACGCGCGAAGACCCCGACGACGTCGTTCGGGTATCTGCGAGAACGGTCAGTTCTGGCGCTTCCGCGAGCTGTCGGCGACGTTGAACGTTCCGGCGTCGATCGCGCGCCGCGTCTGCGCTCGCGAGCGCGTCGCTCAGCCTCGGCGCGCGCAACCTGCAAGGTCTGGACCAAGTACAAGCGGCGCTGATCCCGAAGAGAACTTCGCGACGGCTGACGTGCAGAGCACGTTCGCCAGCTCGGCGCCGCGGCCGTACTACACGCTTCGTCTCAACCTCCACTACTAACCCACGAGGACGAAGCACATGATGAGCATACGACACTTCGCGCCCGGTGGGTCGGGCGGCGGCATCGCCTCGCGGCATTGTGCGCGTCCAGCGGCTGCAACGTTCGCGAGGAACTGCTGTCGCCGCAGCAGCCCGGGACGATTCTTCCCGGCGACGATCTCGCTCGGCCGGCGCGGCTGGCGCCGAGGCGCTCCGCGCCGGCGCGCTCGGCCGATTTCAGCAGTTGAGTCCGCGGCGGCGGCAACGGCAACCAGACCGAGGCCACGCTCGCTCGGTGACCTGCTGGCCGACGTATGGAAGTCGGGCGACACGTTCTGCAGCACAACGAGACCGACCAGCGCATCGATCTCAGACGAACAACACGGTGCTGTCCACCGCGTACAGCGATCTCAATCGCTCGCGCGGTATTCTATCGCGACGCGATCGCCGCTATCGTCGCCGCGAGGCCGGACACAATCGGCGCGAGATCGCCGAGCAGTATTTCGTCGTGGGGATACCCGAGATGCTGATGGCCGAGCTGTTCTGCAGCGGCACACCGCTCGGCGCGACGGGTCGACGGCGTGCGTCGCCACACGACGCACCGCTCACCAACCAGCGAGGTCAACGCCCGCGATCGCGCTCGCGCACCTGACTCCGGCAATCTGCGGCGAGCCAGTGTGCCGACCGGCGGCGAATGCGTTCAGCGCGCCGACACGCACCGCCGCATCGGCGGCGAGCATCGGGACGCGGCGCCAGGTCGCCAAGGGTCGCGCTCTCGCCGTCTGGCCTTGGGCGCCACAGCGACCGGCGGCTGCCATCGCCGGTGTACCGACGAAGGCGACACGTACAGCGTCACCTTCTCGCAGGCCACGAACGACAGCAACGTCTAGGGGGTCTGGCGCGGGCAGGTGTCCACGCGCGCGCGATCTTCGTCGTGGGCGACAGCTTCGACACGCAGGGCGTCACGAAGAACGCGCTGCCACCGTTCGCGTCCGCAGAAGGATCCGCGTGCGCCGACGAGTCGGACTCTCGCCGACCGTCGAACGCCACGCAGTCGGGCATTGACGGCATCATCGCTCGTTGGTCTCGCAGACGATCTGGCTCAACCGCAGCGATCGCGATTCCCGTGACGCCACGGGCGTCGACGCGCGGTTGATCGAGGCCGAGGCCAAGCTGCAGCGCGGACGACATCGCCGGGATGATGACGATCACTCAACGCGCTGCGAGCTGGGCGCCGCAGACGCTCGGCCGCTTTGACATCACGCGGCGCTCGGCGGCGGCGCCTGCCCTGGCAACCGGCGCCGACGACCAGGACGCGGCGACGAGTCTGTTCTTCCGCGAAAAAGCGTTCTGGCAGTTCAGGCGCGGCGCGCGGCTCGGCGACCTTCGCCGGTTGATTCGCCAGTACGGCCGCACGGAGGACAACGTGTTTCACCTGGCGGTCTCAGGTGCGCCAAGGCGGCGGTCTATGGTCCGACGTCAATCTTCCGGTGACGGACAACGAGAAACAGAATCCGAATTTCGTTGGCTGTCTCGATCGGAAGGCGTAAGGTCATCCCGAGCGAAGCGAGAGGGATCTTTCGTCGAAAGGAAGTGACGGAAGACTTCTCGCTGCGCTCGGAATGACAATCGCTGACAGCTTCGCGTCAGGTTCAAAATTCTCATGTCTCGTTACGTCTGTTGAGAAAGCGTCATGGGACGCCCGCGTTTCGCGGACAAACTGATCCTCGTAATCGCCACCTCACACCTTTGCGCGGGATCGTTACCATGATGTCGACAACGCTTTGTCGCACCGCTGTGCTGCTCGTCAGCGCCGCTCTCAGCACCATCGCATCAACGCGCGCCGAAGCGCAGCAGGGTGAAGGAACAGTTCAGGCCGAGTCACCGACGCGGCGCAGCCCGCCGTTCAGGCCAATGACACTTCATATCAATGGAACGCGCCTCGGCGCTTATTCGATGCTCGCGGTGAGTACACAATCGCGCGCGTTCCCGCCGGTTCATATATGGTGACCGTAAAGTGGCGAACCGGATCGCGCCGATTCGTTCAGCGTCGACGCTGCGCGCCGGCGACACGGTGACGCGCGGCATCGCGCTTCGTGCTCGGCGGCACAATGGCGCGTGGGCTCGGCTGGTCATCATCAGCGCCTCGCCCCGGCTCGACGCAAGCACAGGAGCAGGCGCTCGAGCAAACAGCGAGAACGCCGACAACCTCGTGGTCGATCCCGTCGGGCGATGGCATCCGCGCGCTCCCCAACGCCAACGCGGCGCCGAGGCCGCCGCGCGCGTGCCGGGCGTGTCCACGGAGCGCGACGAGGGCGAAGGAGAGTTCGTGCAGATTCGCGGCACCGAGCCGCGCCTGTCGAACGCCACGGTGAACGGCGTGCACATCCCCGGCACGCAGTCGGGCAGCCGCATCACGAAGCTCGACGATGTCCCGACCGACATCTCTCGGCGCGATCGAGGTCTCCGAAGACGCTCACGCGCCGATCAGGATGCCGACGCGATCGGCGGATCGGTGAACCTCGTCACGAAGACGCCCGAAGGCGCACCGCGCGGATACGTCGCCGGCCAGTTCGGTCAGTCGACACCTCGAGTCGCGCGTCGCAATCGCAGGGCAGCGCGATGTGGGGCGGCCGACTCGGCGAGCAGCGCAAGCTCGGCGTTCTGCTCGGCGGCACCTGGGATCACAACAACATCGCGGCATCAACGACGTCGAGCTCGCGTGGGACGCCAACGCACAAAGGCACGCCGATTCCGCGTCGAGTGGGATCAAGCGCGACTACCTCTACGATCGCACGCGATGGGGCGCGAACGGCGCGCTCGATTATCGCTTCGACGACGGCTCTGTCGATGTTCCTCCGTGGCGCGTGGAGCAGGTTCAAGAATTTCGGCGTCGTCTACAAGTACGACATCGCCGCCGACGGCGACTCGGCGCAGGCATCGTCCGGCGCCGCCGGCATCGGCAGGCACCGGCGCGACGCTCACGCGCAACACGTCGAACCGCACGCCCGTCGAGCAGCTCTTCAGCGTCAACGGCGGCGGCAAGAAAGCAATGCTGGCGGCGTGCAGGTCAACTACATGGCGAGCTACGCCGGCACGCGCTCGACGTCCGACAGACGCCAACTCGAGCGCGCTTCTCACCTACAGTGGCTTGAACTACCGCTACGACGGCACGCAACCACGACTACCCGAGCGTACTCCTATCTTCTCGGGCGCCGATCAGGCCGACCGCAAACTCACCCGGCGAACTACAAGTTCAGCGTCGGCGTCGATCGGCGCCGGCAAGACGCAAGGCAGACGAGGCGGGCGGTCAGGCTCGACGCGCTCAAGACGCTACATGCTCGGCCGAGAACGAAGCGCAGCTCAAGATCGGCGTGACGTATCGCGACGAGAGCCGCGACAACGTCAACCTCAATCGCAAGCTCACGGCCGCATCGCCGCTGTCGCTGACGCAGGTGCTCGGCACATTCTCCGACGCCGAAGTTCTATCAGGATCTCGCGAAGGGATACGAGATCGGACCGCAGGCGAATCACGGCGCGCTCACGCCGTTCGAGGGCGCGAATCCGTCGATGTTCAAGGAGACGCACGAAGCCGATCAGCGACTCGTTGAGCAACTTCACCGGCGGCGAGAAGGTCGCGTCGGCGTACGCGATGCACACGCTCGACTACGGCACGCTCCGCATCAACGCCGGTCTGCGTCCGGAGAACACACCGCGGTGAAGTTTCGTCCGGAAACGCCGCGACGACTCCGGCGAGTGCGCCCGGAAAGGCGAGCGGGACCGCAGACCGTTCGACGCGTCACCGGCACGCAGAACTACAGCGATCTTGTTCCCGAGCGCGCAGCTCGCTACGCCGTCGGACGACAACAGCAACGTGCGTTCGCGGTCGACGCGCGGGATTGCGCGAGCGAACTACTCGGACCCGCGCCGCACGTCTCCGGTCTCGTCTGCTCGACCTGCGCCGCTCAAGTTCAGCAATCCTCAGCTGGCAACCCGGACCTGAAGCCGCAGCACGCCTGGAATCGTCGATCTGCTCGGCGAGCGTTACTTCGGGCTCGTCGGCGAGTGTTCCTCGGCCGGCGTGTTCTACAAGCAGATCACGGACTTCATCTACAAGCGCCAATTCATCTATCACGGGCCGGCGACGGAGTTCGACGGCTACTACGCGACGGCGCCGGCCAACGGCGGCGACGCCCATCTCGTCGGCGGCGAGTTCGATTTCTCGCGGCGCTCGACTTCGCTCCGGGCGTCCGGCACTGGTCTGGGCTTCGACGTCGAACTGGACGCAAGTGTACCTGAGGCCGCGGTCTCCGACGGACACCGCGACGACTGCCGCGACGCTCGGCAGCCCGATCGTGCGCTACGCACGACTGCCGCGCCAGTCGAAGCAGCCTCGGCAACTTTGCGCTGACGTACGATTCCCGCCGCGTCCCGGCGCGCGCGGCGTGGCAGTACCAGGGCGAAGCATCACGTCATACGGCGACGGATCCGCTACGCCGAGCGGCGACAACTGGTTCCTGCCACACTGCAGCTCGACGCGTCGGTCACGTTCGACGTGCAATCGGACGTCGTCGCGTCCAGGTCTCGGGCCTCAACCTGAACAACGCGGTGTTCGGCTTCTTCAACGGCACGCACGCGTTCGCAGTACAGCGGTCAGCGCGAGTACTACGGTGTGATCATGGCGGTGAAGTATGGATTCAGTCATCCCTGGCATGACGGTAGCACGATGAGCCGGTTTCTCAAACGCGCCGCGATCATCGCGGTGCTGTACCTGACTGTCGTTGCGGCGCAGACGCCGGCGGCGCGCGATTCCATCGTGCCGACGTTGGCGCGAAGACCCTGTTGCCGCCCGAAGCGGCAACGGCGGGCATCACGAAATTCTCATTCATCACGTACGGCGATACCTGCGCCGTCACGACGGCATCGAGTCTACGCCGCTCGTAATCGAGTCGATGCCGGCAGCGATTGATCAAGGCGTCTCGGAACGGATCCGATTCGGTTCGTCGCGCAGAGCGGAGACGCAATCGAGAACGGCTCGATGACGGCCCGCTCAGCGTGAGTTACATCCCGCTGATCAACCGGCTGACAGCAGTGTGGGCGGCATTCCGTATTTCCTCGCGGTGGGGAATCACGATGTCGGAAACGCCACCGATCTCACCGATCCGAAGCGTGTAGCGGGGCTTCGCAAATTATTTCGCGGCGAACGCGAACTTGATTCCGTCCGAGGGGTCGCCGCGCCGGCTCGCCGGCTATCCGACTTTACCTGTTCGGGTACGGCAACATGTTTTTCATCGCATTCGACTCGGACATTCCCGACGACACGGTTCAGCTGGCGTGGGTGAAGGCGTAGCTCGAGGGGCCTCGACCGGAAGCGATACGTGAATGTCACTTGTTCTTTCATCATCCGCCGTTCTCGTCGGGGAATCACGGCGGAGCAACGCTGGAGCGGCAGGCCGCGTCGATCCGCACGAAGTGATGCCGATGGTGCGGCGGTGTGGCGGCTGTTGCTCGCCGGTCACGAGCATCTGTTCGAGCATTGGGTGAGTGGTACACCGATGCGAGCGCCGCATCGCATCGTGGATGAGGTCGTGAGTGGTGGCGGTGGGGCGCCGCTCACGACGTACAAAGGCGAGCCGGATTTGCGCGACTATCTCAAGGCCGGCGCGGAGGAGGAGTGGCCCTTCAGCATCTCGCGCGGCCGTCGCCGGAGCCGGGGGCGAATCCGTTTCACTATGTGATCGTGCACGTGGACGGCACGAAGATCAGTACGGAGGTCATCGGCGTGGATTGGGGGCAGGGGTTTGCGCTGTACCGGTCGAATAGTGCGGTGCTGGATTCGAAGCCGTGGCGCGCTGTTCGAGTTTCGCTGCGCTCGCTGTCTGACTGGTCGCGCACAGCGCTCCCAGTTCGACCGCTTCGGGCTTCGCCCGAGGTGACGGGCAAGCCGTCACGCGGTTGTCGAGTCACCTCAGCGAGGGCTACCTGGAAGCGGTCAGACGGTCAGACAGGGAGCGCGGCGACCGGTCCGACGGCGAGCGCAGCGAGCCCTCCAGCCGCTATAATTTCAGCAACATAGCGGCGAGGAACGTGATCAAGCCAATGGAAATCACGCTCGAGGGGCACGGGGTGCGCCTCGAGCCGTTGACGCAGGACCATCGTGAAGGGCTTATACCGCTGCCAGCGATGGAAAGCTCTGGGAGCTGTGGTTTTACGTCGGTGCCCGGAGCCGCACCAGGTCGAGAAATACACGCTGATGCGCAGCCGGCCGCGATGCAGGACACATGCTCCCGTGGGCGGTGCGCGATCTCCAGAGTGGCGAGATCGTCGGCACCACGCGGTATCACGATATCCTCATGGCGTCGGACCGCGTGGAGATCGGATACACGTTCACGCAGCGATGTTGCGCGCACGGGGGTGAACACCGCGTAAGCTCTTGCTGTTCACCCATGCATTCGAGCGGCTGGAGTGCAAGGTGGTCATCTGGTGGACGGACAATCTGAACTTCCGGTCCCGTGCCGCGCGATCGAAGGGCTGGGGCGAAGAAAGACGGTGTCATCCGCCACCACTGGCCGCGCCGCGACGGCACGGTGCGCGATCTTCGGTGATCTACAGCGTGATCATCTCGGAGTGGCGGGACGTGAAGCGGCATCTCGCCAGGTTCAAGCGGCACCAGGGGGACTGACGGAGATAAAAATTTCTCTTACGCGTCTGTCGCGCATGGTGCGAATGGGCTCTAAAGCCTACGTCATTTGACGTAAAGTCCGTGCGGCTGGGATCCGACATCGTAGAGTCGTCTCCCACCCGAGCTGACCATGTACGCCATCGGCCGTTTTCACGCGATCCTCTGCTGCTTGCTCCTGGCTGGTCCGATATCCGTTGCACGGCCTGGATTGCACGCGCGCGACACGACCAGGAACGAGCCGCGCACGATGTTCAGCAGCCAGCCGGTCGCGGCGCTGCACTTCGACGAGGCAGGCAGTACAGCGACGGTGAACGGCGACGCGCAATACCATGGCCGAGTTTCGGTTCGCCATCGGATTCTGCGCAAGGGTCGGCGTACACGCTCGCGGTGATCAGCACCGGAAATGCCAGCGATTCACACAGCGTACGTGGCGCCGGGCTCGACCTACCACCCCGAGCTACCTCCACTCGAGCGGATGGGAGCTGCGCCGCCGGCGGCGGGCGGACATCTTTCATTCCATGGCGGCGATCGCCACGGGAAGAGCTTTGCGGAATACCGCTACGCCAAACGCAACGCGGAGGGCGTCTGGGAGAATCACACCGACGGCAAGGCGTATGGTTCGTCGCGCCGTCGGCGGGTGTCGAGGCGAGTGTCTTCAAGTACGTCACGGCGTACCTGGTGTTTGGCGCGCGCGTATCCGGGGAAATCAGACGCCGGGCGTGGACACCGAAACGCTCTAGGAGCGTTTACCACGTTCGGAATTGGGTTTGGGAAATCTGATGAGCGAACTGTGATGTTTGACAACCCTTGTACGAACCCCAGGGAGCGACCGCCGCGCGTCAATGTTAGCGCTGACACGAATTCACCGGCGCATTCTCCAACCATCTACTCATGATCGTCAATGACCACGTTCACGATCGAAGGAGCCGCATCACCGAATACAAGGGCATCGGGCAGCTGGAGGCCTGAAGAACATCATCGGCGGCCGGATTAAGCCTACACCGAGATGTGCGAGAGATGGCACGCCAGCAGGCCTATCAGAGATGATCGGCCACGCACAGGTGCTCGGCGCAAACGCGATCGTAAGGCGCTTGCGATGCCGCGGAGGTCGAGCAAGGGATCCGCGACGGAAGTGCTGTGTTATGGCACCGCGGTGGTCGTGACGCCGCTGTGAGGTCGCACAGGTCGATCGCGCGAGCCGCGCTTGCGCCTCGTCGTAGTCGGTTCCAGGCGACTCGATGCGCAGGCGTCCCCTCGTTGGCTCGAGTCACATTCGCTGTTCCTCGGTCCGCCAATAATGATCGACAGGATGATCGACCACTCGACCGCCGCCGCGCGCGATCGGAGTCGAGGCTGACTACATGTTATATCGGGGACCGGAGCTCGGTGCGGCGGCGCGATCAGCGACCGCGCGAGCGCACTATTACTCAAATGTCTCTTTGCTCGGCGACGGGCCTGCATGGCTCGACGTCCGTCGCCGTGGGACTCGCGTATCATCCGGATCCGCGACCGTCGACTCGATCCATATGCCGGCGTGACGTTCCGCTTCCGCCACGCGCCGCACGGCTCGGCGGACAGCACGACCAGCGGGCCTCCTCGACGCGGGCGTGAGGTTCCGATTCGGAGGCCGGGTATCCGCGCAGGTAGGATGTCGCTCGCCGACTCACGCACATTTGGTCTGTACCGACTTGCCGTACTGTTCAGGATCTAGACTACGCCACGTGACAACGGAGAGCGAGGGATTCGAACCCCCTGTCCTTGCGGACGCCAGTTTCAAGTTCGGCAGCGGCGTTTTCGCCGCGTTGCGAGTTGTTAGATTCTGCTCTTTTCACTTATCGCGGCGATCCGAAACGACGCGTCTCATCAGCAGCGTGAATGGGAGCGCGCCGCGCGCTGTCAAGCCCGGCGTCCATCGACGGTCGGCCATCGACGCCGCCTTTGGTGCAGCGATGACAACGCTTATTATATCCACTCGCGGAGCTCACCGGCGACGAAGACGAGTTCACCGTCAAGCTTGCGGTGCGGAAGAAATGGGAGACCGCTCGCGTGACTGGTGCCGATAGGCCCAGGACTTTGGGCGGCACAATGCCTCTCCAACATCACGCACTGTCATGCATGTGTCAGGCGCAGCAGTCCACAGCCTCTGTGGATTGGCCCGGAACGACCTGAAAACTCGGCACCACCTGCCTGTGGCTGGAGACCGTGCTCGGTCATCGCGCGGATGCGAGCACGGGTGTGATGAGCACGGGTGATAGCCGAGCACGCGATACGAGCATTAAAGGCTCGCACCGACGATGCCCTGCCAGTTTGGGATACACGGCGCGTAGAACGCACCCGTATCGACGAAGTAGTTTGGGTAGGCTTCGTCGAGGCGCGAAAGATCGTCGACGAAACCAGCGCAACGTCCATGTCCGCGTTGCCGAGGTGCTCTCGCTCGCGCTCGCGCAGGGAAGCCTGCTGAGGCAAAGTCGGCCGGCGCGAAAACAGTAGAGGTGCGGAATCACGCGTCTTTTTAAGTCGAATACGAACACGGCGAACCCCGAGTCGGTAAGCTGTCCTACGACATTTGGGCTAACGCGATATGTCGTGATCTGATCGAACGCGTTGAGCCGATCGGACAACGCGTCAAAGTCTGCTCGAAGGCGTGCGTCGTCCTGCGGGACGTGGCGTCCTGGGCAGCGATTCGACTGTAAGCAGGCGGCACCGCGAGGACGAAATAGCGCAGCCAGTCCGGGCCTCCTTCGCCAGATTTCAATTCCTCGCGGCGGAAAGTCCCCACGATTTCGTTCGCGGTCGCCCACGCGTGCTGAAGTCGCGTCCGCAGCTGCAACTCAACTTTGGCGCGCCCGGATCGACCCAGAGAGGTACTTATAAACAAGATGGATGGAGCGATAGTCGCCCGCTTGGGGTGCGAGGTAATCATTTTCGTTCACAAGCTCAAATCCGTCTGGCGGATTGGCTACGAGAACGTCGCGCAGCTTGCGAACCCGATCGGCTGAACTGAGTACGACACGAACGCCTCCAATGTCCTGCACTTCGGACAGGGGAGATCCGGATACCGAACGCACTTCCGCATGATTGTGGGCAGGCGCTTCAATCGCGATGCGACGAGCGCCTCCGGCTCAACCAGTTGCGCATAAACGCGTAGCGCCAAGCGCAGCGCCGTGAGGGGAACTGATGCGCCGCGCGCCACGAATTTACGGCCGCGATCGCTCGTGTCCAGACGACCGTCGGCGCCCTCATTTCGAAGACGCTGCCGGCGAAATCGATGTCGTCAGCGTAATGATTGGCAAAGTTAACGAACGATGAGGAGTTAGTGGGGCGGTTGAACCACAACGCGAGCAGTCTCGCACGCATGTCCGGGGGCGCGTCGAACCGCGATTCGATTGAAGTAACTGCTCCAGGAGCCAGAGCCGCGCATCGTGCCGGCAAAGCACCAGGGCGCGGTAGTCCAATGTCAGAGCCGGAGCGAGAGCGTCCCACAACTGCGCGAAAGTAATCTCAGCCCGCGGAGTTCCAACCTTAAGGCCATGACACCTTCGAGAACTTCGCCGATAATTTGGCCAGCCGGCGAGCTTGCACCGTGCCGAGTAATCCGCGCGTACATCATCGGCATTTCCCCGTGGATTCGTCGCTGCTCGGCGTGGAACCACACATAGAACGCCGCAACGTGCTCGTGATAGTCTTTCGCCAACGACGCAACTTCGATTTCCTTTCCGGCAGCCGCCAGGAATTTCTTGGCCGGCGCTGACCACTCTTCGAATCGTCGCAGACTGTCGACATCGAGAACTAAGGACGCGATGAGCTGACCGCCGTTCGCCAGCTTTCGAACGTCGTCCGGTGGGTAATTCCAGGTAGGCGGTCATGCTGAGCCATTCGTCGGAGGTCTTTCACGAATTTCGCTAGCGGGCTATCGCGAAAAACGGTCGTTGATGTTCCTCTGGTAGTCGGGCATCAGGTTATCGTCGGCGTACAGGTTGCGATAAATCGCCCGGCAGTGCTCGAGGAGGGACATCGCGGCTGGTGACGAAGTTGCAGCAAGAACGTCACCTCGCTCATCGCCTCGCAGACGAAGCCAGCGGGGCCTCGATGCCGCCCATGTCGTACGACACCGCCGGATCAGTGACGTGGGCCAGGAAAAGGCGAAGCTCACGATAATTTCGTTCGAACAGTTCGATTGAGAATTCGAACAATTGTGAACGCGACGCGCGATCGCCTCCGGTTCTCGATATACCGTCACTGGATCCGGCCTTTGTGCCCAAATCCGTGCCCAACGAAACCGGCCCGGAGATCCGAGGCCGTAACCCCAACGGAGAGCGAGGGATTCGAACCCCCAAGTCCTTGCGACGCCAAGACTGGCAATAGCCATTCTGCCAGCCTCCCAACGCTTGGAAGCTAAATGCGCCACACGCCACGGCAGGCGCCGCTGGTCCGGCGCAGCTGTCCTTCCATGAGCGTCCGTAACTGAAAAAGGTGACGGAACCGGCAGACTGGGCGTTCCCGTCCCCTGCTCGCCGCCTGACGGAACTGGCACGATTCCGGTAAGTATACGGAATATGCTCCGGCCCGACGTTCCGCCGTCTCGCTCCGACAGCCACCCTCACGTTGGCGTTGTGCGCCCCAGGATGTTTCGCCGGGGCCCGCACGCGTCGATTACGCCGCCTCCCCCGGGGCTCAACGCCGAGAACGTCACGTTCGCCAGCAAGTCGGGCAGCCTCATTCATGCCTGGTTCGTGCGCGGGCAACGGGGCAGGGTGGCCGCTGCTGCTCCACGGTGCTCGGTCGAACTGCATGAGCATGCAGCGCCGCGCGCAGTTTCTGCACGATCAGGTTTCGCCGTGCTCGCCCGGATTTCCAGGCGCATGGTGAATCGTCCGGCGAGCACGTGACCTTCGGCGCACGCGAGAGCTCCTTCGACGCGGAAGCCGCGCTGGCATTCCTCAACTCCGCCGCACCGAACGAGCGCCGGCGTGATCGCGTCGATGGGAGGCGCGGCCAGCTTGCTCGGCGCAGCCCCGCTCGCGGCGAACGCATTCGTGCTGGAGTCGGTGTATCCCACCATTCGTCAGGCGGTGCGCGACCGGCTCGACACGTGGTTCGGGCCGTTCGGCGCCGTCGCGCGGTTGTTCACGTCGGCAGTGATCGACGTGGTGGGATCACAAACGGGCGTAACCGAATCCGAGCTCGAGCCCATCACGCGCATCGGGCGACCACGCGCCGCTGCTCCTGCTCGCGGGAACCAACGATCGCTACACGCCGTTGGCGGAAGCCAATCGCTCTATGCGGCTGCACCGTCGCCCAAGTTTGGGCCGTGGTGGGCGCGTGCAGGACCTTTACGATTTCAACCGGACTGAGTACGAGCGGCGCGTCGGGCGATTCCCTCATTCAGAATCTGCGCGACGATCGTGTCGGGAGTGTGCCGTAAATCTGTCCGCGCGGCTGAACTGCTTAACACGGACAAGGCGGATTCTTGGGAAAGTCACGGAATGGCGTGACAAGATTTTATCTGAGAAAGCCACTGAGACGCTACGAGACGCATCCTGGAGGTTGTACCCAAGAGAAAATCCGGGCTCGTGGGGGAATTGGACGAGAAGTGAGCCAACATTCACCCCAATCGCTCATCCCGTCGATCCGTTCCATCCCCTAATCCGTGTTGGAGCTTTAATACTGCCTCGGGCAACACCGGACGCACCAGCACGTCGATCGACAACCACACTACCTTTGAGAACGGCAGCAGGAACGGCAGGATCAACAGCATGCCGGCCGGTGCTCCGTACGTCAGCGCATCCACGGCACATTCACAGTTGGCGACGACGACGAACAGCAAGACGACCGCGAACAAACCTTCCCCCATGAGCAGACCGAAGAACATCGCGCCGGAAAAGTAGCTGTCTTCGGTTCGCTCGAATCGAAAGCCACACTTGAGCAGCGTTCGCGCACGTGCCCCATGCGCCAAGCACGAATCCGCCGCCACAGTGTGGGCAGCGAAGCCGAACCACGCGGCCCAGGGCGCGGAGCGCCCGACGGACGCTCGGCATTTGCAGCGGCGTTTCCGCATGGCGCGACTCTTGTTGCTTCATCATTCAATATACCCGGGAAACACGGCAGAGCGCTCGTTGGATCGTGAACGGAAGGCACCGGTTTTCAGTCAGGCTTCGAAGGCGCTGGCAGCGCGTTCGCCGCGTGGCTCTCGTGGCTGGCATCGCGACGAGCGTGCTGCTCGTCGGGCTCGCCGCGGCGATCCTCGTGCCGCCGAGCCACAACTTCGTGGCGCAACTCCATCCGCGCTCGTAGCGCACGGATTCCCGCGATCGGCGGTCGCGCCCCGCGCGCGTGCGACGGCGAGAGAGCAGCTCTATGAGGTTGCGAGTCCGGCCCCGCCGCCGCGAGGCCGAGCCAGCTTCGGCCTGGCCGGCGGCGCTGCCGCAGCGCGCTGGCGACAGCGCGAGCGCCGCGCCGGTCACCGCGGGCTTGTCCCGTGGCAGGACAACTCGCTGGCGTCGCTGCGGCTGAATCTTCCAAAGCTCGATTGGGTGATTCGCGAGTGGGCGTTCATGCCGCGCGGCGGAGACCTGCAGATCAAGTGGACCGTCGCGCGCTGTTCGTGATGCAACGCGCGCCACCCGAGGATCGTCCGCGCGTGTTCATCATGCTCACGAACGTCGATTCATCGGGGAATTCCTTCACATCGTCGAACGTCGCGCGCTTTCTCAAGGAGCCGGTGCGTTCGCGCGCGATCGAATCACTCTCCTCGCCACCGCCGCGGCAACGTTCGGACTCGCGGAGTGACGGTCGATCTGGAGTCGGTGCCCGAGGCGTCGCTACCGGATCTGCATCAGTTTTCTCGCGGCGTTGCGCACGCGGCTGGCCACCGACGGCCGAATCGTGCCGCGACCGCCGCGACGGACGAATCGCCGCGCGAGCTTGCGGCACTCGCCGCGAACGCCGACCGCGTCATCGTGATGGCGTACGACGAGCACTACTCCACCGCGAAGGCAGGCCCGGTGGCGAGCACCTCGTGGTACGCCACGCAGCTGCGCACGCCACGAGCGTTCCGCCCGCGTCGTTGATCGTGGGCATCGGTGCATGGCTACGACTGGAACGACGGCGTTCCGCGCGAGCCGGCCGACGAGATGACCTTCAGGATGCGATGCAACACGCCCGTGACAACGGCGTGCCCATTCGCTTCTCGACACGGCATCCGGGAATCCGTACATCACGTGGAGCGATCCGACTCCACCGATCACGTGGGCTGGTTTCTCGACGGCGCGACGGCATTCAACCAGATCGCTGGCGCGATCGCGTGGCGTCGCGGGCGTTGCACTCTGGCGACTCGGCGCCGAAGATCCGTCGCTCTGGCGCTCGGCCGCCGTGGTGCGCTCGCGCCCGCCGCGCGGCTCGACAGCGTCCCCGGGGATACGATGTTCAGTTCGACGGCGACGGCGAGATTCTTCGCAGCAGCTTAAGAGCGACGACCGGTCGTCGACGCGTCCAGCTCGACTCCACGGCGACACCGCACCGCGTAACGAGCGAGTGGTTCGAGGAGCTGCCGTCGCCGTTCGTCGTGCAGCGCTCCGGGAAGTCGTCGCACGCGCGGCGCTCACCTTCGACGACGGCCCTGATCCGTCGTGACGCCGTTCATCCTCGACACGCTGCGTCGCGCGGCGCGTGCCGGCGACGTTCTTCGTCATTGGTCAAGAAGCCGAAGCGCATCTCAGTCTGCTGCGGCGCACGTTCGCGGAGGGACATGAGATCGGCAATCACACGTTCACGCAACTGAACCTGCCACGTCGCGCTTCGTCACGCGACTCGAGATCGACGCGACGGAGCGGCTCATCGAAGCGGCGCTCGCGCGGCGCTCGGCGTTCTTCCGTCCGCCGTACTTCGGTGACGCCGAACCGACGACGGCGGACGAGCTCGTTCCGGTGGGCATCGCCAGCGATCTCGGCTTTCGCCCGCCGGGTTGCATGTCGATTCCGACGATTGGCGAACGCCTGAACGGAACAGATCATTTCGCAACGCGCTCGCTCGCCGCGAACGGGCAACGTCGTGCTTCTCCACGACGGCGGCGGCGATCGATCGCAAACCGTCGCCGTGATCGGCCCGATCATCATCGATTCGCTCCGGCGCGCGGCGATACGCTGTCGGCGCTCGTCGGTGTGACGCGCGATCAGGCGATGCCGCCGCTCCCGCAGGGAAGCCGGACCGCGCGCGCGTTCGAGCTGATCGCGTTCGGCGCGGTGGGCGGAACGGAATGGCTGCTCCGCGTTTTCTTCTCGTCGCCGTGGTGCTTGGCATTGCGCGCGTGGCGATCATGACGACGATGGCGTACGTCCAGACGCGTTTCGCGAGCGGCGCCGTCGCGGATCCGTCGTTGAGCCATACCTGCCGTCGGTGACGGTCGTGGTTCCAGCGCACACGAGGGAATGGTGATCGTCGCCACCATTCAGAGTTTGCTCGATTCGCAGTACGATGGACCGCTGAACATCATTGTGGTCGATGACGGCTCGACCGACGACACCGCGGAGCTGGCACGCGCCAAGTTCGCTGGCGAGCCGACCGTGACCGTCGACCAGCCGAACGGCGGCAAGGCGACCGCGCTGAACTTTGGCATCGCCCTCGCCACGGGCGAGATCATCATTGACCTGACGCCGACACGGTGTTTCCCACGATCGGCGCGCTATGCAGCCGCTGGCCAACTAAAGGTGGGTGCGGTCGCCGGCAACGCGAAGGTGGGCAACCGAATCAACCTCGTGACGCGGTTGCAGGCGCTGGAATACATCACCAGCCAGAATCTCGACCGCCGCGCCTTCGCGTTGCTCGATTGTATCACCGTGGTGCCGGGCGCGCGGTGGGGGCGTGGCGCAAATCAGCCGTCGACGCGCTCGGCGGCTTCCGGACCGACACGCTCGCTGAAGATCAGATCTCACTATCCGCTGCTGCGCGCGAAATGGTCCGTATCGTACGTGGACTCGGCGATCGCGTACACCGAGGCGCCGGACACGCTCAAGGGGCTCACGAAGCAACGCTTTCGCTGGTCGTTCGGAACGTTGCAGTGCGTCTGGAAGCATCGCGCCGTGTTGTTCGTCGCGGCGCGGGGTCGCTCGGCTGGTTCGCTTTTCCGAGTGTCTGGCTGTTTCAGCTGATCTTTCCAGCGCTATCCCCGGCGGCGGACCTGTTAATTCGTGTGGAGTCTGCTCGCTGTGGATCGTGCGCATGCAGCACGGCGCGACGTGCGCTCACGAACCCGGAGACGCTGTCACCACACTGTACGCGATCTTTCTGCTCGTCGATTGGATCGGGGCGATCCTCGCGTTTCTGCTCGAGCCCGAAGAGCGGCTGGAGCTCACGCTGCTCGTGGCGCTGGCAGCGCTTTGTCTACCGGCAGGTGATGTACGGCGTAGTGGTGCGCGCGTTCATTTCGCCGCGGCGCACGGAGGACTGGTTGGGTGGGGAAAGTCGACCGAAAAAGCGACGGTCAGTGCGTCAGCGCGTATATGATGTAGTCCACGCCGAGCTTGTACGCCCGTTCGCGTCCGCGACCGGCTGAAAACCTTTCCGCCGAGAATTCCCAGAAGTTCGACACGTCGGTGCTGGAAGTTCACGAGGACCATGATTCGCTTTTTCGGATCGTTGTCCTGATAAAGCGCGCGAAAGATGGGACGGCGGCCGATGTCGTAGTCCTGGTGTGGACGATGTCGAACGTGGAATGTCGAAGAACGAGTGGAAGGCCACGCTGCGGCGTGAGCTCGGCGAAGAATGCCAGAAAGATGCGAGCACACGTAACTGAACGAAGTACGT
>ERZ1370068.8151-contig-7028_pt1 | contig 47143 bp, 72 predicted proteins | sample MGYA00561227_ERZ1370068 | MGnify/ENA primary metagenome ERZ1370068 (study PRJEB38410, sample SAMEA6850437) | metagenome | study: Metagenomic assessment of the ecological functions of the soil: analysis of the soil microbiota associated with the... | reverse complement strand
GCACGGCAGCGTTCAGTTGCGTATTGCTACGAGATCGGTTCCGGCACGGCCCGCCCAATGCGGAGCCCTCCGTCTTCGGGGGTGCCGAAGCATCAGGGCGCCAATGCCACTGCCTCGGCCACCTCGCCGCCAGCGCCAGCCCCGATCACGACCTCCTGGGTGTTCCAGATCTTGTCCTTGATCCCACGACGCACGACCGTCTACCGCCCCGGCTGGTGCGGTCGAGTCCGCTTCTTGAGCGACCACACCTTCCCAGCGTTGCTTGCGGGCGCGTAATCCGCATCGCACTCGGGACCGTCACCCGGCAGCAGGTCCGGGACGATCAGCCCACCGCCCTCCGCCAAGCGCCTCCGAGCAGACGGCGGCGGTCGGAGTACTTGGCGCGCAACAACGATCGGCCGTCGAGATGCAGGATGTCGAACGCCCAGTACTCGACGCGGGTGGAGCGCGCGCGGTTCTGCATCTCGCCGAAACTCGGCACGCCGGATTCGTCGAGCGCTACCGCTTCGCCGTCGAGGATCACGTGGTGGTCGGCGCAGATCGGCGGCCAGCGCGCCGGAGTTGCGGGTATTCGCGGTGACGTCGCGGCCGCGTCGTGAACGCAGGTTGAGCCTGCCGTGGTTCGTGCGTCGACCAGAACCCGATAGCCGTCCCACTTGCCCTCGAACGCCCATTGCGTCGACTTCAGCTTGTTCAACCGAGCCCTCGGTCGCCAGCATCGGCGCGAGATCGCCTGCCTGCGGCGGAACTCTGCTGCTCCTTCATCCGGTGCGCCAGCCAGTTCTTGCCGTCGGTCTGGATCAGCGCGTACGCGGCCGTCGATCTTGCTTGCCAGTGCAGCGTGACGCCTATTTCAGGTCCTTCGGAGCGTTGTCGTTGAACTTCTCGGTCTCGTAAGTGCCGGTGTCCCAGACGATCATCTCGCCGCCGCACCGTACTCCCCTTCCGGGATGGTGCCCTGCGAACGTCAGGTACTCCAGCGGATGATCTTCGGTATGCACGGCGAGGTGGTTCACGGCCGGGTGTGTCGGGCAGGTTCTTTGGCACCGCCCAGCTGCCAGCACGCCGTCGCGTTCCAGTCGAAGGTCGTAGTGCAGCCGGCGGGCGTGGTGTTCCTGGATGACGAACGAGTTGTTGTTGCCGGCCGTTGGTGCTTTTTGCTGGCACGGGCTCCGGTGTCTTCGACCGCGTCGCGCATGCTGCGGTACGTCGTCAGCGATCTGCGCTAGCGGTGGCCCCCAGCTTGCGAGGAGTACCCCACGTCGGCACGTTCGTCCAGCGGCGCCAACAGGTCGCCGTCCGTCTCCGACACGCTTCAACACCTCGTCGAAACGCAGATGCCGCAGCTCGGGATCGTCGAGCTCCTCCCACGTACGAGGCGCGGCGACCGTCGGATGTTCGCGACCGCGAAGCGAATACGGCGCGATCGTGGTCTTCGACCCGTTGTTCTGACTCAGTCCAGGAACACCTTGCCGCGCGCGCAGGCTCTTGGTCATGGTGGCGGTGACCAGCTTCGGCATGGCCTGTTCGAGCTGCTGCGCAACGCGTTTGGCCAGCACCACGGCACCGCGCGAGCTGACCGGCTCCTCGAGCGGCGCGTACAGATGCAGGCCCTTGCTGCCGCTGGTGAGCGGGATACGTCGTCAGAGCCGATGTCACCCATCAGATCCTGGACCGCGCGCGCCACCTCGCACAGCTGCTTCATCGTCACGCCTTCGCCGGGGTCCAGGTCGAACACCAAGCGCGTGGGTCCGGGCGCGCGTCTCGCCAGCCCCGCTACGCCCGCCAGGACGAACCGCCACTGCGGCACGTGGACTTCCAGCGCGGCCTGCTGGCCGATCCAGGCCAGCGCCTCGACGGTGTCGATGATCGGATAGGTGGTGGTGCCCGACCGGTGCGTGATGCTCGCGCGGTTCAGCCAGTCGGGGCCGATGATGCGAGCTGCTTCTCGAAGAACGGACGCCTCGTCGACACCGTTGGGCCAGCGCTTACGCGTGGCGGGGCGGCCGGCGATGTGCGGCAGCATGGCCTCGGCGATGTCGATGGTAGTCGAATACTTGCGCTTTGGCGACGGCCTTTTGCCGTCCACCCGTCGCCGGAGTACAGCACCTTGTCCGGGTTGGTCAGCTTTACCCGGCCGTATCGATCCATCACACGGTATTACTGTTCCTGATTTAACGAGCGGGAGTAGGTCCTGCTCTCCGGGCCGAGTCCAGACAGCCCGCTGGCCGCCGGATGCGCGTGTTCTCCGATGGACCGTTAAACGCACGGCTGGAGTTCGCGCGTACCGGTGAGCCGGACCTGCCACGCAACCGTGTAGTTTACCCGGATGACGCACCCCGGCCTAGCCAGCGGAGTGCCAGCGGCGGTCCGCGCGCTGTCCGCTGCGAGGTCACTGCTGGCCCGATCGCCAGAATCGCCGGAAATCGGGCCGATCTGCCGATCGCAGCCGCCGCGGCGTGGTGCCGCGTCACTGTGGCCGGGTCGGGAGTCTGCTCTTGTGGGGCTTCATCCAGTGTTCGCCGCCCCGCCAGCGTATGGGCGGCATCCACGCCAATGACTGTAATTCCGCGACGGGTCGCCATCGCTGTCCGAGCGTCGGCAGAGTCTCGCTGGTGTTAATTCCAGCCACCATGCGCCGTAATGCCTTCCCACGTCCACCACGTCCGCGGTTTCGCGACCAGTTGCGCGCGCGTCGGCGAAGTTGAGGTTCTCCACCACGATCGCCGCGCTGCAGGTGCACTCGGCGTGGTCGAGCAGGCTGGTAATTGCCGCGCGTAATCGCCCGTCCCGCTGGCCCGCGGGAAGTCAGCAGTGACCATCGCGATGGTTATCGGCTGACCAGTCCGGATTGCCGGACTTGTCAGCACGCATACGGCGAGGTGGTCGACATTGAGATCCACCCCAATACTCGTGGGCCCGCGTGCTCGAGTGGTGTGGGTGGTTGTGGCGTAGCCTTCAGGACGCGTCAAACTACCAGCGACCTCGTTTGGAATCGAAGCTGACGTCGCGCGCGCACCGCACGTCGGGCAGCGACGCGCCGACCATTCGTCGGCGCGGTGGAAAGCCGCACTGGCATCCGAGATGCTGATGTGTTCCGCAAATCGCTCGACCAGCGCCGCGGGAGTCTTTATCTGTTGTCGACCCGTCTCGTCGACACGGATCGTTAAATTCCCGCCAATCACTCCCGACTCCCCGTCGGCGGTAGAAACTCCGCGCGGCGTCACTGGTGCCCGCCATTCTTGTTCGATCATCCCGGTCATATCGAGGTGATTGCGACTCCGCCACAGCCGCTTTCCACCACGACAATCGATGGGCGTCCGCGCGCCCGCCCGCAGCTCTGCAGCGGCGAGCCGAGTCTGCAGCAGCCCGAGGCGACGCGACGGTGAACCGCTCGGCGGCCGACCGATAGCCGCTGCGTCCGCCTCGTCAGATTGCCAGCGGCAAGCCCTTCGCCAACCGCACCGGGGGCCAAAGCGCATCGCTTCTCAATAAGGCAACCGCCGCGCGCAGGTTTGCGATATTCGCCGCTACAGCACGCATGCCCAGTTGGTATTGGTCTTCTACGGTGCGAGTGATCGCGCCGACCCTGCGACGACTTTGCGGTGATCTGCCGCCTACGATTCGTCGCCATCCACCTGTGATCTGCGGTCGATTCGGCCCAACCGAAGTGCGATCGGCCAACTCTGCCCTGTATAGAGTGCCTGAGGAACGTCCCGATAGCGGTCATGGCTGCAGTCTCGCTGTCCGTCATGGAATCAAGTACGGATCCACACTCCAGTCGGCGGCGCAGCGACAACCGAGTTCCTTCGAACCGGCGCATTCAGACACCTCGGCCGCACGTCACATCGCGACAACTACCGCCGACAACGCCGCCGATAACGGGCTACCCGCAGTACCGTTGGACTATGACGAGAATGTTCACGGCGTGCCTGCTCGCGGCGGCGGCCGTCCTCGTCGGTGCGCCACACGCAGCAGCCGACCCGGAAGACCACGTGCCCTACTGCTCAGGAGATCAGACCCCGATGGATGCCAACTGCAGGCCCACGCCTCATCAGGTGTTCACCGGAGACGCACCGGGCGCCAACCCGGATGTGCCCCTCGGCACCAACCCCGGTGAAGAGCCGGTGGTCGGAGGAGGCGGTTAGAGTCATCGTCGCTTTGCAGAGACCGCAAACGGCGCGGTCGGTATCTCGGCGACGGCCATCTTCGCAGCGGAGTCGGTGGGGATGACATCACCGCGCAGCGCGGCAGAGCGCTCGGTTGGTGCCGACGTCGTGAGCCGGCCTTCTCGCTGAGCAGCCAGCGCACCTCGAGCAGATCGCAGTAGGCCTGGATGGCGGTGCCGGAGTGGTTGAGCTGCCGCGTGCGCCGACGGTGCTCGGTGGGCGTCACCACCTCGATCACCCACAGCCGGGCGGCGGTGCGCTCGTCGACGTCGTGGCCCGACCTCGCGGCACAGCTGCGCCTGATAGCGCGCGCAGGTCGCCGAGCAGGATGCGGGCCTGCCCCTCGCCGACGTCCAGGCCGGTGAGCTCCTGCAGACGCTGGGCGTGATAGCGCCGATCGCCAACGGCGACATGGAGTTTGAGCTGGCCCGGATCCTCGCCGACCGGCTGCAGCGACACTTCGTCGACGGCGAAGCCGAGTTCGTTGAGGCGGCGGACGGTGCCCTCGACGCGGTAACGGTCGGTGAAGCCGAACACCGGCTCGGCGTGCAGCGCGTCCCACAGCGTGTCGTAGCGGACCTGAACCTGTTCGGCTTCGGCGATCAACGTGTCCTGCAACGCCTCGGCCGACCGAGCCGCTCAGCGAGATCGACGTCATGCCCATGCGCAACGTTCTCCACCAGGATGTCGAGGTCGTACTCGCGTTGTCCACCGGCTCAGCGTGGGGTGCACCTTCGGACGTTTCGGCGTCGACGAGCCAGGCCTGCAGGGTCTGGCCGTCGCGGGAGAACAAGCGTGTTCGCCAGCGAGCGAGTCGCCCCAGAAGACGCCGTGGCGATGCAGCTCCACCAGCAGGCCGGCCATCGCGTCCAGCAGGCGCGCCCGGTGCTTCGGCTGGTCAGGCGGCAGCCGCATGAACAGTCGCGCGGTACTGCCAGGACCCCTCGAGGTAGCGGGTGACCAGGATCGCGGTGTCGAACTCGGGCTGCAGCACCAGGCCCGCCGGACGCACCGCGGGCAGGCCCATTTCCTCGAGCCTGCCGCAGGACGTCGTACTCCTTGACGGCGATCCGCGGCGGCATGTCCTTGACCGCCCACAGCATGACCGTCGGCCTCGACGAACTTCACCAGGTGGCGGCTGGGTCCCCACGGCGATGTCGCGCAACGGAACGTCGGGGACCACCCACTCCGACAACGGTCGGTCCCACGGCAACCCGACGAGGCCGGGAGTTGGTGCCCGGAGCCGAAACTCCGGCGCGCGCATGCTGGATTGCTCTCGCGTGCGCGGCATCAGTTGAGGCGCTCGCCCGTCTCGGGTGGAACAGGTGCACCGACCCTCGGCATGCCGTGCGCAACCGCACCGTGTCGGCCAGCTTGGGCGCCGTGCGCGGATTGCACCGCGCCACCAACTCGACGCCGGAGCCCGCGTGGGTGTACACGTACGCCTCGCTGCCGAGGTCCTCGACCAGGTCGACGACGACCTCCACGCCACCGGAGTCGGTGAGGTCGAGTTGCTCGGGCCGGATGCCGAAGGTGACCTCCGACAGCCCGGCCTCGTACAGCTTGGTCAGGTCGTCGCGCTCGAGTTCCAGTGTGGAGTCGCCGATCTTGACACCGTCGGCGGTGATCGGCAGCGGTCACCAGGTTCATCGCGGGCGATCCGATGAAGCCGGCGACGAAGGCGTTGGCCGGCTGGTCGTAGAGCTCGTTGGGCGCGGCGAACTGCTGCAGCTTGCCGAACCGCAGCACGGCCACCCGGTCGCCCATCGTCATGGCCTCGACCTGGTCGTGGGTGACGTAGACGGTGGTGATGCCGAGCCGGCGCTGCAGCGCGGCGATCTGGGTGCGGGTCTGCACGCGCAGCTTGGCGTCGAGGTTCGACAGCGGCTCGTCCATGCAGAAGACCTGCGGCTCGCGGCACGATGGCGCGGCCCATCGCGACGCGCTGACGCTGACCGCCGGACAGCTTGGCGGGCTTGCGGTCGAGGAGCTCCGGTCAGGTCGAGGACCTTGGCGGCCTCCTCGACCTTCTTGCGCCGCTCGCTCGGCCGATACGCCGCGCAGCTTGAGTGCGAAGCCCATGTTCTCGGCGACGGTCTTGTTCGGGTACAGCGCGTAGTTCTGGAACACCATCGCGATGTCGCGGTCGCTTGGACGGCACGCCGGTCATGTCCTTGCCGCCGATGCTCGATGCGGCCCTCGTCGATGTCCTCGAGGCCGGCCAGCATCCGCAGCGCGGTGCTCTTGCCCGAGCCCGACGGGCCCGACCAGGACGACGAACTCGCCGTCCTGGATGTCCAGGTTGAGCGCGTCAACCGCGAGCTTGTCCGCACCGCGCGTAGATGCACGAGGCGTTCTTGTAGGTGATTGCAGCCATGATCTGTCTGTTCTCCGTGTGCTGGGTGAGTGAGGGGTAGTTACTTGATCGCGCCGAACGAAAGTCCGCGCACCAGCTTGTTTCTGGGCGAACCACCCGCAGAGGATCACGGGCAGCGCGGCCATGGTTGCCGCCGCCGACAGCACGGCCCAGTACTGACCCTCACCGGCGATGAATCCGACGAGGTAAACCGGCATGGTCTGAGCGTTCACCGCGGTCAGGTTCACCGCGAAGAAGAACTCGTTCCAGGCGAAGATCACAGCAGATCAGCGCGGTGGCCGCGATGCCGGGCGAGACCAGCGGCAGGATCACCTCGCGCACCGACCGCCACAGGCTGGCGCCGTCCAGGCTGGCCGCCTCGAGCAGTTCGCCGGGCACCTCGAGGAAGAACGAGCGCATCATCCACACCGCGATCGGCAGGTTCATCGAGGTGTAGAGGATGACCAGGGCCCAGATGTTGTCCAGCAGACCGATGTTGGACACGATCACGTAGCAGCGGCAGGATCGCCGCGACGATCGGGCAGCATCTTGGTGCTCATGAAGAAGAACAACGCGTCCGTGCGTCTTCGTGACTGGGCGCAGCGACAACGCGAACGCGCGCAGGCGTGCCCAGTAGCAGCACCAGGATCGTCGACATGCCGGTGGCGAAGACGGAGTTCAGCATCGCAGGCCCGATGCCCTGGTCGAACACCGCCTTGAACTGATCCAGCGTCGGGGTGAAGAACAGCGTCGGCGGACTGGTCGCCGCGTCGCCCTCCTGCTTGAACGACGTCAGGCACCATCCAGAACACCGGGAAGAAGAACCCGAGTCCGACGAGCCACGCCACCACTCCCCACGGACTGAACTTTGCGGCGCTTCTTCTTCCGTACGCCGCGGCGCCGTATCGGTTGTCGCCGTGCCCTTTCGACTGTGCGTGGTCATCAGGCCGCCTCTTCCTTGCCGGAGAACGATTTGAAGATCAACCGAAGCGCGAAGCTGGCGATGATCATCGTGAAGATCACCACGACCACGCCCATGGCCGCCGCCTGGCCCATGTCGAAGCCGAGGAACGCGCGCTGGTAGATGTAGAACGGCAGGTTCGCACTGGCGATGCCCGGCCCGCCCTGGGTCATCATGTAGATGGCGTCGAACGTGTTGACCAGGTAGATCGCGCCGAGCACGACGCCTAGCTCGATGAAGCGCCGCAGGTGGGGCAGCGTCAGCTCGCGGAAGAGTCTGAAACGCGCCCGCACCGTCGACCTCGACCGGCCTCCAGGATGTCGCGAGGCATCGACTGGCAGGCCGGCGAGGATCAGCAGCATCATGAACGGCGTCCACTGCCAGATCAGCACGACCATCACCATCGTCAGCGGGAACTGGCCGATCCAGTCCGACCTGGCCGATGCCGACCAGCGACGAGCACCCAGTTCAAGATGCCGTTGGTGGGATCGAGGATCGTGGTCTTCCAGATCAGCGCCGCCGCAACGGGCGTGACCAGGAACGGCGTGATCAGCAGCGTCCGGACGATCCCGCGTCCCAGGAACGCCCGATCCAGCAGCAGCGCGAGCAGCAAGCCGAGGAACGCCGAGACGAGCACGACGACGACGATCAATATGACGGTGTTCAGACGCCACCGATCCAGAACTGGCTGTCCTTGACCACCGCGATGTAGTTGTTCAGCCCCACGAACTGACGTGACCCGGGACGAACCAGGTTCCAGCGACAGCGTCGGAGTAGTACAGCGTGAACAGGAACGGGATCTGCGTGACGACGATCGTGAAGATCAGCGCCGGCAGCAGCGGTCCGCGCCTGCGCCAGCCTTTCCGCGCGGCTCACGCCGGCGTCCTGGCTTCCCGGATCTTGCGAACCCGTTCCGCCACTGCCTTCTGACTGGCGTCACGCTTCGGTATCAGCGGTAACAGTCATCACTTCTCCTGGTATGTCCGGCCGACGACCTCGGCGTATTCCTGTGCTTGGGCGAGCGCGTCGTCCACCGACTTCTGTCCGGCGATCGCCGCGCTGATCTGCTGGCTCACCCGCGTCCCGAGATCCTGGAACTCCGGAATCCCGACGAACTGCACCCCGGTGTACGGAACCGGCTGCACCGTGGGCTTGTTCGGGGTCGCATCTTGAGATCGACTTCAGGGTCAGCGGACCGTAGGACTTCGAGATCGCCTCGTACTCCGGCAGGTCCGTGTAGGTCGAGGTCCGGCTGCCCGGTGGGACGCGCGCCCAGCCGAGCTTCTCGCCGACCAGCTTCATGTAGTCCTTGCTGGTCATCCAGGAGATGAACTTCCATGCGCCGTCGGGGTTCTTGGCGCCCTTCGGAATCCCCAGCGACCAGGTGTAGAGCCAACCCGAGTTGGGCTTCTCGACGATCGGGGCGGGCAGGTAGCCGATCTTGCCGACCAGGTCCGGGTACGTCCTTCGGATCCTCGAGGACCGAGACCGCCGAGGTGGCGTCGTACCACATCGCCGTCTGACCCTGACCGAACAGGTTGGCGCACTCCTGGAATCCGGTTGAAGACGCGCCCGAGTTCACCGGGCTTGTTGATCGAGATCGACGTAGAAGTTGACGGCCTTCTTCACTTCGGGGCTGTTGAGCTGGGCGTTCCAGTTCGTCGTCGAACCAGCGACCGCCGAAGGTGTTGATCACCGTGTCCAGCGGCGCGAGCACCTCACCCCAGCCCGGCTTGCCGCGCAGGCAGATGCCCGCCCGGTCGTCGGTCTCTTGAGCGTGTCCGCCCACCCCGCGACTTCCTGCCACGTGCGGCTGGTAGTTCGGATCCTGGTTGACCTCGATGCCGGCCTGTTCGAAGAGGTCCTTGCGGTACATCAGGAACGAGGACTCGCCGTAGAACGGGACCGAGTACATGTTGCCCTCGTACGACAGCGAGTCCCGCAGCGACGGAGATGAAGTCGTTCTCGTCGTAACCGGGCGTGTTCTTCGCGTAGTCCGACAGGTTCACGAGCCAGCCGTCTTTGGCCCACTGCGGGGTCTCGAAGTTGCTGATCATCACGACGTCGAACTCACTGCCGCCCATCGCGGTCGACATGGTGATCTTGGCCCGCGCCTGGTTCTCCGACAGCGAGATGAACTTCAGCTTCGTGCCGGGATTCTCTTTCTCGAACTCCGACGACAGTTTCTGGGCGTCCGTCATCTGTGAGTTGGACACCAAGGCGATCGTCACCTCGTTCGCCGACGCCCCCAAGCTGCCCGCGCCCGCGCAGCCAGAGGTGACGACCAGCCCGGCCGCCGCGGCACACAATGCCAATTTTCTGTAGCGCTTTCACCTTTACCTCACCTCTCACTGCGCCAATAGCCAACGGGCACAATCGATGTCGCAGACCAGCAGTCGCGCACAGCTTGCCGCGCAGCGCCGCAGCGTGGCGGCGTGCTTGGCCGCCGCTGGAGATCAGGATGGTCTTCTCGCACATGCGGATGTCTTCCAGCGGAACCGATACCGCCCGCTGCTGCAGTTCGGTGTCGACGGGAACGCCGTCGGCGTCGAAGAACCTGCCGCCGATCTCGCCCGCCGCCCCGAGGGCGATGAGCTCGTCGAGCATCCGCGTGTCAAGGAAGCTGCCCTCGAACAGCGTGGTCGACGTCGACACAGCGCCCACGCCGAACAGCATCATGTCGGCGCGCCTGCCGGCCTCGAGCGTGCGGGAGATCAGTGAGTCGCTGCGCATCGACGCCACGGTCGACGGGTCCGGCGTACAGCGGGCGCGGGCAGCCGGATCGTGGTGGCGCGCAGCACATCCGCGCAGCGGCCGAGGATGAACTCGGTGCCGGTCTGATACGCGGCGGTCGACATCGCGCCGTCGAGTTGGACCACTGCGCGGCAGCTCGCGACGCCGGGCGAGAGGGCGTCGGCCACCGCGACTTGTTCGGGGCCCACGTGAATCCGAGGACGTCGTTGGGCGACAGCCGGCGCATCAACAGCGCAGCGGCGGCACGGCCCACGCTGGCGTATGCGGCAGGCCGGCCGGCGGCACCGACGTCGATGCCGTGGCCTGCGACCACGGCTTCGGTCAGGCCGTAGCGCTGCTCGAGTTCGCGCTCCTCGTCGGCGTGCAGGTCGTCACGCATGTCGGGATGGGACAACGACTTCGATTCGGACCAGTCCCCTGGCCTTGGCCCGAGCGATCAACCGCCCGGCTGTCGGGCGGGAGACGCCGAGCCGGGACGCGATCTCGGCCTGGGTGAGGCCGTCGAGGTAATAGAGCGTCGCCGCGCGCAACGCGAGCCGCAGGTCTTCAGGGCTGGATGCGCGGTCCCGCGGCGTCGACACGGCCTGGCCTCCGATCGTCCCGGCGACCTCGCCGTTCGACGTCGATATGGCCACCAGTCCCCCCCCTTCTCCTGCCTGACCCGTGAGCATTTGCTCAGGGTGCGAGTAGATGCTCATCACGTTAGCATGGAGATTGTGACGCACACACAACACTTTCGCCGGATACCCAGATGCGGGCCGCCGTACTCATCGAGCCAGGTCGGATCGAGATGGAGGAGCGGCCGATACCGACGCCGGGGCCCGGCGATGTGCTGATCCGGGTGTCGTCCGTCGGGGTGTGCGGGTCGGACACCCACTACTACCGGCACGGCCGGGTGGGCAGCTCGTCGTCGACGCCCCGTTGGTGCTCGGCCACGAGGCGGCGGGCACGATCGTCGGCGTCGGTGCGGGCGTCAGACCGCTCGCGCATCGGACAGCGGGTGTCGATCGAGCCGCAGCGGCCCGACCCCGACAGCGAGGAGACCCGGAAGGGGCCACTACAACCCGTGCCCGCACATGCGGTTCTTCGCCACCCCGCCTGGTGGACGGTGCGTTCTGCGATTACGTCACCATCGGTGCGGGGTACGCCCACCGGGTGCCCGATTCGGTGTCCGACGATGCCGCCGCCCTGTGTGAGCCGCTGTCCGTCGGCATCGCCGCGGTCCGCAAGGCGGGCCTCGACGGCGGTTCGCGGGTGCTGATCACCGGCGCAGGGCCGATCGGCATCGTGCTCGCTCAACTCGCTCGGGCCTATGGCGCCACCGACATCGTCGTCAGCGATCCCGACGAGTCCCGCCGCGCGCAGGCGAAGCAATTCGGGGCGACGGCGGTGCTCGACCCGACCGTCGGAGCCGATCGGCGAGTTGGGCGTCGACGCGTTCATCGACGCGTCCGGTGCGCCGTCGGCCGTCGTCGACGGCATCCGCGCGGTGCGGCCGGCCGGCACCGTGGTGCTCGTCGGCTCGGGCGCCGAGTCGATGGAGTTGCCGACGCAGCTGATCCAGAACCGGGAGCTGGTCCTCACCGGGGTGTTCCGCTATGCCAACACGTGGCCGACGGCGATCGCGCTCGTCGAATCCGGTCGGGTGGACCTCGACGCGATGGTGACCGCACGCTTCCCGCTGGAGAAGGCCGCCGGGGCCCTCGACTCTGACCGCACGCCGGGTAGCGTCAAGAGCGTGGTGGCTGTGTCATGAAGCTGAACAACGTCGACGCTGGCGCAGATCCCGATCGACAAGCCGAGCTACAACCGCGACGAGATCGGTATCGGCATAGTGCATTTCGGGGTCGGTGGCTTTCACCGTGCGCACCAGGCGATGTACGTCGACCGCCTGCTGGAGATGGGGCTCGCCAGAGCGAATGGGGCATCTGCGGCGTCGGCGTGCTGCCCGCCGACCGCAAGATGGCCGACGTGATGGCCGCGCAGGACGGTCTGTACACGCTGCTGGTGGAGAACCTCGACGGCAGCCACGACGCGCGGGTGATCGGGTCGATCGTCGACTACCGCTACGCGCCCGATGACCCGGAGGCGGTCGTCGAACTGCTCGCCGCGCCGAGCACCGGATCATCTCGCTGACCATCACCGAGGGCGGCTACAACATCGACAACCTCGGTGAGATCGCCGGCTCAGCCGGCGGTGACGGCGTCAACGTCTTCGGTCTGGTCGCCGATGCGCTGGCGCGACGGCGCGACCGCGGTGTCGCCTCGCCGACGATCGTGTCGTGCGACAACATCGAAGGCAACGGCGACGTCGCCCGGCAGGCGTTCACGACCTACGCCGAACGCGTACACCCGGGCCTCGGCGAGTGGATGAGCGCGCACACCCGCTTCCCCAACTCGATGGTGGACCGCATCACCCCGGTCACCACGCCGGACGTCATCGCCGTGCTGCAAGACGAATTCGGCGTCGAGGACCAGTGGCCGGTGGCGGCCGAGCCGTTCACGTCGTGGGTGCTCGAGGACGACTTCTCCGACGGCCGCCCGCCGCTGGAGAAAGCCGACGTGCTGTTGGTCGACGACGTGACGCCGTACGAGTTGATGAAACTGCGGCTGCTCAACGCCAGCCATCAGTGCCTGTGCTACTTCGCGTATCTGGCCGGCTACCGGTTGGTGCACGACGCGGCGGGCGACCCGCTGTTCGCCGAATTCCTGCGCGAATACATGGATTCCGAGGCCACGCCGACGCTCAGCCCGTGCCGGGCATCGACCTGCCCGACTACAAGCGCACGCTGATCGAACGGTTCGCCAACCGCAGCGTCAAGGACACCATCGCGCGGTTGTGCTTCGGCTCGTCGGACCGCATCCCGAAATGGCTGCTGCCGGTCGTGCGGGCGAACCTCGCCGCGGGCGGCCCGGTCCGGCTGTCGGCGGCCACGGTGGCCAGCTGGGCGCGGTACGCCGAAGGCGTCGACGAGGAAGGCGAACCGATCGACGTCCAGGACCAGCTCGCCGACACGCTGGTGCCGCTGGCGCGTTCACAGCACGAGAACCCGACCGCATTCATCGAAAACACCGAGGTGTTCGGCGATGTCGCATCGCAGCCGCGGTTTGTCGAGGCTTACCTGTGGGCGTTGGACTCGCTGCACCGCGACGGAGCCCGCGCGACACTGGAAGGCGTCTCGCGCTTGCGCACGAGGAGTGACGCCATGACCGCGCCCGGTACACCACAGCGGGCGCTGGTGATCGGCGAGGCGCTGATCGACATCGTCGAGCGCGGACGGAACGGTCACTGGCGAGCACGTCGGCGGCAGCCCGCTGAATGTCGCGGTCGGACTCTCGCGCGGCTCGGTCGCGGCGTCGACTTCCTCACCCACATCGGCACCGACCCACGCGGTCGCCGCATCGTCGACTACGTCAAACAATCTGGCGTGCAATTGGTTTCGGGCAGCCGGACCGCCCAGCGCACACCCACGGCGCTGGCGACGCTGGACGCCAACGGTTCGGCGCAGTACGTGTTCGACATCGACTGGCAGCTGGCCGGGACACCGGAGGTGGCGCCGCCGCGTCGTCGCGCACACGGGGTCGATCGCGACGGTGCTGGAACCGGGTTGCCGGGCCACCGCCGCGCTGCTCGACGCGTATCACCCCTCGGCGACCGTCACGTACGACCCGAACGTGCGCCCGGCGCTGATCGAGGACGACGACATTGTGCGCGGCCGCATCGACCGCTGGATCGAACGCTGCGACGTGGTCAAGGCCAGCGACGAGGACATGCGCTGGATCGACCCGAACCGCACCCCGGAGCAGATCGCCCGGACGTGGCTCGGGTCGGGCCCGTCGATCGTCGCGGTGACGATGGGCGACCAAGGCGCGTTCGCGATGTGCGCGGCCGGGACCGTGCGGGTGCCCGCGCTGCGGGTGAATGTCGTGGACACCGTGGGCGCAGGCGACGCGTTCATGACCGGACTGATCGACGCGCTGTGGTCGCTGGGTCTGCTCGGCGCCGAGCGGCGCCCCTACCTGGCCGCGCATCGGTGTGGACGCGCTGACCGCGGTGGTGCAGGCGGCGGCGCTGTCCTCGGCGTTGACGGTGGCGCGCGCGGCGCTGACCTGCCGGATCGCGCGACCCGCGACGCCGCGGCGGCCGGGTCGGGCCCGGTGTTGCCTCAACCCGGCTAGCCTGGCCTTATGCGTTCCATATGGAAGGGTTCCGATCGCCTTCGGCCTGGTGAACGTCCCGGTCAAGGTCTACAGCGCGACCGAGGACCACGACGTCAAGTTCCACCAGGTGCACGCGAAGGACAACGGACGCATCCGCTACAAGCGCGTGTGCGAGGTGTGCGGCGAGGTCGTCGAGTACCGCGACATCGCCAAGGCCTACGAATCCGACGACGGCCAGACGGTGATCATCACCGACGAGGACATCGCCACTCCTGCCCGAGGAGCGCAGCCGCGAGATCGAGGTGCTGGAGTTCGTTCCGGCGAACGAGATCGACCCGATGATGTACGACCGCAGCTACTTCCTCGAACCCGAGGGCAAGTCGACGAAATCCTATGTGCTGCTGGCTAAGACGCTCGATGGAGACCGACCGGGTCGCCATCGTGCATTTCGCGCTGCGCAACAAGACGCGGCTTGCGGCGTTGCGGGTGCAGGACTTCAGCAAGCGCGACGTCATGGTGATCCAGACTCTGCTGTGGCCGGATGAGATCCGCGATCCCGATTTCCCGGTGCTGGACAAGGAAGTCGAGATCAAGCCCGCCGAGCTGAAGATGGCGAGCCAGGTGGTGCGAGTCGATGACCGACGACTTCAAGCCGGACCGCTACCACGACGACTACCAGGAACAGCTGCACGAGCTGGTTCAGGCCAAACTCGAAGGCGGCGAAGCGTTTACCACCGAGGAGCAGCCGAAGGAGCTCGACGAGACCGAGGACGTGTCGGACCTGCTGGCCAGCTGGAAGCCAGTGTGAAGGCTCGCCGCGCCGGCGGCGGTTCCGATGGCGACACGCCGGCCAAGAAGGCACTCGCCAAGAAGACCGCCGCCAAGAGCACTGGCCAAGAAAGCCGCTGCGAAAAGGCACCGGCGAAGAAGGCGGCTGCCAAGAAGGCCGCGGCTAAGAAATAGTGGCTAGAGGCGAACACCTTCAGCCAGATTGCACTTATCGCGAGTAAGGCGAGTGATGCGTGCAGTAACTGCAGTTTCGCGCAAATCGGGCCGCGAGAGCCGCGAGAGCTACGCGGGCAAATCCACCCGCAGCGCCACGTGCTCGTCGAGGATCCGGCGCAGCGCGGCGTCCATCGGATGAGCCGATGCGAGGTCACGGCCGAACCCACTGTCCACCACGACAACCGCGCCCTCACGCAGGTTCGGCGGTGTCGATCTGATCGACGAACGGATCGAACAACCCGGGCGGCGTGGCCAGGTAATACAGCGCCCGGCGCGACTCGGTCAACGCGGCGGCATACATCAGTCCATGTTGGGTGATCACGAAGAGTTCCGAAGTGATCCTGGCGTTCGGGGTCTCGGCTTTGCCCCATGCCATCGCGGCGCGCCGGGTCTGGGCCAATCGATCCGGGACGTCGTCGCGTGAGCGTGAACAACCTCTCGACGAGTGCTCCACCCATTTGCGGATATGCGCCGATCGCGGGCCTGAAGTACCGCTGGAAGATCTCACCGAAAAAGTCGTACCGTTGCTCGCTCATCGCGGCTCCCCAGATTTCGGATATGCACCTCAATTGTGCGCCCGAAACCGTCAGCGGACCACGAGTTCGGCGAGTACCAATTCCATTAGAAGGGCGGCGGATCGTCGTCTCGGATGTGGGAAGTACCCCAAGCACGCGTCCTCCCGCCGTTGTGCTTGGGCGTAGACCGCCCATCGACTCCCCGGCGCCCGCCATCGAGTTCCGGGTGAGCCAGCTGCTCGGCGACTTTGTCGAGAAGACAACCGGCACTTAACGCCGACGACGCGCAGTGCCCTCGGACCGACGAATCAACTTCGAACGGACGATACCTAACGGCCCACGGCGGGCGAAGCGCGCAATGTCCGCTGGCCGCGATGCGGAACCAGTGCGTGGCCTCGTATGCGACGCGCACCCCGACCGCGGTAATAATGACAAGCCCGCCGACACCGGGCAGAGCGACCGCAGCCAGCGCCCACATTGAAGCGCGCGCAGGAATTCCCAGGCACGCTGGAAATACGACTGCTCACCCATCGGGACAATGTCGTGCGGCGCTAGCGGTGCCATCCCGGACAGCAATGACAGTCCACCTAGTGCCATCACATCGAGCGATGCAACCCCGGTTGCTGCGCGTTGCCGGCCGTGCGGCGCGCCCGGAGTGCCGGCAAGGGGCAGGACTAGCGGCACTTTGCGACGCCCCCGACACACCCGCGGCGATCCCCAACCCGTCGCCGTCGATGCCTCCAAATCCGTCCACAACTGGCGCCACCCTCAGCGGTGCTCAACAAGAAGGAGGAAAGGTCAAACGGCAGTTGCGTAAGCGGGACGACCGCACCGGCAACATCCGGTACCGGCGCCACCGCGTCGATAACCGGCGCCACCGCGTCAGTAACCGGCGCCACCGCGTCAGTAACCGGCGCGACCGCGTCAGTAACCGGCGCGACCGGTCGGGAACCGGCCTGGAACCGGCGCGACCGCGACCAGTGAACCGGCGCGACCGGAGGTTGGGAACCGCGGCGACCGGATTGGGAGCTTTAGGACGCGGACCGCGTCCTCCTTTGGTCCTCAGTATCCGTGCCGCCAGCCCCTGTCGTGGGGCCTCGTCGGGCCGGGGAAGGTTGGCGGCCCGAGCCAAACGTGCTCGTTGGGCCGGTGGAAGGCTGGTGGCCTGTTTGCCCGCCCGAACCAACCGTGCCCGTTACATCCCGAACGGTCTCCCGCACAGTGTCAGTAACATCGCCGACTGCGCTGTTTCGCGTCGGGCTGCCCTGCGATGGCGAGTTACCGTCATTCCCATTCGGGCCGGAACCGAAGGGATCGGCGACAGCGACCGTTCCCCCACCCAGTAACAGGCCGGCCGCGATGACAAAGACGCCGGCTGCGAAGCGGAAATGCAGCGTAACCACGATTCCGCCTTACTTCTTAAAAGCGTCCTCGGTGCTCTTGTCCCCGGTGACCGGTGCCGACCCTTTCCTTTGCCTTTACCGCCGAGGCTTCTTGGGCCTTGTTCTTCGCCTTATCGGTACCGCTCATCGTGTCTCGCTCCTACTTCGCGGGACCCGCCCGATGTCGCCCACGACTGACTTCGGTGGTGTACCCGCGAGCTGGCTGTCAAAACGTCAGAGTTCTCCCGGTTGGGCGGCCCGCCGGCAGATGAGAGAGGCTAAAGAGGTGGCCCCACGCCAGGTGTGAGGTCTGAGGTGTTCGGGCAACCTATTCAGTGATGAATGTGTTAGGCGGTTTGGCCATTGTTGGCCTCCTACTTGGCACCGTTTTGATCGGAGTCGCCTCCGTCTTGGATGCGCACAAAAGGTCGGCGGAGGTGCCGGAGCGGGCGCGACGGTTTGTGCCGCCGGATTGATTCGTGCCGTCGTCCTTCATTCATCGGTGAGCACACCGTGAGTCTGCTGCTGACACCAGAACGGTCGTCGGCGAGCTAATCGCCGCTGCGCCAGCTTGGCACGTGGATGCGCGCTCGCACGAGCAGTGTCCTCGATTGCCGGTCTCGATTTCATACGCCAGTCCGACAAACCTGAGAAAACTAGAACGTGTTTCAAAAACACGTCACACGCGCAGTCAACCCTTGCTACGGTTCGCCCGGCGAGGAAAGGGAAACACAAGTGATTCTTGACAGGTTTCGGCTGGACGACCAGGTCGCGGTGGTGACCGGAGCGGGCCGCGGGCTGGGCGCAGCGATGGCGCTGGCATTCGCGGAAGCCGGTGCAGACGTGGTCATTGCGTCGCGCACGCAGTCCCAACTCGAGGAAGTCGCCGAACAGATCAGAGCCGCCGGCCGCAAGCGCCGAAGTCGTCGTCGCCGACCTCGCGCATCCCGAGGACACCGCCACAGCTGGCGGGCAAGGCCGTCGAGGCATTCGGGAAACTAGACATCGTCGTGAACAACGTCGGCGGCACCATGCCGAGCCCCGTTGGTCAACACCTCGACGAAGGACCTCAGGGACGCGTTCACGTTCAACGTCTCGACCGCGCACGCACTCACCGCCGCCGCTGTTCCGCTCATGCTCGAACACTCCGGCGGAGGCAGCATCATCAACATCACGTCGACCATGGGACGCCTAGCCGGCCGCGGGCTTCGTCGCCTACGGCACCGCCAAGGCCGCGCTCGCGCACTACACCCGGTTGGCCGCGCTGGACCTGTGCCCCCGCATCCGGGTCAACGCGATCGCGCCCGGCTCGATCCTCACCTCCGCGCTCGACATCGTCGCCTCCAACGACGAGTTGCGCGCACCGATGGAGAAGGTGACCCCGATGCGTCGGCTCGGCGATCCGGAGGACATCGCCGCTGCCGCCGTGTATCTCGCCTCCCCGCGGGCAGCTATCTGACCGGCAAGACGCTCGAGGTCGACGGCGGCATCACCTTCCCGAACCTCGACCTACCCATCCCCGACCTGTGAGGAGCTAGCTCATGACATTCAAGGTCGCTCGCGATCGGCACGGGCAACGTCGGCCGGCACGCGCTGACCCAACTCATCACCGACCCGCGGTTCGAGCTGACCGGCGTGTGGGTGTCACGCGATTCCAAGGCTGGCAAGGACGCCGCAGAGCTTGCCGGACTTGATGATTCGACCGGCATCACCGCCACCACCGACCTCGACGAGCGTGCTGGCGACGAACCCCGAGTGCGCCGTCTACACCGCGATGGCCGACAACCGCCTGCCCGACGCGCTGGAGGACTACCGCACGCATCCTCGCCGCAGGCGTCAACGTCGTCGGCAGCAGCGCCGTCTTCCTCCAGTACCCGTGGCAGACCCTCCCCGAGGAGCTCGTCACGCCGATCGAGGACGCCGCCAAGGCGGGCAACGCGAGCTTGTTCGTCAACGGCATCGATCCCGGCTTCGCCAACGACTCTGTTACCGCTCGCGCTGGCGGGCACTTGCCAGAGCATCGAGCAGATCCGTTGCATGGAGATCGTCGACTACGCCACCTACGACAGCGCAACCGTGATGTTCGACGTGATGGGCTTCGGCAAGCCACTCGACGAGCTGCCGATGCTGCTGCAGCCCGGCGTGCTGAGCCTGGCGTGGGGATCGGTGGTGCGTCAGCTCGCCGCGGGCCTCGGCATCGAACTGGACGAGGTCTCCGAGACCTACATCCGCGAGCCCGCACCCGAGGACTTCGAGATCGCGGCCGGCCACATCCCCAAGGGCAGCGCCGCCGCGCTGCGGTTCGAGGTGCGTGGAATGAAGGGCGGCAAGCCCGCCGTCGTGCTCGAACACGTCACGCGCTTGCGCGACGACCTGCGCCCGGACTGGCCGCAACCCGCACAGGAAGGCGGCTCCTACCGCGTCGAAGTGACCGGGCGAGCCGTCCTACGCGTTGGACCTCTGTCTGAGCAGTCGAAACGGCGATCACAACCACGCCGGATTGGTCGCTACCGCCGCCCGTGTCGTCAACGCGATCCCCGCCGTTGTCGAGGCCGAGCCGGGAATCAGGACGACGTTGGACTTGCCCCTGATTACCGGAAAAGGGCTGTACGCTGGCTGATAACTCGGGGGTTCAATGATAAAGAAGGACTCTGCCTATGCGGAGCATCCTGCGCTATTCGGGCCCGCTCATCGTCGCGGCAGGCGCCGCAGCGGCAATTCTTTCCGCGCCCGCCGCCCGTCGCCGATCCCGGCGACTCCTCCACGCTGCCGTCGTGCACCGACGTCGGCGGCCCAACAGCAATGGGCGGCTGGCACCACCGAATGCGCCACACCCGGCGACGTTCAACTCAACGCCACGCCGCCCGAACCGGACTACCCGCTATCCGTGGGATGACGAGTTCTACGGTCCCGCGTTGATCATTGGCGGCGGCGGGGGTCGCCGCTAACCCGAGATTTTCCGTGGCCCGTTAAGGAGGCCAACCATGCGGACCAAGAATTCGCTCTCTCACACCGCATTTAGCGGCAGCAGGCGTGTGCGCTGGCGATCGCGCTCGCGCCAGTCGCCGCTGCCACACCCCAATGCACGACCACCGCGCCGAACACCACGCAGTGCCAGACCAACGGCAGCACCCAGATCGTCACCTCACCCCAGCAGAACAACTGGTTCGGCGGCTGGCCGTGGTGGGGCGGCGGCATCGTGATCGGCCTCGGCGGCTGGGGCCGGTAGCGCCTCGCTGGCCTCTTCATCGAGGTTTCGTCTAACCTAACTTTTCTATTCGCATACCCGGATAGAGAGTGGGTTGGTTGATTCAGGACGCCGAGCCGCGGCTGCGGCCCAGCTGGCTTCTGCTTGGGCCGGCGTTCGTCGCCGCCATCGCCTATGTCGATCCCGGCAATGTCGCGGCCAACGTCAGCGCCGGCGCGCAGTTCGGCTTCCTGCTTGTCTGGGTCATCGTCGTGGCCAACGCGATGGCCGTGGCTCGTGCAGTACCTGTCGGCCAAGCTCTGGCCTCGTCACCGGCCGGAGCCTGCCCGGAGGCGGTCGCCGACCACACCCGCACACCGACCCGCATCGCGTACTGGCTGCAGGCCGAATTGGTCGCCATGGCAACAGATCTCGCCGAGGTGATCGGTGGCGCCATCGCGCTGTACCTGCTGTTCGACCTGCCGCTGCTGGTCGGCGGCGTGATCACCGGGCTGGTGTCGCTGCTGCTGCTGGCGATCCAGAACCGCCGCGGCCAACGCATGTTCGAGCGCGTGATCAGCCGGGCTGCTGCTGATCATCGCGATCGGATTCCTGACCAGCCTGTTCGTCGAACCCCCGCCCGTCGGCGAGCGTCGCCGCGGGCCTGCTGCCGCAGTTCGACGGCGCCGAGAGCGTGCTGCTGGCCACCGCAATGCTGGGCGCGACGGTCATGCCGCACGCGGTGTACCTGCATTCCGGCCTGGCCCGCGACCGGCACGGACACCCCGACGCCGGTCAGGCGGCGCCGCTGGCTGCTGCGGGTCACGCGGTTGGACGTCGGGCATGGCGATGCTTGATCGCAGGCGCCGTCAACCTGTCGATGGTGCTGGTGGCAGCGACCAACCTGCAGGGCCGCGACGACACCGACTCCATCGAGGGCGCGCATGCCGCAGTTCGGGACACGCTCGGCCCGACCGTCGCGCTGCTGTTCGCGATCGGCCTGCTGGCCTCGGGCCTGGCGTCGACGTCGGTGGGTGCCTACGCCGGGGCGATGATCATGCAGGGGCTGCTGCGCAGGCTCATACCCGTTGCTGCTGCGCCGGCTCGTCACCCTCATCCCGGCGCTCGCGATCCTGGCGATCGGCGTCGACCCCAGCCGGGCGCTGGTGTTGTCGCAGGTCGTGCTGTCCTTCGGGATTCCCTTCGCCCTGATCCCCTTGGTGCGGCTGACCAGCAACCGCAGCCTGATGGGCGACGACACGAACCACCGCGTGACCACGGCCCTCGGGTGGACCGTCGCCGCCTTGATCAGCCTGCTGAATGTGATGCTGATCTATCTGACTGTGACCGGTTAGGCACAAGTAGTTCGTGCCGCACATCTGCGAGAATGTATGTAATGCAGGCACGTCATAGCTACTTCGCGTACGGGTCCAACCTGTGCGTGCGGCAGATGGCGCGGCGATGCCCCGGCGCGATCAACCCGCGGCCCGCGACGCTGGCCGACCACGACTGGCTGATCAACGAGCGCGGCGTGGCCACCGTCGAACCGTTCGACGGCTCCCAGGTGCACGGCGTGGTGTGGCAGGTGACCGACCACGACCTGGCGACGCTGGACAGCGCCGAGGGCGTTCCGGTGCGATACCGCCGCGACCGGCTGACCGTGCACACCGACGACGGCCCGTCCGAGGCCTGGGTCTACATCGACCACCGTGTCGATCCCGGTGCGCCGCGACCCGGCTATCTGGAACGCATCGTCGACGGCGCGGTGCACCACGGTCTGCCCCACCGCTGGATCGAGTTCCTGCGGCGGCTGGGATCCCGCGCACTGGCCCATGCGCGTCAACACATCGAGTTCGGCTGCGCCGCGGTCACTTTCGGAGCTGCTCGCCGATCCCGGCGTCATCGAGGACAGCACGCTGCGCTCGCGGTTCGGCTTCCTGGCCATCCATGGCGGCGGGCTGGAGCAGATGACCGACGTCATCGCCGAGCGGGCCGCCGACGCCGCAGGCGCGTCGGTGTACGTGCTGCGCCACCCCGATCACTATCCGCACCATCTGCCGTCGGCGCTGTACCGCGCGCAGGAGTCCGAGCGGCTGGCCGAGTTCCTCGACCACGTCGAGGTCGTGGTGTCGCTGCACGGCTACGGCCGCATCGGGCGCAGCACCCAGCTGCTGGCCGGCGGTCGCAACCGCGAGCTCGCCGAGCACCTGGCGCGCCACGTCGACGTGCCCGGGCTACCAGGTCGTCACGGACCTGACGCGATCCCGCGCGAGCTGCGCGGCATGCACCCCGACAATCCGGTCAACCGGGTCCGCGGCGGCGGCACCCAGCTCGAACTGACACCGCGGGTGCGCGGCGTCAGCCCCGAAGCGGGCTGCCCGGCGACGACGGCCTGAGCCCCGCGACATCCAGGTTGGTGCAGGGCCTCGTCGCGACCGCCCGCTCGTGGCAACTAACCTCGAGGTGCTGAACGCCGACTACTCCTCAACCTGCAACACGGGCGTCGGCCGTTGGAACCCGCGCGTCACCCACAACAGCCACAACGAACCCGGCGGCAAGCCAGCATCAATCCGACCACCAGCGCGAAACCGGACAGGCTGGTCCACAGCCACACGGTCAGGCCGAAGCCGATCAGCGGCAGGACCGAGGTTGTTGACGAAGCCGCCGGCGCCGCGGTCACCTGCGTCGACGAAGTAGTGCTTGATCACGGTGAGGTTGACGGCCGAAAACGCCACCAGCGCACCGAAACTGACGATCGGAGGCCAGCGTCAGCCAGGTCGATCCAGATCGCGCCACAGCGAGACCACCGACACGACCAGGGATGCGCGTAGGTCGGGGTGGTGAACCGCGGCGAGATATGACCGAACACCCGTCGCGGCAGGATGCCGTCGCGGCCCATCGCGAACAGGATTCCGAGCGACCGACGCCTGCGAGGTGAGCGCCGAGCCGAGCGCACCCGCGACGTACGCGGCGGTGAAGAACGTGTTGACAGGAACTGCCCGCCCGCCGTCGTCATCACGTCCAGCGAGCCCGAGTCGACATCGGCGAACTGATTCGACGGGAACACCAACTGCGACACGTACGACAGGACCGAAGAAGATCAGCCCGGACGCGACCGTGGCGATCATGATCGCCTCGCGGCACGCTGCGGGTCGGCGTCCTTGGCCTCCTCGGACAGCGTCGACACCGCGTCGAAGCCGAGGAAGGACAGGCACAGGATCGCCGCGCCCGCGAAGCACCGGGCTCAACCCGTCGACGGTGCCGTCGCCGGTGAAGCGGCGCCATCAGGTCGACGCTGCCGCTGTCCGAGATCGTCACGAACGCCATCACGACGAACACGACGATGAAGACGATCTGCAGCGCGATGATCAGGAAGTTGGCCCGCGCCACCGAGACGATGCCGACGATGTTGAGCACCGTCACGACGGCGATCGCGATCAGCGATGAAACCCACGCGCGGGACGGCGGGGATCGCGGCACTCATGTAGATGCCGATGACGAGGTAGTTCAGCATCGGCAGGAAGCAGGTAATCCAGCAGCGAGCGACCAGCCGGCCAGGAAGCCGATCGGTGCGCCCGAAGGCTTCGTTGCGTGTATGCGTACGTCGAACCGGCCACCGGGTATGCGGCGGCCATCCGCGCGTACGACCTGAGCGGTGAACACCATCGCGGCCAGCGTCACCAGGTACGCCACCGACAGCCGGCCGCCGGTAGGTCTGGGTGACGATGCCGTAGGTGGTGAACACCGTGAGCGGCACCATGTAGACCAGCCCGAACAGCACTAGCGACGGCACGCCAAGGACGCGCGCGCAGGTGGCCTTCGCCCTGCCCGGTGGCGGCGGCGGCGGCGGCGGCGGTGATCCGACGGCGCGTGTCGACATGGCGATCTCTTCTAACCCGTGGCCGAGTAAACCGACCTGTCCTGCACAGATATGTGGCGCGTACGCGGACATGCCGGAAGCTCGTGCGGCGGTGTTGCACGCGGATCGCGGCCAGCCACACCAGGTCGGCGCTCGCGCCGGGTGTGATCTGTGCCCCATTGCCCTTCGGCGAAGGCCTGCTTCGCCACGCCCGCGGTGTAGGCGCTCAGCGCCCGCTCGATCGGGGAGGATCTCGCTGCTGGCGTCCACCCGCCACGCGACACCGCGATCGCGATCCCGTCCAACGGCGCGCCCGACGACACCGGCCAGTCCGAGCCGAACGCCAGCGGCGCGCCTGACTCGTCGAGGCTGCTGCATGCGGTACTGCTTGTCGCTGCGGTCGGCGCCGAGCCGCGGGATCGTCAGCTCGATCATCAACGCGATCCAGCTGCGCCCACAGCGGTTGCATGTTGGGGATCACGCCCAGCTGCGGCGAAGCGGTCGAGGTCGGCGTCGTCGACCAGTTGCGCGTGCGCGATCACCGGCCGCCGGTCGCGCGGCCCGTTGGTGCTGACGGCATGCTCGATCGCGTCCAGCGCCTGGCGCGCGGCCGCATCGCCGATCGCGTGGATGTGGATCTGGAACCCGAGTTCGTCGACACGGCACGCGCCGCGCTCGGCGAGGTTGCCTCCCACACCTGCATGCCGTGGTTGTGCAGCGAGCCGCAGTACGGCGCCAGCAGCGCGCCGGTCTCGTTCTCGATGACCCCGTCGGCGAAGAACTTGACGGTGTTGGCGGTCAGCAGCGGCGACGCCACGTCCTGCGACGCGCCGACGCGCGTCGGCGAATTGCTCGAGTTGAGCGTCGAAGTAGCGCGGGTCGGCGTAGAGGCCGAGGTTGAACCGCATGTCGAGCGCGTCCTGCCGGGCGGCCGTCGAGGTAGGTGTCGACGTCGGCCGGCTCGACCCACGCGTCCTGCACCCAGGTCACGCCGCGCGCCAGGTAGTAGTCGGCGGCGGTGCCGAGCGCTGCGACGCGCGACCGCCGGATCGCGCTCCGGCACCACGCTTGTGCACCAGGTCGACGGCGCCCCACTCACGCAGCGTGCCCAGCGGTGAGCCGTCGTCGCGGCGCGGAATCTCGCCGAGCACCGGGTCCGGGGTGTCGGCAGTGATCCCTGCGCGCTGCGAGCGCAACGCTGTTGCACCACACGGTGTGGTAATCCCACGCGCGCAGCACGACCGGCCGGTCGGGCACGGCGGCGTCGAGCCAGCGCGCGTCGAACAGGCCGCCAGGAGCCAGGCTGCTGTCGTAGGAGGCGCCGACGATCCACTCGTCGTCGGGATGCTCGGCAGCGAATCTCTTGACCTCGGCGACGATCTCGTCGACCGAGTTGCACTGCCGCACCTGCGGCCCCGACCGCCTCGAGGCCGCCGGGCAGCGGATGGGCATGTCCGTCGCCGAACGACGGCATCAGGAAGCCGCCGCCGAGGTCGACGTCCTCGGCGCCCTGCCGCCCGCGCCGTGCGCAGTCCTCGCCCAGGGCCTGCACCACTCCGTCGACCACCAGCAGCGCGTCGGTGGTCTGCCCGTTGACGCCGGTCCAGATCGTTCCGCCAAGGAAGAACGTCGAAGACACCGAGGGAACGTACCGCACCCATCCGCGCGCCGCGCGGTTCCGAATACATGGCGTGAAACGGATGCACCCTACGAACGCTCGGTCGCCGTCATCGGCAGCGGCGTGTCCGGCTTGGTCGCTGCCTACGCGCTGTCGGCACGCGACCGCGTCACCTCTTCGAAGCCGACACCCGCATCGGCGGGCACGCGCACACCCACTACGTCGATCGGGGCGACGGCTACATCGTCGGGCGTCGACTCGGCCTTCCTGGTGCACAACGACCGCACCTACCCGACGCTGTGCCGGCTGTTCGACCGAACTGGGCATCGCCACCCGGGAGACCGACATGTCGATGTCGGTGCGCGACGACGCGAGCGGCCTGGAGTACGCGGGAGCACGCGGCATCGGCGGGCTGTTCCCGTCGTGGTCGACGCTCGACCCGGCCCGCGGTACCTGCTGATGCTGGCCGAGATCAAGCGCTTCCACGCGGCGGCGACCCGGCTGCTGCGAGACGGATCGCCGACGACGACAGACGCTCGGCGCGTTCCTGGACCGGCACGGCTTCTCCCGCTACTTCGTCGACCACTTCATGACTCCGCTCGTCGCGGCGGTGTGGTCGTGCGCCGCCGGGCGAGGCGATGCGCTACCCGGCGCGCTACCTGTTCGTCGTTCCTCGAGCACCACGGCATGCTGTCGGTGTTCGGCTCGCCGAGCGTGGCGCACGGTCGTCGGCGGCTCTGCCAACTACGTCGAGGCGCATCCTCGAACCGGGTCGACGAGGTGCGCGCAGGCGTGCCCGGTGACGTCGGTGCGACGGGTCGCCGGCGGCGTTCAGGTAACCGCGGACGCCGCAAGCGGCTTTTCGACGCCGCCGTCATCGCCACCCACCCCGATCAGGCGCTGCTGATGCTGGCCGAACCCACCGACGCCGAACGGGCCGGTGCTCGGCGCGATTCCGTACTGCACCAACCACGCCCAGCTGCACACCGACGAATCGGTGCTGCCGCGCCATCGCCGGGCCAGGGCATCGTGGAACTATCTCGTCACGCCGAACGACGACAACGTGCTGGTCACCTACGACGTCACTCGCCTGATGCGGCTCGACGGGCTCGCGCCGCTTCCTCGTGACACTCGGCGGCCGCGACCACGTCGACCCGGCGACCGTGCTTGCCGAGATGACGTACAGCCACCCGATGTACACCCCGGAGTCGGTTGCCGCTCAACAACTTCTGCCGACGCTGGACGATGACCGGGTGGTGTTCGCCGGCGCGCTACCACGGCTGGGGCTTCCACGAGGACGGCGCCGCGTCGGGTCTGCGAGCGGCCCGCCGCCTCGGCGCCGACTGGCCGGCGGCCGCGCGCAGAACCCGAGGCCGTGGCGTGCTGACCCCGGCGCTGTACCGGACCCGGATCACGCACCTGCGCCGCGCTCCGGTGCATCACTACTTCGAGCACACGCGGCTACAGCTGGTATGTCGACATCGACCGATCTGCCGCAGCTGCCCGCTGGCTGCGGCCGTTCGCCAGGTTCGACGCCCGCGACCACCTTCGACGGCCGCGAGCCGAGACGACTCACTGCGGCAACGCATCGACGCCTTCCTCGCCGAGCGCGGCATCGATCTGCGCGGCGGCACGGATCACCGCACTGATGCAGGCCAGGGTGCTCGGGCTACGTGTTCAACCCGTTGAGCGCTGTACTGGTGCCACGACGCCGACGGGCGTGCTGCGCCACATCGTCGCCGAGGTGCACAACACCTACGGCGGCAGGCACGCCTACCTGCTGCCACCCGCACGGCGACCAGCCCGGCGATGGTGCGCAAGAGGCTCTACGTGTCACCGTTCAACGACGTCGACGGCTACTACCTGGTGCAGCGCTCCGCGGCCGGACGCCGAACTCGACGTGCGGATCTCGCTGCACCGTGACGAACCAGCCGGCGTTCGTCGCCACCATGCGCGGCACCAGGCGAAGCGCCGGCATCGGCGAGCTCGCTCGGCTGCAGACTCGTCGCACCGCTGGCCCCGCTGATGGGCGCGATCGGAATTCGAATTCAGGGCATCACGCTGTGGCTGCGACGCGTGCCCGTCGTGCCGCGCCCCGAATCCGCCGAGAAGGAAAGGGTCGATCAGCTGTGACGATCGAGATCGCGGAAACCGGTTCGACGGCAATCGATTCCGACCGCTGGCCGGACGTGGCGCGAGTGCCCCGCGGCCCGGCTGCAGCGCCATGATCGCCGACCGGCTGATCCGTCGCCGCGCGGCGGCGCGGCCTGCCGGTGCGGCTTGGTCTATCCGGACGGCACGGTCGTCGGCGCCGCCGATCCCGACCCTGCCGACCGATGGTGATCCACCGTCCCGACGCGTTCGCCCGCAGGATCGGCCGCTACGGGCTGATCGGCTTCGGCGAGTCCTACATGGCAGGCGAGTGGAGCTCCGATGACCTCGTCGGCCTGCTCACCGAGTTCGCCAAGTCCGTCGCCGACCTCGATTCCGCCTGCGCTGCAACGGCTTCGGCCGCTCGCCGTGGTGCGGCCAGCCGCCGTTCGCAGCACAACAGCCGAGCGCAGGCGCGCCGCAACATCGCCGAGCACTACGACCTGTCCAACGACCTGTTCGCGGAGTTCCTCGACGAGACCATGACGTACTCGAGCGCGCTGTTCGACGACGCTGCCCGCGCCGCCGGTCCGACCTGCGCGGACGCGCAGCGACCGCAAGATCGACCGCCTGCTCGACGCGGCGCGCGTCGGCCCCGGCAGCCGCGTGCTCGAGATCGGCACCGGCTGGGGCGAACTGTGCATCGCGCGCCGCGGCGCGGGGCGCGCACGTCCGCTCGATCACGCTGTCGGCCGAGCAGCAGCGCTGGCCCGGCAGCGGGTGGCCGACGGCCGGGCTTGTCGCGACCGGGTCGACGATCGAGCTCGAGCGACTACCGCGACGTCGACGGGCGCTACGACGCCGTGCGTGTCGGTCGAGATGATCGAGGCGGTCGGATACCGGTTCTGGCCGACGTACTTCCAGACACTCGACCGGTTGGTGTCGCCGGGCGGCCGGGTCGCGATCCAGGCCATCACCATGCCGCACGACCGAATGCTGGCCACCCGCAACACCTACACCTGGATCCAGAAGTACATCTTCCCCGGCGGCACTGCTGCCCGTCGATCGAGGCGATCATCGGCGATCACCGAACGGCACACGCGGCTGCGCACCGTCGGACATGTACTCGCTGCGACCGCACTACGCCGAGACGCTGCGGCTGTGGCGGGAGCGCGTTCACCGAACGCCGGGATGCGGTGTCGGCGTTGGGTTTCGACGAGGTCTTCCACCGGATGTGGTGGCTGTATCTGGCATACTCCGAGGCGGGTTTCCGAGTCCGGATATCTCGATGTGTACCAATGGACCTTCGCACCGACGGGAAGTGGCCGATGAACTTCATCGTCGTCTCCGCAGCGTCGCTGGCGATCCTGGTGGTGGTGCACGGCATCACCGTTCCTCATCGGCCGCCGGATCGGCCGCTACAACGTCGTCGACGTCACCTGGGGCATCGGCTTCGTCGCGGTCGCGGCCGTCGCCGCGGCGTCGGGCACCGGTGACCTCGTTCCGGCGAGTCCTGCTGCTGATCTTGGTCGCGGTGTGGGGCCTGCGGCTGGCCTGGCACATGATCGTCAAGTCCGCGGGTAAGGGCGAGGACCCGCGCTACGCACGACCTGCTGCGCGGCGACTTCTCCGCCGGCACGTGCTGCGCAAGGTGTTCGCCGTCCAGGCGGCGCGCGACGTGGTTCGTCTCGCTGCCGCTGCAGGTTTCGGCGGTGTTGGGCCCGACGCCGCCGCTGTTGCTGCCGGTGCTCATCGCGGGCGTGGCTGCTGTGGGTCGTCGGCGTGCTGTTCGAGGCCGTCGGCGACCACCAGCTGCGCCGCTTCAAGGCCGACCCCGCCAACAAAGGGCGTCATCATGGACCGCGGCCTGTGGGCGTGGACGCGGCATCCCAACTACTTTGGCGACGCCTGCGTGTGGTGGGGGCTGTGGCTGGCCAGCATCGCAGCGATGGGTTTCGCTGCTCGACGGTGCTGTCACCGGTGCTGATGACCTACTTCCTGGTCTACGCCACCGGCGCGAAGCTCACCGAGAAATACATGCGCGAACCGGCCTGGCTTCCGCCGAATATCGTTCGCGCACATCATTTTTCGTCCCGCATGCCGCCCAAATCGCGATTACCGTGACGATATTGACGCCGTGTGGCTAGGCTACCGCTCGTGACCACCGACCTCGACGCGTTGCTGCGCCAGGTGGCGCAGCGGGACGTCGACGCGTTCGCCACCTTCTACGACCGCACCCGGGCCAGGGTGTTCGGCCTGGTCACCCGCGTTCTGCGCGATCCCGGCTACAGCGAGGAGACCACGCAGGACATCTACCTGCAGGTATGGCGCAACGCGGACAGCTACGACCCGTCGGCCGGCTCGCCGCTGGCGTGGCTGCTGACGTTGGCGCACCGCCGCGCGGTCGATCGGGTGCGCTCGGAGCAGGCGGCCAGCCAGCGCGAGTCGCGCTACGGCGCCGCCAACGTCGATCCGCCGTCCGATCGGGTCGGCCGACTCGGTGATCCTGCGCGACGAGCGGCGTCAGGTGGCCGACTGCCTGGACTCGCTGACCGACGCGCAGCGCGAATGCATCCAGCTCGCGTACTACGACGGGCTGACGTATGCCCAGGTGTCCGGAGCGGTTGTCGGCAAATCTTGCGACGATCAAGTCACGGATGCGCGACGCCATCCGCGGCCTGCGCAGGTGTCTGGGGCTCGCATGACCGAGCCGACTGATCGCCGATCTGATCGCCCTCGCGACGCCGTACGCGCTGCACGCGGTGCCCGAGCCGAGCTCGCCGACATCGAGCGACGCGTCGCCGCCGCTCCCCGGACGTCGCGCGCGGCATTCGCCGACGAGGTGCGCGCCGTCCGCGAGACCATGGCGGTGGTGTCGGCGGCCACCGCCGTCGAGCCGCCCGACCAGCTGCGGGACCGACTGCTGACCGCAGTGAGCGAGCGATCCGGTGCGCGTGCTGCGCCCGGCGGATCAAGCGCTGGCAGACCGATGTGCTGGCGGCCGCAGCCGCGCGTCGATGATCGGGCTCGGCGCGCTCGGCGTCGGCACTGGCGCATGCGGCCTGCACCCACGCCGTCGACCGCCGAGCAGGTGTTCGCGGCCCCGGACGTGCGGACCGTGTCCGGCGAGATTCCGACCGGCGGCACCGGCGACGCGTGGTGTTCTCCCGCGAGAAGAACGCCGGCGTGCTGGTGATGAACAACGTCGCGCCGCCTCAGCCGGGAACCGTCTACCAGATGTGGCTGATCGACGCGAAGGGACCGCACTCGGCCGGGACGATGGACGCCAAGAACGTCGCGCCGTCGACCACCGCGGTGCTGCCCGATCTCGGCGACTCGCAGACGCTGGCGTTCACCGTCGAACCGCCGCGGCGGTTCAGCGCAGCCGACACGGCCCGCCGTTCGCCGAGCTGCCGTCTGAGCTGTCAGGACAGCGTCGCGGCTGCCGACTTCGGCGATGACGTCTTTCGACGTCATGCCGCCGGCTGCCATGCCCGGCGCTGGCGCATCGCGCCGTTGCCCTCGTCAGTCGATGCGCGCCAGCTCGGCGCTGCACCATGTCGTAGTCGCCGACCGCCTCGAGCGCTGGCCTGACGTGGTCGACCAGGCGCGTCCAACAACTTCGCGCGGGCACCGGCGCGTGGCTTTCGAGCAGGTCGATCGCGTCGCCGTCAGAGACCGTCGCGCGCCGACTTCCAGTACGCCGCCTGCAGTGCGTGAGGCGTCAGCGGCGGCACGTCGGCTCGCCGCGTCGTTCATCGTCGAGCGCCGTCATCACGCTGGCCCGGATCAGCGTGGCCAGCAGCACGGTCTCGGCGACTGTCGCCGGCACGTCGGCGACACGCACCTCGATCGTCGGGAACTTGGCCGACGGGCGGACGTCCCAATAGACCATGCCGTCGTCGAGCACCGCGCCCGGCGTCGATGCAGCATCCGCACCACCGCGTCGTACTCGTCGACGGAGTCGAAATGCGGCGGCGGACCGGCGCTGGGCCAGCGCGCCCACACGACGCTGCGCCAGCTGGCGTAGCCGGTGTCGGTGTTGCGGTAGACCGCCGAGTTGGCGCGTCAGCGCGAGCAGCAGCGGCAGCCACGGCCGCAGCCGGTTGCTCACCCGGATCGGCGAGCTCGCGGCTGGGCACCGCGACGTGCACGTGGGCATCCGCAGATGCCCTGCTCGTGCGGCGATCATGCCGAACTTGTCGGCGATCTCGCGGTAGCGCGGGGTGTCGGTGATCGGGAACTCGTGCGGCACGCGTCGGCGGCAGCGCGACGGCGAGCAGTTGCGCGCCGCTGGCCTCGGCGGCTTCGGCGGCGATCGCGGCGCAGCCGGGTCAGCTGCTCGCCGGAGTTCGCCGCTGCCGCTCGACGACCGTCGCTGGTGGTCTCGACCTGGCAGCTGGTCAGCTCGAGCTGGAGCTTGACGCCGCGCTCGGCGGCGTGGTCGGCCACGGCTTCGTTCACGGCGACCGGTTCGCCGGTCGTCGGGTCGACGAGAAGGAACTCTTCTTCGACGCCAAGAGTGGGATGGCTGGCCATGGCTAAGATTGATCCGGCCCGTCGGAGATGCTCACGACGGGCCGGATCCGGCGGTAAGTCTTTCTGTTGTGGACGTCGGGTTCGCGAAGTCGGCGGATCAGGGTTGCCCGACTCGTGGCGGCCGCCAAACATTGTCGATTCGGCTGCCTACGATCGGGGAATGGTCAAGGACTTCCGGTTCGGTTTGGGTCTGCACGACGCGCGGTCGCGGGCGAAGGTTCAGGACGCGCGCCCGCCGGGCGGAGGAATTGGGCTTCGACGTGCTGCACGTGCCCGACCACCTCGGGGCGCCGCGCACCGTTTCCGGCGCTGATGTCCGGCGGCCGCGGCCACGAGCACGCTGCGGCTCGGGACGTTCGTCCTCAACGCGGGCTTCTACAAGCCGGCGCTGCTTGCCCGTGACGTCGGCGCCGTGCGCGATCTCACCGACGGGCGATTCGAGCTCGGGCTGGGCACCGGGATACGTGCGTGAGGAGTTCGAGGCCGCCGAGCTGCCGTACCCCAGCGCGCGCGCAGCGGATCGACCACATGCAGCACGTCACCGAGTACATGCACGAGCACCTGCCCGACGTGCCGATCCTGATCGCGGGCAACGGCGACCGAGTGCTGACCGTCGCCGCCAAGCAGGCCGACATCATCGGCCTCACCGGAGGCGACCGGCGCGCCGGCGACGCCGGCGATCCGCTCGCCGAACGAATCGCGTTCGTCCGCAACGCCGCACCTGACCGCTTCGACGCGCTCGAGCTGAACGTCGCGATCACCGCGATGCCGATCGACGGCTCCGGGATGCCGGACCTGAAGATCCCCCGCCGCTTCCTGCCCGACCTGACCGACGAGGAACCTGCTGCGCCACCCCGGCGTGTGCTGTCCGGGTCGACGCGCGACATGGCCGACCGGATCCGGGGCTACCGGCGACACCTACGGGTCAGCTACATCATCGTTCATTACCTGGGCGCCGCGCACGCGGAAGTGTTCGCGAAGGTGTGATCGCCGAGCTGCGCTGAATCGCATGACGCGAGGACGCTGTCGCCGGCGATCGACCGCCGCACCTGGACACATCGCCCCTCGGTTGCGCCATGCGGGCGCTGACGGGCCAGCTCAGCGGTAACGCTCCAGAGCGGTCACGCCCTCGTAGCTCGGGGATAGAGCACGGCTCTCCTAAAGCCGGTGTCGCAGGTTCGAATCCCTGCCGGGGGCACCACTGTTTCCGCAGCTCATCGATGCTTTACGTGATTCCTATCTAGGAGTCGGTCCGACTCCTGGTCGGTGCCTGGTCGGTGAGCCAATGACACGAAGTGGCGTTCACTGGTCCCCGATGGCCTCTCTCGCGGCGGCATCGAGGCGTACCGCTACGTCGTCAAGGTCGGTCGGGAAGAGCCCCGCATAGTGATTGAGCGTCGTTGCAGCCGACTCGTGGCCAAGTAGGCGCGCAACCGCAACGACCGAGGCTCCCGCCTGTATGGCCAGCGACGCTGCGGTGTCACGGAGGTTGTGCGGAGTGATCGTCAGGCCCAGTGCAGCCGTAGCCGCATCGAAGCTGTCGCGGCGAAAATTGCGGTTTCGCAGCGGCGTGGAGTTCGCGGAGGGGAAAACGAGTTCGGAAGGGCCGGACTGTGCCTGTAGATTGGTCAGTTCGTCAACGACAGTTCCCGGGATCGGAACGGTGCGTGCCTGGTGATCTTTCACCGGAGACATTTCGCCTCGAGGCGCCTCTTCCGAGTACGCGCGAGATACTCTCAGCCGACGCAGATCGAGATCGATATCGGTCCATCTCAACGCCGCCAGCTCGCCCCAACGAAGTCCGCAGTACCCGGCAACCACGATTAGACCCGGTCCCTCCTGGAATCGAATTGTTCTGCGAGCTGCCACAGTTCAGTGCGTGAGCGGCTGGGGCTCATTCCCTTGGACCTTGGGTAGGCGGATCCCTGTCTGCGGGATTCCGGGAATGGCCCCGTCCTGCACTGCGTAGTCGAAGACTCGGCGTAAGACGCCCAGCGAGTGACGCGCAGTCGCAGGGGACTGTGCTCGTGCCAAATCCGCGCACCAGGCCCTGACCTCAGACGGTCGAACGGATTATCGCCGGGCGCCGACCGAAGGTTTTTGCGATCCTCTCTGTTGATAGCCTCACGGATCTTGCGTTCGGTCGCGTCGGCATCGGCGGAGGCTGTGCGGCTAGCCAAGCATCACACCAGTCCTGCACCGGCCTTTCTGCCGCACCGGGGTCGGACCATACGCCAGAACGCAGACCGTCGACCTGACGACGTTCCCACTCCTGAGCATCTCGCTTCCGCGCGAAAGTCCGTGGACGCTACGTATCGACCGCGGTGGTAAACCCGAGCTCGATAGACACGAGCACCATCACGGCCAGTCCGGACCTCGATCACCGCGCTGTCTCCGTCGCCAACCAGCTCGCGAACTGCATTCAGCCCTCAGCGAGGCCAACTGCGCCTGATCGCGACTGCGCGTTCAGCCAGGCGTCGACCTCGCGTTCGTCCCAACGCAAAAGGGGCAGAACCCATCTGAATCGCCGCGCGGCTCCTTCGGGCCACGGATGCGCCACGCCCGCAGCACCCGACGCCAGGGACCGTGAGGCGGTCAGCGACCAGTTTTGGCGGCTTTTGGTGCGACCAACTCCTCGGTGAGGAGTCGCACAAAGTCGACGCCCTGGATGGGGCCGGCTGTCGTAGAGCAGGGCCATGTGTCCGTCTGGCGCATCATCACGCCTGCTCAGCGCGCCGCCGAAGCTCCTCGTTGACGGGCAGGATGCTGGGTATCGCTCGCGCACCGCGGTGAAAGCAGTGGCAGCGCGATCGCGCGCGCCGTGGCGTACGGGCAAGCCTGACTGAGACCCCGCACCCCCGGCGGTTCGATGTGGGTGTGCCCGCGGATCGCGACGAGCTGTCTCGCGGCGGCAAGAATAATCACGTGCCCCGGGATTACCTGGCGTATTGATCACGTGACTGTGCCGACCACACGATCCGTTGGCTGGCACCGACTGGTGTGTACAGGCATTCACGGCTTCAGCGCATCGGTCTGATGGAGGAAAGCGAAAACGAGGTTGCGGCGGTGCTGCCGCAAACATCCGTGCGGTGTCCGTCTGCTGCCAGCGCGCGCCGCCGCGCCGCTCCCCGCTTTGCGCGGATTCCCGCTGTTCGGTCTGACCGTACCGAGCTGGCACCGGGCTGCAGCACTGGGAGAACACCTCAGCTCGTCGGAAGTCGAGACACAGCGCTGTGCACCAGGCGCATCCGGGCTGGGCGCGCGGTCACTGTCACCGGCCCAGACCTCGTCCGTATCCATGCCGCAAACGGATCGACGGACCGCGGCGAGGCGACGACTAGGTGCGTGAGGTGCCCGGACCACCCGCTGGTGATTGGGCCGCTGGACAAACCTTCCGGGCAGGCCAAGGGCACTCAAGCGCCCCCACACCTCATCAATAGCTCAGCGTTCCCTGGGCTCCGCATGCGCGTCCGAGAGGTGGACACGATTCACTGTCCTCAGTGGAACCCGCTGCTAACGCCCACACACAACGGGCCCTGCGTCAGCCAACATGCGAGTTCATTCGGGTCCGCGCGGTCCAGCTACTCGACCAGAGTGGTCACGGGAGGTCGCCGCCTCCTGGCGGCTTGGACAGCAGCCTGGACGTCAGCCTTGTCCTTGGACGGCGCGCGCCTTAACGGCAGTCTGGTAAACCAGTACTTCCCGTCGCCTCACTCGCCGTGTTTCCTGCTTGGCGGCCTCGCGGACTTTGTCGGCTTGGACGTGACGGCCTTGTCTGCGTTTGCTGGCCGCCGCCCACCCAATCTTTGCGAGGAAGAAGATCGCCGCGCCCGCGGCCGACAACGATCAAAAAAATAGCTGCGCTGCTAGTCATGTCCGTTCCTTCTGTTGGTCATCGGGAGAAGTTCTCCGTCAACAGATGGTCGGGCCCTGCATTGGTCAGCACGCCGGTGAACCCGACAATCACGGCGACGAGCAGGACGACTAATCCAACGATGACGATCATGCCGACGCCTCTGATCCTGGTGGCTAGAACTCCAGTACACGCCCCATTTGTGGAACTGTCAACAGTGTTGACTGTGAAGGTTGACATGTCGCCGAACCGGGCGACTTCGTCCTTGCCGATCTGCTCGGTCAGGGTGGTGGGCACCGGTGATGCGAAGCCGATCAAACGGCACACGTTCATGCCTCTCTGGTTGTAACGCCGCCGCAGCAACAGCAGATCGGATCACGCGGGTTGGCGACTTCCCAATCTGTGTACTGTCCCCCTCCGCACGGTCGACCGCAAACGGAAGCGCCACGCTCCGCGCGGCGCGCCACCATCCAAGAGCCTCCTTGCACACCTTCCCCGGCCTCGACAGCTACCTCAGCGAGGTCGACCGCTTCACCCTCGACATGCGCACGCGGTCCACCGTCCCCACCGACTGCCGCTACATCGATGCACGGGTGGCCGAGTCCGTCACCACCGCCCTCTACGTCGCGCAGACGACGCCCGCATCATCGCGCCCCGCGCCACCGAGCTGCACGCGCTCCGTTCCGCGATCCCCACCCGACACACCGTGATGATGGGTCCATGGGTCCCTCCACCGACATCTCGCGCTCGCGCACCGTGCCAAATAACGTCGGCAATACCGGTTCTGTCACCTACGGCACTGACCGCTACTCTGCACGCGGCGGAAGCCGTGACCGGTTATCTCTATCTCGGTCAGCTGGGTTGAGTTCACAGCCCCTACCGCGGTGCTCATCACCCTCACCACAAAGGGATTTTCCGCAATGGTCGATCACCCGCGCCACACCCACCGACTCCGCCGTCCGCAGCAAGACGGATTCGAGGTGCAGGAAAGCTGGATCGACCGGGTCGTGTTTTTGTCCGTTTGTGATGCGGCCGACATGCAGCGCAGCACAGTTGACGGGAGCGACACGTGACGCGCTCGCAAGGCGCCACGGCCTCATTGTTGACCTCAGCGCTCCTGCCGACCCCAGTTTCCTGGCTGACTTTCGAAACCTGACTCGTTGATTCTCGTTAAGCGAGCGAAACCGCCTGCTTGATCTCGGAATGGTGCACGAATACATCTTCTGCACCGGCCATCCGAGCGATAAGGCCGCCCTTTATCGCCGTCAAAACATTTTACAGTTCCCTGTCGTACTATTTACTTTTCTCTTTACGATGGTTGCAATTCGATGCATCCGTGACTATGTGGAGGCAGAACGGCTGAAACGCGCTTGCGACTCACTCGGGACCCGCGTCTTCGGCGTATTCTGGGTTTGGAGAGCTTTTCCGCGAGCTGGTCAAGCTCGGCCTGTAGTTTCTGCCTCTCGTCGGCTTCAGCACTCTTAACGTCACGGTCGGCTTGCCGCCGCCTGGGAAGCACCACCTTTTCAACGTACTTGTTAGCGTTCTCAATCGCGGAGTCGATTTTTCCGAGCACGTCCTCAACTTCGGCAGGACGTGCGACGGCCTCAATCTTGTCTGGGTGGGTTTCTGTTCCGATTATGGTGACTCCATGCCCTCGAACCGTCTGCAAGGAAGCAATCCGTCCAGGCAAGGGGGGTAGCGGCAAGATTTGAAGCCGAATAATAGCTTCCTGCAGTGTTTCGCCTACTTCAAGCTCCAGCTTACCAACCCTGGATATTCCCCACTTCTCTGACATCGCTAGTCCTTTCTGTGATTTCTTGTTGTGGATGGGTCCAGTCGGTCGATTTAGCCTGCACCCGCGCGACCGGAAGGGATCTATCCGCGTACCCGTGCGGGGCCGTTGAGCAAGCTGCAACCGTCCGCCGTGCGCAGGTCCCGGTACGAGACGCCGGTCGGGGAACCCGCTCGCGCCGTTTCGACGGGAACCGACTTCCTTCATCTGAGCCGCGCTTTCCTTTTTCTGTGCACGCTCGTCATGGCCGAACAATCGGAACATATCGGCGAGGGAATCGAACGTCCAGTACTCGCGGCGAAATCGACAGCTCCATCTCAATTTTTGAATACCTTCAGAGTCCTCCGATGATTCACATCGGTTGAATTGAGCTGTCGGAGTTTGGAACTCGGTTGCGGCATCTTCTGATAGTCCGCCACCTCGTGGGATCGACCCGCACGTAGTACGGCGGTCCTGCCGACTCACGGTCGCCGCTTAGCTGCGTGCGGCCTACTAGCGGCAGCTGGCGGCGGCCGCCGACAGCGCGTCCCATCCTTCCCATCAGCATCAGCACCACGCCGATGACGAGAAGGACGATCCCGATGGTCCACAGGATCGAGATCTTGAGCACGAACCCGGCGATGAGAAGGATGATTCCGAGGATGATCATGACGTTTACCTTGTTTCGATACAGATGGACTGGGCTGGCGGGTCAGTGTTTGAAGGCGTCTTTGACCTTTTCCCCGGCCTGTTTGGTGTTGCCCTTGAACTGATCGACGCGTCCCTCGGTGGCCAGGCGGGTGTTGCCGGTGGCGCGGCCGAAGTACTTCTGGCGGCGCCCTTGGCGGCTTCGGCCTTGTGCGCGAGCTTCTTACCGATGCTCATTGCGGATTCCTTCGTTTTCGGTGATTAGGGTGATCGGGGTTGGGCTGCCTAGCGGGGTCCGTCGACATGCGCGGTGCCCGTCGGTTGGCGTCCGCGCGACCAGCGACCGAGCAGCGGCACCCTGTTGCCGCGGGTGGTGGCCGCCGCGGCGGGTTCACCGCTGAGCCGGTGGCTGCGCCGACCTGCTGGCTGTGTTCGAGCCGTTGGTCGCGGTCCCGGTTCAGAAACGCGGTTTCGCGTTGGGAGTTTTTGAGGTCGTGTCGGGCGTCGCGCCCGCGGCCCGCGGTGCGCCGCGCACCGGCCAGCAACACGCACAATCCCAGCATCGCCACCGCGCCGATCACGATCCCGAACAGGAACAGCGTGCCGGTCGACCCGGTGACGTGATAGCCGAACACCGACGAAGTTCTCGGTCAGCGGGTGGGCGGGCCCCGCATTGGTCAGCACCCCGGTGAACCCGACGATCACGGCGGCGAGCAGAACAACTAATCCAACGATGACGATCATGCGACGCCTGCCATGCTGGTGAACTCCAGTACACGCCCTATGGCGGGGCTGTCAACAGTGTTGACATAAGGAGTTGACCAACGCTATTGACGTACGTTGTTGTCCATGATTCTCATAAGTGCGGCATCACGCATGATGAAGAAGCAGCTCAGAACGGAAGTGCCGCGGCAATTTCGAGACAGCCGAGCGGCCCGACGCGGCCGTCGCCGAACCGAAAACCATGCTCGCCACCAGTGGCGTCGGCTTCGGCGGTGCCTCCAGCGGGCAGACCGTCGCCGCGTGGCGGACTGTGGGAGAACAGCGCATCAGCACCGTCGGCCTGCCTTCCCCATGCGGCCAGCCCGCTCTGAAACAACCTTAGGCATGCCCTGGGCCCTGCGGGCCGTCGGCACCCGCGGCGATCAGACAGGACGACGAGAAGCACCCGGGCGAAATCGGCTATCCTCCTGGAAGGCGCGTCTGGCTCGCCTACTTTTAGCCTGACCAGTATGAAACACACTCGACGTAGGCTACGACTCCGCCTGACCAAAGCGGAAGTCCCCGGACCTGCTCTCACCTCTGCCAATCGCGCAACTTGTTTCCGCAGTCAGCATTCAGTTTGTACGTCTGGTGTCACATGCGTGTGAATTGACGCCGAACGCTTTCGAGGCTGGACTGCCTGTGGCACGGTGGTATATCTAAAGAACGATCAACGATTCTCAGCTGGTATTGCTTCACCCCTGGACGTGCGTGCAACCCGCAGATCGGCGACCCTCATCAGGCCCCCGCCGTCAGCGCGAGGCGCCAGCCCGGATGTGGGAGCAGAATCTTGAACACCAGCACACACAAATTGACTTCCATGCGCGTTCATGGCGGTAGCTGCCGTAGTCGCCGCATGCGTTGCGGCGTGCGGCTCGAGTTCGACGCCATCGTCGACCACGACTTCGGCCACGGCCACCGGCGTGGCCGGTTCCCCTGGTCAACGTCGCTCTCGGCAACCAGCCGTCCGGCGCGGTGACGCTCAGCTGGGATCCCCAAACCAAGAACGTCAGCGCCAAGCTGCAGATGGTCGGCTTCACCCCAGGCAGCAGTCACGCGATGCACATCCACCAGGGCAGCTGCGCGTCACAGGGGGATGTCCTGGTCCCGTTTCCCGACGTGACCGCCAACGACGGTGGGGCGATCGACACCACCGTCACCAGCTCGCAGCCATCCGCCGCCGGTCTCGCCGCCGGCACGTTCCTGAACATCCATCTGGCTCCGGCCGCGCAACTGGGCGGCCCAGGGTCACTCGGATACACGCCCATCTCCTGTGCGGACATCACCCCTGCCGCACCGACGACGGTGACCATGGCGCCGCCGCCGCAGCCCGGCCAGCACCCTCAGGGTTCGGCCACGTTGACCTACGATCCCGCGAAGCAGACGCTGACCGTTGCCGCCACCGCGAGCGGCCTCGTCGCCGGGAGCGACCACGCGGTCCATATCCACCTCGGCTCGTGCGACTCTCGGGGGGCGGTCAAGTACCCACTCAACGATCTGGTGGCCTCGCCCACCGGTGCCGCCGAGACGACCACGGTCATCCAGAATGTCGATCAGGCCCCACCGGCGTCGGGCTGGTACATCAACGTCCACCTCGGATCGTCCAGCCAGATCGAACAAAATGGGCAGCCCACCGTTTATTTCCAGCCCATCATCTGCGGCAACATCGGCAAGTAGGTTTCAACATCGGCCCGCCCACACCCGCCGGAATGGCGCCGTCCCGACAGGGCTCCGCACATGGTTTGCCGCCGCGATCGGCACCAAAGGCCGGCGGTGGCCAGCGGTACGCATCCGCGCGTCGGTCCCTACTGCACAACCTATCCTGGCGATCGGGGCTGGTCGTTGTGCGGCGGGTTGAGTTCGATCTGTTCGGACCCATCGCCGGACGTGTGTTGACCGAGTCCGCCGCGCAGAGAATCGAAGATTGCCAGGCCCTGTCCCACCAGGCCGGTGGCTATCTCGCCGAGCCCGTCGGCGCCGTTGAGGACTGTCAGGTTTGCCCCTGACAGACCCTGGGCGGCCTGCTTGACGATTTCAGGCAACTGGTCGATCAGCATCCGGTCCAAGGCCACCCGGTTATGCGAGGCCGCCGCTTCGGCTTGGATCTTCATCTTCTCAGCGTCGGCGAGCGCCAGAATCCGGACGCGTTCTGCCTCCGCCTCGGCCGGCTTGACGACCTCCGAGACCAGCTCTTGCTGACGCAGCTCTGCGGCGCGCTGGGCCAACTCGGTGCGCATCGCGAGCACTTCGCGCTGGGCTTGCGCCTCGGCCAGCGGTCCCGCCTGGGCGGCTTCGGCCTGCGCTTTGTCGACTTCGGCCTTGTACTGCGCCCGCACGATCGCGGTCTGCCGAGCGTACTCGGCCTGGTTGCGTTGGGATTCCTGCTCGGCCTCGGCCGCGGCCTGATTGGCCTTCGCCTGAGCAATCTGCGCCTGCTGCTGAATGGCCGCGTTATGTGGTGCGGACATCGCCAGGATGTAGCCCAGCGAGCCGTCGTCGATGGACTGAATCTGCAGGGCGTCGACGGTCAATCCGATCTTGATCATCTCCTGCTTGGAACCATCGAGGACCTCCGTGGCCAGCTTCTGCCGTTCCTTGATGATCTGCTCGACGGTCATCGACCCGATGATAGAGCGCAGGTGACCGGCGAAGATCCGCCCCGTGAGCACCGCCATCTGGTTTTGGTCCGATAAGAACCGTTGCGCGGCACTGACAATGCTTTCGTTGTCGTTGCCGACCTTGAAGGCAATAACCGCGCGAACGTTCAAAGTGATCCCCTGCTGGGTGACGCATTTTTCCGCGACCTCGGCCTCACACATTGCCAATGTGAGGAACCGAACCTTGCGGAAGAACGGCATGATGTAAGCGCCGTGACCGGTCACCACACGAAACGGGGCGTTGCCTGCAGCTCGCCCGCCGGAAATCAGCATCGCCTGGTCCGGTGCGGGCACTCTGTAGCCGAACATGTTGGGCTCCTTGCAGATTCGCGTCGTTGGTCAGGGAATTTGCGCTGTGAAATTCACAAGGTCCATGGCTCCACCAGGAGCGTGCGCGCACCTCGGATATCAATCACCAACACCTCGGTACCCCTCGGCAGGGGCTGGTCCGACCAAGCAAGATAGGCCTCCTTCGACCCCCGCACATTCAGAAGGACCTCTCCGGGGCCCGCGACGCCGCGGGTCGCCACGATCAACGACCCGACGCAGCCGACCACCGAGACGTCACCCACCCCTCGATACTCCTCCAAAACGCCGTGTCCGCGCACTCCGTCGCTGCACTCGGTCAATAGGCCTGAATACACCTGCCCGCGTCGGCCGCTGCGATTGCTCGGTTGTTTGTCCCGTGATCCTGTAGCTCGTCGAAGGGGCCGTTGCTGCGGTCGTCACCCACCCTCGACCAGGCCAGGCCGAAGGCGGCAGGCGTACTGATCTACTGGCCGCGCGCGGCGGCCGCTTCGAGGACCTCGGTGGGCACGTCCTCGAGCATTCGCTTCGCGCGCCGGAAACATCGTGAAGCGGCCACCGCCGTCGACGGCGCCCCCAGTTCAAGTAAATGAACCGTCCGCCCGGCGGCCCCGGAATGTAAGGCCCACGCACGTCTGTGCCGCTCACCGAGTAATCGAGCGTCCAGACCGCCGTTGACGCGTCACCGGGGTGCAGATCAAGCAGGTCGTCCCGACGGTTCTTGCGCTTGCACACCGACGTGGATGTTGGCGTATCCGGGGAAATTGCCACCGGGACCGCAGTCGCGGCGCGGCAACTCTGTTCCGACGATCTGGATTCGCACGCGGGCCCGAGCTCACTTCTCCCATATCAACAGGTCTTGGACTCCGCTGTTCGATGCCAATACAGACCGGCGCTCGCCGCGTCGCTCGATGTACGCGTCGAGTTCTGGAAGCGGCCACGAAGGTGCGGCGCCCGATCTTGATCGTTGATCGCTGTTCGGGGCTCCAAAACGGACTAGGCGAATCGCGCAGGCGCGCCAGTTATTCGACGACGATGTCGTTGCCGGACACCGATACGGTGCCGCGTCCAAGAGGCCAAACTTTCGTCAGCATCTTGAACGTCGTTCCGAGTCCGGGGATCTTCGCGAAGATCTGTTGGGGTCCGCGGACCATCTGTCCGTTCTCGACGTCGTAAGCGGATTGGTGCCACGGGCAGACCAGTCGCCCGTACGGACGCCCTCGGCATCCGGCGACGATCCGACAGCGGTTCGACCGCCTCGCCGCGGCGGCCGTGGTCCCGCGCATTTCTCCATGGCACTACGCCACTCCATACGCAACCGGCGCCCTGAATGCTGGCGTGAGTCCGAAAATCATCAGCGAGCGCATCGGGCCAAACACCGACGCTTCCCGGTAGCTCATCGGCGTCAATACAGCGGCCGAGCAAACCGAAACCCCGCAGCTGTCCGCAGCCACGCCGGGTGGTCCCATAACTGGCAAAGCAGCCGGCCACGTGGTCCCATCAGTGCCAAACAGATGGTCTGAACCATCCTGGTTTGATGCTGGTTTGATGCGGGTTTGATGCACACCGCGCTCACCGGAGCACCTGCGGCGTGGGCACCAAACCATCGTTTATTCATCGTTAATGACGAAAATCGTTGGGAAATAGCGGGAAGCTACCAGATAGCTCGGTGTGTGAAAGTGCCTGGCAGGAGGGCGCTTTCGGTGGGGAACGGGCACGGATGGAAAGCTTCCCTTGCAAAAGCCGGTGTCGCAGGTTCGAACTCTGCCGGGGGCACTCACGTTTTCGCAGCTCAGCGAGGGTTTCCAGGCGTCCGCCACTATCCGTCAGCCAGGCAGCTGGTCGGTGCCTTGCACGCATCGCAGGCAAGCCCTCGCCAAACTCCGGCGAGGGCGACCTTGGGCTTGTCGCCGTGATCTATGCCGAAAAGCGGTCCGAAGTCGTATCTGCTCATGCCAGCAATAGGACATCAGTGTCCCATTTTGACACCGTTGTGTAGATTGAGGTGTATGAGCACTCCGCAATCGATCGAGGGTGGCGCGCGTTTGCGGACCCGGAAGGCGATCCTCGACGCCGCCATGACCGTGCATCGGCGACAACCCTGCCGCATCGTTGGGCGACATCGCTGCGGCCGCCGACGTGAGACGCAGCACGCTGCACCGGTACTTCGCCGAGCGCTCCGACCTCGCTGCATGCCCTACGCGCTGCACGTGCACGAGCTCAGCAACGCGGCCATCGAACGTGCCGAACCCGACTGCGGCCCGCCGGTCGGGCCTGCGGCGCGTCGTCGAGTGCCAGTTAGATCTCCGGCCCGATCGTCCAGTTCGTCTATAACGATTCCGACGATCACCGCAGATAAGGAACTGGCCGCCACTCCTGGACACGGGCGACGAGGTGATCGTCGAGGTGCTCGATCGGGCGGCCACCCAGGGCACCACCGGACCGCCGTGACTGGCCGCGGCTGGTCTTCTGGGCGCTGCTGAACGCCGGCTACGCGGCCGCGAGGCAGGGCACTCCTCGCGTCCAGGTCGTCGACGCCATCATGGCCAGCCTGACCCAGGGCACCATCACCCCCAAACAGATTCTCCCCCAGTATCACTCGCACAGGAGTACACCATGTCCATCCGCTTGATGCCGAGGCTGCATCCGGCCACGCAGTCCAGCGCTACCCCGCGGCGAGCCTGGGTGGCGCTGGCCGTGCTGATACTTCCGGTGCTGCTGATCGCCGTCGACAACACCATCCTGGCGTTCGCGCTGCCCAGCATCGCCGCAGGACTTCCGTCCGGCGCGCGTCGACCCAGTTGTGGATCGTCGACGTCTACTCCCTGATCCTCGCAGCGCTTCTCGTCATGATGGGCAGCCTCGGTGACCGGATCGGCAGACGCCGAGCGCTGTTGATCGGCGCGGGCGGCTTCGCCGTGGCGTCGGCCGCCGCCGCGTTCGCGCCCAGCGCCGGGTGGCCTCGTCGGGGCACGTGCTTTGCTCTGGCGTGTTCGGCGCCATGCTGATGCCCTCGACGCTGTCGTTGTTGCGCAACATCTTCGCCGACGCCTCGGCGCGCACGGCTCGCCATCGCGATCTGGGCATCGTGCTTCACGGCCGGATCGGCGCTGGGCCCGATCATGGGCGGCGCGCTGTTGGAGCACTTCCACTGGGGTGCGGTGTTTCTGGTCGCGGTGCCGATCCTGCTGCCGCTGCTGGTGCTGGCGCCGCGGCTGGGTGCCAGAATCGCGGGACCCGAACCCGGGACCGATCGACCCGTTCAGCGTGCTCCTGTCGCTGACGACGATGCTTCCCTTGGTCTGGGCGATTAAGACTGCTGCGCACGACGGGCCGTCCGTGGTTGGTTGGCGCGGCGCTGGTCTTCAGCGTCGGCTCCGGCGTTGCTGTTCGTCAGGCGCCAGAGGCGCAGCGCCACACCGATGCTCGACATCCAACCTGTTCCGCTACGCGCCGTTCAGCTCGTCAATCATGGCCAACTTCCTGTCGATCGTCGGGGCTCATCGGCTTCATCTTCTTCGTATCGCAGCACCTGCAGTTGGTGCTCGGCCTTAGCCCGCTGCAGGCGGGCCTCGTGACGTTGCCCGGCGCACTGCTGTCGATGATCGGCGGCATCGCAGTGGTGCGGTTCACGCAGATCGGTTCCGCCCCGCACACCCTGACCATCGCCGGGCTGGTGCTGGTGTCGGCCGGCTTCGCGATGATTCCTCGTCTTCCGCCACGACCTGATTCGGTGGCCGCCGTGGTCGTGTCGTTCATCGTGCTGGAGGTCGGCGTCGGCATCTCGCGCAGACCATCACCAACGACACGATCGTCGCGTCGGTGCCGCGCGGCGAAGTCGGGTGCCGCGTCGGCGGTCTCGGGGACGGCCTACGAGCTCGGCGCCGTCGTCGGCACCGCGACGCTTGGCACCATCTTCACCGCGTTCTACCGCGTCGAGCGTCGCGTCGCCCGGCGGCTTCCACCGAGGCGCAGTCTGCCGTGCGAGCGAAGAGCATCAGCGGCGCAACGTCGGTGTCGCATACCCTGCCCGCCCGCACGTGGCGCGACCGGCTGCTGGACTCGGCCCGCGCCGGCGTTCGACTCCGGCATCGCGCCGACCGCGACCATCGCGGCGGCCCTCACCCTCGTCGCGGCAGGCGTGGTGGCCTTCTGCGTTCCGGTCCGGCGGCACTAGCGCTGACGAGGATCGATCAACATCCGCACCGCCCCGACCGGCGTGCAGCCACTTGGTTCAGCACGCGGTTCAGCACTACCGGATCAACCGCGCCGAGCTGCTTGTTCAGCGGAACGCGTTGAACGCCATTTCCGTGATGGACGAGGCGGTATCGCACGCCGACCACGCGACACTCCGAGAGGTCACCCGGGCGGATCCATGCCGGGAGTCCGCCGCGCGCTGCGTTGAAGAGACCAACGCGCTTGCACCGAGGATCAACGACCCTGACGCAGTCCCGCTATCTGGCATCTGGAAGGCGGCGTGGACCCGTCTGGCGGTGCAGTGGATGTCGAAACTCCGAAGTTCGCGCGGCTGCCGGTAGTTGTGCGTG
>ERZ1370068.11016-contig-9667_pt1 | contig 47165 bp, 70 predicted proteins | sample MGYA00561227_ERZ1370068 | MGnify/ENA primary metagenome ERZ1370068 (study PRJEB38410, sample SAMEA6850437) | metagenome | study: Metagenomic assessment of the ecological functions of the soil: analysis of the soil microbiota associated with the... | reverse complement strand
TTGTACTTCGTTCAGTTACGTATTGCTCGCCGCGGTTCGCTCGCCGGACACGGTTCCGTCGATCCCGCGACCGGAGAGTGGCTCGACGACGGGTTGGTCCTGTGGTTCCCGGGGCCGAACAGCGCTACAGGGGAGGATGTCGCCGAGTTGCATGTGCACGGCAGTCGCGCCGTGCTCGCCGCAGTCGCTACGGGCGCTGGCTGGCCTCGGACTGCGCTTCGCGGAGCCTGGCGGGAGTTTACCCGCCGGGCCTTTCTCAACGGCAAGCTCGATCTGCTGCAGGCCGAAGCCATCGCCGATCTCGCCGCGGCGGAGACCGAGGCGCAGCGCCGTCAGGCACTCCGCCAGCTCGACGGCGGAGCTTGGCGGCCTCTACCGCGGTTGGCGGGATCGCCTGACCCGCAGTCTCGCCCATCTCGAAGCGGCCATCGATTTTCCCGATGAGGACCTGCCGCCCGAGATCGAGGATCGCCTGCTCGGTGAGACGGAAGCGCTGGTCGCCGAGATCGAACGCCATCTCGCCGACGGACACCGAGGCGAGCGGCTCAGAGACGGCATCATGGTCGCGATCGTGGGTCCGCCGAACGCCGGAAAATCAAGTCTGCTCAATCGGATAGCGCGGCGGGGAGGCGGCCATCACCTCGCCGATCGCCGGGCACCACGCGGGACATTGTCGAAGTCGCAATCGATCTTCAGGGCTATCCACGTCGTGCTCGCCGACACGGCGGGGCTGCGCGACAGCGAGGACGTGGTCGAGCAGGAGGGGCTGCGGCGCGCCCTGATGCGTGCCGACGAGGCCGAGATCAGGCTCTTCGTGTTCGACACCCGCTGCCCCGGCGAGGCGGGCGGCGCTCCGGCCTGGCCCGGCTCCGACACGCTGCTGGTGGCGAACAAGATCGACCTCGATGTCCCCGCGCGGCGATCTGCCGAGCCCGGCATGGCCGATCTCCGCGCTCACAGGGGAGGGCATCGATGCGCTGTTGTCGGCGCTCGGCGAGCGGGTCGCGCAACGTTATGTGATGGAGAGCCCGGTCCTGACGCGCGCTCGGCACCGCCAGGCGCTCGAAGACGCGACCCAATCCCTGAGGCGCGCGCTCGGCGCCCCCTTGCCCGAGCTCCGCGCCGAAGATCTCCGTCTCGCCTTGCGCAGCCTCGGCCGCATCACCGGTGCCGTCGATGTCGAAGATCTGCTCGACGTCATCTTCCGCGATTTCTGCATCGGGAAATAAGCGGAATTATGTAGCATACACCTAAGGGATCGACCGTCCCCGAGTCGGGGAAAATCCTCGCTGACGTTCTCGTGACTTCGCATGGGTTAATAAATGGTGCGAGAGGGAGGAAGCTCTTTTGACAACTAGGTCCGAAATTCCGGATCCAGCTTTTGGTCAGATCCCAGTTTTTCCGGACTACGCGGACATCCAAAACATTGCAAATCAGCAACTTACTAAATCAAGCGATGTGGCGATGAAGATTGCTGCACGTGGTCCGTGATGTGCTTTCCCGGGGTCTCTCCGCAATGGTCCCCAACAGGCTCGGTGCGAGGCCTCGAATATCACAATCTTTGGGCAGAGTGGTCACGCTCTAGCCAGAGGGTAAGGCGATGGTGACTGAACCAGTGGCTGAAATTGCGACTAGACAGCTTCAGAGGCACCTCATAAGAATTGCTGATGATGGGTTATTCATCTCAAATATTGAGTGGGAAATGGGTATCGGAGATGGATCCTGTCAGTCGCTGTATGAATCTGCAGTAGTTCTTGAAGGGGAGTAGAACAAAATGATAAAGGCACAAGAAGATGGGTTAAAAAGAAGTGGAGTTCATGCCTAAAGAAAAAAACAAGCTAGCGCCGCTGAGCTGAAGTAGGTGGGGGAATGATGGCGAAATTGCGCCCTATGCCATTTGGTGCAATAATAGAACTTGACATCGAAGTAACGAATATTTGTAATGCACTGAACAGCCTTGTATATGGGACAGGGGCAGTTTCAGCAGTACTTATAGACCTGGCCCCAGGTGTAATCATAGCTGGAGCTGTAACGGCTTTTTAAATTAGGGCGAAGTACCATTGCAAATTGTAATTCAAATAGGAACGGAATGTTTTGCCACGTATGTCTGGTTGGGCCATTTTGGTGTAAGCGAGATAGAAGGCTTGGCGGTCTGCATGGCCTAGCGGCAGGCTTGGGAGGAAGAATGACTCAACTGAGCCGCTTGTGGATCGCCTCACAGCTCGTCTTCGATGATCGCGAGTCGGTGCGCGCCTGATCGGCCTGGCGCAATGCCAGCGCTCTGTTTCCTCGGACATGCGGGCTTTCGCAGAAATGAGTTTCTGAACTCTTATTGGCCGCGAATCGGCTGAACAGGTTCAGCCGATGACCCAGTAATCTGAGTCCCCAGATTATGGGGCCCTATGCGAAATGGTTGACAATCCCTAGCGTCGCCCAATGCTGGCAGCGCGGTTGCTCATTGCAGCCTTCCGGCTGCGGCCATCCCAACGCCCGGGGCAACCGCCCCGGGAAAAGGGGAATGACCTTTGCGAGGCTTCATCCGCCACGAAGGGAAAACCGTCTATGTACGGTCATTGCCTTCGGTTCCGGTTCGGCGCGTGGGAGACGGTTGTCTCCACGCCTACCGCCGACACCCCGCGCTGCGACGTGGGGTGAAGTACCTTGTGAGCGGGTGGCCTTCGGGCCGCCCGTCTTTATGCGCGTCGGATCGAGCCGGGTCAAGTCGAAATGTACGGCATTGTACCGCGGGGTACATTCAGCCATCATTAGCACTATGGCGCAGGGAGCAAATGTTAGCCTCCGAAAATAGAGCCAGATCGCTATCGGCTCGGCGAGCCAGGTCGTACCGAGTTGCAAGATTTTGCGAAGCTATGTTCCGGGAACCAGACGCCAATCAGTCATTCGCGCCGCCGTCGCCACCTTTATAGTGCCGGTTGGATCGGAACGAAGGCGTCGCGAGGCGCTACGAAACTCTGAGGCGCGCGCGTCGGGAGCGCGCAACGGGAATATTCCACGCCTAGTGAAATCAGAAAAGGGTGCTAACCCTCGCGTGGTAACAGGTGCCATTTCCCCTGGCCAGGTCGAAGACGTGATCGTATTGAACAACCACAGGGTTTCTCTGTCGTTTGAAGCTGCTATAGATCGAACAGCAAAAGTAACGCCAGTATATGATGGTATTGCCACGATACACGCGGGGCATAGGAGTGAAAGCGGACGAGTGGTCGGAGGACGTGAAGCGGCTATTGCGCGCCGAGATGGCTCGACCCGGACATCGCGTACGAGAACCCCGGCACTGGAAACTCGCCGCGATCAGCATCGCCGATTCGGCGGTGAACATCGGAACAGGTCGCGCGAGGAGGTAAATTCACAGCACGTTTCTTGTTCAATGCTTGACGGCAATCGGCGTCCGCTCGCTGCGCCTCGCAAGTGATGAGGCAAATACCAGATCACCCGTCGTCCTGATGTGGACGCGGGGAAGGATTGTTGGTATCGGATTGCGTGCGGTAGTGTCGACCGCTGGCTAGGCGACGCGCCAGACGCCGCTAAATTGATGACTATGCTGTCGGCAAACAGCGTGAACACCTCCTCTCGGCGGTTAGAAGGCCGAGTTGGAGATAGGCGAGGGGTGCCGCCCTCGCTCAAAGTCAGGCCACGAAGGGTGATGCTTCGTGGCCCGATGCGCCAGGGCTTAATTGCCGATCGGTCGGTCGGTTGGTCGCTGGAAGAATGGCAGAAGCCGCAGGGAACGACTGGCGATGCATTAAGAACCGCTGGGATCATTCCTCCGCGGCGCGTCCTCGGCGGGGATGACTTTCGCTGATTCCGCCGGGCGAGGAACAAGAGCCGCGCTTCCCAAATTAAGGGTTTCATGGATTGGAATCGCAGATCCTTGAATCAAACTTAGATTGCTTCTGCTACATAATTCCGCAAGTAACGATGGAGGTCATTCCAGGGGCGCAGGCGGAGCTGCAGGCGGAACCTATGCACACGAGGCTTTAGCCAATTCTGCAACTTTTCGCGCCTTCCGTTCCAAGGTCCGTGTTCATAGGTTCGGTCCCAGCAGAAGGGCCGTCCCGGAATGACGCCGGAGAGGATAATTGCCCTTCTACGTATATACTCCTTGCCAGCCGTAGGCGCAGCGTACAGTGTATCTTGGTGTAACGGGTGACTTGGTGCGCCGCGTGCATGAGGCATAAGTCCGCACGACGTGCCGGGCTTCAGCGCTCGATACCAGGGTGTTGATCGCCTGGTCTGGTTCGAGGCCTACGATAGATCCGACGCGACGCCATTGCCCGCGAGAAGGCGCTCAAGAAGTGGCGGCGAGATTGGAAGGTCGAGCTGATCGAAGAGCGACAAAACCCGGACTGGCGCGATCTATACCCGGCGCTTGCTCGAATGACCCCTTTTATATTCGGATAACCCATCACGAACGTCATTCCGGGGCGCAGCGAAGCTGCGAGCCCGGAACCCATGAACGACAGGCATCCGCCAATTCTGCACCTGCTCGCGCCTTCGCATTCCAACGATCGCTGTTCATGGGTTCCGGGCCCGGCGAAGAGGCCGTCCCGGAATGACCAAAAAAATAGGACGGTGCCATTGCCGTTCTATCTCTATCTATTTCTCCTTGCCAGCCGCAGACACGCGCTGTGCCGAATTTCACCGCCCGACGCGGCGTTGATCGTCTGGTCCGGTACGGACAAATGGCGATCCGACGTGAAACCTCGACAGCGTGCGGCGCGCTCCATACATTCCGCGGCCATGAGCAAGAGCTTCGGGCGCTACGACGTCGTCGTGGTCGGCGGCGGGCATGCCGGCTGCGAGGCGGCCGCGGCGGCGGCGCGGCTCGGGGCGCGGACGCTGCTGCTGACCGCACAAGCGGGCGACGATCGGCGAGATGTCGTGCAATCCGGCGATCGGCGGGCTCGGCAAGGGCCATCTCGTGCGCGAGATCGATGCGCTCGACGGCATCATGGGCCGGGCGATCGACCGGGCGGGCATCCAGTTCCGCATCCTGAACCGCAGCAAGGGGCGGCGGTGCGCGGGCCGCGCGCCCAGGCCGACCGCAAGCTCTATCGCCGGGCCGTCGGCGAGCTGCTGGCGGAAACGCCGGGTCTGGAGATCGCCGAGGGTGCCGCCGAGGATTTGCTGCTCGATCGGGAACGGCCGGGTAGCGGGTGTCGCGCTCGGCGATGGCCGGCATTGCGCGACCGGCCGCGTGGTGCTGACGACCGGCACTTTCCTCAACGGCCTCATTCACATCGGCGAGGAGAAAGATCCCGGCGGGCCGTGTCGGCGAGAAGCCGTCGCTCGGCCTGTCGCAGACGCTTGCGCGCATTGGCTTCGCGCTCGGACGGCTGAAGACCGGGACGCCGCCGCGGCTCGACGGCCGGACGATCGACTGGGCCGGGCTCGAGGTTCAGCCCGGCGACGATCCGCCGCCGCCCTTCTCCTTCATCACCGACCGGATCACGACGCCGCAGGTCGCCTGCCACATCACGACGACGACCCCGGCGACGCACGCGCTGATCCGCGCCAATCTCGGCCGCTCGCCGATGTATTCGGGACAGATCGCCGGCATCGGACCGCGCTATTGCCCGTCGATCGAGGACAAGGTCGTGCGCTTTGCCGAGCGCGAGCGGCACCAGATCTTTCTCGAGCCGGAGGGGCTCGACGACGACACGATCTACCCGAACGGGATCTCGACCTCGTTGCCGCGCGAGGTGCAGGAAGCGCTGCTGCGGACGATCCCCGGTCTCGAGCGGGCGGTGATGCGGCGGCCGGGCTATGCGATCGAATACGACTTCGTCGATCCCCGCGAACTCTATCCGAGCCTGGAGACGCGGCGGGTTCCCGGTCTCTACCTCGCCGGCCAGATCAACGGCACGACCGGCTACGAGGAGGCGGCGGCGCAGGGGTCTCGTCGCCGGGCTCAACGCCGCACTCGCGGCCGCCGGCGCCGAGCCGCTCACCCTCGACCGCGCCGACGCCTATATCGGCGTGCTGATCGACGATCTCGTCACCCGCGGCACCAGCGAACCCTATCGGATGTTCACCTCGCGCGCCGAGTATCGGCTCGTCTTGCGGGCCGACAACGCCGACCAGCGGCTGACCCCGATCGGTCTGCGGCTCGGCTGTGTCGGCACCGTGCGCGGCGAGCGCTTTACCGCGAAAATGGCGGCGTTGACCGAGCGCCCGGCAACGTCTTGCGGAGTTGCGCATGACGCCCCCGGCATTGGCGCGCCATGGCCTCGCGGTCAACGAGGACGGCATCACCCGCAATGCCGGCGGAGCTCCTCGCCTACCCCGGGAATCGACATCGCGCGGCTCGCGCATGTCTGGCCGGAGCTCGGAGCGCTGACGCCGGAGATCGCCGAGCAGCTCGAGATCGACGCCCGTTACGCCGGCTATCTCGAGCGGCAGCAGAAGGACATCGCCTCGTTCCGCAGCGACGAGGCGCTGCTGCTCCCGCCCGATCTCGATTATGCCGGGGTCGGCAGCCTGTCGCGCGAGATCCGCGACAAGCTCGCGCTTGCTGCGGCCGGCAACGCTCGGCGCCGCCGCTCGCATCTCCGGGGTGACGCCGGCGGCGCTGGTGGCATTGTTGAAGCATGTCAAGCGACGCGCGGCGTGAGCCTTCCGCTCGGGCCGCAAGGCTTTGCCGAGATCGTTCCTGTTTCACGTGAAACACTTGCCCGGCTCGAGGCCTACGCCGCTCTGCTGATCCGGTGGTCGGCGCGGATCAACCTCGTCGGCCGCAATACCCTCGTCGATCTGTGGCGCCGGCACATCCTCGATTCGGCGCAGCTGCAGGCAGTCGTCCCCGACTAGCGCGACGAGCGTGATCGATCTCGGCAGCGGCGCCGGCCTTCCCGGTCTCGTTCTGGCGATTCTCGGCGCGCCCGGCGTCGAGCTGGTCGAGGCGGATTCGCGAAAATGCGCCTTCCTGCGCGAGGCGGCGCGCATCACCGAGGTCGATGTGACGATTCGCCCGTGCCGCATCCAGGCGGTCCCGCCGCACCCGGTCGATGTCGTGACCGCCCGCGCCTGCGCGCCGCTCGACCGGCTGCTCGGCCTCGCCGAGCCGTTTCTCGGCCCCGAGACCGAGTGCCTGTTTCTCAAAGGGGAACGGGTCGAGGATGAATTGACCCTCGCTCGCAAACACTGGACAATGACGGTGAGGCTTTGCCAAAGCCGTTCCGATCCGCGGGGGTCGTTCTTCGCTTGCAGCAGGTAGCCCGTGAGCATGGCCACGGCTGAGGCGCTGCCGCGCGCCGCGGCGGCCGTGCGCCGCGCCCGCATCGTCGCGGTCGCCAACCAAAAGGGCGGCGTCGGCAAGACGACGACCGCGATCAATCTGGCGACGGCGCTGGCGGCTGCCGGCCATCGCATTCTGGTCATCGACCTCGACGCGCAGGGCAACGCCAGCACCGGGCTGGGCATCGAACGTCCGACACGCGAGCGCTGACGAGCTACGAGCTGATCCTCGGCGAGGCCGAACTCGGAACTGCCGCCGTCGCTACCGATGTTCCCCGCCTCTGCGTGGTTCCGGCGTCGCCGGATCTGGCGGGCGCCGACCTCGAACTCAGCGGGCGCGAGCGCCGCGAGTTTCTGCTGAGCCGGGCCATCCGCAGCCGGGTCGGCGACTTTGACGAGGTGCTGATCGACTGTCCGCCATCACTGAGCCTGCTGACGATCAACGCGCTGGTGGCCGCCGATTCGGTGCTGGTGCCATTGCAGTGCGAATTCTACGCGCTCGAAGGGCTGAGCCAGCTGATGCGCACGATCGAGCGGATCCAGCGGGCGCTCAACCCGCGGCTCGAATTGCAGGGGTGGTGCTGACCATGTACGACCAGCGCAACAACCTCTGCGATCTCGTCGCGGCGGATGTGCGCGGCCATCTCGGCGCCAAGGTCTTCGACACGATGATCCCGCGCAATGTGCGGATCGCCGAGGCGCCGTCGCACGGCAAACCGGTGCTGATCTATGACCACGGCTGCGCCGGCTCGCAGGCCTATATCCGGCTCGCCGCCGAAATCCTGCGGCGACGCGAGCCGTCTGCCGCGATGAGCGAGCGGGCCACCCGGCGCCAGCTCGGACGAGGGCTCGCGGCGCTGTTTGGCGAGGGTGAGGGCGATGCGACAGTCGACCGCACGCCGCAGCGCCTCGTGCCGATCGAGCTGATCCGGCCCGGGACGCTCCAGCCGCGGCGGCGATTTGCCGAGGCCGAGCTCGACGCGCTGGCGCAGTCGATCCGGGAGAAGGGCATTCTCCAGCCATTGCTGGTGCGGCCGCTCGCCGCGGAGGAGGCCGATTTCGAGCTGGTGGCCGGCGAGCGGCGGTGGCGGGCGGCGCAGCGCGTCGGGCTGCACGAGGTCCCGGTCATCATTCGCCGGATCACCGATACCGAAGCGCTCGAAATCGCATTGGTGGAGAACCTCCAGCGCGAGGATCTGTCGCCGCTGGAGGAGGCGGAGGCCTACAGCCGGCTGATGGGCGAGTTCGGCCGCACCCAGGCGAGCCTTGCCGATGCGGTCGGCAAGAGCCGCAGCCATGTCGCCAATACGATGCGGCTGTTGTCCCTGCCGGCGCCGGTGCGCCGCCAGCTCGACGAGGGGAGCTTTCCGCCGGCCACGCACGGGCGCTGCTCGCGGCTGCCGACCCGGCCGCACTCGCCGCCGAAGTCGTGCGCCGCGGGCTCAATGTCCGCGCCACCGAACGGCTCGTCCAGCGCCGCGCCGAGACGCCGCGCGCGACCCGCCGGCAGCCTCGCGACGCCGACACACGCTGGCGCTCGAACGCGAGCTGGGAGCGGTGCTCGGGCTGCGCGTCACTCTCGAACCAAAAAGCGCGGCGGGTCGCTGACCCTCCACTACGCGAGCCTCGATCAGCTCGACCGAGGTGCCTGAGGCGGCTGCGGGCTGGCGGAGGTCCGACGAGGCGCTGGTTTCGTCCCGCAGCACTATTCATCAGCGCGTCTCCGTCGTACCGCCGCTCACGCCGCCGCCCCTCCAGGCGACGGACGAGCAGCGTGGAGCCCGAATCCCGCTCATTAGACTGCGGCCGAAAACCGCAGGTATCGCTCAGTTGCCCTCAATACCTATCCAAATGAGCAGCAAGCACGAGAGAGGGCCTGGCAAATCAGCGGTTGAAACAGACGCGTCGCCAAGTACGAGAGCCCACCCGTCGGCGTCGGGCTCAGATAGACGACGACGCTGCGGATCGATTCTGCCGGCGCGCATCAGATCGAAGCCCTTGGTTGATGTCGGCGAGCGGGAGCTTGTGGGTGATCAGATCGTCGATGTTGATCTTCTTCTCCATGTACCAATCGACGATCCTCGGCACATCGGTGCGTCCCTTGGCGCCGCCGAAGGCGGTTCCCTTCCACACCCGGCCGGTGACCAGCTGGAACGGGCGGGTCGAGATCTCCTGACCCGCGCCTGCGACGCCGATGATGACGCTGACGCCCCACCCGCGGTGGCTAGCATTCGAGCGCCTGCCGCATGGTCCGGACATTGCCGATGCACTCGAAGCTGTAATCGGCGCCGCCTTTGGTCAGGTTGACGAGATAGGGGACGAGATCGCCCTCGACTTCGGTCGGGTTGACAAAGTGAGTGAGCCCGAATTTCCTGGCGAGCGCCTCCCTCTTCGGGTTGAGGTCGACCCCGACGATCATGTCGGCGCCGACCATGCGGCAGCCCTGGATGACATTGAGCCCGATCCCGCCGAGGCCGAAGATGACGACATTGGCCCCGGGCTCGACCTTGGCCGTGTTGATCACCGCGCCGATGCCGGTCGTGACCCCGCAGCCGATGTAGCAGATCTTGTCGAAGGGCGCGTCCTCGCGGACCTTCGCCACGGCGATCTCGGGCAGGACCGTGAAGTTCGAAAAGGTCGAAGTGCCCATGTAATGATGGATCTTGTCGCCGCCGCGCGAGAACCGGCTGGTGCCGTCCGGCATGACGCCCTGACCCTGCGTCGCGCGGATCGCCACGCACAGATTGGTCTTGCCCGACAGGCAATATTCGCATTGCCGGCATTCGGGCGTGTAGAGCGGGATCACGTGATCGCCCTTGGCGACGCTCGTCACCCCGCGCCCGACATCGACGATGATGCCGGCGCCCTCATGTCCGAGGATCGCCGGGAAGAGCCCTTCCGGATCGGCCCCTGACAGGGTGAACTCGTCGGTGTGGCAGATCCCGGTCGCCTTGATCTCGACCAAGACCTCCCCGTCCTTCGGGCCGTCGAGCTGGACCGTTTCGATCGTCAGCGGCTCTCCGGCCTTGTAAGCGACAGCAGCGCGGGTCTCCACGACTGCCTCCTCCCTCTTTGGTTGACGCGAGCGGCAAGGCTGCCTCGCTTATCGCATTTGACCCTCGCTCGACAAGAGCCGGGGGCGTTGCGGGAAGCAATGCCAACGGTTATCGATGCGACTGCCGCCGGCCAGATCGTGGGAGGAAGAATGCGGTTCCAGATTTCAGCTCTTCGCCCTCGGCGTCGTGCTTCCGATCGCGGCGGGTCCGGTCGTCGCCGCCGACGTCGAAGCCGGCAAGACGGCGTTCAAGAAGTGCGCGCTGTGCCATACCACCGAGGCCGGTAAGAGCAACAAGATCGGGCCGAGCCTGTTCGGCGTCGTCGGCCGCCAATCGGCCGGCCTCGAGAACTTCAACTACTCCGGACGGCATGAAGAAATTCGAGCATACCTGGGACGAGCAGACCCTCGACCTCTATCTGGCCGATCCGCGCGGGACGGTCCCGGGAACCAAGATGATCTTTCCCGGCATCAAGGATAAGGCGGAGCGCGACGACGTGATCGCCTATCTCGAGACGCTGAAATAGTCATCGCGGAGGTGATATTTGGCGCCGATCAGTAACTGGCGGCCAATGTTGTCGCTGGTGATGGGGTTGACCGCCGTGGCGGCTGGCGGTAACCGATGTCTGCGCCGAAGAGCAGGCGGTGAAGATCGGCTGGTTGTCGCAGACGGCCAATCGCACCGTGTCGCATGCCTATCTCGATCAGCCGCCGCGCGGATGAGGGTATTCAGGGTGCGCGTCTCGGCATCGCCGATAATAATACGACAGGGCGTTTCACCGGCCAGTCCTTCGAGCTCGTCGAGCGGCTAGCGACCAGTGGACGGCGACATCGCTGCGGCCTTCCGCGACCTTGACGGCGAACAACATTCGTCTCGTCGTCACCGATCTCGCGGCCCCGGAATTGCTGTCGGTTGCTGCCCTGCCCGAGGCCGCATCGGTCACGATCTTCAATACGGCCGCCGCCCGACGATCGGCTGCGCGGGGCGGATTGCCGCGCCAACATCCTCCACCTGCCGCCGAGCCGGGCGATGCTGGCCGATGCGCTCGTTCAATATCTCGCCACCAAGAGTTGGCCCGCCATCTTTCTGGTCGTCGGCCGCGGCGACGGCGATCGGGAGTTTGCCGCGGACATACGTCACGCCGCGAAGAAGTTCAGAGCGCGGGTCGTTCAGGAGAAGCCTTGGACTTTTGTTCCCGGTGCCCGGCGCACCGATACCGGCCACTTCGCGATCCAGGCCGAAGTTGCACGCTTTACCCAGGGCATCAGCTATGACGTGCTCGTCGTCGCCGACGAGCAAGACGAGTTCGGCGACCAGCTCTCTTACCGCACTTATGATCCGAAGCTGGTTGCCGGCACCCAGGGTCTGGTGCCGAGCGCTTGGGCGCGGCCGCATGAGCAATGGGGCGCCACCCAACTGCAAGAACGCTTTCTGCGCCAGGCGAAGCGCTGGATGACGGACCGCGACTATACTGCTTGGATGGCGGTGCGGGCGATCGGTGAGGCGGCGACGCGGTCGAAATCGGCCGATCCGGGTGCGATCTCGGCCTTCCTCCGCAGCGACCAGTTCGAGCTCGCCGGCTACAAAGGCGCCCGGCTCACCTTCCGCTCCTGGGACGGCCAGCTGCGCCAGCCGATCCTGCTCGCCGATGCGCGCTCGCTCGTCTCGGTGTCGCCGCCGCCGGGGCGATTTCTGCACCAGTTCTCCGAGCTCGACACGCTCGGCATCGACCGGCCCGAGACGAAATGCCGAATGGGGTGATCGCCGACGGATCGCGGTCGTCGCCGGAGCGCTCCTCTGGCGCGGTTCCGGCATCGCGGCGGCCGACACCGATCTATGTGTCGAACGAGAAGGACAACACGATCACCGTCGTCGACGGCGCGAGCCTCAGCGCCGGTGAAAACGATCGCCGTCGGCCAGCGCCCTCGCGGCATCCTGCTCTCGAAGGACGAAAAGTCGCTCTACATTTGCGCCAGCGACAGCGATCACATCGAGGTGCTCGACCTCGCCGCGGAGAAGGTCGTCCGTAATTTGCCGAGTGGTCCGGACCCCGAGTACTTCGCCCTCGATCCCGCGGGTAAGGTGCTCTACGTCGCCAATGAAGACAGCAACCTGGTGACCGTCGTCGACATCGATCGCGGCGAGGTCGTCACCGAGATCCCGGTCGGCGTCGAGCCCGAGGGGATGGGCCTCAGCCCCGACGGGAAATACCTCGTCAACACCTCCGAGACCACGAGCATGGCGCATGTCATCGATACCGCCAAGCGCCAGGTCGTCGCCAATGTGCTGGTAGACAGCCGCCCGCGCCGCGCCGTATGGACCGACGATGGCGCGCAGTTCTGGGTTCCGCCGAGATCGGCGGGACGATCAGCGTCGTCGATGCGGCCAAATACGAGATCGTCAAACGGATCGCCTTCGCGGTGCCGGGAATGCCGGCGGAGGCGATCCAGCCGGTTGGCATCGCGATCACCCGCGATCGCAAGCTCGCCTTTGCCGCCCTCGGCCCGGCCAACCGCGTTGCCGTGATCGACGCACAGAGCTATGAGGTCATGCGCTATTTGCTGGTCGGCCAACGGGTATGGAACTTGGCGTTCAACCCGGATCAGACCCGGCTCTACACGACAAACGGGGTCAGCAACGACATCTCGGTGATCGACCTTGCGACGCTGAAAGTGATCAAGTCGATCCCTGTCGGCCAATCGCCGTGGGGCGTGGTCTCCCGCCCGATGACCGAAATTCCCGCACTCTCCGTCGAGGGGCTCGGGCACAGCTTCGGGCCGCGCCGGGTGTTGAACCAGGTCTCGTTTTCGGTTGCATCCCGGCGATTTTACCGTGTTGCTCGGTCTCAACGGCGCCGGAAAGACGACGCTGTTCTCCCTTGCCACCCGGCTCTATCTCCAGCGCGAAGGGCGTAATCCGCATCTTCGGCATGGATATTCGCGAGCACGCCTCGCAGTGCCTGCGGCAGATGGGCGTCGTCTTCCAGCAGCCGACCCTCGACCTCGATCTCACGGTCGAGCAGAACCTGTTCTACCATGCCGCCTTGCATGGTCTGTCGCATCGCGAGGCAGACCTCCGGATGGGCGTGGAAATCGAACGGGTCGAGCCTTGCCGATCAGCGCCGCGACAAGGTGCGCCGGCTGAGCGGCGGCCAGCGCCGCCGGGTCGAGATCGCCCGCTGCCTGCTGCACCGGCCGCGGCTGCTGCTGCTCGACGAGCCGACCGTCGGGCTCGACATCGCCAGCCGGCAGTTCATGCTCGACCATGTGCGCCGGCTCTGCCGCGAGGAGGGCATCGCCGCACTTTGGGCGACGCATCTGATCGACGAAGTCGGTGACGGCGCGCGGGTGGTCGTGCTGCACCGGGGCGAGGTGCGGGCGGCCGGAGCCGCCGAGCAGCTGCTCGGCGAGACCCGCACACCCACCATGCGCGCCGCGTTCGAGACCCTGGTGCAGGACCGCGAGGCAGCCTGAGGGGCGGGTCCGCAGCGTCCGCGCCGGGTCAGTGCCGACGGCGCCGCTGCCAAACCCAGTTGGTCCGCCACCCCGTTTGCAAGCGCCGATCGCGCGTCCACAATTTGCTGCCCGCCGTCAGCCGCGCGGCCGCTGCAGCAGATGGGCATCGACATAGCCGATGCCGCGGCGTAAGCGCTTCGCGATCGATGAATTGGAGCACTTCCAGGTGCGAGGCGCTGGTCGCCTGCGGCAACCTCCGGCAAGACCCGCAGAAAGTCGTCACGCTGCCGCAGATTGCCGGAGCGCAAGCTCGCCCAACACGAACGGATGCCCGAGGACCCCGCCGTCGTCGAGCAGCGCGCCGAGTATCGCACTGGCCGACCGCAAATGCTCGACCCAGACCGATGTATCGACGAGGATCACCCGGGCTTCGTCCGGCGTCGCGGAATCTCCGCGAGATCGGGTTCGCTGCCGCCGAGACGCGCCAGCCGACGCGCGGCCTCGCGCTCGATCAATGCCTTGAGACGCCTCGCGGACGAGAGCCGATTTCTCGCGTATGCCCGTGTAGAACTCGGCTTCAGCCAGCAACTCATCGTCCAAAGCAAGCGTTGTCCGCATTTCTCGCCTCGCTATCGGTCATCACAATATCATCATTTGATGTCTGCCTCTTAATGCCGATGGGGCTGTCCGCGTCCGCAAGAGGTGAAGAGCCTCCGGCAGCACTGCTGGGGCCTCATGCTTAATGCGTGCCGGGCGCTGGTTGGTGTAGGATCATCCGCCACCGAGGAGGCGCCATGGAGCCGCGCAGGGCGAGCTCGCGTCGAACGTCGGCTCGCGGCGATCCTCGCGGCCGATGTCGCGGGCTACTCGCGCCTGATCGAAGCCGACGAGGAAGGCACCCTCGGCCGGCTCAAGGCGCTGCGCGCCGAAATCATCGATCCGAAGATCGCCGAGCATCGCGGCCGCATCGTCAAGACCACCGGCGACGGCCTCCTGGTCGAGTTCGCCAGCGTCGTCGACGCGCTGCGTTGCGCGGCCGAGGTGCAGGCGGCAATAGCCGAAAGCAACGCCCCGTTGCCGCCGGACCGCCGCATCGAATTCCGCATCGGCATCCACCAAGGGCGACATCGTCGTCGAGGACGGCGACATCTTCGGCGACGGCGTCAACGTCGCGGCCCGGCTCGAAGGCCTGGCCGAGCCGGGCGGCATCTGCGTCTCGGCGCGCGTTCAGGAGGATGCGGCGGGCCGCCTCGACCTCGCCTTCGAAGACATGGGCGAGCAGGCGCTCAAGAACATCGCGCGCGACCGGTCCGGGCCTACCGGGTCGGTAGTGCGGCCGGCTCTGCGGTAGCCCATGCGGGCCAGCTCCGGCCCTGCCGCTCCCCGACAAGCCGTCGATCGCGGTGCTGCCGTTCGCCAATATGAGCGGCGATCCGGAGCAGGAATATTTCGCCGACGGCATGGTCGAGGAGATCATCACCGCGCTCTCCCGCATCCGCTGGCTCTTCGTCATCGCCCGCAATTCGAGCTTCACCTACAAGGGCCGCGCCGTCGACGTGAAGCAGGTCGGGCGCGAGCTCGGCGTCCGCTATGTCCTCGAAGGCTCGGTGCGCAAGGCCGGCAACGCGGGTGCGCATCACCGGGCAGCTGATCGATGCGCTGACCGGCGCGCATCTTTGGGCCGACCGCTTCGACGGCTCGCTGGAAGATGTCTTCGAGCTTCAGGACAAGGTCGCGGTCAGCGTCGCCGGGGTCATCGAGCCGGCATTGCAAGCGGCCGAGATGCGCCGCTCCGCCGCGCGGCCGACGACCGACCTCAGCGCCTACGATCTCTACCTGCGCGCGCTTGCGGCCTTCTATCCAATAACGAAAGAGCGGATTGTCGAGGCTCTGGGATTGCTCGAGCAGGCGATCGCGATCGATCGGCATTACGGGCCGGCACTTGCCTGGGCGGCGATCTGCCACCTGCAGCTCGTCAGGGACGGCTGGGCCGAAGAGCCGGAGACATACCGCCGCAAGGCCAGCGATCTTGCTCGGCAGGCGCTCCAGGTGGCGGAGAACGACCCGGGCATCCTCGCCAACGCCGCCGTTGTGCTGGCTCAATTCGGCGAGGATATCGGCGCGATGATCGGGCTGGTCGACCGTGCGCTCGCGCTCAACCCGAGCTTCGCCCGCGGCTGGTATCGTGAGCGGCATTCTCAGGCTCTGGGCCGGTCAACCCGATCTCGCGATCGAGCATGTCGAGACCTCGCTGCGCCTGAGCCCGCGCGAGCTGCATGGGTCAGCCGCTATCCGTGATGGGCATGGCCTATTTCTTCAAACGTCGGTTTGACGAAGCGGCGGCGAAGCTGCTCCTGGCCATTCAAGACCATCCAGGCTTTCCCGCCTCATACCGCTTTCTCGCCGCGTGCTATGCGCATATGGGGCGGCTCGACGAAGCGCGCGCGATCGTCGCCCGGCTGCGCGCCATTACCCCTCTGGTCGTGCCGAGCGATCTGCCTTTGCGCAACCCCGAGGACCGCGAGCTCTTCCTGTCGGGCCTGCGCTTGGCGGCTGGCGAGGCGACATGAGCCAGACCCGCCGTCTCGTGGCGATCCTCGCCGCCGATGGGGCGGACGAGGAAGGCACGCTCGAACGCCTCAAGGCGCTGCGCCGCGAGCTTCCTCGATCCGAAGATCGCCGAGCACCAGGGCCGCATCGTCAAGACCACCGGCGACGGCCTGCTGGTGGAATTTGCCAGCGTCGTCGATGCGGTGCGCTGCGCGGTCGCGGTGCAGCAGGCGATGCCCGAGCGCAACACCGGTGTCGCGGCGGACAGCCGCATCGAACTGCGCATCGGCATCAATCTCGGCGACGTGATCGTCGAGGGCGACGACCTCTACGGCGACGGCGTCAACATCGCCGCACGGATCGAGGCCCTGGCCGATCGCCGGCGGGGTGTTCGTCTCCAACACGGTCCATGACCACGTCCGCGACCGGCTGCCCTTTGCTCTTCGAGGATCTGGGCGAGCAGCAGGTCAAGAACATCGCAAGGCCAGTGCGGGTCTACCGGGTGCGACTCAAATGCCCACCCTAACCCTCCCGCAAGCGCGGGAGGCGCGCCCGGCGCGCAGGTGGGGCTGCCGAGCTGCCGGCACTGCCGCTGCCCGACAAGCCGTCGATCGCGGTGCTGCCGTTCGCCAATATGAGCGGCGATCCGGAGCAGGAATATTTCGCCGACGGCATGGTCGAGGAGATCATCACCGCGCTCTCGCGCATCCGCTGGCTGTTCGTCATCGCCCGCAATTCGAGCTTCACCTACAAGGGCCAGGCGGTCGACGTGAAGCAGGTCGGCCGCGAGCTCGGCGTCCGCTATGTCCTCGAAGGCTCGGTGCGCAAAGGCGGGCAACCGCGTGCGCATCACCGGGCAGTTGATCGACGCGGTCACTGGCGCGCATCTGTGGGCCGACCGCTTCGACGGCTCACTGGAAGATGTGTTCGAGCTTCAGGATCAGGGTCGCGGTCAGCGTCGCCGGGGTGATCGAACCGGCATTGCAAGCGGCCGAGATGCGCCGCTCCGCCGCGCGGCCGACGACCGACCTCAGCGCCTACGATCTCTACCTGCGCGCGCTTGCGGCCTTCTTTCCAATAACGAAAGAGCGGATTTTCGAGGCTCTGGGATTGTTCGAGCAGGCGATCGCGATCGATCGGCATTACGGGCCGGCACTCTGCCTGGGCGGCGATCTGCCACCTGCGGCTCGTCAGAGACGGCTGGGCCGAAGAGCCGGAGACATCCCGCCGCAAGGCCATCGATCTTGCTCGGCAGGCGCTCCAGGTGGCGGAGAACGACCCCGCGCATCCTCGCCAACGCCGCCTATGTGCTGGCTCAATTCGGCGAGGATATCGGCGCCATGATCGGGCTGGTCGACCGTGCGCTCGCGCTCAACCCGAGCTATCGCCCGCGGCTGGTTTGTGAGCGGCCTTCTCAGGCTATGGGCCGGTCAACCCGATCTCGCGATCGAGCATGTCGAGACCTCGCTGCGCCTGAGCCCGCGCGAGCGTATGGGTCAGCCCCTATCCGTGATGGGCATGGCCTATTTCTTCAAACGTCGGTTTGACGAAGCGGCGTCGAAGCTGCTCCTGTCCATTCAAGACCATCCAGGCTTTCCCCCTCATACCGCTCTCTCGCCGCGTGCTATGCCCATATGGGGCGGCTCGACGAAGCGCGCGCGATCGTCGCCCGGCTGCGCGCCGTCACTCCCGCTGGTCGTGACCCCGCTGATCTGCCCTTTGACGCAAGGCCGAGGACCGCGAGCTGTATCCTGTCGGGCCTCCACTCGGCTGACCGGCGAAGGGACATGAGCCAGACCCGCCGCCGTCTCGCCGCGATCCTCGCCGCCGATGTGGCGGGGTATTCCCGGCTGATGGGGGCCGACGGGGAAGGCACCCTCGAACGCCTCAAAGCGCTGCGCGCCGCGGTGCTCCCTCGATCCCGAAGATCGCCGAGCACCAGGGCCGGACTCGTCAAGACCACCGGCGACGGCTTGCTGGTCGAGTTCGGCGCGCGCGTTGTGGATTGCTTGCGCTGCGCCGAGTTCAAGCGGGCATGGCCGAGCGCAACTGCGGTGTCGCCGCCGGCAACACGTATCGAGTTCGCATCGGCATCAGCATCGGCGGCATCGTCGTCGAGGACGGCATATCTTTGGTGACGGCGTCATCGCCGCTCGGCTCGAAGCGCTGGCGGAGCCGGGCGGGATCTGTGTCTCCGCGCGCGTGCAGGAGGACCGCGGGCCGGCTCGACCTCGCCTTCGAGGATCTCGGCGAGCAAGCCTCAAGAACATTGCCCGCCCAGTGCGCGTGTACCGCCTTGCGCAGACTGCCGCGCCCAGTATCACCCACGGCGCCATGCTCCCCGCGCTGCCGCTGCCTCGACAAGCCGTCGATCGCGGTGTTGCCCTTCGCCAATATGAGCGGCGACCCCGAGCAGGAATATTTCGCCGACGGCATGGTCGAGGAGATCATTACCGCGCTCTCGCCGCATCCGCTGGCTGTTCGTCATCGCCCGCAATTCGACCTTCACCTACAAGGGCCGGGCCGTCGACGTGAAGCAGGTCGGGCGCGAGCTCGGCGTGCGCTATGTCCTCGAAGGCTCGGTGCGCAAGGCGGGCAGCGGGTGCGCATCACCGGCGCAGCTGATCGATGCCCTGACCGGCACGCATCTGTGGGCCGACCGCTTCGACGGCTCGCTCGGAAGACGTGTTCGAGCTGCAGGACAAAGTCGCGGTCAGCGTCGCCGGTGTCATCGAGCCGGCATTGCAGGCGGCCGAGATGCGCCGCTCCGCCGCGCGGCCGACGACCGACCTCGGCGCCTACGATCTCTACCTGCGCGCGCTTGCGGCCTTCTATCCAATAACGAAAGAGCGGGTTGTTCGAGGCTCTGGGATTGCTCGAGCAGGCGATCGCGATCGATCGGCATTACGGGCCGGCACTTGTCCTGGGCGGCGATCTGCCACCTGCGGCTCGTCAGTGACGGCTGGGCCGAAGCGCCGGAGACAAACCGCCGCAAGGCCATCGATCTTGCTCGGCAGGCGCTCCAGGTGGCGCGAGAACGACCCGCGCATCTCTCGCCAACGCCGCCTTCGTGCTGGCTCTATTTCGGCGAGGATATCGGCGCCATGATCGGGCTGGTCGACCGTGCGCTCGCGCTCAACCCGAGCTTCGCCCGCGGCTGGTATCTGAGCGGCATTCTCAGGGTATGGGCCGGTCAACACGATCTCGCGATCGAGCATGTCGAGACCTCGCTGCGCCTGAGCCCGCGCGAGCGCATGTCGGTGTAGCCCCTATCCGTGATGGGCACGGCCTATTTCTTCAAACACCAGTTTGACGAAGCGGCGGCGAAGCTGCTCCTGTCCATTCAAGACAATCCGGGCTCTACCGTCCCATACCGCTATCTCGCAGCGTGCTACGCCCATATGGGGCATCTCTCGACGAAGCGCGCGAGGTCACCGCCGCGGCTGCGCGCCATTGGCCGCGCTGGTCATGCCGAGCGATCTACCCTTTAGCAACCTCGAGGATCGCGAGCTGTTGCTGCCGCGGCCTGCCGCCTGGCGGCGGGCGGACATGAGCCAGACTCCGCCCGTCTCGCCGCGATCCTCGCCGCCGATGCGGCGGGGTATTCGCGGCTGATGGGGGCGGACGAGGAAGGCACGCTCGAACGCCTCAAGGCGCTGCGCCGCGAGCTCCTCGATCCGAAGATCGCCGAGCACCAGGGCCGCATCGTCAAGACCACCGGCGACGGCCTGCTGGTGGAATTTGCCAGCGTCGTCGATGCGGTGCGCTGCGCGGTCGCGGTGCAGCAGGCGATGCCCGAGCGGAACACCGGCGTCGCGGCGGACAGCCGCATCGAACTGCGCATCGGCATCAATCTCGGCGACGTGATCGTCGAGGGCGACGACCTCTATGGCGACGGCGTCAACATCGCCGCGCGGATCGAGGCCGCTGGCCGATGCCGGCGGTGTTCGGTCAACACGGTCCACGATCAGGTGCGCGACCGGCTGCCCTTTTCTTCGAGGATCTGGGCGAGGCACCGGGTCTCGCGTACCAGCTTGTCGACGTGCGGTTTGGTCTGAAGCATCGCGACATCGATTTCATCGTCAGCGGCGATCTTCTGCTCGACGACGCGCCGGCGGTCGCGTATTCTATCCTGCATCATGATCCCCGTCGTCGGCATCCACGTCGTCGGCGAAGATGGCGGCCCACATCGTCCTGCCTTGGGTGCACCGCGTCTTCTCCAACCGCAAAGTCTGCGGCGCGCTCGCCGTCTGCATCACCGCCTGCGCCGCAGCGCACCTCCAGTCCTAAATCTCCGATGAGTTCGCCTTCCGGCTTCAACCGCCGCCGCACTCGCCATGCCGCCTTCCGTTCCTGCTTCGGCATCGGCGCCGGCCACCCGCCCTCAGCTACAAGATGTTCATCTCACCGGAAGCAACGGCATCAGCTTTTGGAAAAATCAGGGGCACATAGATGAGCGCCCCCACCACTGTCTTGTCGGATAACGGCGCAAGAGCCGTTTAACAGGCTGCTTATTTTGTGCTCGATTTTCTATAGTTTCTCTTGCTCAGCCACTTAGCAACCTTTGTCTCTCATTCGAGAACTCCCCTCCTCCGGTACGAAGGGCGTTCACGAAGCATCGTCGTACATGAGAGGGACCTTCAGGTGCAAGTCAATCTGCGCATTGTACTGGTCGTCGCCCTTTCCATCGATGCGGTACGTGCTGCCGGGGTCGATCACTGTGCCCGCGATATCAGGAAGCTCCGAGATTATCGTGGACCTGCCCTTTGACGTACCATGTCCTGTTGACATCCCGAACATCCATGAGACGCATCCTTCCCTTTCGGGCATCGATCGGGATGGAGCAACGGTGGCTGTGCCACGCCCACCGGAGGAAGGTGTTGTTGTTCGCCATTTCGTTACAGACAGAATAATAAACGTCGACGAAGGACTGATTTCCAGTCTTCAGCTGGTCGTACGTTATTAGCAACAAGTGTAACCTGGGTCGTCCTTCCAGGTTTCGTATAGACGTCAGGATCACCGCCACCTGCCCACTCGAGCCGACCGGAAGCGTAGTCGGTTTGGGCGACTGTTTTTTGCCAAGCCATGATTTCTCTCCCTCTTCGGAAAATCCGGTGAAAGTCCGCCGCGGCTTTCTATTATGTAGTTGAAGCGCTCCGCGTGCGGGTGTGACCCACGTCACATTGGGAGGGTTTTTTTGTGGCGCGGTTAGTGTCCTAATTCTGAAGTTCTGAGCAAAGTTGGTTGAGGGGCAGTTCTGAGACAAGCGCTGCCGTCAATGGGTAACGGCGAAGGCCGCGCAGGCGCTGTTCGAGGTCGCCACTTCGACCGCAGTCATCATCCTGTGCGTGCGCTGGTATCTTCGATTCAGCTTAGCCTTCAGACCTGGTAGAGATGATGACCGGCCTGTCGATGAGCGATGATGATCCAAAAATTGCCGAATTCGCGGTGCCGGAGTCCCGGCTGATCGCGCGGTCGCCGGATGCGGCGCAGCGCAGGCGGGCCCAGTGACGAGGTTCAAGCCAATCAGGCGAGCTTTTGCTGCTGATCCGCCTGTATATGGCGTGATGGTACGGAGTCGCAGACAACTGCCAATTGAAGCGGTGCGGCGCGCGACAGGCGGCCCGCGCTCGCCTTGACAAGCGCTGCTCTTCCGTGCCGTGTTCGCCGCTCCTGGACGCGGCCTGGAAACGTCCCCGATGCACGCCTATCGGACCCACACTTGCGGAGCGCTGCGGCTGGCCGATGCCGGCCGGCCGGCCCGGCTGTCGGGGTGGGTCCACCGCAAGCGCGACCACGGCCAACTGCTCTTTGTCGATCTGCGCGACCATTACGGCGTCACCCAGTGCGTCGTCGACGTATCCTCACCGATGTTCCGCGCGGCGGATGCGCTGCGGCTGGAGAGCGTCGTGACGGTGACCGGGCGGGTCGCGGCGCGCTCGGCCGACACGGTCAACCCGCGGCTCCCGACCGGCGAAGTCGAGTTGGTGATCGGCGAGATCGAAGTGCGGTCGGAGGCGGAACCGCTGCCTTTTCCGGTCAATACCGATGCCGAATATCCCGAGGACATGCGGCTTGCGCTATCGCTTTCTCGATCTGCGGCGCGAGCGGACCCACGCGAACATCATGCTCCGCTCCAATGTCATCGCCTCGATCCGGCGCCGGATGATCGAGCAGGGCTTTGCCGAGTTTCAGACGCCGATCCTGACCGCCAGCTCGCCCGAAGGAGCGCGCGACTTTCTTGTCCCGAGCCGCCTTCATCCCGGAGAGTTCTACGCCCTGCCGCAGTCGCCGCAGCAATTCAAGCAGCTGCTGATGGTGGCCGGCTTCGACCGCTATTTTCAGATCGCTCCATGCTTCCGCGACGAGGCGGGCCGTGCCGACCGCTCGCCGGGTGAGCATTATCAGCTCGATGTCGAGATGTCGTTCGTCACCCAAGAGGATGTCTTTGCGGCGCTCGGTCCGGTGCTGCACGGGGTGTTCGAGGAGTTCGGCGCCGGCCGGCCGGTCACTGCCCTGCCCTTTCCCCAGATCGCCTATGCCGATGCGATGCAGCGCTACGGCAGCGACAAGCCCGATTTGCGTAACCCGATCGTGATGAGCGATGTGACGGCGACGTTTCGCGGTTCAGCATTTCAGGGTGTTCGCCAATCTGATCGACGCCGACCCCGAGGTCCGAGTGTGGGCGATCCCGGCACCGACGGGCGGAAGCCGCGCCTTTTGCGATCAGATGAATTCCTGGGCTCAGTCCGAGGGGCAGCCGGGACTTGCGTACATTTTCTTCCGCGACGGAGAGGGCGCCGGCCCGATCGCGAGAAGCCTCGGCGCGGCACCGACCGCCGATCTGCGCGGCAAGTTGGGGCTGAATGACGGCGATGCGGTTTTTTTGTGTGCGGCGTACCAAAGAGCTTTGCACCGTTCGCCAGCGCGCGCACGGCTCAAGATCGGGCGCGAGCTCGGCCTCACCAGGGAGGGTGTCTTCGAGTTCTGCTGGGTCACCGATTTCCCGATGTACGAGCGCAACGAAGACACCGGGCAGATCGAGTTCAGCCACAACCCGTTCTCGATGCCGCAAGGCGGGCTCGAGGCGCTCGAGGGGTTGGATCCGCTCGAGATCGTCGCTCACCAATACGACATCGTCTGCAACGGGGTCGAGCTGGCATCGGGAGCGATCCGCAACCATCGCCCCGACATCATGTATAAGGCCTTTGCGATTGCCGGCTATTCTGCGGAAGAGGTAGAGATCCCGCTTCGCCGGCATGCTCAACGCCTTCAAATATGGAGCGCCGCCGCATGGCGGGATGGCGCCCGGCATCGACCGCATCGTGATGCTGTTGGCGGACACGCCGAACATTCGGGAGGTCGTCGCCTTCCCGATGAACCAACAGGCGCAGGATCTGCTGATGCAGGCCCCCGCACCGGTTTCCCCGGAACGGCTTCGCGAACTCCACATCAGGCTGGATCTGCCTCCCGCCCGTCGCAGCGGCGGTTGAGCGGCACCGCCGGTCGCTTTCGGCGTTCGCCGCAAAGTTCCATTCGAAAAAGTAGCATGGGGGATGCGTCGGCCAGTCCAGCTGTATAGTGGGCCAGCCCGCGACTACGGCTCGCCGGCTGGCTCGATCCGGGAGTGTCGTCTCAATGATCAAGCGGCATATTGCGTCCGTTGCTTTTTCTGCGCAGCTTCGCCGCGATGGCGATATCAGCGGCGATCGCCGCCGAGATACGCGCCGCACCGCGCGCTCTATACGATGATACTGGCTTCCTCCAGAACCGATTCTGGCGTGGTCGATGCGCGCGGCACGATGCAATACGAATGGGGTGAGAGCTGCGACGGCTGGACGATCGAGCAGCGCTATCGGCTCAGGATGCGCTATGGCGAGACGCCCGATGCGGACATCGTCTCGAGCTTCGTAACCTGGGAGTCCAAGGACGGTCTGCGCTACCGCTTTAACCAGAAGCAGACATCGCAACGGCGAGCTCGATCAGGACATTCGTGGCGAAGCGCGGCTGGACGCGCCCGGAAGCGGCGGCGTCGCCGAGTTCATCAAGCCGAAACCGCAGACCCTGAAGCTGATGCCCGGCGTGCTGTTCCCGAGCGCGCACACGATCCTGCTGATCGACAAAGCCAGTGAGGGAGAGAATTTTTCTCTCGCCAGGTTTTCGACGGCGCCACCGACGAGAACGCAGTTCAGGTCTCGGCGGCCATCGGAACCAAAGGTCGCCGCCGACGCTGCGGCGGCTAACCGCAGCCCGCTGCTGCAGCGGCCCGGCTGGCGGGTCCGCCTCGCGTTTTCCCCGCCGACAACAGTGTCGAGAAGCCGGATTACGAACTCGGCATGCACCTGCTCGACAACGGCGTTTCGCGAGAGATGTTGATCGACTACGGCGAGTACTCGATCCGGGCCAAGCTCGACGACATCGAGCCCCTGACCAAGCCCAATTGCTGACCGCCAGCTATGCGGGACCGCGGCCGAGCCGGACCGAGCCCTCGCCGAGCCTGCCGCGAATTTGATCCATCGCCTGCTCGATCCGCTTCTGGGCGGCCGAGTTCGCGATCGAACAGGGTTGGAGGATCCGCGCCGCCGCTATCGACGAGCGTGTCGGCCCCGACCCCGATCAGGCGAAATCGGGCGATGCCGTCGGCCTCGCCAGCCAGCAAGGGAGTGACGGTGCGGAACAGGGTTTCGGCCAGCTGCGTCGGGTCGGCCAGGCCGGCGGGAACGGGTGCGCAGACGAAAATCGGCGGTCTTGAGCTTCAACGTGACTGTGCCGGCCGGCGAGTGCCGCTTGCTTCAGCCGGGACGAAACCCGTTCGCAGAGCGGCCAGAGAGCGTGCGCCAGCGCCGCCGCATCGGCTTCGTCCCGCGCCAAGGTGGATTCCGCCGAGATCGAATGCGTCGGGGCGTGGGAATCGACCGCGCGGCTAGTCCTCACCGCGCGCGAGGCGCGCCAGCCGCGCCGCCAGCCGGCCATAGCGGGCAGCGAGCTCGCGCTCGCCGAGCCTGGCGAGTTGCCCGATCAAGGCAATTCCGTCGGCGGCCAGCCGGCGCTGCATCGCTGTCCCCACGCCCCACAGCAGCGCCACCGGCTTGTCGGCGAGAAAGGCGGGTGCCTCGCCTGCGGCTGAGCACCGCGAAGCCGCGCGGCTTGTCGAGATCGGAAGCGAGTTTGGCGAGGAACTTGTTGTCGCTCAAACCGATCGACACGGTGATGCGGAGCTCGGCTTCGACCTGGCGAGCAAGCGCTGCGAGGAGTTGGGCGGGACACTCGCCGTGCAGCTTTCGAGTGCCGCCGAGATCGAGAAAGGCCTCGTCGATCGAAAGCGGCTCGACGAGTGGCGTCAGCCGCAGCATCGCGGTGCGCACAGCACGCCCGACGTCGCGGTATTTCGCCATGTCTGGCCGGATCACGACCGCATCCGGGCACGCCGCCAGCGCCTTGAACATCGGCATCGCCGAGCGCACGCCGTAGAGCCGCGCCACATAACAGCAGGCGAGGACGACCCCGCGGGTGCCGCCGCCGATGATCACCGGACGATCCGGCGAGATCGGGCCGTTCGCGTTTTCGACTGTGGCATAAAGGCGTCGCAATCGACATGGGCGATCGCCAGGGTGTCGAGCGCGGCATGAGAAACCGAGGCGAGGCGAGCCGCAGTCGCCGCACCGCTCGGCGGCCGTCGCCGAGAGGGCGAGGGCGCCGCAATCGCGGCACAGCGTCTTCACCATTCTTCGTCCGGCCGCCATAGCGAGGCGGCCCCTCGGACCCCGCTCGAATCCCCATGAACCGGGGAAGCAGGCGGGTGACGACGTGATCTGAGAAGATATGCCGCGACCACAGAACGGGGACCTGGTGGTAGAGCATCGCGATGCCGGAAACACCGCCCCTAATACGATCGCGTCCGGGGTCGATTAGGTTGATCACCGCGGCCAGACCGCGGGCGAGCCGGTCCGCATAGCGCCCCAGGGTCGCGCCGCAGTCCGCGTCTCCGCGCCCGGCAAGGTCCGCAATCTCAAGCCCGGTCAGTTGACGCCCGGTATGGCTGTGATGATCCGCGGCGAGCGCCGGTCCGGAGAGGAAGGTCTCGATGCATCCCGTCCGACCGCAATAGCACGGCGGCCCCGGGACTCCTCCGGCGTCGGCCACGGGAGCTGGTTGTGACCCCACTCGCCCGCGATCGCGTTCGCCCCGACGACGAGCCGCCCGCCGATAACGATGCCGCCTCCCACCCCGGTGCCGAGAATGACGCCGAAGACCGTCTCCATCGCAGCGGCTGCGCCGTCGGTCGCTTCCGACAGAGCAAAACAGTTGGCGTCATTGGCCGAGCGTACCGGGCGCCCGAGCTTGGTCTCCAAATCCTGCTGCAATGGGCGGCCGATCAGCCATGTGGAGTTTGCGTTCTTGACAACGCCGGTAATCGGAGAAATCGCCCCGGGCATGCCGAGCCCGATGCTGGCCGTTTCGCCGATCGCCATCTCGATCTCGCCAACCAGGGCAACCATTGCCTCTAGCGTTGCGGGGTAGCTGCCTCTGGGCGTCGCAACCCGCCGGCGGACGAGAATAGCCCCTGAACCGTCGACGGCAGCACCCTCGATCTTGGTGCCGCCGAGATCGATGCCGATGCGGAACCGGGGTGCCATTGGTCTCCAATCTTTAGCCTGGGCAATGCAGATCAGCGGTTACAGATTATTAAGTTCGATCGCCTACAACATGCCAGTGTTGCCCGCGGGGAACGACGATCACCAGCCCTTGGCCGATCGCGATCGATCGTCTGCCGCCCACTTCAGTTCTGTCTCGAGGCCGGCGAAGAATGACGCTCGAAATTCCGAAATTGAACGGGACGTCCAATCCGCCGCGCGGAAGAAGGTCTTGATCGTCGAGGATAACGACCTCAATATGAAGCTCTTCAACGATCTGCTCGTGGCGCACGGCTATGGTACATTGCAGACCAAGGACGGGGTCGAGGCGATCGCCCTGATCCGGCAACACCACCCTGATCTGATCCTGATGGATATTCAGCTTCCCGAAATATCGGGGTTAGAGGTAATGCAATGGATCAAGAAAGACGACGATCTGCGAATGATCCCGATCATCGCAGTAACTTCTTTTGCAATGAAAGGTGACGAGGAGAAGATCCGTGAAGGCGGTTGCGAAGCTTATATCTCGAAACCGATCTCGGTAGCGAGCTTCTTGCGAACTGTCGAACGGTTCCTCTCCTGAGACGAGCGCTCCCCTTCCTTGGTGCGTGCGAATAGCTGATGTCTGCTCGAGTGCTGGTTGTCGATGATGTCGAGGCCAATGTAAAGCTGCTCGAGGCGAAGCTTTCGAGCGAATATTTCGACGTCTTATCGGCGTATAACGGGCGTAGCGCCTTGCAGATCGCCGACAGCGAACTGCCGGACGTCATTCTTCTCGACGTGATGATGCCGCGGATGGACGGCTTCGAGGTGTGCCGCCGGCTCAAGGCCAACCCCCGAACCGCCGACGTGCCGGTGGTCATGGTGACCGCGTTGTCCGACGTCGCGAACCGCCTTCGCGGTCTCGAGGTCGGCGCCGATGACTTTCTGACCAAACCCGTTAACGATATCGCGCTATTCGCTCGCGTCCGTTCGCTCGCTCGACTGAAGCGGATGATGGAAGAATGGCGTTTGCGCGAAGGGATTTGCGGACGCTTCGCTGGCCGCGATACAGCCCTGACCGAAGATTCCGGCCCGGCGCGGATCATCCTGATCGAGGAAGATCAATATGCCGCCGCCAGGATGGCCGAGATCTTACGGCCGAGCGCGCACAGCTGGTGATTTGCCAAAGTTGCACGGAAGCGCAAAGACACCTCGATGGCGACACCGAGCTGGTCATCGCCAGCTTATCGACACCGAGCGGCGATCCGTTGCGCTTGGTTACCCTTTGCCGGGCGAGCGAAATATTCCGCCAGTTGCCGATCTTGCTCATCGCTGAGGAGAGCGATCTGCACCGTCTCGCCAAGGGTCTCGATCTTGGCGCCAACGATTATCTCATTCGCCCGGTGGATCGGAACGAACTGCTGGCCCGTACCGGCACCCAGATACGCCGCAAGAGACTTCAAGATCGGCTGCATGAAAACTATCAGCGCAGTCTGTCTCTCGCGCTGACTGATGATTTGACGGGACTCTACAACCGGCGATACTTCCTTGCGCATCTCGACGAGCTGATTCGATCGGGTTGACCATGACCATGTAAATGCGGCGCTGTTGCTGTTTGACATCGACCACTTCAAGCAGGTCAACGATACCTATGGCCATGCTGCCGGAGATGCAGGTGCTGCGCGAGCTGGCCAGCCGAGCAATGAACAGCGTGCGAAGTGTTGATCTGGTCGCGCGACTAGGCGGCGAGGAATTCGTCGTGGTTATGCCTGAAACCGACAGCATCGTAGCAACCGCGGTCGCCGAACGGTTGCGTCTGGCGGTCGCGAGGGAGCCGTTCATTGTCGGGGCGGGCGGCGTGAAAGTAGCGGTGACGATCAGCATCGGCGTCACCGCGGCCGCTGAAGGCGGCGATTGCCGCGAGCGGCTGCTGAAGCGTGCCGACGACGCTCTTTATGATGCCAAGTCAGCCGGACGTAATCGCATAGTCACCCGTTTGGCAGACTTGCCGCCGATCGCCTTGGCTTCTCTTGCCCAGAGAAACGATGAAACGATAGGCCCCGCGAGACTCAGAGCCGAACCGATATCGATCGGTGATTGCAAGCCCAAGACGAGCTACTCGGCTCGATCCCGTCCGCTTCGTGTCCTGAGACGCGGCCGCGATGCGGGCATGGCCGGCCCCCAACAGCCAAGCCCGCGGCGGCGGACCCTCGTTTGACGCTTCGATGACGGTTCGTGACTAGCAAGGGCTTATTTTAACCGGATCTATCGGCTGGTCTGGCGCCCATTTATGAACGCAACTGTGAAAAACGGCACGGCTGGCGGAAAATGCCGGGGAAGCAGATCGTCGTTGGTACCGCGCATTTCGCCTCGGAAATGGCCAGAGCATTCTCCGACGCAGAGTTTTCGCTCGTTTATCAGCCAATGATCGATCTGCATACCGGTCGAATCACGACCTGCGAGGCTCTGCTGCGCTGGAACCACCCCTCAAGAGGCGTAATCCTACCCGGAAATTTCGTCAGTCTTGTCGAAGAATTCGGGTTTATGCCGCGCCTCGGGAGGTGGGTATTGCACGCGGCGCTCGCCGAGGCCGCGACCTGGCCAGGCGGCACCCGGGTGGCGGTCAACATTTCTGCTGCTCAATTTCTCGCGCGGCGATCTTGCGCAAGTCGTGCGCGACGCCCTGACGACCGCAAACCTCGACCCGGACGCCTCGAACTGGAAGTCGCGGAGACTATCCAGCCCCTACCGGGCAACGCTTTTTTGCGAACGCTGCACCAGCTTCGCTGTCTGGGTGTGCTCCTCTCGATCGATGATTTCGGCGTTGGCCATTCCTCGTTCGTATCGGCTACGCGATTTCGCCTTCGACAAAATCAAAATCGATAGGTCGCTTTGTAAGCGGCTTTCCAGGACGAGCCGATCACGCAGGCTTTGTTCGCGCGATTATCCAGCTTGGCACCAAGCTTGGTATAGCAACGACCGCCGAGGGGGCTGAAACCCGTTCCGAGGTCGATGGGCTCAGAGCGGAGCGCTGCACCGAGGCACAGGGTTTCTTTTTCAGCCATGCGCATTCAGGCGCAGGAATCCGAGACTTCATCAGTCGCGGGCCGAGGTCGTGAAAGACACGCACTACCGCGGCCCCAACGGCAATTTTGCATTATTTACTTTATCTTAGCTTCTTTAAATACGACATGCTTGCGGACGACAGGGTCGAACTTCTTGAGCTCGAGCTTGGCGGTCTTGGTCCGCGGGTTCTTTTTGTGACGTAGTAGAAGCCGGTGTCGGCGCTGCTGACCAGCTTAATCAGGACGGTATTCGTCTTGGCCATGAAATGGATCTCGCAGGTTCAGGGGTGACGCGGATCGGAAAATAGCGATCCGCCGGCCCCTGTCAAGGCAGGCTCGGCCGATGGCGGCGGCCGCCGCGATGCGGAGCCGCGGCTGCGTACTGGGGTCGCTGAGATGGCGTGCACCGCCTGGCTGTAGAGCGCTGGATCTGCGAGGAGCCGCTTGGCGACCTTGACGTCGATCTCATGATCGCCCTGCCGCGCCGGACACGAACGCCGGAGTTGAGACCAGGCGCTTTCGTCGAGCGAAGCCCGTGACCTCGGCGTCAGCGGTGCCACAACATTGGTGCGTTGCAACGCAGTTTGGACGGCATTGTCATCATCCCCGAGATCGCTTGTGCAAATGGTCGGAACCACGCCGTGTTCGTGCAGAAAGTATCCGGATGGAGCGACGAGCTGGGCCCAGGTCAGCGTCAGCTCGCCGTCATTCGGCAGGCGCAGGACGGTTTGCACGGTGCCCTTTCCATAAGAGGCGCTACCGATGACGACCGCTCGTCCGACATCCTGAAGCGCGGCCGCGACGATCTCGGATGACGAGGCAGAAGCGCCATTGATCAGCACCACCGATCGGTATCTGCGGCGCCAGGCTGACGCCAGACGCCTCGAAGAACTGATGGCTCGCTGGATGGCGGCCGACCGTCGACACGATCGGCCCTTTAGAGATGAAGACATCCGGTGAGGCTGACGGCCTGATCGAGCAGGCCACCGGGGTTGCCGCGCAGGTCGAGGACGATGCCGCTCAGGCGCGAACCCATCTCGCGCTCCGAGTCGGCCCAGATCCTCGACGATCTGCTGCGTCGTGTTCTGGTTGAAGCTCGCGATCTGAAAGATCGCGATCCCGCTGTCTCGCAATATCGTCACGGTAGGAAGGATGACGAGCGCGCGCTGGAGACGGAAGCTCCGCCTCTGGCCGAGACTGGGACGATACACGGTCACCTCGAGCGGGCTCAGTGATCGGGCCCCGAAGTACGTGGATTACCTCGCTCTGCGACCGCCCGGCCGTCGCGCTCCCGTCAACCGCGACCAGCCTGTCGTCGGGCCGAATACCAGCCCGATCTGCGGGCCCACCCGGCGTGACCTGGGTGATCCGGAATTCCGCGCCGGAGACGTCGAGGTTATACCGATCCCGCCGAAGCCGTCTCGGGCGGCACGCTGGTCGCGCGCGATCTCGGGCGATGCGTATCGCGAAAAACGGTCGAGGGCCGCCGGTCATGCCGTCGAACAGGACCTTGTCGATCTGGTCTTCCGAAAGCGCGGCGAGGGTTGGCGACGCCGCCTTGGCAGCTGGCGATCAGCCGACCCATCAATCCCCCAGGCGTGGGGGTCGTCACCGCCCGGCGTCGGATAGCGGCAACTTCCCGGCCGTCATAGTTGAGGACGATCTGCGTTCTGCCCTCCGGGCCCGGGGTCTCGGTGACCGAGAACTTATTGTCGAGGCGGGAGAAGCGTGCGGCTCCGGCGAGTATCGAGTTTTCGGCTCGACACCGGCGTGATGCAGAGGTCGGTGATCTCGTCGAGGCTACGGGCGAATAATCGCCCCGCCGGATCGTCCGGCAGCGCCTGGTGCGCGGCGCATGCGGCGAGCGCAACGGCGAAGGCGAGGCTGCTCGCCCGCGCGAGCTCAGCGGCCGGACGCAACGACAACGGTATCCACTCCAGAAGAGGAAACCCCGCAGACTCCCCCGCCGCAACGCGCCCGGCAAAACCCTGCGGCGTCACGGAAATGTCGCTCGGGCGCGATCAGCACAGTAGATCGCCGGCCTGCGGCAATCAACGGTGCCGCCTGGGCCGGCGGTGCACGGGCAGAACGCGAACGCTCGGCAGATGCGCTTCGTTGTTCCCGTCCTCCTGGATGCGGAAGATGATGCGGCCGCCGATCGCGTCCGCCTCGACGAGATGGACGGATACCTCGTCGCCGATCCGAAAGATCCGACCGGACCGCCGGCCGATCAGCCGCTGTCTCTTTCAGGTCGCGCTCATAATAGTCGCTCGGCAGGGTCGATGATCGGCACGAGCCGCTCGGCACCATTCTCCACCGACGTGACGAACAGCCCGAATTCCGCGACGCCGCTTATGTGACCGGCAAAGACGCTGCCGACGCAGACCGGGACAGCAACGTTGCGCGGTAGCGCTCGATCGCAGCGCGCTCGGCCGCAGCCGCGCGGCGCTCGGTTGCGGAGATATGTTCCGCGACCGCCGCCAGCCGGTCACGGTCCGCATTCGATGACAGTGCGCCTGTACCGATGTCGTATCCGGCAGCGCTCGCACCCCGATCAGCGCCCGATGCACGATCAGGTCGGCATATCGCCGGATTGGCGAAGTGAAATGGGCATAGCGGCGCAGAGCTAAGCCGAAATGGCCGATATTGTTCGGGCTATAGACCGCTTGCGCCTGGCAGCGAAGGACCAGTTCGTTGATGAGAGTAGCTGCCGGCTTTGCCGCGGCGCCCCGCAACACCCGATTGAACAGCTCAGGCTTCGGCGCTTGTCCCTGGCAAAGCCAGCCCGACGATTTCGGTCTCGGCGAGCAAAGCGCGCAACTCCTCAACCTTCTCGGGGTCGGGCGCGTCGTGAACACGGTACATGCAGGGTTGCCGCCGCGCCTCCAACTCCTCCGCGGCGGCGACGTTCGCCAAGACCATGAATTCCTCGATCAGCCGATGGCTATCGAGACGGGCCACAGGAATGAACGCGGCCGGTCGCTGCTCGCTGTCAAGCACCACCCGGTGCTCGCTGATCTCCAGCTCGAGGGCGCCACGGCTGGCCCGCGCCTGTGCGAGCGCTGCGAACGCGCCATAAAGCGCCGTCAACCTCTCTGGCGGTAATGGAGACGCGCATCGGCCTTCGTGTGCCGCCTGGATCTCTTCATAGGTGAGCCGTGCGGCCGAACGCATCAGCCCGCGCTCGAACCGGTGTCCCCGCTTGCCGCCGCTGGCATCGATCCACAGATGGGCGGCCAGGCAGGGACGGTCGGCGCCGGGCTTGAGCGAAGCAGAGATCGTTCGACAGCGCCTCGGGCAGCATCGGGACGACGCGGTCGGGGAAATAGACCGAGTTGCCGCGCCGCCTGGCTTCGCGGTCGAGTGCCGTGCCGGGGCGTACGTACCAGGCGACGTCGGCTATCGCCACGACGAGATGCCAGCCACCGCGATTTCCGGGTCGGCATCCGGCTCGGCCCACACCGCGTCGTCGAAGTCGCGGGCATCGCTGCCGTCGATGGTGACCGAGCGGGATATCGCGCAAATCGGCTCGGCCGGCCAAATGCGCCGGACCTTGCCGCCTCGGCCTCGGCGATTGCCGCGATCGGGAATTCTGTCGGGATGTCATGGCTCGCGATAGCCAGCAGACTTATCACGCCGGCGTCCGAGGAATGTCCGAGCCGTTCGATAATGCGCGCTCGAGGAAAGCGGACTCCTGCAGCCGAGGATTCCTCGACGGTGACCAGTTCGCCGTCTCCGGCGCCGCCGGCATCGCGCTCCATCACTCGGTACTCGGCGCGGTTTCGGCGGTCGACCGGCACTACGTTGCCGCCGTCGGCGCCACGGTGAAAGACGCCCACGATCCGGCTATTTGCCGGACCCAGCACCCGGATGATCCGAGCTTCGATCTCACCGGTCTGGCGCTGGACCAGCTGCGCTGCGGCGCGGGCACCGATCGGGAACGGCTCGCTCAGCCCGGTCTCGACGAGACGCAGCACCGGCGCGCGGATCCGATCTCGGCCAGGCGAGCGGGCGCACGAGCGGGACGCCGTCCTCATCGCTGCCGAGCCGCTCGACGACGGTAGCCTCGGGCGGGAGCGGCGCCGCAGCTGAGCGGTCGTCTCCCATTGCGGATCACAGGTCTGGTGCGCTCGATGGAAGGAAATCCGCGGCGGCCTTGCCTGACCGGGGCCTTCCGGCCTGACCTCGCCATCTAGAGCGGGCGCGCGCTCGATCGTGATCGGGACTTTTCGCGCCGGGCTTTTTGGACGTGCTGGCCGTCGCGCGATCTCGCGTGCCGGCCGCCTTTGCGACCCTTCGCGGCTTCGCCGGTGTCACCGCGGATCTGCCGGACTTGCGCTTTTGGCCTTTACTCTCTTCTGGCGCTGTGCGGCGAGCAGCAGCACCGCCTGCTCCAGTAAAAAAGTGTCTGGATCGGTGGCTCTAGGCAAGGACGCGAAGACCCGGTCATGGCTGACATAGGGGCCGTAACGCCCTGCGATAGAGGCCGACGCCGCCGCCCTCGGGATGCTCGCCGAGCTCGCGCAGGAGCTGCGGTCCGCGCCGTCGCTCCGCTGCCGGTTCGGCGAGCAGGACGACGGCGCGGTTCAAGCCGATGGTCAGCACATCGTCATCGGGGGCGAGCGATTTGAAGGTCGTTCCGTGCTTGATGTAAGCGCCGAAGCGGCCAATGCCGGCAACGATAGTCTCACCGGTCTCGGGGTGCCGCCCCAGCTCGCGCGGCAATGCCAGCAGCCGCAGAGCGGTGTCGAGATCGATGTCGGCCGGCTTCATCGATCGCGGGAGGGCGACCCGCTTCGGCTTGTGCTTCCCCGTCGGGCCCGAGCTGGACGTAGTGGCCATAGGGACCTTTCTTGAGGAAATCGGCAAGCCGCTCGCTGGATCGGTCCCGAGCGAGGTGTCGGCGGCGGCAATCTCCTCGGCTTCTCCCTCGAGCGCGAGAGGTCGGGTGTAACGGCAGTTCGGGTAGTCGGAACAGCCGATGAATGCGCCGAATTTCCCGAGCTTGATGCTGAGCCTACCGGTTCCGCAGCCCGGACACAGGCGCGGATCGCGTCCCGACCCGTCGTCCGGGAAGAAATGCCGCCCGAGCTCGGCATCGAGGGCGGCCAGCACTTGGCTGATCGTCAGCTCCTTGGTGCCGTCGACAGCGGCTGAAAATCCCGCCAGAAGTTGCGTAGTACCTCCTTCCAATCGGTGCGTCCGCCGGAGACGTCGTCGAGCTGGTTCTCGAGATCCGCGGTGAAGCCGTATTCGACATAACGTTCGAAGAAGTTGGTCAGAAACGCGGTGACCAGCCGCCCGCGATCCTCCGGTATGAACCGCCGTTTCTCCAGCCGGACGTAATCGCGGTCCTGCAGGACCTGCAGGATCGAGGCATAGGTCGAAGGACGGCCGATGCCGAGCTCTTCGAGCTTCTTGACGAGGCTCGCCTCGGTGTAGCGCGGCGGCGGCTGCGTGAAGTGCTGCTCGCGGCACGACCGCGCCCGCGCCCCAGCCGCTCGCTCTTGCCGCATCGCCGGCAGCCGGCTCCCCTCGCCCTCCTCCTCGGCAGTGTCGTCGCGGTCTTCCTGGTAGAGTGCGCAAAAACCCGTCGAAGATCACGACCGAGCCGTTCGCCCGCAGGCGCAGGCGCATCGTCGGGTCGGCGATGTCGACGGTGACCTGCTCGAGCAGTGCGGAGGCCATCTGGCTCGCGACCGTCCGTTTCCAGATGAGCTCGTAGAGCCGGCGCTGATCGGGGTCGAGATCGGCGGCGATGTCGACCGGCTTGCGGTCGATGTCGGTCGGCCGGATCGCCTCGTGCGCCTCTTGCGCGTTTTTGGCGGGGCTGCGATAGACCCGCGGCTCGCCCGGGACGTATCGCGGTCCGAACTCATTGCCGATCAGCCGGCGCGCCGCGCGCGATCGCCTCGCCGGCGATCGCGACGCCGTCGGTCCGCATATAGGTGATCAGCCCCACCGTCTCGCCGGCGATGTCGATGCCTTCATAGAGGCGCTGGGCAATCTGCATCGTGCGGCTCGCCGCGAGACCGAGCTTGCGCGAGGCTTCCTGCTGCAGGGTCGAGGTGGTGAACGGCGGGAACGGATTGCGGCGAACCTGGCGGCTGTCGATCTCGGTGAACCGCAAAGCCCGGGCGGCCAGGATGGCATCGGCGGCGGCGCGCGCCTTGGCCTCGGTGTCGAGATCGAAGCGGTCGAGGCGCTTGCCGTCGAGATGGGTCAATCGGGCGGTGAAGGTCTGGCCCGCCTCGGTCTGGAACTCGACCTCGATCGTCCAGTACTTCGCGCGACTTGAACGCCTCGATCTCGGCTTCGCGCTCGCAGACCAGGCGCAGTGCGACGGATTGGACGCGGCCGGCCGAGCGGCTGCCCGGGAGTTTCCGCCACAGCACCGGTGACAATGTGAAGCCGACGAGGTAATCGAGGGCGCGGCGCGCGAGATAAGCTTCGACGAGCTCGTGGTCGATCTCCCGCGGCCGACGAAACGCCTCGAGCACCGCGTTCTTCGTCACTTCGTTGAAGACCACCCGCTTGACGTCGAGATGCTTCAACGCTCGGCGCGACTTCAGCACCTCGTTCACGTGCCAGGAGATCGCCTCGCCCTCGCGGTCCGGGTCGGTGGCAAGGAACAGGCCGGTCCGCGCCGCGCACCGCCTCGACGATCGTCCTCACATGCTTTTCGGACTTGCCGTCGACTTCCCACGACATCGCAAAGTCCGAGTCGGGGACGACCGAGCCGTCTTTCGCCGGCAGGTCGCGAACATGACCGTAGCTCGCGACGACTTTGTAGTCGCTGCCCAGGTACTTGTTGATCGTTTTCGCCTTTGCCGGCGATTCGACGACGACGACTTTCATGTATCCAGTTCGATCAGAGCGCGAGGGCGCAGAAATTTCTTAACGCAAGGAGACGAAGTTGCCAGGGTGACGCTCGACCCTTCCGACGAGTTCCAGTTCGAGCAGAAGCGTGGCGACGGCGGCGGCTGACATCTGGCATTGCCGCACCAGTTCGTCAACCGCGACCGGTGTGGGTCCCAATCTTTCGAGGATCAGCTCGAACCCGGCGTCGCTATCCGCGGGTTCGACTACAGCCGGCGGCGACCATGATGGTGCGGCGGGGATCGGCACCGTCGGAACCGCTCGTAGCGGCGCGACCCCGTGCAGCTGCGCCCCGAGCTGCGACAGCACGTCCTCGGCAGTCTCGGTCAAGGTCGCACCGTGCCGCAGCAAATCGTTGCAGCCGCGCGCACGCGGATCGAGCGGCGAGCCCGGCACCGCAAAGACCTCGCGGCCTTGCTCGAGGGCGAAGCGCGCGGTGATCAGCGAGCCCGAGCGCGCCGCCGCCTCGACGACCACGACGCCGAGCGCCATCCCGGAAATGATCCGGTTGCGGCGTGGAAAATGGCGGGCTTGAGGCTCGGTTCCGAGCGGCAATTCGGCGATAATCGCACCCTGGCGGGTCAAGGCGTCGTAGAGCCCGCGGTTCTCCGCAGGGTAGACGACATCGACGCCGCCGGCGACGACGGCCACGCTGCCGGTTTCGAGGGCACCCAAATGCGCTGCGGCGTCAATCCCCGGGCGAGACCGGAGGCCACGACGAGCCCGCCGCGACCCAGCGCAGCAGCGAGTTCGCGGGCGAGGCGCCGGCCGTTCGCCGATGCGTTGCGCGCGCCTACCACTGCGATCATCGGCATCTGCAGCAACTCCACCTCGGCCGAGCACGCTCGAGGATCGGCGGCGCATCCTCGAGCATGGCGAGCGCGCTCGGATAGAGGGCTCCCCCAGCAGATCAGCCGGGCGCCGGCGCGATGCAGTGCCGCGAGCTCGATCTCGGCTTCGCGCCCGGGTGACCGGCGGTGACGGTTCTGGCGCGTTCGCCGCGGCGGGCAAGACGCGGCAACATCTCGAGCGCGGCGCGGGCCGAGCCGAAACCGACGCAGCATGGCATAAAAGCTGATCGGGCCGATCGTCTCGGTTCGGCACAGCCGCAACCAGTCGAGACGCTCCTGCGGATCGAGTTCGCGCGCGGCCAGGGCTTGCCTCAGCCTTTGGTGAGCGACATCCGGCTCTCGCTGCCCGCTGATCAGGCGCCGAATGTTGGCATGGTGCCGCAGGATGATTAACAGGGCGATACCGGCGATCACCGCCGCCGTCAGCCCGTCGACGAGAAACGGGGCAAGCACCGCGCTGGCGACCGCGGCAGCGAGGGCGGCGAGCGAGGAATAGCGGAAGATGACGGCGGTGGCGAGCCAGACCCCGAGCGCCGAGGAGAGCCACCGGCCAGGCCAGCGCGATCAGGACGCCGAGTGCGGTCGCTACACCCTTGCCGCCGCGAAAGCCCAGCCACAGCGGAAACATATGGCCGATGACGACGCAGCCGGCGGCGACCGGTGCTGCCTCTCGCCCCAGCCTCTCGCGACAACCACGGCCGCCCAGCCCTTGGCCAGATCGAGCACCAGGGTCAGTGCTGCCGCACCCTTGCTGCCGGTCCGCAGGACGTTGGTGGCGCCGATATTCCCCGAGCCGATCCGGCGGATGTCGCCCAAACCGGCGATCCGGGTCACCAGCAGGCCGGATGGGATCGAGCCCAACAGGTAGCCCAGAACCGCAGCGGCGAGCAGGGTCAATGCCAGCGGACTCCGCTCGCTCAGTCTCCCTGCTCTCAGGGAGAAAACCGTCGAAGAATCCCGCTCCAAACTCATAAAGGCTTTATCAGATCATATACTTGTTCCGCAACTAAAGGCCGCTCGAACCGTTCCTGAGGGACGCTTTGACGGTCCAGGACGCCGCGGAAACGCGAGCGCGCGACCCTCGGCATCGATCCTATCACCCAGGGTAGTCCAAGATCTTGACGCCAAGATGGCGGCGTCCCGAACCGATCCGGCACTCAGCCGTCGTGCCGGAAGATCGTCCGGCCGTCGACGACCGTCCGTCTCACCCGGCCGCGGACCGGCCATTCGTCGAACGGCGCGTTCTTCGATTTCGAGCGGAAGTCGTCGGGACAGATACGCCAGCCGAGATCCGGGTCGAAGAGGACGAGGTCGGCCGGCGCCCCGGGAGCCAGACGGCCGACCGAGAGCCGCAGGATCTGCGCCGGGTTCAGGGTCATCAGCCGGATCACCCCGAGCAGATCCAGCTGGCGGGCGTGGTAGAGCTCGAGCGACAGCGCCAGCAAGGTTTCGAGACCCGACGATCCCGTACGCCGCCGAGCTGAACGGCAGGCGCTTCGAATCCTGGTCCCATGGTGCGTGGTCGCTGGCGATCGCGTCGATCGTGCCGTCGCGCAGCCCCTCGATCACCGCCTGGCGATCCGCTTCGCCGCGCAACGGCGGCGAGAGCTTGGCGAAGGTCCGGTAGTCGCCGATCGCCGTCTCGTTGAGCGCGAAATAGGGCGGGGCCGTGTCACAGGTCACCGGCAGGCCCAGCACCTTGGCCTGGCGGATCGCCGCGATCGCCGCGGCGGTCGACACATGGGCCGCGTGATAGCGCGCACCGGTGATCTCGACGAGCCGCAGATCGCGCTCGACCATGATGATCTCTGCCGCCGGAGTAATCCCGGCAAGGGCCGAGCCGTGTCGCGATCTCGCCTTCGTTGACCTCGCCGGCGCGGCCGAGGCTCGGCTCTTCGGGATGCTGCAGCACCAGGAGATCGAAGCTGCGGGCATAGGCGAGCACGCGGCGCATGACCAGCGCATCGGCGACCGCCTTGACCCCGTCGGTAAAGCCGAGCGCGCCGTTCGCCGCGAGCAGGCCCATCTCGGTCAGCTCACGCCCTCGAGCCCCTTGGTTGCTGCGGCGTAGGTGTGGACTTTGGCGAGCCTGACCTCGCGCGCGCGGCGGGCGAGGAACTCGACGACCGAGACATCATCGACCGGCGGGTCGGTGTTCGGCAGGCGCGACCATCGTCGTCACCCCGCCCGCCGCGGCGGCCCGCCCGCCGCTCTCGATCGATTCCATGTGCTCGGCACCGGGCTCGCGCAACTGCACGCGCATGTCGACGAGCCCCGGCGCCAGGCACAGCCCCTCGGCCATCACCGTCTCGGCATCGCACGCCGCGGCCGAGAGATCGCCGCCGACGGCGGCAATCCGCTCGCCCTCGACCAGCAGATCGCCTAGGGCATCGAGCCCGCTTGCGGGATCGAGCAGCCGAGCGCCGCGGATCAAGAGGCGGTTCACGGCAACGCCGGGGCGAATATCGGTGCGGCCGAAATCGTCGCCCTTGAACAGCAGCGCATGGTCGGTCGCTGCGGCGAGCGCGTAGCAGAAGCAGTCCCCGATATTCAGGCTCGCGCGATGTCGGCCTCTGCCGAAGCGGCGAAAGGCGTCGACGGCGATTTCCGCCTGTTGCGGCGTGACCGCGACGATTTCGGCGCCGGTCAGCTGGAAGAAACGCGCTCCAAGCGCTCGCGCCCAGCTTCGCGTTTGCGGCCCTCGATCACAAAGGCGAGTTCGACCCGCGTCACCGCTGGGAGCGAGCCGAACCGTCGCGGCTTCGATGGCCTCGCCATAACGCCGCTGGTCAGGCTCATCGAACAGGATAGCAACGATCGCCGAGGTGTCGATTACCATCAGCGCCACATGCCGGTTTCGTCATAGCCGACGATCTCGTCCGGGCTGCGCGTGTCGTAATCGGGAAGGGCCGCGCACTCTCGGCCGAGCTGCATCAGCCGGTCAGCGAGCCGCGCCGTTTTGCCGCGGCGCAAGCGCTCGCGCTCCAGCCGCTCGGCCAATGCTTTGCGGATCGCGTCGGTCAGGTCTCCCCGGTCAGGGCCGCGACCTCGCGGGCCAGAGCGATCGGTCTCCTTGTCCTTGAGGCTCAGCGCCATGATGCTGTTCCTGTCTATAATTTCGCTGTAAATATAGACGCGATGCCCGTCGCTGTCGAGGCAGACGACTTATCCTGCGGTGCGTATCGACCCTCGCCCTCCGGCGCACGCGTGCGTGCACCTGCGGGGTGCATCCTTGCTGCGCCAGGGGTCGCTCACGCTCCCGGACCGCGCGGCGACGTCGGGAGAGATGCGCCGGATCCCAGTGACGGTCTCGACAGCGGCGGGCCGTTGCCGAGATCGCGGGTCAGGATCTCGAGGCAGGCCATGCGCACCGCGACCCCCATCTCGACCTGGGCGCGGATCAGGCTGCGGTCGATGTCGTCGGCGATCTCGCTGCCGATCTCGACACCGCGGTTCATCGGGCCCGGATGCATGATCAGCGCGTCGGGCTTGGCGGCGCGCAACTTGTCGTAGTCGAGCCCGAAGAAGTGAAAATACTCGCGCGTCGACGGCACGAAGGAGCCGTGCATGCGCTCGCTCTGCAGCCGCAGCATCATCACGATGTCGACATCGGCGAGGCCCCGCGCCATGTCGTGGAACACCTCGACGCCGAGCCGCTCGATCGCCGGCCGGCAAGAGGGTGCGCGGGGCGACGACCCGCACCCGCGCCCCATCGTGTTGAGGAGTGCGATGTTCGAGCGCGCCACCCGGCTGTGCAGCACGTCGCCGCAGATCGCCACGGTGAGCCCGCCGAGCCGGCCCTTGCGCCGGCGGATCGTCAGCGCGTCGAGCAAGCGCCTGGGTCGGGTGCTCGTGGCTGCCGTCGCCGGCGTTGACGACCGCGCAATCGACCTTCTCGGAGAGCAGATGAACCGCGCCCGATTCGGGGTGGCGGACGACCAGCACATCGGGGTGCATCGCGTTCAAGCGTCATCGCCGTGTCGATCAGGGTCTCGCCCTTGACCATCGAGCTCGCCGAAACCGCCATGTTGATCACATCGCCGCCGAGCCGCTTGCCGGCGACCTCGAACGAGGTGCGGGTGCGCGTCGAGTTCTCGAAGAAGCAGTTGATGATCGTGCGGCCGCGCAGCAGGCTGCGCTTTCTTCTCGGCCTGCCGGTTGAGCTCGACATAGCCGTCGGCCAGATCGAGGACGTGGTTGATGTCGTCCGGCGACAGACCCTCGATCCCGAGCAGATGCCGGTGCCGGAACGGGGCCTCAGCCGCACCTCTGTGCATGAGCCCGGGACTATAGGGCGCGCGCTCCCGCCCGCAATGGCGACCGCGGCGTCGACTGGGTGCCTCGACCGTGGAACGCGCTCAGCGTACTGTTGGTAGCTTGATTTGGAGTAGCCTAACGCGCATTCGCGCCGAATTCCGGGTCGACCTGACCATCGCATTTCCGGCACCGCCCCTCTGCTGTGCCACCAGGCGGCACGAGGTCGATTCCGCGCGACCGCAACGCGCTGAGAAAGCGGCCCCGCATTGCGGCCTGCCGAGCCACGAATGAGCCTGGGACGAAAAAAGCTCTCGCTCGACGCGAGGACATGTACCGCGACGATGCCGCGGACCCGGTCCAATGCCGACACGAACGTACTGGTGTATGTCAGCGACCCTCGGCCCGCACGGCATGTACGCCTGATCGCACTGACCCGGTTGCAGGGGCGACTCGGACTATGGGTCCAGCCCGCAGGTGACTCCATGAATATCTCGCCGCGGTGACACCGCGACCGGCGCGCAGTCCTGGCCTGGCCGTTGACGGACGGCCATCGGGATGTGCGATTTCGGGCTGCCTTCGATGTTGCCGAGGAGCTACCCGGCATGTACTCGACCGCCTCCCCTTACGACCTCCCTCGCCGCCCATCGGGGCTAGCGGCCGTCAGGTCCGCACGACGCCAACATCGTCGCGACGATGCTCGAAAACGGCATAATCGCACGCCTGCTCACGTTCAACGCCGCAGACTTCCGGCGCTTTGCTCAGATCATCGATATCCGAAGATCGCCCCCGTAGGCTCGTTAGGTCGAGGTATTCGCTCGATCAACAGAGCGGCACCGCGTGCGAACCTCCGCGCACCGGCAGCCTCTTTAGTTAGGTGTTGACCTAAGTTTCGCGCTCGCGTACAGTTAGGCTTATGCCTAACCAAGCCAGGCACCTTTCGACATACGGGTCGCTCGCGCGCTGGGGGATCCCACGCGGCGCGCGGTGCTGCGACGCCTGAGCCGGGGGCCTCGCTGCGGTGAGCGAGTTGGCGCGGCCGTTCGACATGGCCTTGCCCTCGTTCACCCAACATCTCGCCGTGCTGGAGACACTGCGGCCTGGTCCGCTCGCGAAAGACCGGCCGCGTACGCACCTTTCAGCTGGTGCCGCAGCCGCTCGCAGGCGGCGGAACGCTGGATGGTCGAGCAACGCGCGCTTTGGGAACGCCGCCTCGACCAGCTCGACGAATTATCTGAAAGATCTGAAGGAGAGAGAGAGTGACCCGCGTCAACGTCAAACCCGACCCCCGCCTCGACCTTCTCCTCGAACGCGTCGTCGATGTTCCGCCGGAGCTCGTCTGGGCCGCGTGGACCGTGCCGGAGCACGTCAAGAAATGGTTCACGCCGGCGCCGTGGACGACGGTGGACTGCGAAATCGATCTTCGCCCCGGCGGCATCTTCCGCTTCGTCATGCGGTCGCCCGAAGGACAGGAATTCCCGAACGTCGGCTGCTATCTCGAAGTCGTCAAAAACGAGAAGCTCGTTTGGACGGTTGCCTTGCGCCTGGCTATCGTCCGTCGAGCGAGCGGCCCGACGCTGCTCTCCTTTACGGCGATCATCGCGCTCGAGCCGCGAGGAAGCGGGACGAAATATACCGCTCTCGCCATGCACAGGGACGAAGAAGGCCGCAAAAGACACGAGGAGATGGGCTTCCACGACGGATGGGGAAAATGCCTCGATCAGCTCGTTGCCTACGCAAAGAAAATGTGAAGCCGGGAAAGCCGACACGCGGTTCGCCTGGGAGGGCAGGACGGCGCTGGGACGAGTTCTTTGTGCACGGGCCGCCTGTCTCCGAAGATTTCATGAGCGAGCGCGATCAACCGCCCGCGCAGGAGCGCGGCCAACCTGCGGGGCGGTTTGATCGGCTCGCCGCCGCGCTCGCATCGGGTCCGCGCGCGCTGGCTCGCGACGCCCGGCGACGGCACGATATGCTCATCCGGAGCCCGCGTCATAAGGCGGCGGGACGGTGGAGAAGCCGATGAGCACGCACAGCTACTCCTCATATCTGGAAATCGACAAGCTGTTGTCGGCGCAGCGCTCGATGACGGATTCCGATGACGAACTGCTGTTCATCGTCATCCACCAGGCGCACGAGCTGTGGTTCAAGCTCGCCATCCACGAGCTCGGCTGCGCGATCGACGGCGCTGCACCGCGAGCGCCCGAGCAACAGCGACTGCATCATCGCGTTCAAACGCCTATCGCGGGTCAGCGAGATCCAGCGCGTCCTGATCGCGTCCTGGGATGTGCTGACGACCCTGACGCCCGACGAATTTCATGTGTTTCGCCGGACCGTCGGGCAGAACGGCGCCTCCGGGTTCCAGTCGATTCAGTATCGCGTTCTCGAATTCAGATTGGGGCTCAAATACCGCACCGTCATCCTTCGAGAAGCCGGTGGACGGCGGCTATCAGACCGTCGAATTCGATGTCTTCAGCAACGCGCGCACCGACGAGGATCGCCAGGCATTGGAGAGCGCGCTGAACCGGCCGAGCATTTACGATGCGGTGATATCATTACATCTCGAAGCACCTGCCGATGTTCGGCATCGCGAGAGCTCCCGCCGCTGCTGATACGCCGAGCCGTATCGCAAGAAGCTGCCGGTCTTCAACGCCTGGCGATACGTGTACCAAAACCGCGAGAACGAGCCCGAGCTCTACCAGCTCGGCGAAAAGCTGGTCGATCTCGAAGACGCGTTCCGGCGCTGGCGCTTTGCCCATGTGGCGACGGTCTCGCGGGTGATCGGCAACAGCACCGGAACCGGCGGCTCGACCGGCCTCAGATACCTTCGCCAAGCCGCCAACAAGCTGCTCGACGACCCGATGTATCCGGAGCTTTGGGATGTGCGGAACGCGATGTTCAGCCCGACCGAATTCGACCTGCAGGGCGCCGGATATTAATGCCTTTGGCGGCCTGGAGGATGGACTTTTCTCCCTCGCCGCGCTTGCGGGGAGAGCGGTGGCAGCTCTGGACAATAGGGCGATTGCGGGCCCATCAGCCGTGCGGCGAGTGCGGTCATCACCAGAGAGAGCCGAAGAAGATCATATTGATGCCGACCAAGAGGCCGATCGCCCAGCTCGCCGAGCTCGGCCAGCCCTGCCAGATCAGGTAGGCGAGCAACAGGTCGATGATGCCGCTGAACAATACCCAGCCCCAGCTCTTGAGGTGATCGCGGTGCTGCACCGCGACGACGATCGCGGTGATGCCTTCGAGGATGAAGAACGCGACCAATACCATCGTCAGGGTCAGCACCCCGGCGAGCGGCCGGGCGATCAAGATCAGGCCGAGCAGCACCGCCAAGCAGCGCGCTGAGCATCGACCAGCCGAAACCGGGCATCCGCCGCGCATGCCACACCGACAGGGCGCGAAAGATCCCGGCGATGAGAAACAGCCAGCCGATGAAGATCTCGACCGCCAGGGTGGCGATGTTGGGCATGGCAACCGCCAGCAGCCCGAACACCATCAACAGGATGCCTTGCGCGAGAACAAGCTTCCAATGCGCGTGGATCGTCGCCGCAAGCTGGCGCCGGATGCCTTCGATATCGGGTTGGGTGGTCATGTCATGTCGCCGAAAATCCGACGACCGCCAGTGTCTGCCCCCGCGAGCGCGGGGGTCAATTGCCTCGCGGCACCGGCGGCAAGCGTAGCGCGGTCGCGCCGCCGCCGAAAGTCGGAGGCTTTTGCTCAACCATCAAATTACCGGTCTCCCGTTGCACATTCTGCGTCAAAGTCGGTGTTTGGAGGTCGCCGCCCGATCACGCGTTCGCTCGTTAGAGCACTGGCGGCGGCGCTTGCGCTCTGCCCGCCGCGCTTCTTACATGTAATGCTATGGCGAAGACCAATTCACAGACTGTCCGCGATCACCGCTTGCGGTTGCGCGCCAGGGACTGCGGCCGGTACAGCTATGGCTACCGGACAGCCGAACACCGGCTTTTGCCGAGCAGGCCGCGCATGACATGCGTGTGTGTTAGGCCGAACTGCCGCCCGAAGATCAAGCCTTGCTCGACGCTTTCGAGCGTAGCGCTGTCGAGGATTTCGCCGGCGAGTGGAGATAAAACGCGGTGCCGTGGTTACCATCGCCCTGCCCGGTGATTTCGGCAAGCCGCGGCCGGCCGTAGTGCTGCGCTCAATCGTTTCGCTGCGCATCAATTGGTCAGCGTGGCGCCGCTCACCACCGCTCGGCGGAATGCGCCCCTGCTGCGAGGTCGACATCGCGCCATCGACCGATAACGGCTTGGTCAGCCTGTCGCAAGCCATGATCGACACGCTGCAATCGGTGCGCATCCGGCGGATCGGCGAAGTCATCCGGGCAACTCGCCGCGGCGGACCTGCAGCGCATCACCCGCGCGGTTGCGGTGTATCTCGGCTTTGGCGACTGACGCGAACCCTGCTGGGCTGACGAAGGCTGTTCCACCAAGGGTTGGAGATCGGGGGCGAACTATAAATCGGACGCAGGGTCAGGCCGTGCGGCTGAGAAAGTCGAGGCAGCCCTGCAGAATGTAGGCGGCGGCGACGCGGTCGACGATCTGGGCGCGGCGCTTCCTGGTCATGTCGTGGGCGATCATCTCGCGGGTGACGGCGGCGGTCGACAGCCGCTCGTCCCAAAAGGCGATCGGCAGGTCGCGCAAGCGCCAGCAGGTTGCGCGCGAACTGGCGGACCGACTGAGTGCGCGGCCCGTCGGCCCCGGCGAGGGTCAACGGCAGGCCGATCACCAGCCCGCCGACGCCGTGGGTGTCGACCAAGGCGAAGAGGCGCGCCATGTCGTCGCGAAAACGGCGGCGGCGGATGGTTTCGAGCGGGGTGGCGATGACCCGGCGCGTGTCGGAGAGAGCGAGGCCGATCGTCTTGGTGCCGACATCGAGGCCGATCAGCCGCTTGCCCGCCGGCACCGCCTCGCGCAATTCCATGGGGTCGTCTAGGATCATGACCGATGATAACCCGGAGACGATGAGATCATGGCGTCGGACAAGGCCGCGGTGGCGCATATCGCCAGCCTGGCGCGCATCAGGCTGGCCGAGGCCGAGCTCGAACCGCTGGCGGGCGAGCTGTCGCACATCCTCGACTGGGTCGAGCAGCTGAACGAGGTCGACACCACCGGGGTGGCGCCGATGGCGAGACGCGGCGGCGGCAAGGGCTGCCGATGCGCGA
>ERZ1370068.6488-contig-5469_pt1 | contig 47176 bp, 55 predicted proteins | sample MGYA00561227_ERZ1370068 | MGnify/ENA primary metagenome ERZ1370068 (study PRJEB38410, sample SAMEA6850437) | metagenome | study: Metagenomic assessment of the ecological functions of the soil: analysis of the soil microbiota associated with the... | reverse complement strand
GAGAGCGAGCGACGGTGACCCCCGATCGTGCGAAGCGCGACAGGCAGCCAAGTCGGGAGCAGCGCCGGATCGAGGACCGGGCTCTTCGAGGTGCGCGATCGCCTCCGGGAGCAAGCGCGCGACGTCGTCCGCGGACACGACGAGTTCCTCGTGATGCTCCGGTGCCCGAGCGCGCGGCTCGCGAAGACCCGGCGAAGCGGCGCTCGTCGTGCGCCGCTGCCGTCGCGCGAACCCGACGGAGAACGCATCGCACCGCGCGCCGGGAGCCGTGCCTGACGAGGGAGGGCCGCGATCCCGGTCGAGTCGAGCCCGCCGCGAGAGGAAGCACGCCGACCGGGCACATCCGCCACCGCCTGCAGCCCGCACCGCGTCCTCGCAGGAGACCGCGCAGCCTCGCGAGATCGTCGAGCGCCCTCGACTCCGTCCGCCGGCCTCGGGATCGAGAACCACCGGCGTCGGTGCGCAGCGCTCCCATCGTCCCGAACGTGCAGCGCGTGCCCGGAGAAGCTTCCAGACCTCCGCGAAAGACCGTCTTGTGCCTCGGCGACGTACTGCAGCGCGGCGAGATCTGACCCAGGCGGCGCCGGATCGACCGTGGGCGTGGCGCGGGATAGCGCAGGAGCGCCGCCATCTCGAGCGCGAACACGATGCGCGCCGTCGAGCCGCGCAGGTACAGCGGCTTGATCCCGAGCGCGTCGCGCGCGACGAAGACGTCTCGCGGCGCGCGCGGTCCACGAGGCAGAACGCGAACATGCGCCGTCCAGCGCGTGCACCATCTCCGGGCCCGCGCTCCTCCCAGAGATGGACGAGGACCTCGGTGTCGCGACCGCGTCGCTGAACCGGTGGCCTGCGCGGTGAGCTCCGGCAGCGCAGGCGGTGGTTGTAGATCTCACCGTTGAACACGACCTCGACCCGGCCGTCTTCGTTCCGGATCGGTTGATCGCCCGTCGTCGAGGTCGATGACGCGCAAGCGCCGGATCCCGGCCGTCACGTCCCGGCGCCTCGATCAGACCCCACGAGTCCGGCCCGCGATGCGTCAGCGCGTCGAGCATCGCGCGCACGCCGCCGCGTCGACGGTCGCGTCCGGCGGCGTCGATCACCCCGCAGATGCCGCACATCGAGGTCGCGCTCAGGCCCCGCGCGCGCGAGGCTTCGGCGGTCTCCAGTGCCGTCGAGCATCGCGCGCTCCATGTACGAGTAGGTCCATGCGCCGTAGCGGCCCGATCGTCGTCACGCCGCGCGCCTGCAAGGCGCGGGATCGCCCGCCATGACTTCTTGGCGCGCACGATCGAAGATCACGTAGCCGGGATCGATGCCGGATGCAGTCGCGCGCGATCACGCGATCGTCGATCCCGCAGGATCGCCTTCGCTCGACGAGCGCCGCGATCGCGGCCGCCGTCTCCAGCGCGCCGGATCCGCTGGCTCGTCGCGTCGGAGCCCGAACTCGACGTAGAGCGACGAGGCTCCGGGCGGACAGACGCCGTCGCTCATCGCGTGCGGGAACCCCGCGCGGTAGAAGGGCGACGTCCGCGTCGGGAAAGTACGATCCAGTGCGCCCCCGGCGCCGACGCGCGGCGGGCGATGCCGAGATCCAGGCAGCCGACGACCGACCAGTCGAGGCGCCGCGGCCCGCGCCGTCGAACGCCGCCCGCCGCGCGCGATCGTCAGAAGGCGCGGAAGCGGGATCGTCGAGACCGAGCCGGTCGTAGGTCGATCGTCTCCCGTCCCCAGCGTCACGGCTTTGCGCGCCGAGATCGCACGGCCGTGGCACGCGCGCTTGTCCTGTAGGGTCTTCACCCTGGCGGCGAAGCGCATTCGGGACGACCTCGATGCCGCCAGCGATCGGGTACCGGAACGTGGCGCTGTAGCCCATGCCGCTCGTTCGCGATCCCCAGCGCACCGCGGACGATCTCGGCGAGATTCGGGCGGGCACGCCCACGAACCCAATCAGCCGGTCATCTCCGGCGACTCGCGGCGGAACAGCTTCGCGTTGTACGGCAAACATGAACGCTTCGCTGATCCCTCGTCCCGAGCCGCGAGACGACCACTCGCGGAGAGAGCGTCGGGGTCGTCCGGGACCGGTCGGCGAGCGCGTCGGCTGCGCCGAGGATGCAGTCCGCGACGACGTCCTTCGGCAGGCCCGTGGAGGTTCGCCTGAAACGGGAAGGCGGAAGGTGACCCCGCGGGTCCGGATCGACGGCGTTGCGCGCGACGACCGCGAACGTGCCCGGCCACAACTCGTCCAGAGCTCCGACCGACCGCTGGTCGCGCAGGTGGAGGAGATGCCCGGTGTAGTCGAAAACGAAGCCGTCGCGATCGGTCCGCGAGCGGCAGAGAGCCGCCCGGCGATGTGCTTCGGTTTCGAGGACACGTGATCGATGCCCGAGAGAATACGCCGTCGCGAGCTCTGCGAGAGCCCGCCGCCCAGAATGACGATCATAGGGACATCGCGTCGATCGGTCTTCAGCCACGCCGCCGTCGCCGAGCGCGCGACCGCGACCCCGCGCCAGGATCCACGTCGCACCGGTGAGCGACGCTGCGCTCATCTGCCAGCGCAGCGACGCCCGAGAGACGCCGTCGCCGCATAGGACAGAAGGACCGTCTGCTTGCGTCGTCAGCCCCACCTTCCGCAAGCGCAGCGCGACGTGGTCCGGGCTTCCTGAGCATCACGGGGAGGCCGCGCCGGCGTGCGGACGTACATGACGAAGAGCCATGTCGAACAGCAGGGACGCCCAGGATCAGCGCCGGGCGCGACCGCGGCGAGCCGGTTCGTGGTCGTGTAGGCGTTGTTCATGCGCGGTGCGCCGAGCATCAAGCCGAGGAACAGCGCTGCCGCAGTCCCCCATGTAGATCCTCGCCGGCTCGAAATTGTACGCGGAGGAAGCCCAGGCACGCGCCTGCGAGCGCGGCGAGCACGAGCGCGGCGTCCGTGGTTGCCGCCGAGGCGTGGCGACGACGATCAATCCGACACGCGGCCACGATCGCCGCTGCCCGCGGAGAGTCCGTCCATGATGTCGATCAGGTTGAACGCGTTCGTGCACGCGAGCAGCCAGACGACGGAAAGCGCGATCGCGAGCGCGGTTCGGCAAGAACGTCAGCTTGATGTAGATCCCGGACTTGACCAGGACGAGCGACCGCGACGGCCTGGCCGGCGAGCTGGTCCACGGCCGCAGCGATCCGAGGTCGTCGACGAGCCCGATCAGCACGACGATCGAGCCGGCCAAGAGCAGCCCCAAGGTCTCCCGGCTGAATTGGACGGTCAGCGCGAGCGCCAGGAGGAACGAGAGGTAGATGGCCAGCGCCTCCCAGGTAGGCCACGGGCTCCTTGTGGCTCTTGAGCCGGCCGTCCGGCCGATCGACGATTCCGAAGCGAATGGCGGCGTCGCGCACGCGCGGCGTCAGCCACGATCGCCAGACCCGCCGCCAACGACGAAGGTGAGGAGCTGGAGCAGACCCTCGTCACGTGCGCGCACCCCACCGGGCGATGGTAACCCGAGCGCAAAAGACAAAACGGCGAGGACCGTGAGGCTCCTCGCCGTCTCGAATCGAGCGATCGAGTCGAGCTTACTGCTGGGTGCCCCTGCGGGTACCGGGCGAACTGGCCGTTGATGAAGCAGATCTCGTCGTTGAACGTCGACGTCGTGCCGGCCGTGCAGGTGCTGCCCGAGCCGTCCTTCCCCTGCGAGTAGAGCGTGTACTGCGTCGCGATGAGTGTCCACCACGAACGTGTGGTTCCAGCCGTCCGGTCTGGGGCATCACCTTGATGTAGATCGGCGCCACGAGGCCGCTCAAGATGGCCGCCGTCGCCGCAACCGGATACACGTTGTTGTCGACCGCGTACGACTCGACGGCCGTGCCGACGGAGCGCATGTCGGCCATCGTCCGCTTCTGCTTGCCGCGGTCGATCGCGTTCAGAAGGTTGGGGATCGCGATGGCGGCGATGATGCCGATGATCGCGACCACGATCAGGAGCTCGATCAGAGTGAATCCCTTCGAATCCCGCTTGCAGCATGGTGTGGCCTCCTCTGTAGGTCTCCGGCCGCTCTAGCGTAGCAACGAGGATGCCACGCACCGTCGTGGTCAGGAAGCTGGGGATCCGGCTTTCTCGACGGACTTCGTAGGATGAATCCGGTGTGCTCGAAGGCTGTCAGCGTGGGGAGCGTCCGTGACGCTGAATGCACGAGCGAAGGAACGGCGAGGACCGTAGCGCCGTCGCGGATCGAACGATCGAGTCGGCTTACTGCTGGGTGCCCTGCGGGTACCGGGCGAACTGGCCGTTGATGAAGCAGATCTCGTCGTTGAACGTCGTCGTCGTACCCGGCGTGCAGCGTGCTGCCCGTGCCGTCCTTCCCCTGCGAGTAGAGCGTGTACTCGGCGCTGGATGCGAGTCGACCTGCGAAGTGTGGATTCCAGCCGTCCGTGCTGGCGGCATCGTCTTGATGTAGATCGGCGCGACGAGGTCGCTCAAGATGGCCGCCGTCGCCGCGACCGGATACACGTTGTTGTCGACCGCGTACGACTCGACGGCCGTGCCGACGGAGCGCATGTCGGCCATCGTGCGCTTCTGCTTGCCGCGGTCGATCGCGTTCAGAAGGTTGGGGATCGCGATGGCGGCGATGATGCCGATGATCGCGACCACGATCAGGAGCTCGATCAGCGTGAAACCTTTATCGGTCCGCTTCATGGCGTTGGTCTCCTCACCCTATCCGGTAAGAGGAGAGCATAGCAAAATGCCGCCGTGTCGCGCGCTCTAGCGCCTCACGGTCCCCGCTTCGGCGTCGTCCGCCGCCTTCGATCGCGGGGAGGTCGAGATCGCCGCCCTCGACCGGCGGCAGCTCTCCCGGCCCGGCGGGGCCTCGCCCCGCGTGAGACCGTACTTCTTCGCGAAGTAGCGGAACGAGCGGAACGTCATGCCGAGGATCTCGGCGGCGCGGGTCTGAACGCCGTGGGCCCGCTCCATCGCCTCGGCCATGTACCGGCGGCGCAGCTCCTCGAGATGGCGCTCGAGATCGATCCCCGAATCTCGCAGCACCACGTCCGAGCTCGCCGCGTCCGCCCGCTCCGCCCCGAAGCTCCGCGCGGCAGGCTGTCGGCTTGAATGACGTCTCCCGGCTCGAGTGCGACCGCCCGCTCGATGACGTTCTCGAGCTCGCGCACGTTGCCCGGCCAGTGATACGCCTCGAGGCGCTCCATGGCCTCCTCGCAGATGCCGTGAAGGGTCTTCCCCATGCGTCGCCTTGTACTTCTCGAGGAAGTGCTCGGCGAGCGCCGGAATGTCCTCGGGCTTCTCGCGAAGCGCGGGCATGCGAATCGGGATGACGTTGATGCGGTAGTACAGGTCCTCGCGGAACGTCTTCTCGCGAACCATCTTCTCGAGGTCTTGGTTCGTCGCCGTGATCACGCGCGACCTCGACGGGAATCTCCTCCGTGCCCCCGACGCGGCGGATGACGCGCTCTTGAAGGACGCGGAGCAGCTTGATCTGCATCGCCGGCGTCGTCTCGCCGATCTCGTCGAGGAAGATCGTCCCGCCGTCGGCGACCTCGAAGAGCCCCTTCTTCGTCACGACGGCACCGGTGAACGAGCCCTTCATGTGGCCGAACAGCTCGCTCTCGAGCAGCTCGTCGGGGAGCGCGCCGCAGTTGATCGACACGAACGAGCTGGTCGCCCCGCCCGCTGTTGTAGTGGATCGCGCGGGCGATCAGCTCCTTGCCGGTGCCCGACTCGCCCGAGATCACGATCGTGCTTCCGGTCCCCGCCACCCGCTCGATGAGCTGGAAGATCGCCTTCATCTTGGAGCTGCGCCCGATCAGACCCTCGAAGCGGTAGCGTCCCTTCAGCTCGGCCTTCAGGCCCCGGTTCTCGGTCTTGAGGTCGGCGTTCTCGCTCGCGATGCGTTTCTGGTCGATCGTGCGGCGCGCGACGACCTTCATCTCGTCGAGGTCGAACGGCTTCTCGACGTAGTACGCCGCGCCCTCGTTCAGCGCCTCGATGGCGGTCTCCTTCGAGCCGTAGGCGGTCATCAGGATCACCGAGCTCTCCGGCGACGCCTTGCGCACGTGCCGCAGCAGCTCGAGACCCGGTCATCCCGGGCATCGAGACGTCGCTGATGACGAGGTCGTAGACGGGGTCCTTCGCGATGCGGGAGACCGCCTGCATGCCGCTCTCGGCGCACCTCGACGGCATACCCCTCCTTGCGCAGCATGAGCGACAAGCAGGTCGCGCATGCTCTTTCGTCTTCGACGACGAGCACTCTGTTCATGCCGAGATCCTTCCCGCCGGCTCGCAACGCGGGGCCTGCCGGCGCGGCCGGCGTCCGGACGCACGCGTGGAACGACGGTGCGAATGGTCGTCCCGCGACCCGGGCGGCTCTCGACCGCGATCCGTCCGCCATGCTCCTCGATCAGCCGGTAGACGATGGCCGCGCCCAGACCCGTTCCCTGCTCGAACGCGCTCCGGAACGGCTGGAAAGTAACCCTCGCGGGTGCGTTCGTCCATACCGACGCCTTCATCGGCGAATGCGACTTCCGACCTCGTTGCGCGCGGCGTCCGTCTTCACGGAAATCGACAGCCCGCCGCCGTGCGGCATGGCCTTCAACGCGTTCGTCGAGAGGTTCCAGAACACCTGTTTCATCCGGTTCGCGTCCAAATCGCACCAGATCTCCTCCGCGTCGAACCGCGTCTCGACGCGGTGCGCGCCGGTGAACTCGCGGCTCTTCCGGAGGAGCTTCAGATGGTCCTCGAGGAGCTTCACGACGTCGCAGCGCTGGGGCGAGAACTTCCCGGGCGCGCGAACGTCAGGAAATCGCGGATGGCCTGATCGAGCCGCTGCGACTCCCGCAAGATGATGTCCATGAGCTCGAGCGTCTCGCCGCCGGGCTTCAGGTCGCCCTTCAGGTACTGAACCGAGCCGCTGATGGCGGCCAGAGCGGGTTGCCGCAGCTCGTGGGCCATGCCGGCCGCCATCTGACCGAGCGCACTCCATGCGCTCCTTGCAGGCGCATCTGCTGCTCGACGCGCGAACACCTCGGTCAGGTCCTGGAACGTGAAGATGTAGCCGAGGGGCTGGTCGGCGCGATCCTGCAGGATCGACACCGCGATCCCGAGGAAGATCGCGATCGCCGTTCGGCGCCACGTAGTGCCGCTCGAACCGAAATCGCCGGCGCGCCGCGAGCTGCGCCGCGCGCCGTTCGCCAGAAACCCGGCTTCGAGCCCGAACACCTGCTCGATCGGCGTGCCCTCGACGTCGTCCTGCGCGCGCCCGGTGATCTCGGCGCCGCCGCGATTCATGAAATTGACGCGTCCCTCGAGGTCGGTGGTGATCAGCCCGCTGTGGATGGACTCGATGATGTTCTCGTTGAGCGCCTGAAGGCGCTGAACGGCGCCCTGGTGCTGGTCGAGCTCGCGCGTCTGCACCCGCACGCGCTCCGACAGGTGCGAGGCGAGGAGCGCCACCGAGACGAACGCGACCGCGTGGACGATCAGGAAGTACGACACGCGCCACGACCTCGGCTCGAAGGCGGCGCTGACGGCGATCCACCGGCGCCTGAGCACGAGGACCGCGTAGAGCGCGAAGCACACCCCGGCCAAGACCAGTCCGCCCCGCCGCACGCAGGAGGAGCGAGGCGACGGCGATCGGCAGCAGGTAGAGGAACGACATCGGGCTGTCGAGCCCGCCCGTGATGCGCACGAACGCGGTGACGACGAGCGCGTCGCCGACGAGCTGGAGGTAGATGAACCCCGGCGTGCCCTCGAGCCACCGATCGAGGAACGCGTACAGCAGCACCATCCCGTAGATGACCGCCGCCAGCAGGAACAGCGGCCGCAGGGTCTGCGCCGGGCTTCAGGCGTCAGCTCGATCGCGAAGGCCGAGATCAGCAGCGTGGTCACGGTGACCACGCGCGAGGATCATCAGCCAGCGGAGCTGCCTGTCGAGTTCGGTGCGGTTCATCGTCGCGAGGGTGGAAGCCCCGCCGGGCTTCCACCCCCTCGTTGATCGAATCAACCGATCTTGTTGATGAGGTCGAACATCGGCATGTACATCGAGATGACGATGCCGCCGATGACGACGCCCAAGAAGCAGATCATGATCGGCTCGAGCAGCGCCAAGTAGGTTGGCGGTGGCCTCGTCGACCTCGTCCTCGTAGAAGTCGGCGATCTTGTTGAGCATCGTCTCCAGCGCGCCCGTCTGCTCGCCGACCGCGACCATCTGGACGACCATCGACGGGAAGACGTTCGTCGCCTTCAGCGGCTCGGCGATCGTCTTTCCCTGTTCGATGCTCTTGCGCGTCTCCATGATCGCGTCCTCGACGACCGCGTTGCCGGCGGTCTTGGCCGTGATCTCGAGCGCTTCGAGGATCGGCACGCCGGACGAGACGAGCGTCCCGAGCGTGCGGCAGAAGCGCGCGACCGCGATCTTCTTCAGGACGTTCCCCAGGACGGGAAGCTTCGAGCAGCAGCGCCGTCGATGATGCGGCGTCCCTTGTAGGTCTTGTGGAAGCGGATGAGCGCGAAGACGCGCCAGACCGATCGATCGCGAAGATCGGCCACCACCACGCCCCGATGAACTTCGACAGGGCGATCGTGATGCGGGTCGGGAGCGGCAGCTGCGCGCCGAGACCCGCGAACAGCGTCGCGAAGCGTCGGGATGACCTTCCAGAGGATGATCCAGACGACGCCGATCGCGATCAGTGATGACCGCCACCGGATACACCATCGCCGAGCGGACCGCCGCGCGCAGCTTGACGATCTTCTCGATGTACTGCGACAGCCGCTGGAGGATCGTGTCGAGGATACCGCCCGTCTCGCCGGCGGCGACCATGTTGCAGTAGAGGTCGTCGAACGCCTTGGGGTGCTTGCGCAGCGAATCCGCGAGCGTCGCGCCGGATTCGATGTCCTGCCTCACCTCGAACAGGATCTTCTGGAAGACCCGGTTGTCCTGTTGCGTGCCCAGGATCTCGAGGCACTGCACGAGCGGGAGGCCCGGCATCGATCATGACCGAGAACTGCCGCGGTGAAGACGGCGATCTCCTTCTGGGAGATCCCGCCGCCCATCTTCGGCAGGGCGAACTCCTTGCCCTTCTCGGTGACCGCGGTCACGGTGACCTGCTGCTTGCGCAGCATCGCGATCGCGGCGTCCTTGTTCTCGGCGACGAGCACGCCCTCCTGGCGTCTTCCCGGCGCGCGTACGGCCCTTCCACGTGTAGTTCGGCATCGTTCGCTCCTCCTGATCCGGTCCGGGCGCGGGCTACCGGCGCTCGGCCGACCGGCGCGACGCCGCCCGCGGCCGCGACCGGGCATGGCGCCGAGGGACTGTTGATCCCGGCGCCGCGGTTGATCATGTCCTGCAGCTCGTCCGGATGCGACGACATCGACAGCGCGAGCTGCAGCGTAATCTGCTTCTTGTAGTACAGGGTCGCGAGCGACTGGTTGAACGTCTGCATCCCGAACTGCGTCTGGCCGGTCTGCATCGCGGAGTAGATCTGGTGGATCTTGTCCTCGCGGATGAGGTTCCGGATCGCGGAGTTCGGGACGAGGATCTCGCAGCGCCAGCGCGCGGCCGTGGCCCGTCGGCCCGGGGGAGCAGCGACTGGCACAGGATGCCCTCGAGCACGAACGAGAGCTGCGCCCGGATCTGCGACTGCTGGTGCGCCGGGAAGACGTCGATGATGCGGTTGATCGTCTGCGCGGCGGAGTTCGTGTGCAGGGTCGCGAAGGTGAGGTGGCCCGTTTCCGCGATGCGGAGCGCCGACTCGATCGTCTCCAAGTCGCGCATTTCGCCGATGAGCACGACGTCGGGGTCCTGGCGCAGGACGGAGCGCAAGCGCGTTCGCGAAGGAGTGGGTGTCCGCGTGCAGCTCGCGCTGGTTGACGAGGCACTTCTTGTGGGAGTGGAGGTACTCGATCGGGTCCTCGATCGTGACCATGTGCTCGTGACGCTCGCTGTTGATCTTGTCGAGCATCGCGGCGAGGGTCGTCGTCTTCCCGGAGCCGGTCGGCCCGGTCACGAGGATCAAGCCTCTCGGCCGATCGCACAGGGTCGAGACGACATCCGGGAGGCCCAGCTCCTTGAAGTTGCGCATCTCCCAAGGGATCGTTCGGAACGCGCCCGCGACGGCGCCGCGCTGGAAGAACACGTTCGCGCGGAACCGGGCCAGCCCCTTCACGCCGAACGAGAAGTCCACTTCGAGGGCCTCCTCGAGGCGGTGCTTCTGGCTCTCGGTGAGGACGCCGTAGATGAGCTGCTTCGTCTCCGCCGCGGTCATCGGCGGCAGCTGCAGCGGGACCATCTTCCCGTCGATGCGGATCTGCGGCGGCGAATTCGTCGTGACGTGCAGGTCGCTGCCGCCCTGGTCCACGAGCGTCTTCAGAAGCTGGTGCATGGTGACGGCCATCGACGTGTCCTCCGCCTCGCGAACGAGGCCTACAAAACGGTCTCGCGGACCACTTCCTCCACGCTCGTCTGCCCGTCCCGCAGCTTCTGCAGGCCGGAGAGCCGCAGCGTGATCATCCCGTCCTCCATCGCCTTGCGACGGAGCTCCATGGCCGAGGCGCCCGGAGAGGATCAGCTCCCGCAGCTCGTCGGTGATCTCCATCACCTCGAACAGCCCGACGCGTCCGCGGTAGCCGGTGTTGTTGCAGTTGGGGCAGCCGCGTCCCTTGTACAGGCGCACCTTGCCGGCCTCCTCGATCGGGAAGCCGATCTCGACCGACGCCTGCGCCGGGAGCTGGATCTCTTCCTTGCAGTCCTTGCAGATGCGGCGGACGAGGCGCTGGGCGCAGATCAGGTTGACCGACGTCGCGACCAGGAACGGCTCGATCCCCATGTTCATCAAGCGGTTGATCGTCGACGGGCGCGTCGTTCGTGTGCAGCGTCGACGAGCACCAAGTGGCCCGTGAGCGCGGCCTTCGACGGCGATCTCCGCCGTCTCGAAGTCGCGGATCTCGCCCGACCAGGATGATGTTCGGATCCTGTCGCAGGAACGCGCGCAACGCGGTCGCGAAGTTCAGACCGATCTGCTCTTTCATCTGGACCTGGTTGATGCCGTGGAGGTTGAACTCCACGGGATCCTCGGCCGTCATGATGTTCGTCTCGGGCGTGTTCACCCGGGCGATCGACGAGTACAGCGTGTTCGTCTTTCCCGATCCGGTCGGCCCGGTCACGAGGACCATGCCGTACGGCCTCAGGATCTGCCGCTCGAACTTGGCGAGCGATTCCGGCTCGAACCCGAGCCGCGTCATGTCGAGAACCAGGTTGTCCTTGTCGAGCAGCCGCATGACGATCTTCTCGCCGAACAGCGTCGGCAGGACGGAGACGCGGTAGTCCATCTCCTTCGTCTTGCCCTGCAGCTTCATCTTGATCTTGATGCGGCCGTCCTGCGGGAGGCGCCGCTCCGAGATGTCGAGCTTCGCCATGATCTTGAGGCGGCTCGTGATCGCGTCCTTCAGCTTCATCGGCGGGTGCATGATCTCGTAGAGCACGCCGTCGACGCGGAACCGCGCCCGGAAGTCCTTCTCGTACGGCTCGATGTGGATGTCCGACGCGCCCTTCTTGATCGAGTCGGTCAGGATGATGTTGACGAGGCGCACGACGGGCGCCTCCTCGGAGACGTGCTCGAGCTTGTGGATGTCGAGCTCTTCGTCCTCTTCCAGCAGCTCGAGCGCTTCGGTGTCCTGCTCGGCCATCTGGTCCATGACCTTCTTGAGCTCGAGCGCGTGCGACGACCCGTAGTACTTCTCGATCGCCTCGCGGATCGCGATCTCGCACGCGACCACCGGCTCGACGTTGTAGCCGGTCATGAACTTGATGTCGTCCATCGCGAACACGTTGGTCGGGATCGGCCATCGCGATCGTGAGCGTCGCCCCGGTGCGGTTGACCGGTAGGACGAGGTACTTCTGCGCGACCTCCGACGGGACCAGGTGGATCACCGACTCGTCGATCTCGAAGTGCCGGAGGTTGATCGACGGGACGCCGTACTGGTCGGAGAGGAGCTGGGTGATGTCGTCCTCTTTGACGAACCCCATCTTGACCAGGTTGAAGCCGAGCTTGCCGCCGCTCTTCTTCTGCGCTTCGAGCGCTTCTTGGAGCTGAGGCTGCGTGATCATCCCCGCCTTCAGAAGCATCTCGCCGAGCTTGACCGCCATGGTTGCCCCGGCCCTCCGAGACATCGCTCGGACCGACGACGTCTCGAGTCGAGTTCACCGCTCAACGCATACGTAGTTCTTACACGCACATCTGACAACTCAACTCAAGGAGTCGGCGCGAATCTAGGGTCCGTGAAAATTATTGTCAAGCGAAGCGGGCGAGACTGACAGTTTGGGGCAGCACCGCAACGGAGATGCCGGATTTCCGCGTTGTCAGCGGGCACCGGCCGTTCTACTCGCCGATTTTCCGGCGGCGCAGGAACCGGTCCATGAAGCTGCGTCGACAGGCGGCCCTCGAACGAAATCTTCGTCGGTCAGGATCTTCTGCTGGAGCTTCACGTTCGGTCTTGATCCCCTCGACGACGAACGACTCGAGCGCCCGGCGCATGCGGAGGATCGCCTCGCCGCGCGTGTTCCCGTGCGCGATCACCTTGGCGATCATCGAGTCGTAGTACGGCGGGATGTACGCCTCCGCGTAGCAGGCGGTGTCGACGCGGATGCCGGGGCCGCCCGGCACGTGGAACGTCCGGATCTTCCCGGGGACGGCGCGAACGTGTCGGGGTCCTCGGCGTTGATCCGGCACTCGATCGCGTGACCCTGGAGCTTGAGATCGTCCTGGCTGAACGAGATCGGCTCGCCCGCCGCGATCGCGGATCTGCTCCTTGATCAAGTCGATCCCGGTGACCATCTCGGTCACCGGGGTGCTCGACCTGGATCCGCGTGTTCATCTCGATGAAGTAGAACTCGCCCGTGCGCGTCCAGCAGGAACTCGATCGTGCCCGGCGTTGACGTAGTTGACCGACCCCGCGCGCCCGGAGCGCCGCATCGGTCATGCGCGCGCGCAGGTCGGCGTCCAAGCGCGGTCGACGGCGACTCCTCGACGAGCTTCTGGTGGCGCCGCTGGATCGAGCATTCCCGCTCGAACAGGTGGATCAGATTGCCGTGCGTGTCGCCCAGGACCTGCACCTCGACGTGCCGCGGCTGGACGAGGTACTTCTCCATGTAGCACGTCGGGAACGCCGAACGCCGCCTGAGCCTCGTGCGCTCGCCGCCTCGATCGAGCGGACGAGGTCGTCCGGGCTCCGTGACGACGCGCATGCCGCGTCCGCCGCCCCCGGCGGACGCCTTGATCAGGACGGGATAGCCGATCCGCTCGGCCGCGTCGCGCGCGTGGTCTTCGCCTTCGAAGCACGCCGTCGCTTCCGGGGATGGTCGGGACGCCGGCCGCGCGGACGGTCCGGATCGCCTCCGACTTGTCCCCCATCTTGCGAATGACGTCGGGGCTCGGTCCGATGAACGTCAGTCCGACCTCGCGGCAGACCTCGGCAAAGTGCGCATTCTCCGGAGAGGAAGCCGTAGCCGGGATGCACCGGCCTCGGCGCCGGTGATCTCGGCGGCCGAGAGCACGGCGGAGATGTTGAGGTACGAGTCGCGACTGGCCGGCGGACCGATGCAGACGTCCTCATCGGCGAACTTGACGTGGAGCGCGTCGACGTCCGCCGTCGAGTGCACTGCGACGGTCTTGATGCCCAGCTCCTTGCACGCCAGGATGACCCGCAGGGCGATCTCCCCGCGATTGGCGATCAGGATCTTGCGGAACATGGGGCGGCTCCCGGCGCCGCTACGACGCCATCGGCCGCAGCCGGAACAGGACCTCGCCGAACTCGACGGGCTGTCCGTTGGCGACGAGGATCTCGACCACCTCGGCGTCCATCTCGGCCTCGATCTCGTTCATGAGCTTCATGGCCTCGATGATGCAGAGAACTTGGCCCTTCCGGACCTTGCTGCCGGGCTCCGCGAACGGCGGCGCGCCCGGACCCGGCTGACGGTAGAAGGTGCCGACGATCGGCGATCTCATGTCCACGAGGCCCGTCGCCGGGGTCTCGGCTCCGGGCCGGGGCCGGTGCGGTCGAAGGAGAAGCGGCGGAAGCCCCCGCGGTCGGTAGCGCGGAAGGGACCGGGAGTGCCGCGACGTGCGCGGCCGTTGAAGATTCTCGGACCGGCGCGGCCGGGGTCGCTGCCGCGCTCTTTCGAGCTTCAGCTTGAAACCTTCGCGCTCGAGCTCGAACGTGACGAAGTTCGACTTCGAGATGAGATCGATGAGCTCCCGCAACTCTTTGCCGTCCAAGAAGACTCCTTCAAAGAGCCGAGGCAGGCTACCACTCGGGGGACGATATGTCAGACCGGGCCTAGAGCTCGCTTTCCAGCGCCTCGGCGGCCTTTGAGCGCGAAGCGCGTTCGACCGAGACTCCCGCTTCCTCCAGAATCGCCATGAGCACGTACTGGGCCGCAACCTGCCGGACCGCCGCCTGCCCCTCCGCTCCGACCGACGTGAATTCTTGCGGCGGAGCGAGGCCGGCGTCGAGGTGGGCCGCGGCCACCCGCCGGAAGAGATCGGCCAGGGATGCCGCCACCACGTCCGCAGCCGGCGCCCCCTGGCGGCCGCGGCGGCCACCACCATGCCGTCCCGGCCCGCGAGGACCACGCACCGAGCGCCTGCGACCCCGCGCAGCACGCCTTTCACCACCTCATCGAACATGTTGCGGACCCCGATTTCGCTCGACCCTTGCCAGCCAGGGAAGTCGGCTGCGCGACCGCGGCGGCTGGGGGCTTTCCGCTGCCGTTCGACCGCCCGGGACGCAAGCTCGTCCACCAGCCCCTGCGCATCCTGATGCGCAGGCTGGACCGCCAGGATCACGCGCAGGATGCGGAGCGCGCCCTGCGACATCTACCCTGGGCCGCGCGAAGGCGCGCATGGGTCAGCGTCGCAAACGCTTCACCGGACTTCGGAGTCATGGTGTCCCCCGGAGCAAGACGGCCCCTCCGCGGATCGCGCGAAGGGGCCGAGCATAAAGAAATGGATGCGCGAAGGGTCGTCCCTCCGCGGCTCACTGACAGGTATTGACCGTCAGCGTTCCGCCGGTCGTCACCGACACGGCGTCGCCGCCCACTGTGACTCCGCGGAACACCAGGGTGAGGCTGGCGGTGTCGCCTCCGTTCGGCGAGGCGGCGATGAGGTCGTTGGCGTTGATCACGGCGAAGTTTCCGCTGGAGCTTCCGTTCGCCGGAACGGTACCGCCGAGACCGAACACCTTGTTCGTCAGAATCTGGCCGCCTCCCCAGACGTAGCTGACCGTCACGCTCTGAGAAGGATGATGTCGTTGAACGGGGACGCTTCGGCCAGCGCATTCTTCGGCTTATTCTTGAAGTTGGCGGTCGCGTTGGTCACCGTGAACGCACAGGTTCCCCGTCGTGGAATCGATCGCTCCCGTGACCGGAGAGATCGTCAAGGTCTCGACTTCGAGGACGACGTTGGGCTCGTAGTCGATCGTGCCGTTGCAGCCGGCGAATGCGGCCGACGACTGCGAGAACGATCGAACGGGCCAGAATCTTCGTGTGCTTGCGCATCAGAGCCTCCGCTAGCCGATCTTGACGATCTTGGGAGTGATGAAGATCAGGAGCTCCCGGTTCTCGTTCGTAATATTACGCGTTTTGAAGAGCCAGCCCAAGCCCCGGGATCTTGCGGAACCAGGGGACGCCCACCTCGCTCTGACCTTCGTTGATCGGTGAAGATGCCGCCGATCACCGCGGTACCGCCGTCGCCGACGAGGATCTTCGTCTGGGCCCGCTGCGTCCGGATCGGCGGTACGTCGCCGACGCGATTCACGAAGTCCGGCGAGTTGTTCTCGACGATCACGTCCATGGCCACGGTCCCGTCCGCCGTGATCTGAGGCGTAACGCGCGAGCCGCAGCGACGCCGAGACGAACTGGACGTTGATCTCGGTCGCCGTCGTGGTGACCACCGGGATGCGGACGCCTTGCTCGATCTCGGCGCGCTCGTTGTTCTGCGTCGCGATCTTCGGCGACGACAGGATGCGCCCGCGGCCTTCCGTCTCGAGGTCCGAGAGCGCGATGTCGAGCGTGAACGAGTCGAGGATGTTGCCGAACGAGAACGCCAGCGTCGGAGGCGGTCCCGGCGCCCGGCAGGTTGAGCCCGTACTGCGCGGAGGCGTTGGCCGGGAAGTTGCAGCCCGGTGCCGGTCCCCTTGCTGCGCATCCGCGATCGCGTTGAAGCCCCACTTGATGCCGAGGTCCTGCGAGAACGACTTCGACGTCTCGACGATCCGCGCCTCGATCATGACCTGGGGCGTCTCGGAGTCGAGCGTCGAGATCAGCTGGTCCAGCGGCTGCAGCTTCTTCGGAATGTCGCTGATGATGAGCGCGTTGGTGCGCTTGTCGACCATGACCTTGCCGCGCGTCGAGAGGATGCCGCCGTCGCGGATGACCTTCTCGACGTCCTTCGGCCTTCGCGTACGAGAGCGTCCGCGTGATCGTGATCGGCTCGACCTCGAGGTCCTTCGCCTCCTTGAGCTGCTTCCGCTGGGCGGCCTCGGCCGCGAGCTTCTGGGTCGGCGCGATGCGGATCACGTTGTTCTCGAACTGCTTGTCGAGCCCGTTGTTCTTCAGGATGATGTCGAGCGCCTGGTCCCACGGGACGTTGTCGAGGACGATCGTGACCTTGCCCTCGACGGCGGGATCGAGCACGAAGTTGAGGCCCGAGATCTCGTGGAACAGGCGGAAGATCTGCTTGACGTCGGTGTCGACGAGGTTGAGCGAGATCTTCTTCCCGGCGTAGTTGGTCTTGTCGGTGACGATCGTCTTGGTGTCGAAATTCGACGTTGGTCGGCGCGGGCGACAGGCCGGCCGGCGGCTCTTCGGCGGCGAGCGCCGGGGCGCGAAGCAGCAGCGTCGATGGCCGCCGGCGAGACCGCTCGCGGCGCAGTGCGGCTCGGCCAGCTTGGCCTCGACGGTTTTGGTCTCTGCGGCTGAGGCTCTGGCGACGGCGACGGCTGCCTGCGCCGCGGATGCCGGCGTTGCGGACGAGGCGACGTCCTCGGCAAGCGAAGCCGTCGTCGACCCGAAGGCGATCGTCGAGGCCGTCCGCCGCGTTTTCGACCTGATAGGGCATCGGCGCGTCGAGATCGACCACGACGCGGCACACCGGCTCAGGCGTGCGCCGGAACTGTCCGGCGCGCACGCGCAGAACGCCGCCCTGGTCGACGGCGAACCTGGTTGCGGCTCCAGACGGCTCACCGTGTCCTTGAGGTCGATCACCAAGCCGCCGCGGGTTCTCGAGCTCCAGCGTGGTGTAGGCCATCGGCCCCGAGCCCGACAGCGTCACCACGAGGCGCCCTGACTCGTCGCGGGCCGCGCTCACGCTGCGCAGCTCCGAGGAGACCGCGGCCGTCCGGACGCGGGAGCGGTCGCTGTCGGCGTCTCGGAGCCCGCGGCAGGCTCGGCGGTTCTCGCCTGGAAGGCGCTACTGGCCAGCACGAGCGCGGTCAGCGCCGCCAGCGACAACTTGCCGTACTTACTCATTGGCCTTCTCCTCGCCCTGCGGGACCAGCCGTTTCACCACGTCCCGGTAAGGCTTGATGAGTCTCGGATCGTCGACCTGCTGCCGAAAGGTCACCGAGCCGGCGGCTGGATCGATCGCGATCACGCCGCCGTCGTAGACCTCGTCACCTACATGAAGGAAATAACCCTTGTTGTCCGTCCCCGTGACCACCGGCGATGTTGCCGCCGCTGGTGTCGCGCACGATGCCGGTGAGCTCGAGCTCGACGACGAGCATGCCGGCCACGCCCCGCGGCCTCGGCCCCTTGCGGCGCATCGCGCTCTCTTCGAGGAGCGAGCGGAACGGGTCGCGACGTCCACCCGGGTCGTAGGAGAACTGACGTCCCGAGAGGAGGTCCTCCTGCTGCCTCAGGATCGTATCGACCGTCTGCTGGCCTTCCTTCTGCTGCGCCTCGGCCTGCGCCTTCGCGGCGTCGGCCTGATCCTTCGCGACCGTCCGGCCTGGTGCTGCCTTGTCCTCGCGCGCGCGGGCGCCGCGAGGCCTGCCGACCAGGATCAGCGCCGCGGCCGCCGTCCACCATCCCCATTGCCGGCTCACTGGTGGCGCCTCCCCGGCGGCGAGCTTGTCGTCGTAGACGAACGTGGTCGCCGTGAAGCTGGCGCGGATCGTCTTGTCCCCGCCGCCTTGGTACGCGTTCATCCGAAGGTTGTCGACGTTGATGATGCGCGAGTACTTGCTCACGCGATCGAGGAAGATCCCGAGGTCGTGGTAGCGGCCCACGACGTCCATCTCGATCGGGAACTCCTTGTAGAAGTCCACCGGCCTCAGCCCGCCCGGGGCGAACGCCTTCAGCCCCAGGTTCGACTGGTCGGTCATGTTCTTGATCCAGCGGAGCAGGTCGCCGGTCTCCGTGTCGGTCGGCAGGATCTGCTGCACGTCGCCGAGCTTCCGCTGCAGGTTCGCGACCTCCTGCTCGAACTCCGGGAGCTTCTGCTCGATCGCCCGCCCTTCGACGATCTTCGCGTTGCAGCTCCTCGAGCTCGGCGCTGATCGCGTGGATCTGCTCCCCTTCTCCTTGAGGTCCGGGTAGACGTAGTAGGCGATCGCCACGATGCCGGCCGCCAGCGCGGCCATCAACAGAACTTGTCCCCAGAACGGCAGTCTTTCGAGCATGGTGTCGGCTCCTCGCTTCCCGCTAGCTCTGGGGTGGCTGCGGCGCTGCCGCGGCGCCGGAGTCGGCGGTGACGGGCGCTGCTCCGGGCGGACGCGTAACGGCACGTCAGACTGAACGAGACCCTTCGGTGATCTCCGTCGTCTTGCCTAAGACCACGTCGGAGAACTGTCCCGACGCCCGCAGGTTGTCGTACAGATTCGAGACCGCGTTGTACGTCGTCGCCTTGCCCACGATGTTGATGGCGTTCGAGTTCGCCGTGAGCGAGTCGAGCCACATGAACTCGGGCAGGTTGCGCGAGACCTGGTCCAGGATGTGAACCGGCACCGCCTGCTTCTTCTTGAGCTCGGTGATCAGGTTGATCTTGCGCTCGAGCAGCTCTTTCTGGGTCTTGAAGGCCTCGGCCTTCTTGCGAACTTCCTCGAGGCGCTTCAGCTCGGCCTCGGCGGTGATCTTGGCTTGCTGCACGCGGTTAAGCTCCGCGTTTCTCGCCCACCACCAGCCGGAGGCGACGAGGAGGCCGACCACGATGATGCCGGCGAGCAGGATGTTCTGGCTCCCGCCCATCTCGAAGTTGAGGGAGGTCGCGGCCTTCGCTTTCGCCGCCTTGCGCTCCGCGAGAAGATTGATCTTGATCATGCCGCTAGTCCCCGACCTTTCTGAGAGCGAGGCCGACCGGCGACGGAAGCGGTGGGCGTCATCTCATTGAGGACGTCCGGAGGGACCTCGCGTCCTGCCGGCTGAATGCGTCGGAACGGGTTCATCAGCTCGACCTGCGTGTGCAGCCGCTCACCCAGTGCCTCCTTGAGGTGGATCACCTGCGCCGAGCCTCCGGTGATGTACAGCCGGTCGAGGGATTCGTCGGTCGCTGAGATCTGCTTGAAGAAGTCGAGCGTCTTCTGGATCTCCGTGCCGACGTCCTCGTTCACCGCCGAGAGGATCGGAAGCGACGCGCTCGTAGGGAATCCCGTCGAGCTCGTCGCCGCGCTTCAGCTTCTCGGCCTGATCCGTGGAGAGGTTCAGCTCCTTCTGGATCGCGTCGGTGTATTGGTTGCCGCCGACGTTGATGTCGCGCCAGTACACCGACGTTCCGCCGTGCAGCACGCGTGATCGAGCTGACGGCCGCGCCGATGTCGACCGAGCGCGATGACCTGGTGCGGCTCGAACTCGTAGTTGGCCTCGAACGCGTTCTGCAGCGCGAAGGCGGCGATGTCCACGGCGACCGGCTGCAGACCCGCCTGCGTGATCACGCTGGTGTAGTCGTTGATCTTGTCCTTCTTGGCCGCGGCGAGCAGGACGTCCATGTTCCCTTCGCCGGACAGCGACGAGCCTTCGAGGATCTGGTAGTCGAGGTTGACGTCGTCGATGTCGAAGGGGATGTACTGCTCGGCTTCCCAGTGGATGGACTCCGCCAGCTCCGCCGACGTCATCACCGGCAGGCTGATCCTCTTGACGATCACCGAGTGGCCTGGAGAGCGCGGTGGCGACCTGGGTGTTCTTGATCTTGAGACGCTGGAACAACCGCTGGATCGTCTCGATGACGAGCTGCGAATCCATGATCGCCCTGTCGACGATGGCTTCCGCGGACAGCGACTCGGATCCGATCTTGGCCAGCTGGAAGCCGCGCCCCTTGCCCGAGGTCCTTCAGCTCGACGACCTTGATCGAGCTGTCGCCGATGTCCAATCCCGATCAGATTCCTGCTTCGTCCGAACATGTGAGTCCTCACAGTTGAAGCGAGCTGAAGCGGACCGAATCCCCTCCCCCAGGTGGTGCTTTAACCTAGGTCAATAAAACCCGGCGAGTCAAGAAAAACGGTTTCGAGCGGGACGAACGCTTTTGGACGGATAGTGAACAAGTTGAACGGTCGTCATCGGCTCGTCCCACCCTCCTCGATCCCCGGCGGCGCGTCGAACCTGTGCCCGGCACCGTCGGGGTTGTCCGGACCTTCTAGATCCGGCGCGGGGCTTAATATAAGAGACGAGGAAACCGAAAGCAACCGTATTCGACCGGTGCCTTGACAGCCCGGGAAGGGTCCTCTAGGATTTCGCGGCATTTCCAGAACCTTCGAATTCATCGTCACGTGCTCGGGCAAGGTGGGCGGCATGGCGCGACAGTGCGAAGTTTGCGGTAAGAAGACGATCTTCGGGAGGAACATCTCCCACGCCCATAACGTGAGCTCGAGGACGTTCATCCCCAACCTGCAGCGCGTTCGCGTTCAGGTTCCCGGCGGGAACGCCAAGCGAGTCCGGCTGTGCACGCGGTGCCTCCGTTCCGGGGCTGTGATGAAGGCCGCCTACGCTCAGCTCGACGATTCCGATCGCGTCGATCTCCACCAACGAGTTCCTCGGCAGCCGCGAGACTTCGACCGTCACGCGCGCGCAGGCTTGTCCCCGGGAAAGAAGCTCCCGTAGACGCGGTTCATCGCCTCGAACGTCCCTAGGTCCGTCAGATACACCGTCGCCTTGACCACGCGGTCGAGCCCGCTGCCGCCGGCCGTCAGGATCGCCGCCAAGTTGGTCAACACGCGCCGCGTCTGCTCCTCGATGCCGCCGTCGACGATCGTGCCCGTCACCGGGTCGAGCGCGACCTGACCCGACACGAAGAGCAGATCCGCCAGCGCGCACGCCCTGCACGTACGGACCGATCGCCTGGGGCGCGTCGCTCGGTGCTGACCGTCGTTCTCGTCACGCTCATGTCTTCCCCTAGCCGTCAGCGCGAGACGCGCTCGACGTTGTGAACGCCTTCGGTCTTCCGCACGCGCGCGATCACCCGCTCGAGCTGCTGCCCGGTCGGTCACCGCCATGACGATGGTCACGCGCGCGTCGTGCCCTTCGAACGTCTTGGCTTCGACGTTGCGGATGTTCGCCTTCTCGTCCGCCACCACCGACACGATCTTCGCCAGGAGCCCCTGCCGGTCGCTCACGTCGAGGGCCAGCTTGACGTCGAACAGCGATCCCTTGGCGCCCGCGCTGTCCCACTCCACGTCGATGCGGCGCTCGGGGTCGAACATCAGGCTGCGGACGTTCGTGCACTGCACGGAATGCACGGACACGCCCTTGCCCCGCGTGATGTAGCCGACGATATCCTCGCCCCGCACCGGATTGCAGCACCGGGCGAGGGTGATCATCATGTCGTCCATCCCGTGGACTTTCACGCGCCGCTCGCCGATTCCGAGCGCGCGCTTCACGACCCGCGTGACCACCCCGTCCGCCTTCGGCTTGAGCTCGTCGTCGGGCAAGATCATCGCGACGAGGCTTCGAGGCGTGACCTTCCCGTAGCCGACGGCCGCGAGGAAGTCGTCGAGCGTCGGGAAGCCCAGTTTCTTCGAGGACGTCGGCCGCCCTGCCGCCGTCCAAGATCTCGCGCGGCGAGAGGCGGAACTTCCGCAGCTCCTTTCCACGAGGTCACGCCCGAGGATCACGGACTTCTCGCGCTGGTTGGCGTTCAGCCAGGCCCGGATCTTCCCGCGAGCGCGCGACGTCTTGGCGAGCGACAGCCAATCGCGGCTGGGGTGGGCGTTCGGGTGGGTGACGATCTCGACGATGTCGCCGTTCCCCAGGGGCGTCCGAAGCGCGACGAGACGCCCGTTCACCTTGGCGCCGGTCAGGCGATGGCCGACTTCGGTGTGGATCGCGTAAGCAAAATCCACGGCCGTGGCCCCGCGCGGGAACGAGAGAACCTTGCCCTTCGGCGTGAAGGCGTACACCTCGTCCGGGTACAGGTCCACCTTGACCATCTCCAAGAACTCGCGGGGATCCTTGGTCTCTTGCTGCCATTCCAGGATGTGCCGCAGCCAGGCCACGCGTTCGGACTCGCCCCCCGGCACCCGGGCATCCTCTTTGTATTGCCAGTGCGCGGCGACGCCTTCCTCCGCGATCCGGTGCATCTCGTGGGTGCGGATCTGGACCTCGAACGGCTGTCCGACGTCGGTCATCACCGACGTGTGCAGCGACTGGTACATGTTCGGCTTCGGGATCGCGATGAAATCCTTGATGCGCCCAGGGACGGGCCGCCAGATGGAGTGCACGATGCCGAGCGCGCCGTAACAGTCCCGGACCGAGTCCGGTCAGGATGCGGAACGCGACGTAGTCGTACACTTGGTCCACGTCGATCTTCTGGCGCCGGATCTTTCGATAGATCGACGACACGCTCTTGATGCGGCCGTAGAGCTTCGCCTCGACCCCCGCATCCGCGAGCGCCGTCTCCAGCTTTCGCCGGATCTCGGCGATGAATGCGGCGGCGCCCTTGCGCTTGACCTCGAGCGCGTGAACCAGCGCGGCATTGCGCGTCCGGCTCGAGAAACTGCAGGCAAGGTCTTCGAGCTCGGTCTTGATGCGGCCCATCCCGAGCCGGTTGGCCAGAGGCGCGTAGATCTCCGCGGTCTCGCGCGCGATGCGCTCCTGCTTGTCCTCGGGAGATGCTCCAGCGTCCGCATGTTGTGAAGGCGGTCCGCGAGCTTGACGAGGATCACCCGGATGTCGTCGACCATCGCGAGGATCATCTTTCGGAGGTTCTCGGCTTCCTCCTGTTCCTTGGCTCGCGAACTGCAGCTTGGAGATCTTCGTGACGCCGGCCACGATGTGCGCCACGTCCTGGCCGAAGTATTCGGCGACGGTCTCGACCGTGGTCAGCGTGTCCTCGACGACGTCGTGAAGAAGCCCGGCGACGATGCTCGCGGTATCGAGCTCGAGGTCGGCCAACACGTAGGCGACCTCGATCGGATGGATGAGATACGGCTCGCCCGAGCGGCGCACCTGAGATCGGTGCTCCCGCGCCGAGAAGATGTACGCGCGCCGGAGCAGATCGAGGTCGGCCTGAGGGTTGTAGCCCTCGACGCGATCGAGGACCTCCTCGAATCGGCGGACCACCCTCTAGTCCTCCCCAAAGGGGGGATTATAGGGTCGCGCGATCAGGCCTTTCCGGCGCGAACCTTCTTGGCGACGGCCTTCGGCGAAGGGAGCGCCGTCTTCTTCTTTGGATCGCTCTCGAGCCATTCCTGCCACACGACGAGGAACGGCGAGGCGATGTAGATCGACGAGTACGTGCCGACGATGATGCCCACGACCATGACGAACGCGAAGTCACGCAGTGCAGGGCCGCCGAGCGCGAACAGGAATGCGCAGACGATCCACGTCAAAAGCGAGGTCAGGATCGTCCTCGAGAGCGTCTGATTCATCGAGCTGATTGATCAGGTCGGGCAGGCTCGATACCGTCCCGCCCTTCGCCCTCAGGTTCTCGCGGATCCGGTCGAAGATGACGACGGTGTCGTTGACGGAATAGCCGACGAGGGTGAGAAACGCGGCGACCACCGGAAGGCTCATCTCGTAGCCGAACAGCGAGAAGAGACCGAGCGTGATGATCGTGTCGTGCACCAAGGCGATGACCGCCGCGAGCCCCCACTGGAACTCGAACCGGATCCAGATGTAGATCAGCATGCCGGCCATCGAGCCCAACACCGCGCCCAAGGCCTTCTTCACGAGCTCTTTTCCGACCGTCGGCCCGATGTAGGCCTGGCTGCGAACCTCGAACACGTCCGCCCCTTGCGCGGCCCTCAGCGAGGACACCACGCGCGGCGCCAAGTCCTGGTCCTTCGCGCCCGGAACCAACGGGACCCGGATGTAGACTTCGTGCTCTTCGGGCTTCCCGATCGTCGTGACGATCGACCCGTCGAAGCCGGCCTTGCCGAGGGCGTCGCGCACCGCACCGACGTCGGTCGCCGTCTTGTACTGGAGCTGACTTCGGCCCCGCCCTGGAACTCGATCCCCCGCTTGATCCCCTTCGTGAAGAGAATAACGAGGAGATCGCCACGAGCGAGAGCGACACGCCGACCCACAGGCGGCGCTTGCTCATGAAATCGATCTTCGGATTGTGGAACAGCTGCAGCACGGCCGCCTCCCTTAGATGCTCAGCGATTCGACGCTGCGCCGATCGCCCAACACGAGGTCGTAGATGACGCGGGAGACGAAAACCGCGGTGAACATCGAGAACAACAGCCCGATCACCAGCGTGACCGCGAAGCCGCGCACCGGGCCGGTCCCGTACGTGAAGAGGAAGAATGCCGAGACGATCGTGGTCACGTGGGTGTCCACGATGGTCCCGAAGGCGCGAGAGAACCCTTGGTCGATCGCCGTCTTCACCGCTTTGCCCAGACGGAGCTCCTCACGGATGCGCTCAAAGATCAGGACGTTCGAATCCACCGCCATGCCCACCGTCAGGATCAGCCCCGCGATCCCGGGAGGGTCAGCGTCGAGCCGAAATAGGCCATGGCGCCCAGGACGAGGATGACGTTCATGAGGAGCGCCACGACCGCGTTCACGCCCGACAGGCGGTAGTAGACGAGCATGAACGCTGCTACGCCCACGAACCCCAGAAGCGACGCGAACACGCCGGCGCGGATCGAGTCCCGTCCCAAGGACGGTCCGATGGTGCGCTCCTCGATGATGGTGACCGCGGTCGGGATCGCACCGGAGCGGAGCTTCAAGGCGAGGTCCTCGGCGGACTTGACGTCGAACCGTCCCGAGATCTGACCGCGGTCGGTGATGACGTCGTTGATCACGGGCGCCGAGATCACGACCTTCCCTTTGGCGGAGCCCAGGACGATCGCCATCTTCTTGTGGAGGTTCTCCGCGCGTCGCCGCCTGGAACCGCTTTCCGGCCTCCGGAGAGAGCACGAAATCGACGACGTTGCGCTGCATCGCGTCGTTGCCCCGGCGCGCGGACCGAAGGTCGTTCCCGACGATCGCCGCGATCGACTGGAGCGGCCACCACATCTCGTTCTTGGTGCCGTTCGAGTCGTAGCGGGGTCTCCGGGGCGAGCTCGACGCCGGCGGGGAGCGCCGCCCCGAACATCTGGACGGCTGCGTCCCGCGTCGGCGCAGGCATCCAGCTCTCGAAGTCCGTCACCCCGGCGGATAGGCGACGGCCTTCCATTCGAGGACCGCCTGATCCTGCAAGACGCCCTTGGCGCGCTCCGGGTCCTCGAGCCCAGGCAGCTCGACGACGATGCGATCGCCCGAGCTCCCCTGCTTCTGGATGATCGGCTCTTTCACCCCGAGCTCGTCGACGCGCTGCCTGAGCACCGTCAGCGTCGTGTCCACCGAGGTCGCCTCGACCTGCTGCTTGATCGAATCCGGAATCCGGATCGTCCACTCCGCTTCGAGCGGAGTGACGCTCCACCGCGGCACGATCGTGTCGAGGATCTCTCGGATTTCCGCAGCGCGCGCGCTGTCGGCCCCCTGGATGTTGATGCCCGAGCCGTCCTCGGCGGCGGTGACCGCCGTGAACGTGATCCCCTTCTCCTTCATCATCTGGCCGATGCGGTTGGTCGCGAGATCGATCTCGCTCTTCACTGCGGCCGAGGTCTCGACCTGCAGCACGAGATGCGAGCCCCCTGAAGGTCGAGCCCGAGGTTGATCGTCTTCTTCGGGGGTAGAACAGCCACACCGAGAGCGCGACGGCGCCGGCGATGAGGGCGAGCTTCCACATGATCGGCTTTGACATCATTCGGCCCTCTTCACCGTCGTGATCGACGCTTTGTCCACGTCCACGCGCACCTGGTCGGCGATCCTCACCTGGACCGTCGCGTCGGTCACGCCGACGACGGTTGCGTGAATGCCGCCCGCGCACACCACCTTGTCGCCGGGCTTCAGCGCGTCCAGGAGCTCCGCGTGAGCCTTCTGGCGCTGTCGTGCCGGCCGTATCATCAAGAAGTAGAAGACGACGAAGATGCCGACGTACGCCGGGATCATGAAGAGGAGCGAGTTTCCCTGTTGCGGCGCTCCCGCCGGCGGCGTAGCCGCGGCGAGCACCCAAGCGGACGCGGTCAGCATCGTGACAAGAACCCCCGATCCGACGAGCGCGTCGGACGAAAGACGGGATTGTGGCCCAGCCCTAGAAACGCGTCAAGGACCGGCGGCCGGACCGACGGCCGCCATGAGCCTGCCCGCGGCCGAACCTTCGCCGCGATAGGAGAAGAAGAGGTCGTTCCGGCACCGGGTGCAGTACGGCGCCCGATGGATCGACTCCGGGCGGACCCCGGCCTCGACCAGCTGCGCCGTGAGTGCCGCATGGAGGTCGACCGTCCTCTGCCCCGAGGCGGATTCCGCAGCGAACCCCGACCGGCTCCCGCACGAGCGTGCGAGCGCCGAGACCACCTCATCACCGACTTCGTAGCAGCATCCGAGGATCGCCGGTCCGAGCGCCGCCACGAGGTCGCGGGCCGCGAGGCCGTCCGCCCCGAAGCGGGAGACGGCGCGCGCGGCGATCCCCGCCGCAGCGCCGCGCCAGCCGGCGTGCACGGCCGCGACCGCCCTCGCCTGCGTATGGACCAGCAAGACCGCGACACAATCCGCGGTCCGCACCGCGGGACGCGGAGCGTCGTCGCCGGCTTTGCCGGACCGGTAGGCGCCGTCGGCCTCCGCGGGAAGCTCCAGGCCCGGCACGGCATCGACGATCGCGGCGCCGTGAACCTGTCTGAGGATCGCCGGCCGCGCGCGCCCCAACCCCGAGGCGCGGAGGAACGAGCGGCGTCGGGAGATGACCTCCGGATCCCCACCGTCGGCGGGACCAAGATCGAAGGCGGCGCCGCCCTCCGCCCGGCGCGTGCTGAACGCGTGCGCCACGCCCGGGATCGCGCCGAGCTCGACGCTTCTCAGAAGCTGAACGCCCTCGACCTCGTCGAGACGCCAGCCCGAGCCGGCACCTCGCCGCCTATTTCACCGACCCCAGGCTCTTGATCGTCGCGTTGATGTCCGCCGCGTCCTTCGCGCGCGGCTCGAGATCCACGTACTTCTGGAATTCCTTGCGCGCGCCGGCGAGGTCGCCCAGCCGGAGCATGGCGAAGCCCAGGTCTCGATGCGCGAGAGCGTAGTTGGGCTTGAGCTCGATCGCCTTTCGGAACGCCTCGCTCGCCTTGCGGTGATCCGCTTCGGTGGCGTCGTCGCGGTTCTCGATGACCACGCCGAGATTGTAGAACGTGCGAGGCGCATTTCCGGATCGAGCGCGACGACCTTGTTGAGCGCCTCTTCGGCCTTCTTCGGCTGCTTGTTCCGGTTGTACAGGTCGGCCAGCGCGACGAGAACCTCGGTGTTCCCCGGCTTCGCGGCGAGGACCTTCTCGTTCATCGCGATCGCCTCGTCGATCTTCCCCGCGTTTGCGGCGACCGCCGCAGCCCGCTCCATCACCTTCAGGTTGTCCGGTTCGAGCTGCTGCGCCTTGGCGACGGCTTCGGCCGCCTTGTCCGGCATGCTCCGGGCGAGGTAGATGTCGGTCAGCGTGATGAGCGGCCCGGCCTTGTCGGGCGCCGCTTGCGCCGCCTTGTTCGCCTGGATGGTGGCCTCGCCCTGCCGGTCCAGCTTGAGGAGCACCTTCGCGAACACGTCGCGTCGCTCCCAGTCGTCCGGCTTCTCCTCGATCGCCTTCTTGAAGAGATCGACCGATCCCTCGCTGTCCCCGTCGCGGACTTTCTGGATCGCCTGCGCATAGGCGTCGGGCTCACCGGCACCCGCGGCGACCGCTGCGGCCCCGGGGACCGGGACCGGCAGGGATCGGATTGGCTTCGGCGGCGGCATCCCCCGGCCTCATCGTGTACTCGAGTCGAATCTCCGAGAAGGGACGCATCTTGAACGTGGTCGACGGATTGGCGGCGGAGAGCTTGGCGTCGTCCGAGAAGTACATGGTCTTCGAGCCGTCGCGCGCGACGATCTTGAGGGAGACCGGGACCCAACCCTCCGCCTTGATGGAGATCTTCCAGTCCGGCGCTTGGGCCGCGAAGAGCAACCCATCGATGTAGAAGCTTCCCTTCTTGTCGCTCGCGCCCTTCGCGACCCGGTCCGGGAAGGCGGTGGCGGCCGCCGAGACTTCCGCGCCTTGGACCGGCTTCCCGTTCATGTCGGCGACCTTTCCGATGAGCGCCGAGGTCTGCGCGACGGCGGCGGTTCCGACCATGAGCGTCGTCAGGAGGGCGAGAGGGAGCGTCGATCGTCTCATAGTGTGGCCTCGCTCGACGCGCCGCAGGACGCGCGAGATCGCGATTATGGCACCGCTGGACGCACCCGGCACCTCCCTATACCGCCGATTCGCCCAGGAGGAATCGACATGACGAAGCGTCTCATGGCGTTCGGATTGGTGGCCGCAGGGTTCGCGCTCTCCGTCTCGACGGCGTTCGCGTGCGACAAGGCCGTCCACGCGGCCGAGGCGAAGGATGCCAAGGACGCGAAGGCGGTTGCCTCAGCGGGCGACACGAAGGGCTGCGACATGCCGTGCTGCGCGCATGACAAGGCCGCCCCCGCCAAGGCGGAGGTTGCGGCCAAGGCCGAGACGCCTTGCGCGAGACACGAAGGCGCCGGTTGCGCCAAGAAGAAGTCCACGGCCGCCCCGGCCGCCATCGCCGACGCGGCCGCGGCTCAGCCCGCCGCCGGCGCAGGAAGCCAGCGCTGATCTCGAAGTCCGAGCCCGGTCCCGGCGATAGGGCACGGCTCACCGCCGACTCGCTCGTCGAGATGACCGAGATCGTCCTCCCGGAAGACTCCAACTCGCGCGGGTCCATCTTCGGCGGGCGCGTTCTGGCGCTCGTGGACAAGTGCGCCGCGATCGTCGCGCTGCGCCACGCCCGATGCGAAGTCGTGACCGCGTCGGTCGACTCGGTGGATTTCAGGAGCCCCGTCCGCGTCGGCTACGTTCTCGTGCTGAACGGCCGTCTGAACGCGGTCTTCGGATCTTCGATGGAGATCGAGATCGAGGTCCATGCCGAAGACCCCCTGACCAGCCTGCGGCAGCTGACCACGCGGGCGTTCGTCACAATGGTCGCGATGGCCGACGGCCGGCCCACGCCCGCACCTCGCCTCACGTTGGTGTCGGACGAGGAGCGCGAGCGCGCCGCGGCGGCGGGGGCTGGGCGCCGCGATCGGATCGCCCGCCGCGCCCAGCCAAGGTTGACGTCGAACTGATCGGCGGCGACGCGCCGGGTCGTCGACGACGCGCAGGCGGCCGGCGAGCTCGCGGTCCACGATCGGTGCTGCGGATTGCAGCGCGAGCCTCAGAGCGCGTCCCGCCTCGGGATTGAGGCGCACCGTCACCTCGCCCGCGCTGAACGACGACGCCAATCGGCGCGCCTCAAACAGCGCCTCGTACGCGACCGTGTCCGGGGTCTTCACCCGACCCGCGCCGGAGCAACACGCGCACGGCTCGGTCAGCACCGCGCCGATGCCCAAGCGCGTCCGCTTCCGGGTGAGCCTGGAGCAGGCCCAGGTCCGACAGCCCCACGATCTTCGTGCGGGACCGGTCGCGCTGGAGCGCCCGCTCCAGCGCGGCGAGGACGGCGGCCCTGTCCTCCGCGCGGTCCATGTCGATGAAGTCCACCACGATGATCCCGCCCAGGTCGCGGAGCCTGAGCTGCCGCGCGATCTCCTCGGCCGCCTCGAGGTTGGTCTTCAGCACCGTCCTTCGGGCGGCGCGCGCCATGAATTTTCCGGTGTTGACGTCGATCGATGACCAGGGCCTCCGTCGGCTCGATGACGATCGTGCCCGCCGGAGCTGAGCCAAACACGGGGTTTCAACGCCTTCTCGATCTCTTGGGCCACGCCGGTCGCGTCGAAGAGCGGCTCGTCGCCGACGTGACGCGCGATCCGAGCGCAGAGCTGCGGGTCGAGCTCCCGCAGATAGGTCCGCCCGGCCCGATGCATCGCCTCGTCGTCCACGATCACCCGGTCGAACGATGCGCGCGGGCGTCGCGCAGGAGCGGAGGAACAGGTCCAGATCGGTGTGCAGGATGCGCGGCGCGGGAACCCGTTGGGCGGCCCCCGCGATCGACGTCCAGGTGTCGACGAGGAACCGGGCGTCGGCTCGAAACGCCGCGGCGTCGGCGCCCTGCCCTGCCGTGCGCACGATGAATCCGCCGTACGCAGGCGGGAGCGCGGCGACGATCTCGCGCAGCCGCTGGCGCTCGCCCGGGTCGTGGATGCGCCGCGAGACGCCGCGGAACGGCAGCCTGCGGAGCGTGAACGAGATAGCGGCCCGGGAGCGTGATGAAGGAGGTGACGCGGCCCTTTGGCGCCGAACCCCTCGCGCACGACCTGCACGAGGAGCTCACGGCCCTCCTTCAGCCGCTCCTCGATCGGTGCGCCGTCGTGCGCGCGGCGACGCGAGGCCGGCGGTGCGGCGTCCTCCCCTCGACCTCCCCTTGCCGCTCCGAGCGCGTAGGCCATCGATGACGCGGCCTCGCCCGGAAGCAACAGGTCGCTGACGTGGAGGAACGCGTCCCGCTCGTGACCGAGGTCGAGGAACGCCGACTGAATCCCCGGCAGGACTTTCGAAACCCGCGCTTTGACGATGTGCCCGACGGCGAGATGGGCAGCATCCTCCTCGACGCGGAGCTCAACGGTGACGCCATCCTCGCGCGAGCGCGGTGCACGTCCTGCCGCCCGCGCGACTAACCAGCAGCTCGCTCGTCAACCGGCACCTGGACCCCGGCTCGCCGCGCATGGGGCTCACCGAAGCAGCCGTCGCTGAGGACCGCGAGGTCGTCAGCGGACGAGGCGAATCGCTTTCGACGCCTCGCCGTACATGAGCGTCGAGCACCTCATCCGGACGAATCGACGCCCCGTCGCCCCCGGCTCCCAAGGTCATCCGGAAGGAGTCTCCGTCGAGTGGGCGACGTCGAGGAGCCAATCGCTGCAGCGGGAACGTCCACGCGTCTTCCCGTTCTTCTCGCGCGTCGCGCAAAGCGCGTCCCGCCCTGCGTGCGCTTCCTCCGCTCGCCACGATCCGAGCCCCGCGGGCAGTCGAGCCAGGTAGCTCGCCGCGCGGACCGACTCCGAAAGGCCGGGGGCGTCCGCCGCCATCTCCGCGAAGCGCCGACCACCCGCAGGCCCGAAGGCAGCGCCGCATTGATCGCCGCTAGGTGCCGCTCTGCGGCGTCGGGAGCGTGAACGACCACAGGTCGAGGTACTCGCCGTACGACTCGATCCCCACGGACAAGCGCGGGCCCGAACTGCACGCGCGGCTTCGGATTGAAGCCCTTGCGAGTAGACGAGCGCGATGCGCGCGCGACGGAACGCGCGCAGAGCATCGCGCGCGTGAGGTCGAGGTGGCCCATGAACTGGAGCCGCCCCGGTTTTCGTGAAGCGAAGCCGGTAGCGGTACCGCGGCAGGTCGCCGAAGGACGCCTCAGGCGCGGCGCAGCCTCCTCCGGGGTCAAGCTACCGCGGCGCGTCCGTCCGCGCGCGCCGGGACCCCGGGTCCGGCCGCGGGCGGCGTCGGCGAGGATCGTGAGCCCCGCAGTCGAGAGGGCGCCCGGTCGGTCTCCTTGACGACGCCCTTGACGCATTCCTTCGCGAACGGCGCGCAGCCGTGGCAGTCGGTCGGGTCCGCAGATCGACAAGCGTCTCCTTCGGCGAGCGCCCGCTTCAGCTCGAGCGCGCAGCCACTTCTTGTTGACGCAGCGGATCGAGCACGTCCCACGGGAGCCGGCGCTCGGTCGCCCAGTCGCCGTAGGCGTAGCCTGCTCCGGGTCGACGCCTTCCTCGCGGAACGCGCGTGCCAGGCGTCGTGCTTGAAGTGCTCCGCCCAGCCGTCGAATCGGAGCGCCGAGGCCGGAAGCGCGCGCTCGAGCACGACGCCTCCGAGCCTGCGGTCGCCGCGTGGAGAAGACGCCTTCGAGAAACGTCGTCTCGCACTCGTGGTGCTTGAACCGCACGCCTCGACGCACGCGCGAAGCGATCCGATCCTGCTTGCGGTACGAGGTTCGGCGAGCCGGTCCACTGACCGACCCACTGGAACGGCGTCACCGCTCTTCGGGACGAACGACGACGCCGACGAGCGTGCATCTCCGGCCTCCGGCCCTTCGCGGCGCGCCGGCCGACGGCGAGGATCTCGTGCGCGAGATCGACGAGGCCGTCCACGTCGGCGTCGGTCTCGGTCGGCAGGCCGATCATGAAATACAGCTTGATCAAGATCCCATCCGGCCTCGAAAGCGAGGCGGCACGCGTTCGAGGATCTGGTCGCTTCGTCGAGGTTCTTGTTGATCACGTTGCGCAGGCGCTGGGTTCCGGCTTCGGGCGCGATCGTGAAGCCGGACTTCCGCACGCGCCGGACCTGCCGGCGCGAGCTCTTCCGTCATCGTCGAGGCGTGCATGCGACGACAGCGACACCGAGACCGATTCGGGCTCGAAGCGGTCCATCAGATCGAACAGCAGCGGCTGGACCGCGCCGTACTCGCCCGTGTTGAGCGACGCCAGCGAGAACTGGTCGTAGCCGGTCGAGCGCACCGAGCGGAATCACCGTATCGCGCACCTGGTTCGGATCGCGCTCTCGCGCGTGGGCCGGTAGATGTAGCCGGCCTGGCAGAAGCGGCAACCCACCGGACATCCGCGCATCAGCTCGATCGAAACGCGGTCGTGAACGATCTCTCCGTGCGGCACGACGATCGCGTATCGGGGAACGGGAACCGGTCGATGTCGTAGACGATGCGCCGCTTCACCGGGTACGGCGCTCGGCCGTCGCCGACGGGAATCAACAGAGCCGCTGTCGTCCTCGAGCTCGGTACGAGGGACGGCGCGTAGATGCCCGGGATCTTCGCGAGCTCGCGCGATCCGCGCGGCACGCGGCGCCCCGGCGCGCTTCAAGCGCCTTCAACCGCGTCGAGGAACTCGGGAGCAGCTCCTCCGCGTCGCCGACGAAGACGAAGTCGAGGAAATCGGCGATCGGGCTCGCAGTTGAAAACGACCGGGCCTCCCGCGACGATCAGAGGATCGCTCTCGCCACGTCTGCGACGCCCAGCCAGAATGCCGGACGAGGTCAGACATATCGAGCACGTTGAGCGTCATACGTCATCTCGTACTGGGGAGAAACCAGACCACATCCATGGTTCGCCGAGCGGCGTCGCCGTCTCGAGGTCGCCAGGCGGCACGCTGGTGTCGCCTCGACAGCGTCGGCCATGTCCGGCTCTACGGGCAGAACGCCGCGCTCGGCCGCGACGTCACTCCCGCGCGTTCAGGGCGAGTAGAGGATCCGGAACCCCAGGTGCGACATCCCGATCTCGTAGACGTCGGGGAACGCCAGCGCGAACGTCAGCGCGACGTCCCTGCGATGAGATCCGCCCGACGATCTCTCGTTCCACTCGCCGCCGGTGTACCGCGTCGGCTTCCTGGAGCGCCCGCGAGAAGCTCGCGAAACACGGACTCGTCGTCGCGGAACGATTCCGTCGTCTGGCGCCATGGTCGCCCCTGTGGAGCGCGTGCGGTCCCGCGCGCAGGGGATTCCTGGCAGCAGGCCTGATTACGACGAATCGACGCCCGCGGACGTTGGCGATCGAGCCCGACGCCGCACAGTCACCGCAATCAGCGCCGTGCCGCCGTAGGAGAGAGAGAGCAGGGCGAGGGGGCACGCCGATCGTCGGCGAAAGCAGGCCGAGCACCATCCCGATGTTACGATCGCCGCCTGCCCCGTCAGCCACGCGACGACCGAGCAGGCTCAAGAACGTCCCGAGCCGGTCCTGGGCCGGGGCGCGCCGGCGAAATGCTGGAGCCCTCGGTAGAGGAGGTAATGGAACACAATGCGAGGACGCCGGTGCGATCGCGCCGAGTGAACCCCAGCTCCTCCGCGATCACCGCGCGAACGAAGTCCGTGTGCTGCGCCGGCAGGAAGTTCAGCCGCGTCTGCGTTCCCCTGAACAATCCCTTGCCCGCGAGCCGGCCCGAGCCGACCGCGATCTTCGACTGGCGCACCTGATAACCGATTCCGGAGGATCGCGACCGGGATCTGACGACCGTCAGGATGCGTTCCTTCTGGTACGGCTTGAGATGAGTCGCCAGCCGAGACGCGCCAAGGATCGCCGACGACGCACGACCGCGGCGGCGACGAAGCGCCAGCGCAGCCCGCCCCAGCAACACGCGCGAGCCCGATCGGGACGAACGTCAGCGCCGTGCCCATGTCCGGGCTGCTTGGCGATCAGCAGCATGGGAACGCCGACGATCGCGCCAGCTGCAGCACCTGGAGGAAGCGTAGACGGTCGTGGACGCGCTTGGCGAGGAACGTCAGCGACGCGCGAGACAGGTCGTCCACTTCGCGAATTCGAGGGCTGGAACGTGAACGGCCCCACAGCAAGCCACGAACGGTTGCCCCCGACCTCCTTGCCGAACAGCAGCACCGCGACGAGGCGCGAGCGACGGTCACCCGTGCAGGCTGAGCGAGAACTCCGCCCAGATGTGGTAGTCGACGGCGATGACGACGATGGCGGCCAATCGACGCGACGCCGAGCCACGCCAGCTGCGCGTCCTCCACGAGCCCGGCACGCGCCGGCTGTTCCGGCGGTCGCCGACGCGATCGCCGTCATCCCGACCGCGGCCAGCGCGAGCGCCGCCGCGATCGTCGGCAGGTCGAGCCTATCGAGGAGCCGGCGTCGCTAGCACTGCGCGGTCTCGGGACGGGGCTGACAGTCGCGCCTGCAGCGCGGGGGGCCGGCTTGGGCGCTTCCTTGCGCGGAAGCCGGTCCTCGAAGAACACCTCGAGCACGTTCTGCGCACGACGGGCGCTGCGGTCGTTCCGCCGTGTCCGCCGTGCTCGATCACGATCGCGAACGCGATCTCGGGCTTGTCCGCGGGCGCGTAGCCGATGAACCACGCGTGATCGCGCTCGTCCTTCGGCTGTTTGTCGGCGTCGACCCCGACCGACTTCTTGAACACCTGCGCGGTCCCGGTCTTCCCGGCGACCTGGATCGGACCGAGCTGCGCCTTCGTCGCCGTGCCCTCCTCGACGACGTCGGCCAGGGCGCGTCGCGAATCAGAGCGAGCGTCGACGCGTTGCGCAGACCAGGCGTCTTCGGCTTCGGTCTTCGCGTCGCGCAGCCAGGTGCGGGTCGGACGAGGGTGCCGCCGTTCGCGACGCGCCGAGATCAATCGTCGCCATCTGGACCGGCGTGACGGCGAGGAGCCCCTGTCCGATCGAGACCGAGATCGGTGTCCCCGCGGCTACCACTGCTCTTTGTGGATCTTGCTTCTTCCATTCCGCGGAGGGCAGGGTTCCCGCGGCTCTGCCCCGGAATGTCGATGCCGGACAGCTCCCCGATGCCGAACATCTTGGCGTACTTCGCTGATCGCGTCGATGCCGACCTTCTTGCCTAGGAGGTAGTAAAAGACGTTGCACGAGTGCACCAGCGCCTGTGTGGACGTCCGACCGTCCCGTGGCCGCCCTTCTTCCAGCACATGAACGCCGGTTGTAGATCTATCCGGAGCCCGGGCACGACGACCGTCGGTCTGCGGAGTGATCGCCCCGGTCTCGAGCCCGACGATCGACATCGAGCACCTTGAACGTCGAGCCCGGCGCGTAGAACGACGAGATCGCCCGGTCGTTGCAGGTGATGGCGCGGGTCGCTGATCAGTCGCCGTCCAGCGTCGAGTGCGCGAGACCGGGGCCGTGAAGCACGTTCGGGATCGTAGCCGGGAGTCGACGCGAGGGCCAACGAGGACCTCGCCGGTATTCGCGGGTCCATGAAGATGCCCCGACGCCGACCTCGTCGGCCGAGCGATTCGACCAGCTTGCGCTGGAGCCGCTTGTCGATCGTCAGACGCAGCGGCTGACCGTCCTCCGGGCTCGCGACCCTGCTGCGAGTCGCGCCGAACGGACGGCCGAGGCTGTTGACGGTCTGCAGCCGCCATCCGCGGCGGCCCGCCCGGAGGACCTCGTCGTACTCGCGCTCGATGCCCGTCTTCCCGACGATGTCGCCCTGCTGGATCGAGCCGTCGGCGATCTTCGCCAGCTGCGACTTCGTTGACCTCGCCCACGTAACCGACCGCGTGGGCGATCGGCCGGGCCGTCCGGATAGTCGCGCAGCGCGGCTCTGCTCGACCTCGACGGACGGGAACCACTCGCGGCGAGCCTCGACCTTCGCGATCTCGCCCAGGTGGACGTCTTCCTTGATGACGGCGGCTCGAACACGTCGGGCGCTCGACGCATGGCCTGAGGCGTCTCGTTCGAGGACCGTGTACGGAATGCCCGAGGAGGCCTTCGAGCCGATCGCGGCTGGTGCTCCGCGTCCGTCAACCGTCCGCGCACGAGGCACGAGGTTCAATGCGGGACGCGTCGAGGCCAGGACCTCTCTCCGTGCCGGTCGAGCACGACGCCCCGCATCGGCGGAAGCGCGATGCGTCGAAGCCGATTGTTTTCCGCGAGGAGGGCGAACTCACCGCTCCCTTCGACGATTTGGAGATACCAAAACATGCCGACGAATCCGACGAGGACGACGACGATCACCGCATGGAGGAGCGCCGCGCGCCGGCGAAGCCGCTGCTCGCTCTGGTATTCCTTCAGCTCCAGCGTTCGCGATAGTCCACGGTCACGCCTTTCGTGGCTTCGGCCGCGCGGCGCGCGCGCTCGTTGCCGAACTGCCCAGGATGGCCAAAACCGCGGCAGTCAGCAACCCGCCCGCCACCGCCCGGATGCCGAGCGCGGCCGCGCCGATCGGCATCACGGCCTCGCCGAAGAGCCGCCGGAGGGCGGCGGAGGAGCTCGTCACGAGTAATGACCGAGGCGCCGGAGAATATGCAGCCCCCAAAGGTATTCAGATCGAACCGCGCGCCGATCCGCCGAGCGCCCAGCCCAGGACCGTCTTGACGAGGCCGTTGATTCCGAAGAGGCGAGGCTCGATCCAATAGTCCTCGAAGGGCCGAAGCGCAGCCCACGAGCATCGACGATCGCTGCGAGGTCCGGAGCGCGTAGGCGCGAGCGGCAGGGTCATGATCGCGACGTAGCGGGTGAGCCCAGGCGGAAGCGGCCCAACGCCAGCTCGACGCGAGCGAGGCGCGATGCCCAGGATGGCCCAGAGGACGATCATGGATGGGCCTCTAGGCTCCTCCGGCGTGAGCAGCCGCGTGCCCGACGGCTCGAGCAGGATCAAGACGTCTTCGATGGAGCGATCGGCGATTTCGGGCTCAAGCGAATCGACTTGCTGGCCCCACCGGCTCCCCGATCGACGCTGACACGCCCGAGACCGAACCCTCGGGAAACACGCCCGTCGAGGCCGGAGGTGACGATCCGGTCGCCCACGACGACGTCGGCGTATTTCGCGACGTAGATCATCTCGAGGGGATCGGCGCCCGCCCGACGATCATCCCTTCGGCGCGGCTGCGACGATCACCCGCCGCGCCGCTGTTCGGGTCGAAAGGAGCCGGACGCGCGCGAACCCGCGCTCGACGCCGACGACCCGTCCCACCGCGCCCCCCCCGCGACGACCGCCATGTCGGCGGACCCCGTCGTTGGCCTCGATCGACCAAGAGCACGCGCTGACTGGCCGCGCGAGCCGTGCCGTGATCACGGAGCGCGCCGACCGGTTTCGGAACGAGCATCCTCGTGCATGCCGAGCAGCTTCCGCAGGCGGCGCGTTCTCGTCGGCCAGCGACTGCCTCGTCCGCGCGAGCTCTCCCGCGAGTCGCGTGACCTCGAGCCGCGAGCTTGGCGCTCTCGACGTCGTCGCGCGCGTCGCGGAAGAAATGGGCGACGTCCTGGACGAATGCCGGCCACGGATCGCTCGGCGGCCACCGCGGGCCGCGAGGTGGTTCCGACGACCGCGGCGACGGTGGACGCCGCGGCCGAGCCCGCGCACGCTGGCCGCCATCAGCGAGCAGCTGCCCGAACGTCATGACCCCCAGGAGGAGGGCATTGGCACGGGCGGGAGAAACGGCCGCCATGGAGATCGCCTCGAATGCGGACGGACCGAATCCGCCGCGCGATGCATGCTAATCGAGCGCAACCCTCCGGAGGAAGATCGAAGTCGGTCAGCATCTTGCCCGTCCCCATGACGACCGACGTGAGCGGGTCGTCGGCGATCGAGACCGGCAGGCCGGTTTCCTCGCGGAGTCGCTTGTCGAGGTTCTTCAGGAGCGCCCCGCCGCCGGTGAGGACGATCCCGCGGTCGACGATGTCCGCCGACAGCTCGGGGGCGTCTGCTCGAGCGCGACGCGGACCGCTTCGATGATCGTCGCGACCGTTTCCGCCAGCGCTTCGCGGATCTCCTCGTCCGAGACCACGATCGTCTTGGGCACGCCCTCGACCAGATCGCGCCCCTTGATCTCGAGGGTCAGCTCTTCGTCGAGCGGGAACGCCGAGCCGAGCTTGATCTTGACCTCTTCGGCCGTGCGCTCGCCGATGAGCAGGTTGTACTTCCGCTTGATGTACTGGATGATCGCCTCGTCCATCTCGTTGCCGGCCACGCGGACCGAGCGTGCGTAGACGATGCCGGCCATCGAGATGACGGCGACGTCGGTCGTGCCGCCGCCGATGTCGACGACCATGTTGCCGGTCGGCTCGGTGATCGGAAGGCCCGGCGCCGATCGCCGCCATCATCGCCTGCTCGACCAAGGAACACCTCGGTCGCCTTGGCGCGCATCGCCGAGTCGCGCACCGGCGCGCTTTTCGACCTGCGTGATCTCGCTGGGAACGCCGATGACGATCCGTGGGCCTGACGCCGAACGTGCGGTTGTGCGCCTTCTCGATGAAGTACGACAGCATGCGCTCGGTGTGCTCGAAGTCCGCGATGACGCCGTCCTTCATCGGGCCGGATGGCGATGATGTTCCCGGGAGTACGGCCCGAGCATCTCCTTGGCTTCCCTGCCGACGGCCTCGACCTTGCCGGTCTTTTGATTGACGGCGACGATCGAAGGCTCGCTGACGACGATGCCGCGGCCCTTCAGTACACCAAGCGAGTTCGCCGTTCCCAAATCGATGGCGAGATCGTTCGAGAGACCGATAAGAAAGATGACGGAGACAAGGACATGAAGGCCTCTCCCGGTGCGTCCCAGGCCGCGCCGTTGTCGGAGATCGCTAATCTAGTCGCCGGAAACGAAGAAAAGCAAAGAAAACGGCGGGACGATTCTAGTAGGGATCGACGTAGGCCCGGTGCGTGAGTTTCTTGACGTTTCCGGACGCATCCTGGGCCAGGAGTGAAACGTCGTTGACGCCCTCCTTTCGGAGTCGGATCACCGCGTAAAGGTACCGTCGTCGGTCACGTCCACCTTCTCGTTGTCCACCCAGAGCAGCGCGCCGGGCTCGGTTCTCCGTTCAGGATCAGCATCGGCCCCGACTGAACGTTTTCCGTGATCTCGAGCGCCGGCGGGGTGGTGTCTTCCTTGTCGTGGAGGCTGTGCGAGGTCACGCGGAAACGCCACGGCTCGCTGTACGAGCCTCGGATGCCGGCCGACGAGACGGCCGCCACCTTCCAGTAGTACTCGCCGGGCTGGATGCCGTCGAGCTGGACCGACGTCTCCGGGACGATCGGCGTCGTAGAGCGCGGAGGTGAAGAAGGCGGTCGGAGATCATCAGGTGGTAGCGCGCCGCCCCGGCGTCGGCTCCCAGCCGAGCGTGGTCAAAGCTTTCGTGGGGTCCTCGTGGACGAAGATCTTCTGGTCGGCCGGCATGACGAGGCGGGGCACCCCCGGCCGGGACTTCTTTGGCCTGAAGCCGGCCCCCGGCGACCGCCCGGATCCGATTCCCCGAGTCCAAGCGCTCCACGCGTCCGCCCGAGGCGATCTGCAAGCGTCCGTTGGAAACGTCGAGCCGCTGAGGCCTTGGATTCCCTTGTCGGACGAGACGCGGAGAACTCGCCCACGTCGTCCGAGCTTGGGCCGTAACGCTTTTCCGCGTCGCGACCTCGTGGAACGGAAGCCGTGCGGCGATGATCTGCTTCTGGGTCGAGGCCAGACCACTCGCCCCAGTTGAGCTTACGCTCGACCCGATACTGGAACCAGTTGCCAGTGGATCGGATCCTCGCGGAATCTCGCGGAATCTCGAGAAAGCGGCCCGGGTCGATCGACGTGACCGTTCCGTCGAAATGGACGGGTTGAACCGAGCCCGATCCAGGCGGTGCCGCTCAGCTGAGGCCTCCGACGCGGAGCAGCATCACGCGGTCGGCCGTCTCCCAGTCAGAACTCGCCAGGCTCGCTTCGCTGCGGACGTCCCCCCTCCATATGCGAGATCCGGACTTCCCGCATGGCCATGACCCATCTCCACGCCCCAGATCGATGGCCTTCTGGGAGAAGTTCTCGGAGCGGATCGCCACGCGATCTTCGCGCGAAATCGTCGTACTGCCGGCGCTGGAATGCGCGTCCCCGGCCCTCGGTCAGCGCCGCGCGGGCGCTGCCGCGGATCTCGTCCAGCTGCTCGGCTGAGGGGTACCGCGCGGCTTCCGAGCGAGGCTGGTCTTCCGCGCGCGAGATCGCCTCGTGGGCTTCCCCTGGCGCGGCTTGCTCGGGCGTGAGACGAACACATGCCAGCCCGCGGCGGCTGGGAGGGCGAGAACGGGGACGACGACCGCAGCGACGCTGCGGTGGCGCTCACCGTGAACCAGTCGAGGAGGACCCTCGGCTTCTGAGACGACGCAGTCATGCTGGGGAAAGGCTCCTCCGGCCGCGAATCTAATACCCGCTTTCGCCGGAAGCCACCGCGCCAGGCCTCGATCTTTGTCAGCCGACCCGCCGCGCTGGACTACCATGCGCGCTTTAGCCCGGCGAAGCTGCGGAGGGCTCTCGGATGCTCAACGTCATGCGCGACAACCTGCGGCACCTGAGTGGGTGCTCAGAAAACGGTCGATCGCTCTCATCGCCATGCTCCTGTACCTCGGCTCCTACTTCGATCCACGTCAGAGGAGAGAGAGAGGGGGCGGCGCCGTCACCTCCTCCGGCTGGGCCGCCAAGGTCGACGGGCATACGATCCCGACACACGGAGTTCACCGCTGAGTGGCCAGAACCCAGGACGACTACTATCGCCGGCTGCTCTGGCCAGCAGTACGAGTCCATGAAAAAGACGCTCGAAGCTCGGAACACCGGTCCATCAGAGTCTGATCGACCGGAGGCTCGTCCTCTCGCCGAAGCGCGGGCCATGGGCCTGAGCGCCACAAAGGAAGCGATCTCGAAGGCCATTTACTCGAGAATCCGAATTTCAGGATCCGTCCTCCGGAACCTTCGTAGGAAAAGAGCGCTACGCCAGATTTTCAATCGGGCCGGAGCTACGACGGCGGCGCCGAAGGCTGCGAGCGCCAGTCTCGCCGAGCGATCTCTTGGCGCAGAAATGGCTGGACCGTGATGACGGCGTCGGCGCCAGATCTCCGACGCCGAGCTCGGGCTGAGCCTGGCGCACGCGCAATGTCCGTGCGGCGGCCGACCTACGTCTTCGTCGCGTCGTCCCCCGCCCCGGTCGACGCAGCCGTCGACGACGGGACGATTGCGGCGTCGGTACGGCGCTCCCACCTCCGACTACAAGCGCTCCGAGTCGGGGAAGGGGTCCGGCTCGTCGTCGTCGAGTCGACAGTCGCAGGTCGCGAAGGCGAAGGTCTCGGATGCGGACGTCAAAGGCGGACTACGACGCTCATGCCGCGCAGTACACCCGTCCGGAGCAACGCCATGCCCGCCACATTCTGTTCCGGCTCCCGCGCCCGGGGCCAGCGCCGCCGGCTCGACAAGGCCGCCACCGCGCGTGACGAAGGCCGTGGCGGCGCTCGCCCGCGCGCAGAAGAAGGGCGAAGACTTCGCGACGCTCGCCCGCTCGATGTCGCAGGACACCATGTCGGCGCCCCAAGGCGGCGACCTCGGATGGACCGGCCGGGGCGCGATGGTCGAGCCCTTCGAGCGACGCCGTGTTCTCTGCGACGCCCCCCGGGCAGTTCACTCCGATCGTCGAAACCGAGTTCGGCTTCCACGTGAGTCCGCGTCGAAGAGGCTCGTGAGGCGGGGACCACGCCGTTCGACGAGGTCGAGGACTCCCTTCGCCGCCGTTTGGAGCTCCAGCGTGCGCAGGATCTGGCCTCCGCTGAGGCCCAGCGTCTCGCCGGTGAGGTCAAGCCGACCGGCGCGACCTCGACGGAGCCGCCGCGAAGGCGAGGGCTCAAGGTCGAAGAGCGGGTCGTGTCGGCCGGAGAGCAGAAAGACCGTCGATCTCGGTCCCAGTCGCCCGAATTCTGCGCAAGCGCGGTCTGTCGCCATGACCGCAGGCCAGGTCTCGGCGCCGCTCGCCGTCGCTCGCGGCCTGGCGATCGTCCGCGTGCACCGCAGGATCCTGCCTCCCCTCCGATCCGGCCGCTGGCCGGCGGGGTGCGTGACCAGGTCAGGAAACGACGTCTTGAGCGACCGGGCGCGGCAAGCCACGCGCCGAGTCTCGGCGCGCCGCGTCGCGGCGCGAGCGCGATCACTTGTCCGACGGCGCGAAGGCGGCGGCTCGCGACGTCAAGCACGGCGGCGACCTGACCGCGCGGGACCGCCTTGCCCGACGTCGGCAGCGTGCCCGAGCTCGAAGGCCATCCTCTTCGGAGCGGGCGGAACCGTAGGCGCGAGAGGGAGCGGTCGTGGTGGCCGGGCGGCGCGATCGCGTGCGAGATCACGAAACACGATGCGTTCGAGTCCCGCGAAGTTCGAGGGGGGACAAGGCGGCGCTTCGCAGCCAGCTCTCCTTCAACAGCGCCGCGACCAGCTCACGCAGGGCCTGATCAGAATCTTCGCCAGAAGCACACGATCGAAATCAATCAGCCCCCTCGTCGACGAGCGTGGGCGGCTGAGCTTTTTCCGGAGCTTACACGATTCCGCGATCCGCCTCACGAAAACTGAGGCCTGGCCCACCGCGGCATGATGACTCGATACTCTCCCGATCCCGGAGGACGGGTCGATGCTCGTCCAAGCGGCGGAGACGCGGTTCCAGCGCCGGAGCTACAAGCGTTAGGCGACGGCCGTAACCTCGAGGCGCTGCGCGCTTGCCGGAGGCGCGCTCGGCTCCGAGCGGCGGCTCGGATCTTCCGCGCGCCCCAGGCCAGGTATCTCTCGTACTTACGGACTCTGTCTCGCGCAGGATGGGAAGCCAGCCTGCGTGAGGGCGCCGACTTTTGCCGCCAGGCGATCGCGCTGGAGTTCTTCAATGCGGACTTGTTCTGGAACTACGGGCGCGTGCTTCTCGTCGCGGACCGCAGGAAGGGAAGCGTTCGCGGCGTTCATCGTGAAGGGTCTCTCTGGTTCGGAAAGATCACCGGGAGATCCTCCGGGGCTCTCGAAGATGGGCTGGCGCAAGCCGCCGGTGCTGCCCTTCCTCCCGCGTGGAAACGCTCTGAACGTCGCTCTCGGCGGAGGAGCTGTTCCAGGCCGGACGGGGCCCGCTCCCCCAGGAAGCGGGAGTCGACCAACCCGGCCCTGAGGTATCGTCCCCCCCAGGACCGCCCGCACCTGGCGCAAGACGTCGCGAATGTCGAGGCGGCTTCGCGAGGAGTCCCCCGCTCTGCGACATGTAGTAGCCGAGGATTGCCGTCCGACTGGAGGAGGCCGGACATGAAGATCGACCGCGCGGCCAGCTCCGCGTCCATCTGCCGGATCTGGTGATGCGGCATGACGCCGTCCATGTCGGGCAAGTTGAAATCGAGCAGCGCGACGTCGTAGATGTTCTCGCCGAATCAGCTGGAGCGCAGCCGCAGCCTGGGAGCGCCGCATCGACTGACGTACCCCTCCGCCGACAACACGTCCTTCTGAGAGCTCCACGATGTCGCGCTCGTCGTCGACCACGAGGAGGATTCCGTTCTCCCCGCCATAGCGCCATAGTTACTCAAGGCGACGGAGAGCTGGGTGAGGGACGACTTTGCCGAAGAGCTTCCGACGGAACTCGACGCCGTCCGTGAGCCGCCGCAACCTGCTCACATGGCGGATACTGCGATCGGCGACCGAGTCAGAGATCCCTGGGAGACGAGCGACAGCACCGTGGCGAGCTCGTTGGCTTCCATCCATCGTCCCAGGCCCAGAATCGAAAGGCTCTTGAAGCAAACGAGCCGAGAAGTCGGTCTTGAGCTCGTACCCGGCCCGATCCGCGCCGCAGGTGACAGTGCCTCGGCCCTCCGCCGGTGGCGAGGCATGCGCGGCGATCGCTCGAACGTCACCGCCGCCGGGTCGGTCCGATCGCGACGTCCACGCCACGTCCCCCCGGTGATACACGCCGCACCTCCCGTCACCAAGTCCGAAGGTCGTGTAGTTGACGTGCGCCTCACGCCGCTCCCCAGGCCGATGCCGCGTGGGCATTTCTCGTCGGATCCCGCCGACGTCAGGACGCGGGCACCGAGGGGCGCGATCTGGATACGCCGCCGACGGCGCTGCCCGAACCCGCGGCATGGATGAGCACCCACTCACCGGGGCTGGGCGTTCGCCCGGCGCTTGACGCACGTGCCGCGCGGTGAGGAACGTGAGCGGAACTGCCGCGGCCTGGGCCCCAATCGAGCTCGTCGGCTTCGGGAACATCTGGTGGTCGGGCACGACCAGGAGCTCTACAGCAACCGCCGTCCGTGCTCTCGCCGACGATGCCGAAGCTCGCGCGGACCGGGTCGTCACCGGCGCGGCAGGCGACGCAGCGCCGCACGCGACGGCCGGGCGCAGGCGGTCCGTCGTCGCCGACCGCGAATACGGCGGCGACTCCCGGGACCGAGGGCATCGACGACGCCGGCGACGTCGCAGCCGGGGACGATGGGCAACGGAAACACATGGCCGGGAACTCCGACTCTCACCCAGATGTCGAGGGTGATTCAATCCGACCGTGCGGACCCGGATACGGGCCTCTCGGGGACCCGGCTCCGGAACAGGACGCTCCTCGAACGAGCAGCCCCTCGGGGCCGCCGTGCTCGCGGATGACGACGGCGCGCACCAGTCAGCGCCCCGGAGTCGATCCAGACGCTCTTCGTCTCGAGAGTAGCCGCTCGATCGCATCCACCCCGAGATCCCGACCAGACCCGCTCTGTTTGAATCCGCCGAACGGCAGCTGCCGGGTCGTAGAGGTTGTACGTGTTCACCCAGACGGTCCCCGCGCGGATCGCGGCGCCGCGACTTTGTGCGCCTTCGCGACGTCCCGGGTCCAGACGCCGGCGGCCAGGCCGTAGATCGTGCCGTTCGCCTTCGCGATCACGCATCCGCGGCATCGTCGAACGGAAGCACCGCGAGCACCGGGCCCGAAGATCTCCTCACGGGCGATTCTCTCATCTCCGGGGTGACGGCGTCGAAGACGGTGGGCCGGACGAAATAGCCCTTCCACGCACGTTGACCTCCGGTGGCGCGTTGTGGCCGCCGGCGGCGAGCCGGTGACGCCGTCCCAGCTGTTGCCGTCCGCGATGTAGCCGAGCACGGTGTCCGTCCTGGCCGAAGCGGAAGTCCGCGGGGCCCATCCGCGTCGTTTTCTCCCGAGGGTCGCCGAGGACGATCGCATCGCGCGCGCTCCGCGAGGCTGGGCGACCGAGCGATGCATGGATCGATGTCTCGACGAAGAGACCTCCGAGCCCGCGGCGCACACCTCTCCCTTTGTTTGTGAAGATCCCGTTGAACGCGCCGCGGACCGCCGCCTCTTGGTCCGCATCGGCGAACGCGATGTTGAGCGACTTCCCGCCGAGCTCGACTGAGACCCTTGAGCGACGCGGCGGCCTCGCCGGAGGATAGTCTTTCCCCGCACCTCCGTGCTGCCGGTGAAGGCGACCTTGTCCACACCGGGGTGCCGCACCAACGCCATGCCCGCTCCGGAGCCCGCGCCCGGAAGGATTTGCAGCGCGCCGGGAGGAGGCCCGCGCGTCGAGCCCGATCCCGCCCCATTTCCAGAGCCGAGAGCGGCGTCTGGCTCGCCGGCTTGAGGATGACGCAGCATCCGGCGGCGAGGGCGCCGGCGCGACCTTCCACGTCGCCAAGAGAAACGGAAGGTTCCACGGGACGAGTCGCGGCCACGGGCCGACGGGCTCTTTCCTGCCAGCGTGAAGAGGAAGGCGTCGGGCCGGCTCGACGGAGTGCGACCGGCGATCTTCGACGCGGCGCCCGCGTAGAACGCTGGAAAGATTTGTGCCGCCATCGGCAGCTCGATCTTCGCCAGATCGAACAGCGTCTTTGCCACGTGTCCACGGTCTCGAGCAGCGACAGCTGCGGCAGACGCGCGAGGACGAGGCTCGCCCATGCGCCACAGGATCTTGCCCCGCTCCGGCTGCGGTCATCTTGCGCCACGGACCGGACTCCAGGGCCTTCCGTCCGCCGCCACGGCGTCCGTCGATCTCTCCGCCCGCTTCGGCGACGCGCGTGATCTCCGGATTCGCCGATCGCGGGATTCACGGTAGGTGGCGAAGGTCTTTCCGGACCTCGCATCCTTCCGTACTCCGTGGCTGGATCAAGAGGCGTCCGGCCTCGACGGTGAACGCCGGGCTCATGTCGGTCTCTCCGCGATTCAGACCCTGAGGGTCGGATCGAACAGCCGTTGGTACTCCTCGGTGCGCGCTATCGGTCGGTCAGCGCCCGCGATGTAATCGGCGATCGCGGCGGTGGAGGCGGCCTCGACTCTCCATCCTGCGGCACGCGCGCGTCGTCGGGGAGCAGCTTCGGATTCTCGAGGTAACGCCCGCACAGGGGCGGGCCAGCACGCGCAGCGCGCTTTGTCCTTCATGCGCTCGATCCTTGTGGTGCTTCGTAGAGATGCGTGCGGAGGTACGCCTTCAGGGCCCGATTCTGCTCGGCGACGCCGGGCGAGACAACAGCCGTAA
>ERZ1370068.5987-contig-4988_pt1 | contig 47177 bp, 57 predicted proteins | sample MGYA00561227_ERZ1370068 | MGnify/ENA primary metagenome ERZ1370068 (study PRJEB38410, sample SAMEA6850437) | metagenome | study: Metagenomic assessment of the ecological functions of the soil: analysis of the soil microbiota associated with the... | reverse complement strand
CAGCTTGGCTGTATTGCTTAGCGGTTGTTACGTGCGCACTCTCGGCTCGGTTTTACCCCGCTTTACCCTGCTTTAGCGTTCCTGAGCTTAGCTTTTCGTTGCCTGACCACGAACCCGGTTGACCCGCCTGGAGGAAGGGGTGTCAGTGAAGCGTGGCCGTTCAACCGGACGTTCACGTGCCTGACTGGCATGGCTCGCGTTACGCGCCACCCGCGGGACGGGCGGCGGCAATCAGTGGTCGTGGGTGCTCTTCGCCAGTTTTGCATTAGCGGTTTTCATGGGTGTGCTGATAATCGCCGGGATAACCGTGACCGGGCACACCATCGATATGGCGCTCATGCATTTCATCGCTCTTTATGCGGGAGTCTTCGCGCTTATCGGGCTCACCACGGCGGTGGGCGTGGGGCTGCTCGCGTCCGACCGCATCGTCATGACCCCGAGCGGCCGGATCATCGCCCAGGCCGTGCACCGGGCCGTCTCGTTCGGCGCGGTGGGCTTCCTGCTCATTCACATCGTGACCGAGATAATCGCGCGGCCGCTCGCGGGCCGCCGACGCCGATGCTGCCTTCCTGGATCCCGGGCGCACCCTGTACCTGGGGCTCGGGCACTATCGCGTCGGACCTGTTCCTGCTCATTCTGGTGACCGGGATCCTGCGTGCGCGTTTTGCCAGCGTCCGCCCGACCTGGGCGTGGCGCGCGCTGCACTCGGTGGCCTACCTGGCCTGGGTCATGGGACATTCTCCATGGCCTGCTGGCCGGGCGGACGGCCAAGCCCTACGTGGACTGGAGCTACGGAGCCTGCGTGGCGGCGGTCGGGCTCGCCCTCATCGTGCGGGTGGTGGCGGCCGGGCGGGTGCGGGAGACGGCCAGCAGCCCCGTTCGGAGGCGCCCCTGGCTGACCGCGGGCGGCGCATCCCCGTGGATGCCCAGGGGAACGGTCTCCATGCTGGACCAGGCCCCGGCGCCGCACCGGGCCGTCTCCCCGGCGCCGCCCAGGGCCGTTTCCCCGCGGCCGCCGCTGGCGCTGCCCAGGCCCGCCCCCGCGCACGGCACCCGCCTACCCCGAGCCGGAGGACGACGCTGGCCAGTACCCCGAGCGGGCGACCGGTCCGCATCAGTACCCGAGCGGGTCACCGGTCCCCATCCGTACCCCGAGCGGGTCACCGGTCCCCATCAATATCCCGAGCGGGCGACCGGTCCGCATCAGTATCCCGAGCGGGTCACCAGTGCCCCTCAGTACCCCGCGAGCGGGCGCACCGGTCCGCATCGGTATCCCGAGCGGGTCACCGGTGCCCGTCCAGTATCCCGACCGGGTTACTGGCCCCCATAACCGTACCCTGAGCGGGTCACCGGCGCCCATCAGTACCCCAGCCCGGACGGCCCTGCCGTCTACTACCAGGAACTGGATGACGGGGACTATGACCCCGAGTGGGCCGATGCCGAGGATCTCGACGCCGAGGACTACGGCTTCGAACCGCGCGCCGGGGACTATGACGCCGGGTGGGCTGACGCCGGGGACTACGGCCCCTCGGCGTCCATCGGTAAGCCCCTACCCGCAGGAGCGGCGCCTCCCACCTCGGCTGGATGCGGTGAATCCCCGCCCGCTGCCCGAGGTGCATGCGCATCTCGCAGGCCCGCCTGACCGCGGGTCTCGACCGGTACGCCCGCATTGACCTGGACACGCATCCAGCAGATCTTCGGCGCGATGCGGCGGATGAACGCCAGGCAGCTGATCGAGATGGTCGAACGGGTCGATCATGCGGGGCCGCGGCGGCGCCGCGTTCCCTTCGCCCGCAAGATCCGGGCCGTCATGGATTCGGCCACCGCCCGCAGGCGCAAGACCGTGATCCTCGTCAACGGGACCGAGGGTGAACCCGGCAGCGCCGAGGACAAGATGCTCCTGCTCCGGTCGCCCCTACCTCGTCCTCGGCGGCGCGCTCCTGGCCTGCCGCGCCCTGGGCGGGAAAGAGATCGTGGTTGGCGTGGCCGGGACCGGGCCCGACGGGCTGGTCAGCCGGTCGGTCGCGGAGGCGGCCATGGCCGAGCCGGAGCTGAACGCCCTGGTGCGGGTGGTCGAGGTACCGGACAGGTTCGTGTCCGGCGAGGGCGGCGCCCTGGTCAGCGCCGTCAACGGCAAGCTAAGCCATCCGCCCGGCCGCAAGCGGCGGGCCAGCGACGCCGGCGTGGACGGCCTGCCCACCCTGCTGTCCAACGCGGAGACCTTCGCGCAGCTGGCCGTGCTCGCCATGCTCGGTCCCGACGGCTACGCCTCGACCGGCACCACCGACGAGCCGGGCACCGTCCTGCTCACCGTGGGCGGCGCGGTGTCCCGCCCGGCGGTCGTGGAGGTCCCGTCCGGGATCCCGCTGGGCGTGGTGCTCGACATCTGCGGCGCGAGGGGTGGCCGATGGGGTCCTGGTCGGCGGCTACCACGGCAAGTGGCTGCCGCGTGAGGCCGCCTACAACGTCCCGGTCTCGCGGGCCGGGCTGGCGGCGGCGGGCGGCGCGCTCGGGGTAGGCATCGTGCTGCCGCTCGGCGAGGGGACCTGCCCGGTGGGGGAGGTGGCGCGGATCGCCCGCTACCTGGCCAAGGAGTCGTCGGGCCAGTGCGGCCCGTGCCAGCTGGGCCTGCCCGGCATCGCGCGCTCGCTGAGCGCCCTGGCCGAGGGTCGGGGGATGGACGCGCTGGACACCGCGCGCCGGGCCGCGGGCTCCGTCCGCGGCCGCGGGGCCTGCAGCCATCCGGACGGCGCATCCAGGTTCGTCTTCTCGGCCATCGAGGTGTTCACCGACGACCTGGCCGCGCACGTGTTCCGTGGCGGCTGCGGTCCGTCCGGTGCAGGGCACCCTGCCGCTGGACGGACAGGACGAGGCCCGGCTGGCGGTGGACTGGACCAGATGCCGGGGACACGGCCTGTGCAGCAGAGCTGGTGCCCGAACTGGTGCAGCTGGACTCCCAGGGCTTCCCGGTCTTCCTGGACATGCCGGTCCCGTTCTGGCTGGAGCAGCAGGCGGTGCAGGCGGTGCAGATGTGCCCGGCCCTGGCGCTGCGGCTCGAGTCGGCGGCGCCGCGCGCGGCTCTCTCGCGCTCCCGCCCGGCGGAGCCCCGACCGTGCGGGTGATGCTGCGCTGTCCTAGGGACCGCTCTGGCTCGCCCACGCTGGCCGGTGTTCCGCGCCGCCGTCCCGGCTCGCCTAGTTGCTGGCCGCCGTCCAGGCTCGCCTGCGCTGGCCTACGTCCCCGGGCCGCTGTCCGGGCTCGCTTACCTGGCTGGGACGAAGGAAGGGGCGAAGCGCGGGGACCAGGAAAGGCCAGGGCGCGCATGAAGGCCGCGCGGTTGCACGGAGCGGGCGATATCCGGCTGGGCGAGGAGCCGGTGCCGGAACCTGGGCCGGGGATGTGCCTGGTGCGGGTGACCGCGGTCGGCATCTGCGGCTCGGACCTGCACTGGTGGGACGAGGGCGAGATCGGTCGACACCGCCCTGACGGCCCCGGCTGGTGCTCGGGCACGAGGCCGCTGGTGTGATCGAGGACGGTCCCCGGCGCGGTGAGCGGGTGGCGATCGACCCGGCCATCTGGTGCGGTACCTCGGCTGTACCCTGCCGCGACGGCTACCGCAATCTCTGCACCCGCGTCGCCGTTCGCGGGCCACGGCGGCCAGGACGGGGCCATGCGCGAGTTCATGGCCTGGCCGGCAGCATCTGCTGCACCGGCTGCCGGACGGTCGTCACCGACGTCGGCGGCGGCGGTGCTGGAGCCGCTCGGCGTCGCCATCCACGCCCTCGACCTCGGCCACGTCCGGCTCGGCGCCGCCGCGGCGGTCGTCGGCTGCGGCCCGATCGGGCTCCTGCTGACCCAGGTGCTGCGGGCCGCCGGGGCCTAGCCCGGTCACCGCGTTCGACCCGCTGCCGCACCGGCGGGCGGCCGCCACCCGCTTCGGCGCGGACGCCGCTGCTGGACCCGGCGGCCGTGCGGGCCCCAGGCGACCTCGGCCAGGTGGTCGGCGAGGGGTGGACGTGGCCTTCGAGATAGCGGGCACCGACGAGGCGGTGCAGCTGGCGATGCTGGCCACCCGGCCCGGCGGGCGGGTGGTGCTCGGCGGCATTCCCGCCAGCGACCAGATCGCCTTCGGGGCGTCGGCCGCCCGCCGCAAGGGCTCACCATCGCGCATGGCCCGCCGGATGAACGAGGTCTACCCGCGGGCGATCAGCGCTCGCCGCAGGCGGCCAGGTGGAACTCGATCCGCTGGTGACTCGGCTGGTACAGCCTTCCGGCCCAGGCGCCGATGCGATGGCCGCAGCGGCCGCCCGTCACCGGCCTGAAGTCATCATCGAGCCATCCGCCTGATCGCGGCGGTGCCGCACGGACACTTCAGGACCCCGGGCCTGCCCGCGCGTAGGGTGACCGCGATGACTACCGCACCTTGGGCCATAGCGGTTGCGCGGTGTCGAGCCTACGCCCTCGGGACGATGACCTTCGGGGTGAGAGACCGACGAGGCGGAGGCGCACCGGCAGCTCGACCGGTTCCTCGGAGGCCTAGGCGGCACCTGGTCGACACGGCCGACACCTACGGCGCCGGGAGGTCAGAGGAGATCATCGGCCGGTGGTTCGCCAGCCGCCCGGCCGAGGTCACCGAGCGGGTGGTGCTGGCCACCAAGGGCCGGTTCCCGCTCGATGACGCCGCCGAACGGGTCCGGGCTGTCCGCGCGTCATCTGACCCGGGCGCTGGACGCCTCGCTGCGGCGGCTGGGCCTGGACGCGGTGGACCTGTACCAGGTGCACGCGTTCGATCCGTGGACTCCGCTGGAGGAGACGCTGCGGACGCTGGACGGGTTCGTGCGGTAGGCAAGATCCGCTACTACGGCCTGTCCAACTTCACCGGCTGGCAGCTGACCAAGGCGGTGCACCTGGCCCGGGCGATGAACATAGCCGGGCCGGTGACCCTGCAGCCGCAGTACAGCCTGCTGGTGCGCGAGATCGAGTGGGAGATCGTGCCCGCCGCCTGGACGCCGGGATCTGGGCTGCTGCCGTGGAGCCCGCTGGGCGGCGGCTGGCTGTCCGGCAAGTACCAGCGGGACGCAGCGCCCGGCTGGCGCGACCCGGCTGGGCGAAGACCCCGGCCGGGGCATGGAGGCCTACGACCGGCGGGGCACCGAGCGGACCTGGCGGGTCGTCGACGCGGTGCGCAAGATCGCCGCCGACCGCGGCGTGACCATGGCCGAAATCGCACTGGCCTGGGTGACCGGCCTGGCCAGCCGTCAGCTCGACGATTCTGGGCGCCCGCAACACCGAGCAGCTAGAGGCCAACCTCCGCGCGGCTGATCTTCATCTCACCCCCAGGAAACCGCCGACCTGGACGCCGTCAACGACCCGGGCGCGCCCGACTACCCCTACGGGCAGATGGGCGCCGAGCAGCGCAGCCGCAGCCCGGGTTTAAGCGGGCTCGCATGCACCGGTAGCATCCAGCCGTGGCCGACGGCTTCTACGTCCCGGCCGGGGAGGACGCCTGGCTGGCCACTCCCACACGACCGGGCCGTGGGATGCGCGGGCCCGGCGGCGGCCCGCCGAGCGCCTGCTGGGCCGGGCGATCCAGCGCTGCGCGCCACGCGACGACATGATCATCGCCCGCTTCACCTGCGAGATCCTGCGCGCCGATCCCGGTCGGTGAGATCCGGGTGCAGGCCCGCTGGCCCGTCCCGGCCGCAGCGTGGAGCTGCTGGAGGCGGTCGCCAGCGGAGGCGGCCGCGAGGTGGCGCGCGCCACGCGCCTGGCGGGTGCTGCGCACGGACAGCCCGCCGGTTCCGGCCCGGCCTGGCGCCGCCGCCGCCGCTGCCCGGCGAGACGCCGCCCGCGCCGACCAGGGAAGGCTGGGTGGACGGGTACCTGTCGGCCATCGAGTGGCGGCCGGTGCACGGCCACTTCACCGAGCCCGGCCCGCGACGGTCTGGGCCCGGATGCGCTACCCGCTGCTGCCGGACGAGGAGACCGGCCCGCTGGAGCGGGTGCTCGCCGTGGCCGACAGCGGGAACGGCGTCGCCAGCGCGCTCGACATCCGCCGCTGGCAGTTCATCAACCCCGAGCTCACCGTCCATCTGCAGCGTGAGGCGGCTCTAGCGAATGGATCTGCCTGGACGCCCGGACCGTCATCGCCACCGGCGGGGCGGGCCTGGCGACATCGGTCCTGTCCGACCTCGACGGCCAGGTCGGCACCGGCGCGCAGTCCGCTGCTCGTCGCCCCCGCCACGGCTGACGGCGGCCCGGCTGACCGCGGTCCGCTGACGCGCGGTCCGCCGCTGGCGCAGGCCAGCTGACCGTGATCCGGCCGGCCACGGCGCTGGCCGTGCGCGCCGACTAACCCTGGTGCTGGCTGGCCTTCGCCTCGGCCTTGGCCAGGCGCCGAGCGCGCCGTCCAGCGCGCGGGCCGCCACGTCCCTGAGCCGCTCGGCCTGCCGGAGGATCCCGCAGGGCCTGAGCCGATTCGCCCTGGATCTGATCCAGCTGCCGCTCGAGCTCGTCGATCCGCCGCTGCAGGGCCTGGTGCTTCTCGCGCGCGCTGGTGACCTCCTGCTCGGCCTCGTCGAGGTACGCCTGGGCCTCGCGGACGTCCTCGGCGGCGTCCTGCCGGTTACGCTCGGCCGCCTCGGCTTCCCGTCGCGCCTGCTCGGCTCGCCTCGGCCTGCGCGCCGGGCGCGTTCGGCCTCCCTTGGTCTCGTGCTGCCGTCACGCGGGGCCGTCCGGGCCTTCCGCGCGGGCCGCGACGGACGGTCGCGGCTGCCGGGGCGGCCGCGCCGCCGGTGCGCGACCAGACGGCAACCGCATCGTCGATCCCGATGCCCGTCCCCGAGACCGGCGTAGGAAAGCGGCTTGGTCAGCTGAGCCGGAACGGACCGCATCCGGCGACGCCCGGATCGGCGAGCGCCGCCTCCAGGGTGTCCCGTACCTCGCGTTCGACCTGGGCGCTGACGGCCTGGCCCGCGTGCTCCGCCAGCCGCTGAACCTCCTGGGTCAGCGCGGTGACCAGCTGACGGCGCTGCGCGGACAGCTCCCGCAGCCGGCTCCCCGTCCAGGGCCTGCTGCGCCTCACGCAGCGACTGGCCGAGCTCCAGCAGGTCATCGCACCTGGCCGCTGTCCTCGCGGGCGAGCAGGTTCACCAGCCATGCGCTCACGGTCGGCTAGCGCAGCTTCCTGATCTCCCCGGCGAGATCGGCGTCCCCGGACGCGCGCGGCCTGGCCCGCCTGCTCGTCGCGGGCGGCCGTGAACGCGGCCGGGGGCGAGCGCGTACAGCTCGTCCGCCACCTGCTCCAGGTTCATCGCCTGCACAGACGACGATCATATGCGGCCCGCCACCGACGGCCCGCGGCGTGCCGGGCTGGGGATTCCGGCCACGGAGGTGGCGGCGGCCCACCGCCGTTACCTCACACAGCAGCCGGGCGGCCAAGAATGATCAGCGGCCCACTTCGCGCGCCAGGTCCAGGCCGAGGATGCGGTCCGCATACACGAACGTCTCGAACTTGGCGCCGCCTAAGCACCGCTGGCGTCGGGCGCCAGCCCTCGCAGCAGCGCCAGCGCGGCCGCCGTGTCAAGGTCGCTGAAGGCCGCCTCGCGCCGCCGCCGCGACGGATGCGGGTATCGGCCGGGAGGGGGACTCCGCCCACCGGGCCACCTGCTGCCGCCAGGATCCGAGCGTCTCGTCCGCGCGGTCCAGCGCCTGCCGCGTCACGCCCGCCGCCAGGGAGATCGGGAATGACATCAGCGCGAGCCGGACCGTCAGCGGGTCACGACTGGGCCCGGCGGAGCAGGCTCCCGCGCCGCGGCGCCTGGCGCCGGTGCGGCTGCCCGCCCGGCCCAGGTACGCCGTGTCGACCACGGCAGGCCAGCCCATCCAGGCGGTGGTCCAGGGCGTCCCTGGTGACCAGGCGCACGTCGATCGGGCCCCGAGCGACGACGGGGCATCACGGGAGGTCGTGCGCGCGGTGGGCGGGTGGATGCCGAGCGCGCCGGCTGTCGCGTTCCAGGGCCGCCTGCGCGGCGGCAGGATCGTCGATCGCCAGCGCGGTCAGCACCTGCAGGCCGCCGAGCTCCGCCACCCGGGCCAGCAGGTCGGCGCGCGAGCAGCACGCGCAGCGCGGTGAGGCCGGATCCGGCGTCGGCTCCCGGCACGTGTGCGCAGATCCGCAGCACGCCCGGCTGGGCCAGCTTGACCTCCGCACGCGACCCTGTCCAGGCATCCAGCAGCCGAAGCACGTCCGCCAGGCTATCGGCAGCCCGGGAGCCGATGCTCACGGCAACCTCTGGGTTCCCACCGCCGCGGTCGCGGTCCCGGAGCTCACCGGGAGCTGGGATCAACTGGGTCCCGGGACGGCACGGCTGGTGGCGTTTGTGATCCCTGGTGAGGCTGGGAGCGCGGGTGGTGGATGACCGACAGGTCTTCTTCGCCGAGCGCTTCCTCCTCTTCGGTGTCGAGGACCGTGGGCCGGAAGAGCTGCTGGGCGATCAGGGTCGGCACGAATGCGGACAGGATGACCACGGTCACCAGCTCGGTGTACTGGGTCCTGTTGATGAGGCCATGGGTGAGGCCGAACAGCGCGGCGATGGAGCCGAAGGTGAGCCCGGTGGCCATCAGCAGCGTGGTGTAGGTGCGCTGCTGACGGGGCAGCTTGAACGCGGCGGCGGTCGGCCAGACGCCGATCATCTTGGCGGCGAGCTTGACCAGCAGCAGGACCGCGATTATCCCAGCGCCGGAGACCAGTGCGGGAGCGGAGATGAGGGTGCTTAAGCGCGGAGGAAGAAGAACGGGGTGAGCAGGGCGAAGGCGATGGACCGCAGCCGGTCCATCAGCACCCGGTCGTGCAGGAATACCCCGGCCACGACCAGCCCGGCGACGTAGGCGGGCAGGACCGCCTCGCTGCCCGCCTGGGTGGCCAGCCCGCCCAGCCCGAGCAGCACCACCAGCAGCAGCTTGATCTCGGGTTCGGAGACCCGGTGGCCGAAGCGGGTGATCGCCAGCCGGACCAGCCGGGGCAGCAGCAGCACCGTGACCGCGCTGACCGCGATGAACACGATGCAGCAGCCAGTTGTAGGTGGCGAACAGGCCGCCGAGGGCGAGCACCGTGCCCAGGTCGGTGACGAAGCACGCGGCCAGGATGAGCTTGCCGAGGTCATGACGGTTCAGGCCGGTCTCGACCATCACCGCATAGACCACCGCGACCGACGTCGTGCTCAGCGCGATGCCGCCGATCTCGGCGGCATGCAGGTGCCACCCCAGGACGAGCCCGCAGAACCCGAATGCCGCCAGGAAGGGCAGCAGGAAGGAGACCAGGCCGATGGACACGCTCGCCTTCCAGTGCCCGCGCAGGGACACCGGGTCGATCTCCGCCCCGGCCAGGAACGTCAGCACCAGCGAGCCGACGCTAGGCCAGGAAGGTGACGAAGCCTGTCTGGGTGACGTGCTGCTGGATGCCGGGGATGTTCCCGGCCAGGGCGCCGATCACGATTTCGACCAGCGCAGCGGGCACGGCGATCAGATGCTGACCATCGAGGCGAGCAGGGCCATGCCCAGCCAGATGGCCGCCACGTAGTAAACGTTCACTGCCGCTCCTGCCAGGTACGTCCCGGCAGGGTCAGCGGCTGACCGCGGCGACTGCCGGGAGGACTCTCCCCGGCAGAAGCCATCAGCCACGGCGGCGGTTCGGGCGTGGAGCCCACCGGAGCTTCATCCGGCTATGTCGCAATCATAGCGACGGCGGCGAGCCCCGCCGGTCCCGGGCAGCATCGCCCAGGCCGGATCCCCGGGTCGCTGGCGGGTGGTATAGCCTGGTATGTCACGCGATGAGGCTTCGCGTAACACCCGGGATACCTGCTCGGGTTGATGGCCTCTACCTGTCCCGCGTCGTAGACGCCTGCCCTAGCAGGCGGAGGCCGTTGATGTTGATCTGGGTTCATACGCGGATCCCGCAAAGTGGGGGACCGGCGGTTGCACGGCATGGCCAGGGCGTTCCTGCGCCCGATGACACACGCCACAGCCGCGGCCAGGGCGACGGGGGTCGGTGATGAGCCTCAGCCCACGGGAGCAGCATGCCCTGGACTCGATCAGGGATCGGCTGTTCAGCTCCGACCCCGAGCTCCGCCGCGCTGCTGGCCACGTTCACCCGGCTGGCCTCGGGCGAGGAGATGCGCAGCCCGCGGGCCGGTCCGGGCGCGCAAGGGCGGCATCCTCACCGGGAAAGATGCGCCGGCCCGCGCACCGGGTGTACCAGCGCCTGGGCATTTACCAGCTCGCGCTGCTCCTATGGGTCGTGATAACCATCGCGCTGATCACGACCGCGATGGCCGTCGACCGCAGCAGCCAGGATGGATGCTCGTGGGTAGCGATCAGCGCCGCGATACAGCGCTCGTGCTCCGCTCATGACACGGCCCCCAGGCCGAGCCGCCCGCCACCCGTTGAGCCCCGGCCGGAACGATCCCTCCGGCATGTGAAGCTGGGGACATGACGAACGCACGGGCAGGAAGCTAGTGTTGCTGCGGCATGCCAAGTCGGCGTGGCCCGATCTGCCGGATCACGAGCGGCCGCTCGCGGGCCGTGGCTCAGCGGGATGCGCCCGTGATGGGGCGCTGGCTGGCGCGCGGCTGGCTACGTGCCAGACCGGGTCCTGTGCTCCACGGCCCGCCGTACCCGCGAGACATGGCAGCTGGCGCAGCCTGAGCTGGGGACCGCCCCGCCGGTCAGTTTCGAAGACCGGGTGTATGAGGCCTCGGCGGCGCAGCTGCTGGACCTGGCCCGGCACGCGCCGCCAGCGGTGAAGACGCTGCTGATCGTCGGCCACGCCCCGGGAATCCCGGAACTGGCACTCATGCTGGCCGGAGCGGCCACACCCGCGGACGGTGACGGAGGAAGCGGCGCCGTACCACCGGCCGCCGTCGACCGCATGAGAGCCAAGTTTCCGACCGCCGCGATTGCGGTCCTGGAACTGACCGGACCGTGGGATCAGCTGCGCCCGGGGGCGGCCCGGCTGACCAGCTTCGTGACTCCCGGGACGTGGCAGCGGCGGCGAGCTAGCCGCCAGTGGTGGCTGGCCAGGCACCGCCTGCCGGCCTGGGGCACTGGGCCGGGCGGCTCGCCGCGGCCCGGCTAGCTGTGGCCCTCCGGCACCAGCCGGACGCAGCACCGTCCCCCGGCCGGGTCGAGCACGGCGGCGTAGCGGAGCCGATCCAGCCGCTCCAGCAGCCCTTCCATGATGGCCAGGTTCATGCCGCAGACCAGGTGCGGTGTGCTCGGCGGCCAGGGCGCGGAACGGGCAGTTGGCCAGGGTCAGCCCGGCCGGGTCGCTGCGGGTCTCGTACCCTCGTCGTCCAGCACGCCGCGGGCGGCCGCCAGCAGCGCCGCGGGGGACGCGCGGTCCCCGGCCCGGCGCTGGGCCAGGCCTAGCCAGCGAGCGGCCCCGGTCCCGGGCGGCGCGCTGGAGCGTCTCGGCCACGGGCCGTTCTTCGCCCTGCGCCTCGGAGATGGCCCGCGCCATGCAGCTGCCCGGCCAGCTCGTAGCGCCGCTCGGGCAGCGTGACGGCCAGCTCCCGCGCGCCGCGGCGGTAGAACTTGGCCGGGCGCCCGGCACCGGGCCCCTGGCGCCCGGTGCGCCGCGCGAACTCCGTTTCCAGCAGGCCGTCGTCGACCAGCCTGGTCGAGGTGGAACTTGGCCCGGTGCCGCGGCACGCCCACCCCGGCGGCTGCCTCGTCCCGGCTCACCGGGCGATCCTGGGCGTCACGTACAGGTACAGGGCACGCCTGGTCGGCTCGGCCAGGCTGGCGAGCCCGGCGACGTCGGCGTCGATCTGGCCCTGGTTCACCGGCTGGCCGCCGTCCGCGGCCAGCCCGCACGTCCGGCTCCGCATCCGCTGGCCTCCCTTCTATGGGAGAAGGTTATTGACTAAATTACCCGCACCTGTCTATCGTACAACTCAGTATCCGTTAGAGCGAGGGGACGGTGCGATGTCGGCCAAGCCGGTGTTCCTGATCGTTGGCGCGAGCCTGGCCGGCGCCAAGGCCGCCGAGGAGCTGCGCACGCAGGGCTTCGACGGCCGGGTGGTGCTGATCGGCGCCGAGCCGGAACGCCCTACGAGCGGCCGCCGCTGACCAAGGACTACCTGCGCGGCGAGTCGGAGCGCGAGAAGGCCTACGTCCACCCGGACGGCTTCTACGCGCAGCAGGAGATCGAGCTCGAGACCGGCGTGACGGTGACCGGCATCGAGCCCGGCGCGTCCCGGGTGACGCTCGGCGATGGCCGCGTGCTCGGCTACGACCGGCTGCTGCTCGCGACCGGCGCCGAGCCGCGCCGGCTGCACATTCCCGGGGCGGACCTCGACCGCGTCTGCTACCTGCGCACGCTCGCCGACTGCGACCTGCTGCGGGCGCAGCTCGGCGCGGGCGGGCGGGTGGTGGTGGTCGGCGCCGGCTGGATCGGCAGCGAGTTCGCCGCCTCGGCGCGCCAGCGCGGGCTCGAGGTCACCGTCATCGATCCGCAGCCGCTGCCCAACGAGCGGATCTTCGGCCGGGAGGTCGCGGCCTTCTACCGGGACGTGCACGCCCAGCACGGCATCGAGTTCCTGCTCGGCGACGGGGTCGAGGCGTTCGAGGGCAACGGCGCGGTCAGCCGGGTGCGGACCGCCAGCGGCCGCCGGGTCGAGTGCGACTTCGCCGTCGTCGGCATCGGCGTGGTGCCGCGCACCGGCCTGGCCAGCGGCGCGGGCCTGGAGGTCAGCAACGGCATCGTCGCCGACGCGCAGCTGCCAGACCGCCGCGCCGGGCATCTTCGCGGCAGGCGACGTCGCGAACGCGTGGCACCCGTTCTACCAGCCGGCGGATCCGGGTCGAGCACTGGGCGAACGCGCTCAACCAGGGACCCGCCGCCGCCCGGGCCATGCTCGGCCAGCGGGTCAGCTACGACCACATCCCGTACTTCTACTCCGACCAGTACGACGTCGGCATGGAGTACTCCGGGCTACGCGCCGCAATGGGACGAGGTCGGTCTCCGCGGCGACCGCGTCGGCGGCGAGTTCATCGCGTTCTGGCTGCGCGGCGGGCGCGTCGCGGCAGGCATGAACGTCAACGTCTGGGACGTGAACGAGCACGTCCAGGCGCTGATCCGCTGCGGGCCAGGCCGGTCGAGGCGGCTGCGCTGGCCGATCCCGGCGTCCCGCTTGGCATCGCTGGTCAGCGAGCTTGCGGCCGGAAGCTGAGCGGAGGAACCGCCATGGCACCCGAACCCCAACCTGCAGCGGCTCCGGGAGGCGGGCGTCTCCATCTGGCTGGACACGCTGTCCCGCGAGCTGCTCGAGAGCGGCGGGTTCGCCGAGCTGATCGACGACTACGGCGTCACCGGCGCGACGTCCAATCCCACCATCTTCGCCACAGGCGATCACCGACTCCGACCGCTACGACGGCCAGCTGCGCGAGCTGGCCGCGGGCGGGGAGCGCGACCTGCGGGAGCTGTTCTTCTCGCTCGCGCTCGACGACATCCGCGCGGCCGCCCGCCTGCTGCGCCCGGCCTACGAGCACAGCCGGGGCAGCGACGGGTTCATCTCGTTCGAGTGCACCGCCCGACCTCGCCGACGACACGGAGGCGACCATCGCCCAGGCCACCGACCTGTGGCAGCGGCTCGGCCAGCCGAACGTGATGATCAAGGTCCCCGGCACGGCCGCGGGACTGCCCGCGATCGAGGAGCTGACGCGCCGCGGCGTGAACGTCAACATCACGCTGCTGTTCTCGGTCGGAGCGCTACGAGCAGGTGATCGACGCCTACCTGCGTGGCCTGTCGGCGCGGGCCGACGCGGGCGAGCCGGTGGACACGATCACCTCGGTGGCGTCGTTCTTCCTGTCGCGCATCGACACCAAGGCCGACGCGCTGCTCGACGCCGGCTCGCCCGCCCGCGGCCAGGTCGCGCTCGCCAGCGCCCGCGTCGCCTACCAGCGCTACCGGGCCAAGTTCGCCAGCCCCGGCTGGGAGCGCCTGCGCGATCTGGGCGCCCGGCCGCAGCGGCCGCTGTGGGCGAGCACCGGAACCAAGAACCCCGGCCTATTCCGACGTGCTCTACGTCGCGGAGCTGATCGGCCCCGACGTGATCAGCACGATGCCCGAGCAGACGCTGCGGGCGTTCGCCGACCACGGCACGGTCGCGCGCACGGTCGACGCCAACCCCGATGACGCGGAACGGATCCTCGCCGCGGCCGCGGCGAGCCGGGCTCGACCTGGCCGCCGTCACCGCCCAGCTGGAGCGCGAGGGCGTCAGCTCGTTCTGCGACTCCTATCATCAGCTGCTGGCCTGCATCGAGCACAAGCTCGCCGCCGATGGGCGCGCGGCCGTAACGCTCGCCAGGCTCACCCGGTGGGAGTGATGCGCTGGCACCCTGCTGCTGCGAAACCCTGTTCCCTGCCGGTCTGGGGGACGCGGCGAACCCAGCCGGAGCGGCTGAGCGGAAGAGGTGCACCGTGGGCGAGCCCTTCAAAGGAACGATCAACGTCGACATCCGGGACTCGGTTCCCGACTGGACGCCGTTCGAGCCGCCGCAAGGCACCGGACGGCGCGCCGAACGTGGTGTACATCGTGCTCGACGACGTGGGCTTCTCGGCCATGAGCTGCTACGGCGGGCCGATCGAGACGCCGAACATCGACCGGATCGCCGCCGATGGGGTGCGGTACACGCAGTGGCACACCACGGCGCTGTGCTCGCCGACCCGTTCCTGCCTGCTGACCGGGCGCAACCACACCCGCAACTCGATGGCGTGCATCACCGAGGCGGCGAGTCGGCTTCCCGAACGCCAGCGGCACCATCCCGCCGGAGAACGGCATGCTGCCCGAGATCCTCGGCGAGCTGGGCTGGAACACCTACATGGTCGGCAAGTGGCACCTGTGCCCGACCGATCGAGATGAACGTCGCCTCCGACGCGGCGGAACTGGCCGTCCGGGCGCGGGTTCGAGCGCTGGTACGGGTTCCTGGGCGCGGAGACCAACCAGTGGTACCCGGACCTGGTCTACGACAACCACCCGGTGGACCAGCCGAAGTCCCCGGCCGAGGGCTATCACCTGACCGAGGACCTCACCGACAAGGCGCTGGAGTTCATCAAGGACGCCAAGACGGTCGCGCCGGACAAGCCGTTCTTCCTGTACTACGCGCCGGGCGCCGCCCATGCGCCGCACCATGTCTCGAAGGAATGGGCCGACAAGTTCAAGGGCCGCTTCGACATGGGGTACGAGGCGATCCGGGAGCAGACGCTGGCCCGGCAGAAGCAGCTGGGCATCGTCCCGGCCGATACCGAGCTGCCGCCGGTCAACCCGATCGGCACTCCGCAGACCCGCAAGGGGCCCAAGGGCCAGCCGTTCCCGCCGCTGGATGTCACCAGGCCGTGGGACACGCTGTCGGCGGAGGAGAAGCGGCTGTTCTGCCGGATGGCCGAGGTGTACGCGGGGTTCCTGGCGCACGCCGACCATCACATCGGCCGGCTGCTGGACTACCTGGAGGAGTCCGGGCAGCGGGAGAACACGCTGGTGATCCTGGTGTCCGACAACGGGGCCAGCGGCGAGGGCGGCCCCGACGGCTCGGTCAACGAGATGCTGTTCGCGAACGGCATCCCCGACAACATGCAGGCCAACCTGGCGATGATCGACGAGCTCGGCGGGACCAAGACCTACAACCACTACCCGAACGGGTGGGCGATGGCGTTCAACACGCCGTTCAAGATGTGGAAGCGGTATGAGTTCAACGGCGGCACCGCCGACCCGTGCATCATCTCCTGGCCCTCGGCCACAGGCGAGGCAACGGCGGCAGAGGTGAACTGCGCCACCAGTACCACCACGCCATCGACATCGTGCCGACCATCCTGGACACCCTCGGGGTGCAGGCCGCCGGCCACGATCAAGGGCCACGTGCAGAGCCGCTTCGACGGGGTGAGCATGCGCTACAGCGTGGACGATCCGTCGGCGCCGTCGGCCCGCAAGACCCAGTTCTACTCCATGCTCGGCTCCCGCGGGATCTGGCACGACGGCTGGAAGGCGGTCACCACGCATCCGACCCTGTCCGGGTGGAGCGACTTCAACGACGACACCTGGGAGCTGTACCACACCGACACCGACCGCGCCGAGTTGCACGACCTGGCCGCCGAGCACCCGGACAAGCTGCGCGAGCTGGTGAACCTGTGGTTCGCCGAGGCCGGCGCCAACGGCGCCTTCCCGCTCGATGACCGGTCCGCGCTGGAGATCATCACCACGCCGCGGCCGCAGCTGGCCTCGCCCCGCGACCGCTACGTCTACTTCCCCGGCACCGCCGAGGTGCCCGAGGCGCAGGCGGTGAACGTCCGCAACCGCTCCTACACCATCGGCGCGCTGGTAGACATACCCGCCCCGGCGCGCAGGGTGTGCTGTTCGCGCACGGGTCACGCTTCGGCGGGCATGCCCTGTACGTCAAGGACAACCGGCTGCACTACGTCTACAACTTCGTCGGCATGATGGAGCAGAAGATCGACGCGACCGAGGACCTGCCGACCGGCGAGAACCTGATCCTGTCGGCCTCCTTCGGCAAGGACGGCGAGGACCCGCCACACGTGTCCACCGGGATCCTGTCCCTGTACCACGGCGACAGAAAGGTCGGCGAAGGCCGCATCAAGACCCAGCCCGGGATGTTCTCGCTCGCCGGCGAGGGCCTGTGCGTGGGCCGCGACAGCGGCGAACCCGTCACCGACGACTACCCGGGCGCCTCACCCGCACACGTTCACCGGCGGCACGATCAAGCGGGTCGCCGTCGACGTCAGCGGCGATCCCTACCTCAACCTCGAACGCGAGGCCCAGGCCATGCTCGCCCGCGAGTAGCGCAGGCGCCAGCCCGCTTGGGAGGCTGGGGCATGAACTTCGCGAGCCTGGGCGCGCTGGTGAGCCGGGTCATCGCCTGGGCGGACGGCGTGCAGCAGCGGCACAGCGTGCTCGGCTTCCCGTACGCGGTGATCAAGAAGTACGGCGACGACGACGGCGGGCGCGAGGCCGCGCTCATCACCTACTACGGGTTCCTCAGCATCTTCCCGCTGCTGCTGCTCGGGGTGGCGATCCTGTCGCGGGTGCTGGCCGCCAACCCGGACCTGCGGCAGCAGCTCATCAACGCGACCGTGCCGGAGGCGCTGCAATCCACGGTCGAGCACTCGGCGGCCACCTTGCCGACGTCGACCATCCCGTTCATCGTCGGCCTGATCGGGCTTGCTGTTCTCCGGCACCGGCGTCGTGTTCTCCGCGTACCAGACGCTGAACCACGTCGCCGCCGTCCCGCGCAGCGCTCCGGGCCGGGTTCTTCCCCGGTACGTCCGGGTGTTCGCGATGCTGGCGGCGCTGCTGCTCGGGGCGCTGGCGGTCGGCGCGCTGACGGTGGCGGTCACGGCGCTGCCCAACCTGGCGGGAGCGGAACGCGCCGTGGCGGTGCTCGGGTCGGCCCTGATCATCTTCGGCGTGCTGCTCCTTGCGCGCCCGGCTGCTGCTGTCGCAGCCCGCGCCGTTCCGCGCCCTCTGGCCTGAGCCGCCGCCCTGGGCGCCGTGACCGTGACCCTGGTGCTCAACCTCGGGCCGCTGCTGCTGGCGAGGCTGGTGAGCAAGGCCGGGGCCGGTCTACGGCAGCTTCGCCACCGTGGCGGGCATGTTCGCCCTGCTCTACCTGGTCAGCCAGGCGCTGGTCTACTCGGCCGAGGTCGCCGCCGTCTGGTATGCCCGCCTGTGGCCACGGGCCCTGGACGTGAACCGCCCGACCGCGGCCGACACCCGCGCCATGGCCCTGCTCGCCCGCGAGCAGGAACGCATCCGGCCGCCGAGGTGGACCTCGTCGTCTCCCCCGATCCGCCCCGGTAGCGGCGACCCGCCGCGACCGCCCGGCACCTTAACCTCGCCTCGGCGGATCGCGCGGCCGCCGCAGTGACCGTGATACCGCACCGGCGCACGCGGGGCCGACTCTTCACGGATCGTGGTCAGCGATCACGTCCGTTTCGTCCCAGTCTCCCGTGACCAGAAACTGCCGTGATAGTGCCTGGCACGCCGCAGACTTACTCTGCGGCATCTGAACAGGTCGAGGCGCGGGTTCGCGGGCCAAGTGAGGCACGTCGGCCGCGCCTCAGGCCGGACCGCCGTCAGCCAGCCTCGGCGACGCGCCCCACCTGCCCCGGTGGGCGTCGAGCGCCAGCTGCAGCGCGGATCGCTGAACGGCTCGCCCGCCGCCAGCAGATCCAGGTAGCGGCGGTCGGCGTCCAGTCAGCGGCGGAACCCGCCGGCGTCGGCGACGTGCCCGTGGCCGGGAACCAGCCAGCGCACGCCGCGCACCGCTGCGAGCCGCTGCAGACCCGCCCGGTAGTCCCCGAGCGGATCGTCCGCGGGCGTGTCCAGCAGCGGGATCTCGATGTCGGAGAGCATGTCGTTCAGCCACGAGCATCCCGGCGTCCGGGATGAACACCGCGCCGTGGCCCGGCGCGTGCCCGTCATGGACGATCACCTGCGCGGCCAAGCCCGTCCCAGGGGATGTTCCCGGCGCCGCAGCGGGCAGCGCCGTCAGCCGGCCCGATCAGCTCCAGGTCATGCCCGGGCGCGGCGTCCTGGGCCTGGCTGATCATCCGCTGGCGCCGGGACCCGGCGTCCGCCACGGCCCAATGGCGCCGCGTACCGGGGCACGTCGCCCGGGGCGCGGCTCCACAGGACGTGATCCCAGTGCGCATGGGTCGCGAAGTCGTGCCCGCGGCCGCAGGCCCGCGCCGTCCAGATCGGCGGCCAGCGCGGCCAGGTCGGCCACCGACACGGCCGGGTCGATGACCAGGCACCCACCGTCGTCAGCCGCCACCACGGTGCTGGTGCACGTCAGCAGGTCGGAGGTGGCGACCAGGACACCCGGGGCGATCTCGCGGAAGCGGCTCCATCCCCGCCTTACTACCGCACCGCCGCCGGAAGCGGCCACGTATCAGGAACGGGCCGGGGGTCTCTGTGGTCGGTAAAGGCGCGGTGAACATCGCATGACGGGGGACGCCGCGCACACGGGAGAGCACGGCGCGCCGCTGGATGCTGCCGCCATGTGACCCGGGGCGAGGGAAGGCTCCGATGAACGGAAGATACGTCGGGTACGTGGCGGGCCATGACCCGCTCCACGACTTCCTCAGCACGATCATCCGTGATCGCCTGGGGTCGCGCGAGCCGCAGCCCGGCGTTCCGCGTCTTCCGGCTGTCCGGCAGCAACGAGGTCTACGCGTACGAGGAGAAGTTCAGCGGCACCAAGATCATCTGCAAGTTCTACGGCCCGAGGTTCGCGGACCTGGACAAGGCCGCCTGGATGGCACGCCAGGAGTACGAGGGCCTCGAGACGCTGCGCCGGTACAACCTGGTCGGGTCGCCGCACCACGTGATCCGCCCGCTGGGCTTCAGCCGCGACATCAACGGCGTGCTGGCGGTCGAGCACTACGCCGGCGAGGAGTTCAGCCACGCGATCGCGCGCGCCACCCAGCACCGCGACGACGCGCACCTGTACTGGCGGCTGAAGGCGCTGGCGTACTTCCTGGCCACGCAGCACAACCGGACGGCCAACGGGGCGACGCGTCGATTTCGATGCCGACTGCCGGTACTTCGACACGGTCGTCGGCTGGCTCAGGAAGGCCCACCGCATCGGGCCGCGACGACGTCGACGAGCTGTCCGCGGCTGCGCGACCGCTGGCGGGAGCGGCCGCAGATGTGGCAGGACCAGCAGGTCTGGCTGCACGGCGACGCGACCCCGGCGAACTTCCTGTTCGGCGACGGCATGGACGTCGCGGCGATCGACCTGGAGCGCATGAAGCGCGGCGACCGGATGTTCGACGTCGGGCGGGTCGCGGGCGAGCTCCAGCACGCGTTCATGCGCGACTCCGGCGACTGGCGCCGCGCGGAGCCGTTCATCGGGCACTTCCTGTGGGAGTACAGCTGCCACTTCCCCGACCGCGAGCGGACGTTCGAGTCGATCACCGGGCGCGCGCCGTACTACATGGCGCTGAACCTGCTGCGGATCGCGCGCAACGGCTACATCGGCCAGGACTACGGCAGCAGGCTCGTGTCGCGGGCGAAGAGCTGCCAGGCCGCCTGAATGCGGGCCTGCCCTCACCGCACCCGCCGCGCCGAGCTCGCGGAACGTCCGGCCTACACTGGCCGGGACGACGCGCCGATCGCGCCCACCACGCCCTGCCGGGCTAGGAGCACTGCAGCAAAGCATGGACATCCGAGCGATCGCGCTTCGACGTGAACGGCACCCTGGTCAGGATCCAGACCGAGGACGGCGACGGAGCAGATCTTCCGGTCGGCGGCGCACTTCCTCACCTACCAGGGCATCGACCTGCACCGGGACCAGGTCCGTGATCTCTACTTCCAGATCATGAAGGAACAGCTGCGGGCCAGCCCGGAGGAGTATCCCGAGTTCGACGCCGTCGGTATCTGGCGCAGCATCATCGACGAGCACGCGACGGACTTCACCCGCGCCCTGCCGGCCGGGAAGCTCAGGCAGATGCCGCTGTTCCTGGCCGAGATGTCCCGCGGCATCTCGCGCCGCGCGGCTGGGCCCTGTACCCGTTCGTGCGCGAGGTGCTCGACGTCCTGCGCGAGCCGCTACCCGCTCGCGCGTGGTCACCGACGCGCAGAGCGCGTACGCGCGCGGCGAACTGCACAAGGTCGGCCTGCTCGGCTACTTCGACCCGATCGTCGTCTCCGGCGACCACGGGTACCGCAAGCCCGACCGGCGGCTGTTCCAGTTCGCGCTCGACGGGATGGACGTGGCCGCCGGGAACGCGCTGTACGTCGGCAACGACATGTACCGCGACATCTTCGGGGCGCGGGAGGCGGGCATGACGACGGTGATGTTCGACTCCGATCAGGGCAGCAAAGGCCCACCCCGGCTGCGTGCCCGACCACACGATCACCGATTTCCGCGACCTCCTGCCGATCCTCGGCGTGCCCCGGCCCTGAACCTGACTACCTGGCCTGGCCAGCCGCGCCGGCTCAGACCCGAACCGAGCGGAGGTAGCGGGCGGTGATCCGCCGCTGGGCGATCATCCGGGCCGGAGCACGACGCGATCCTGGCCGCGGCGCGTGGCTGGCCGCGAGGAAGGCGGTGACCGTGAAGCTCACTCGCGAATCGTCATCGTGGTGTTCGACCACGAAGGCTTCCTCCCCGCTTTCCGGGTGCCCGGGCAGGGTGCCGTAAGCAAAACCCCGGCGCCGGGGCTCGTCGACGGTGCACACGACGCGGCAGGGCGCCTTCGAACCGCACCGGGCCGATCCCCAGGCCAAGGATCACCACCGCGCCCCGTGCGGCAGCTGGTGCGGAGGTAGACACTTTCAGACCGGCCGACTATGGCAGCTGCACCTGCCACCGCCGCACGGCGTTCCCGGCCTCGGTGAACAGCTGGTGGCCGTAACCGATCAGCACCCGGTGGGTGAGATGGTGGTACCCCTCCGGGAGATCACCTGCTGTCGCGCCGACCTCGCGGTAGGTCAGTCCGGCAGCAGAAAGCCGGTCCCACGCCTCGGTCGGCAGCACTGTAAGCCCCATCGCCTGATCATGCCCCGGGTGCGATTCAGTGGCGGCGGGGTAGACCGGCGGTGTGGCCAGGGATGGCAGGTGACGTCGGCGGTCGACGCGCGGCGGGAGTCCCCGGCCGGGCGCGGTGCAGCTGGGGCCATACCAGTCCAAGCGCGACTTCACCCGCACGCCGGAGCCGGCCGCAGGCGGCGCTGCCGGCACCGGCCGGCGGGCCGCGCCGGTTCGTGGTCCAGCGGCACCGGGCCCGCCGGCTGCACTACGACCTGCGGTTCGAGATCGACGGGGTGCTGGTGAGCTGGGCGGTGCCCAACGGCCCGACCCTGGACCCGGCGGTCAAGCGCCTGGCCGTCCACGTCGAGGACCACCCGATCGAGTACCTCGACTTCGAGGGCGTGATCCCGCGCGGCCAGTACGGCGGCGGCGACGTGATCGTGTGGGACATCGGCACGTGGGAGCCGCACGGCACCGACGACCCCGCGGCGGCGGTGGCGGCTGGCGAGACTTCCACGCCGACGTCGCACGGCCAGCAAGCTGCGCGGTCGCGTTCGTGCTGGTGCGCAGCGGCGGGAACCGGCGGGACCGCCGAGACCAGTGGCTGCTGCTGCACAAAGCACGATGACGTACGCGGTCAGCGGCTGGAACCCGGAGGACTACCCGGAGTCGGTGCTCAGCGGGCGGACCAACGAGCAGGTGCGGGCCGACCCGGACCGGATCTGGCGCTCGGACCTGCCGCCCGCGGCAGGCGTCGGTCGCGCTGCGCCCGCCGCGCATCGCGGGCCCCACCGACGCGGAGCTTGCCGCCCTGGATGGCCTCGGCAGCCAGGCGGCAGGTGGGAAGCGTTCGGCCGGGAGCTGCGGCTGACGAACCTCGACAAGGAGCTGTTCCCCGGCCGGGACGGCGAGCCGCCGGTGACCAAGCGCGAGCTGATCTCCTACACCGCCCGGATCGCGCCCGGTGGTCCTGCCGTACCTGGCGGGCCGCCCGCTGAACATGCACCGCTTCCCCGGCGGCGCGGCCGAAGCCCGGCTTCTGGCACAAGCAGCTGCCCGACCACGCGCCGCAGTGGATCCCGCGCTGGCGCAACCCGGACGCCAAGCCCGGCGAGACCACGACCTATCTGGTGGTCGGACGAGGCGGCGGCGCTGGTGTGGGCGGCCAACTTCGGCGCGCTGGAATGGCACGCCTGGACCGCCGCGCCAGCGACCCGGCCAGCCCGACCTACGCCCTGATCGACATCGACCCCGGCGAGGCCACTTCCTGGGACGACGTGCTCGTCCTGGCCCGGCTGCACCGCACGGCGCTGGAGCACCTCGGCGTGCGGGCGGCGGCTGAAGGTCACCGGGCGGCGCGGCGTCCAGATCTGGATACCGGTCGCCGCCGGGCTCGACCTTCCGCGACACCCGCACCTGGGCCGAGCAGCTGTCCAAGGCGATCGGCGCGATCGTGCCCGAGCTGGTCAGCTGGAAATGGGACAAGTCAGCGACCGAGGCGGCCTGGCCCGGCTCGACTACACCCAGAACGTCCACCACAAGACCCTCGTCGCGCCCTACAGCCCGCGCGCCGCGGCGCAGGCGCGCCGGTCTCGGCGCCGATCGCCTGGGACGAGCTCGACGACCCGTCGCTGCGGCCCGATGGCTTCACGATCCGGACGACGCCGGACCGGGTGGCCGAGCGTGGCGACGAGTTCCGCGCCGTGCCTCGGCGAGGCCAGCAGTTGCTCGCCCATCAGCTAGCCGCAGGGGCATCGGTCACGCTGGCGAGCTGCATCCTGGTGCGCTCGCGCGCTGCTACCGCGGATCCGGCATCCGCGGCGCAAGCCGCGGCGGGCGTCACTGGTGATGCGGTCGAGGAACCGGCGGATCGTCGCAAGGAAGCTGTCCTGCTCCTCGGCGAACATCATGTGCGCGGAGTTCTCGAACACCGACCATTTCTGCGTCCGGCAGCCGCCGCGCCATGTCCTGGGACGCGCCTACCGCGCAGGTGCGGTCGTGACGGCTGGCCAGCACCAGCACCGGATGCGTCACCTCGCCGAGCCGGTCCTCGACGTCGATCCCGCCGTAGTCCTGCGAGGCAAAAATGCCGGATGACATCCGGCGCGGTAGCGGGCGAGCCTCCGGCGGTCCGGCCGGAATACGCCGCACGCGGCGCGCGCGGCTTCCAGAAGTGGAACGGCAGCTGAGCCTCCGATCAGCGCGCCCGCCTCCTCCTCGGTCTGACCTCGGTCTCCCGCGCCACGACGACGTCACCTGCTCGCGGAGCTCGATCAGTTCGAACGCCGCCAGTTGCGCTACGGATCTCTCCGAGCCAGCGCGCGGCCGCGATCCCCGCTGACACGACTCGTGCCCTGCAGCTCCCGGGTGATCCACGTGCGCGTTGCAGGACCAGAAGGCGCCGTAGGAATGGCCGGGAGGTACGTATCCATCGCGCTACCCCAGGGCTGGCCGCCAGGTCGCTCACGTCCTGGGCCATCCGTTCCAGCGGTCCACGTTTCCGCGCGGTGCCGTCCGGTCCGACCGCGCCGCACGCGCGCTCGTCGGCCAGCACCAGCCGATAGCTGCCTCCCTTGGTCAGCGGGTCGAGGTAATCGGCGAACCAGGTGTGGTCGAGCCCCGGCCGCCAGGCGAAGACCAGCAGCGGGAACGCCGATGGCTCTCCGCCGCGCTCCTCCACATAGAGCTTGGCGTCCGCTACCTTCTCCACCAGCCGCCCCATCGCTCTACCCGCTCCAGCCCGGGAAGTCCGGCATGAAGTCCGCAACCTCCCCGCGGCGTGCTGACCATAGGCGCGCTGGCCCAGGAAGGCGTGCGGGTCGTAGGAAGCGGGACTCTAAACTACGAGCCCTGTTCGGTGGGGAGTGCTGTCCACCGGGGAACATCGCCCGGGAGATGGTGGGAGCCGCCGGGCGGTCCGAGGCGGCCTCGTTTCTGTCGCGGTGGCGAGCCTGGGCGGTGACCGGGCGCGCCGGTTCGCCGACGATCTCGGCCTGGAGCTGGCCTTCGCCTCCTACCAGGCCCTGCTCGAATGCGACGGCGGACGCGTTTACGTTGCGCTGCCGATCTCGATGCACATCGAGTGGACGATCAAGGCGCTGAGGGCGGGCAAGCACGTCCTCTGCGAGAAGCTAGTCCGCGGTCAGCCCGGAGGATGCCCGCGCGGGCTTGCGATGCCCGGCAGCGCGCGCCGTGGCCCCGATGACCGGTACCACCCGCAGGCCCGGCTGGCCCAGCGGCTTGGTTGAGCAGGGATCCATCGGGGCGCTGACCTGCATAAGGTCCGCGCTGAGCGTCACCGTGCCGGGCGATGACATCCGCCGCGACCGTGCGCACGGCGGGGGCGCCTTCCTGGCTGCTACTGCGTGGGCGCGTCGCGGCTGTTCGGGGGCAACCCGCAGCGCTCTACGCGGAAGCGGTGCGCGACGCGGACGGGGTGGATACGCGCATGGCGGTGACCATGCGGCTCGGGCACGACGTGCTGGCCCAGTTTGACGTGGGGCTCGATCTCCCGCGGCGCGACGAGCTGAGCTCATCGGAACCGAGGGCAGGATCGGGTGCCCGACCCGTGGGCTCTGCCGCGGGGAAACGATCGAGCTTCACCGCGATGGCAGCACCGAACGGCTGCCCGTCGACCCCGGGAGCGTACGTCGCGCATGACGGCTATGACGTGCACCGGATCGAGCTCGACACCGTTCCGGGGGCCATCGCCAGCGGCTCCGGACTGCCCTTCAGCCCCGCGGACGCCATCGATCAGGCAGCTGCCCTCCACGCGTTGCCAGGTCCAGCGAGATCGCCGCGCCCGTGGTGCTGAGCTGACCCGCTGCTGGATCATTGGCGGGCGGGCCCGTGGTGCCGCCACGACCAGATGAGGAGTGAGCACTACCTCACGCGGCGCCGTCCGGCCGATTCTCCAGCCGCGCTCCACCGCCAGCGCCACCGCCTGCCCGGCCTGCCCGCGGGCGTCCTGGCTGACGGTGGTCAGGTCCACGTGGGCGAGCCGCGCCAGCGTGCTGTCGTCATACCCCACCGACTGATACCGAGCCGGGAACCGCACACGCCCAGCCGGGCGAGCGCGTCCGGAGCCCGACGGCGCAGCGGTCGTTGGACGTAACCACCGCGGTGGGCAGGGCATTCCCGGCGGTCAGCACAGCGGCCGCGCGGATGCCTGCCTCCTCGGTGTGGTCGCCGGGGTCGACCCGCAGCCGGCCAGAGAGACCCTCGCTCGCGCATGGCCTGGCGGTAGCCCTGGCGGCGGTCCGCCGCGATGGTCCGCCGCCCCCGTCGACGAAGGCGATGTCGCGATGACCAGCGCGAACAGGGTGGCCGACCGCCTGGGCGAGCCCCGGTCGTCCGCGGCCCGCACCACGTCGACGAGCCGCGGACGGCACCCGGCGGCTGACCACCACGACGGAAGCTCCCGGCCGAGCGCGTTCAGCTGCCCGGCCGGCTCGTCCGGCCCCAGCAGGATGAGCGCCTCGCAGCGGAAGTCGAGCAGGATCTCGGCCGCTCTCCGCTCGTCGCGGGTGGGCGTCAGAGTGCTGAGCACCAGGTCGTAGCCGAGCGCGGTGGCGGCGCGCGTCGAGATCCGGTGACGAGCTCGGCGTGGAAGGTGTTGCGCACGTCCATCAGCACGCCGAGGTGGCGGCTGCGCCGCCGGGCCAGCAGGCTGGCCGTCCGGTCGGCGCGGTAGCCCAGCTCCTGGGCGGCTTCGAGCACCCGGGCCTGGTCGGTGCGCTCAGGCCCGGCTGGTTCCTGAGCACCAGCGGACACCAGCCCGGACGAGACCCGGTCGGCGACGTCCGCCAGCGCGCGGCGTCCTGCCAGGCCGCGCGGCCGCCGGTATCCCGCCTGCTCCGCCGCCCCGTCTACCGGTCGTGACGTCTGCCAACCTGGGCTCCCCTCTTGACACATCCGCCAGGCTCTGGTTACCAACTATTAAAGCGCTTTAAAAAGCAGCTGGGAAGAAGGCGCTCCAGCCCCGCCCCGGGAAGGAGACGCGATGCCGGAAGGAGACGCAGTGAGCAAGCCATCGATTGGGTGGCGGTGATCGGGGCCGGATGCGGGGCCGCGCGCACGCCAGCGGCTACCGGTCCGCGCTGAGCCGTGTTCGCGGCACCGACCTCGCCCGAGGTGAGGCTCGTCGCCATCGCCGACGCGCACGAGCCGTTCGCCGTCGATCTACCGCGCGGCGGTACGGCTACCAGCGCGCCGAAGACGAGCTGGGAGGCCATCGCCAGGCCGCCGACATCGACGCCGGTCAGCGTGGTGGTGGCGAACAAGCTGCACCGCGAGATCGTCGAGGCGCCTGCTCGACGCGGGCAAGCACGTGCTGTGCGAGAAGCCGCCTCGCCCCGTCCGTGGCCGACGGCCGCGCCATGGTGGACCGGGCCGAGAGGCTCCGACCGAGTCGCCGCGGTCGGCTTCACGTTCCGCCGGTCAGCTGGCGATCAACGCGATCCGCGAGCAGATCACCGGCGGGAGCCTCGGCCCGGCCGTGCACTTCAGCGGGCACTACTGGTGCGACTACGGCTGTCGACCCCGATGCCCCGATGAGCTGGCGCTACCAGGGCGGCCCCGGGTCGGGGGCACTGGCGGACATCGGCACGCACCTGGTCGACATCGGGCGGCGAGTTCCTCGTGCGGCCCGGTGCAGACGCGTGCACGGCGCGGTCCTGACGACCACCACCCCGGACCGCCCGGTCCCGCTGGGCGCGGCGGTCGGGCACTGCCGGCGTGGCGCGCCGGTCAGCGACGATGCGGGAGCCGGTCGGGAACGAAGACATCGCGACGTTCACCGCGGCCTTCGCCGGCGGCGCGACCGGCACGTTCTCGCGTGTCAGGGTCGCCTACGGCCTGCCGAACGCGCTCGGGCTTCGAGGTGTTCTGCGAGGGCGGCGCGGCCGCGTTCGACCTGAACCGGGCCTCCGAGTTCACGATCGCCGACCAGGCGGCGGCCGGGCCGGTGAACGGGTACCGCCAGGTGCTCATCGGGCGCACCCACCCGTACATCACCCGGGGCCTCCCGATGGACTTCCCCAGCGTCGGCCGACGGGCAGAACGACTTCTTCACCTTCCAGGCGCGGGCCTTCCTGGACGAGATCGTCGGGCTGGGACGGGCTGCCGCGCTGCCCGCAGCCTGGCCGAGGGGCCTGCACAACCTCCGCGTGCTGGACGCCGTCGTCGCGACCGCCCGCGGGCGAGGCCGAAGACCGTCCTGGCCCGTGACGGTCCGCGGCATCACCCACGAGAGAACCGCGGCATCACCCACGAGGAACAGCCATGAAGCTAGGCGCCCACACGGCCTGCCCTGCACGACAGGTCCCTGCCCGAGACCCTGAAGGTCCTGGGCGGAGCTGGGGCCTGACCAGCGCCGAGATCAACGCGGGCGGGTTCATCCCGGCGCCGCACCTGCCGGTCGAGCAGCTGCTGTCCGGCGCCAGTCTCGCCCGCGGGAGTACCTGGGCCAGTTCGAGCAGGCCGGGATCACGCTGACCGGGCTGAACGTCAACGGCAACCCGCTGCAACCCCGACCCGGAGGTCGGCCCGAAGCACGCCGAGGACCTGCGCCGGGCCATCACGCTGGCCAGCCTGCTCGGCGTCAAGCGCGTCGTGACCATGTCCGGGCTGCCCGCGCGCACGACGGCGGGCGGCTGCCCGTGGACCGTCAACCCTGGGACAGCCAGTTCCTCGACGCGCTGGACTACCAGTGGCGCGAGGTCGCCATCCCGTTCTGGAAGGACGATCCAGTGCGCGGGCGCGCGACGCCGACGTGAAGGTGTGCATCGAGATGCACCCGCACAACGTCGTCTTCAACCCCGGCACCCTGGAACGGCTCGCCACCGAGATCAGCGCCACCCACGTGCGGCGCGGAGATGGATCCCAGCCACCTGTTCTGGCAGGGCATCGACCCGGTCGCGGCCATCGGGCACCTGGGTGATCTCGTGTATCACGCGGCCGCGAAGGACACGCGCATCAACGAGCAGAACTGCCGCGTCTACGGCGTCCTCGACGACCGCTTCCAGCGCGTCCCGGCGGAGGAGAACCCGCTCGGGCTCGGCGGCCGGAACACGCTGACCCGGTGGCCCGCCGACGCCTCCTGGCAGTTCGTCGCCGTCGGCCGCGGCCACGACCAGGACTTCTGGCCGGTTCCTGCGCGCGCTGAGCGCGGTCGATCCCGGGATGGCCGTCAACATCGAGCATGAGGACACCGAGCTGGACCGGATCGAGGGCCTCCGCCTGGCGGCGGAGAACCTGCAGGCGGCGCGGCGGCGGCCGGGGTCTGAGCCTCTGCCAGCCGACTCGCCTCACCGGCTTGCCACCACCGGCGGGTCAGGCCTCACCGGCCCTTACCGGCCCAGACCGGCCTACCAGCCGGTCAGGGTGAGATCGAAGCTGTATCGCGAGGCCCGGTAGATATGGTCGCCGTGCTCAACCGCACGTCCCTGGTCGTCGTACGCCGAGCGGACCATGGTCAGCAGCGGCGCTCCCTTGCGTTTCGCCCAGCGCGCGGGCTTCCGGTGGTGGTGGCGGCGCGGGCCCCGATCGACTGCTTGGCGATCCCCAGGTTGAGGCCGTTCGCGCGGAGCAGGTTGTACAGCCCCTGCTCCTCGAGATCCTCCGGCGCGAGGCGAAGCAGGTCGGCCGGGACGTGGTTGCGCATGATCGCGAGCGGCTCGGCGCTGGCGTACCGGAGCCGCTCGAAGACGTAGACCTGTCGTTCCCTCGGGGAGGCCGAGCTCGAGCGCGAGCGCGTCGGGGGCCGACTCGGTCGTGAAGCTGAGCACCGCGTGTGTGCGGGTCCGCGGCGGTCTTGGCCGGGTCGTCGTACAGGCTGGTCAGCTCGACCTGGCGCTGCACCTTGGCGTGGACCACCTGCGTCCCCACGCCGCGCTTGCGGACCAGCAGCCCGCGGTCGACGAGGTACTCGATCGCCCGCCGCATCGTCGGCCGGGACAGGCGGAGCCGGTCGGCCAGGTCGATCTCGTTCTCGAGCCGCGTCCCCGGCGCCAGCTCACCGGACTCGATCAGGTGCTCCAGATGCTGCGCCACCTGGAAGTAGAGCGGGACCGGGCTGTTCCGGTCCACCTGGATGGGAGGGGCGACACGGTTCACGGCTACTCTTCTGGCGGGCGGCCATCTCAGGGACTGCTACCCATTATGACACCAGATAGACGTGCTGTTTTCAGATCGTTACGTAAGTATGTCTGGACATACTCTTGACCGGCCCGTAACGCGGGCGTAAAAGCTGGCACATACCGAGATTTCCCAGGCAGCGGGCAACCGCCAGCGGAGGCGGCGTCGATGCAGGTGAGACCGCCAGTGGGCAGGCCTACGCCGCAGCTGCCCGGCCCGCCGACCCCGCCTGCGGGCGCCGAGGCGCGGGGCTGCCCCAGGCGACGGGGCCGGGCGGGGACGCCGCGCACTCGGCATCCCGGGATGTTCACGTGAGCGCGCTCGAGGTCCTCACGATGGCCGGGTCAGCGCCGACCGTACCGCTGCAGGTGGGCGTGGGACTCGAGGACGTCACCACCTTCGGCAAATGGCTCGGCGGCAGCGCGACCAACGTCGCCGTCGCGGCGGCGCGGTACGGGCGGCGCACGGCGGTGATCACCCGCACCGGCGACGACCCGTTCGGCCGGTTCATCCACCGCGCGCTGCGGGGCTGCGGCGTGGACGACCGGTACGTCACCCCGGTGCCGGGCCTGCCCACCCCGGTGGCGTTCTGCGAGATCTTCCCGCCGGACGACTTCCCGCTTTACTTCTACCGCTGGCCCAAGGCGCCGGACCTGGAGATCCGCGCCGAGGAGCTGGACCTCGACGCGATCTGCTCGGCGGGCGTCTTCTGGGTGACCGGCACCGGGCTCTCCGACGAGCCGAGCCGCACCGCCACCCTGGCCGCCCTGGAGGCGCGCGGCAAGCGGGGCATCACCGTCCTCGACCTGGACTACCGGCCGATGTTCTGGCCGTCGCGGGAGGATGCCCGCCGCGCAGGTACAGCGGGCGCTGCCGCACGTGACGCGTCGCGGTCGGCAACCTCGACGAGTGCGAGACCGCGGTGGGCGAACGCGAGCCGCTAGCGGCGGCGCAGGCGCTGCATGAGTTCGGGGTCGAGCCTCGCGGTCGTCAAGCAGGGCCCGAAGGGCGTGCTCGGCGCACGACCGCACGGTGGCGGTCGAGGTGCCGCCGGTGCCGGTCGAGGTCGTCAACGGCCTCGGCGCCGGCGACGCGTTCGGCGGCGCGCTGTGCCACGGGCTGCTGGCCGGCTGGGATCTCGAGCGGGTGATGCGCTTCGCGAACGCCGCCGGGGCCATCGTCGCGTCCCGGCTGGCCTGCTCGGACGCCATGCCGACGGCCGCCGAGGTCGAGGCTCCTGGCGGGAGGGACCGCATGGAGGGCCACCGATGCGTGAGCGCCTCAGGGCCATCCTCGACGTCGCGCACCCGGCGGCCCGCGAGCCATCGCCGAGGCGGCCACGCGGCGCGAAGCCGCCGCGTCGGCGCTGCTCGGCGACGACGACGTCAGCTGTTCATCATCGCCGCCGACCACCCGGCGCGCGGCGCGCTGCGGGTGGGCGAGCCGCCCGATGGCCATGGCCGACCGGGCGGAGCTGCTCGACCGGATGTCGCTCGCGCTGGCGCTAGCCCGGCGTCGACGGCGTGCTCGGCACCGCGGACATCATCGAGGACCTGCTGCTGCTCGGCGCGCTGGACGACAAGGTGGTCATCGGCTCGATGAACCGCGGCGGCCTGGCCGGGACCGTCTTCGAGATCGACGACCGGTTCACCGGGCTACGACGCGGCGACGATCGCGCGGATGGGGTTCGACGGCGGCAAGATGCTCTTCCGGATCGACCCCGACGACCCGGCCACCGCCGTGACCATGGAGTCCTGCGCCCGGGCGGTCAGCGACCTCGCCGCCCACGGCCTGATGGCCATGGTCGAGCCGCTTCATCTCGCACCGGGTCGACGGGCAGGTGCGCAACGACCTGTCCGCCCGAGGCGGTGATCCGTTCGATCACGGTCGCCTCGGGACTCGGCACCGACCTCCGCCTACACCTGGCCTCAAGATGCCGGTCGTCGAGCGACATGGAGCGGGTGCTGGCCGCCTCCACGCTGCCCGCCCTGCTGCTCGGCGGCGAGGTCAGCGCCGACCAGGACGCCGCCTTCGAGCCGCTGGCGCAAGGCGCTGCAGATCCCGTCGGTGCACGGCGCTCGTGCGTCGGCCGGACGCTGCTGTTCCCGCCCGACGACGACGTCGGCTGGCACGCGGTCGACGCCGCGGTCGGCCTGGTGCGGGAGGTGAACGGCATGGACGACAAGCTCTATCTGCCGGCATGGGATCCACCGGCGACGGCGCCTTCTCCCTGGTGGTGACGCCCGAGTCGGCCGGCTGGGCCTACAGCGGCCTGCGCGTGCTCGACCTGCCGCCCGGCGGGCGCACACCGTGGGCCACGCGGCGACGACGAGCTCGCTCGGTGCTGCCGCTGCCGGGTCCGCCACGGTGGCCTGCGACGGCGAGACCTTCGAGCTGCAGGGCCGGGACGCGACGTGTTCTCCCGCGTCAGCGACTTCAGCTACGCGCCCGCGGACGCAACGGTGACGGTGAGCCTCCGCCGGCGGCGGCGTGTTCGCCATGCCCGCCGCCCGGTGCACGCGCCGCCTGCCGCCGCGCTACGGGCCCGCCGAGGGACGTGCCGGTCGAGCTGCGCGGCGCGGGCCAGTCCAGCCGCCAGGTCAACAACTTCTGCTCGCCCGAGGCGTTCGAGTGCGACAAGCTCATCGCGGTCGAGGTGCTCACGCCCGGCGGGAACTGGTCGTCCTACCCGCCGCACAAGCACGACGAGGCAGCGGGACGGCGAGGTCCGAGCTCGAGGAGATCTACTACTTCGAGACCGCCAGGGCGCTCGCCTACCAGCGGGTGTACGGCACCGCCGGACCGGCCCATCGACGTGCTGGCCGAGGTCGCGCACCGGCGACGTGGTGCTGATCCCGCACGGCTGGCACGGGCCGTCGATCGCCGCGCCCGGCTACGACCTCTACTACCTCAACGTGATGGCCGGCTCGGCCGCCGAGCGCGCCTGGCGGTTCTGCGACGACCCGGCGCACGCCTGGGTCCGCGGCACCTGGGCGCGACCAGCACAGTCGACCCGCGGCTGCCGCTGACGTCCGCGGCGGGCCGGGAGGGTACAGCGTGAGCACCGTACGCCTCACCGTCGCCCAGGCGCTGGTCCGGTTCCTGGCCAGCCAGTCAGCCGAGCGCGACGGCGCCGAGCAGCGGCTGATCCCGGGGCTGCTTCGGCATCTTCGGGCACGGCAACGTGGCGGGCGTCGGCCAGGCGCTGCTCGAGGCGCACGCGACCGGGCTCCGCGGACCTGCCGTACTACCTGGCCCGCAACGAGCAGGCGCATGGTGCACGCCGTCGGTCGGCTTCGCCCGGATGCGGAACCGGCTGCAGGCGCTTGGCCTGCACCGCGCTCGATCGGCCCCGGCTCGACCAACATGGTGACCGGCGCCGCGCTGGCGACCATCAACCGCATCCCGGTGCTGCTGCTGCCCAGCGACTTCTTCGCCACCCGGGTCGGCCAGCCCGGTGCTGCAGGAGCTCGAGGACCCGCGGTCCTACGACGTGAGCGGTCAACGACGCGTTCAAGCCGGTGTCGCGGTTCTGGGACCGGGTCAACCGGCCCGAGCAGCTGCCGTCGGCGCTGCTGGCCGCGATGCGGGTGCTCACCGACCCGGCCGAGACCGGCGCGGTGACGCTCGCGCTGCCGCAGGACGTGCAGGCCGAGGCGCACGACTGGCCGGAGGAGCTGTTCCGGCCGGCGGGTCTGGCACGTGCCGCGCCCGGTGCCCGAGCCCGCCGCGCCTGGCCCGCGCCGCCGAGGTGCTGCGGTCCGCGCGCACGGCCGCTGATCGTGGCTGAGCGGCGGCGTCGATCTACGCCGAGGCGCAGCGCAGCGCTGCGCCGCTTCGCCGAGGCGACCGGCATCCCGGTGGCCGACACCCAGGCGGGCAAGGGCGCGCTGGCCTGGGATCACCCGCTGCGCCGTCGGCGGCGTCGGCGCCACCGGCTCACCCGTCGCGAACGCGCTGGCCCGCGAGGCCGACGTGGTGCTCGGCATCGGCACCCGCTACAGCGACTTCACCACCGCCTCGCGCACCGCCTTCGCCGCATCCCGGCGTCCGGTTCGTCAACCTCAACGTCGGCGGCGTTCGACGCCGGGCAAGCACGCCGGGCGTCCCGCTGGTCGCCGACGCCCGGGCCGGGCTGGAGGCGCTGGCCGAGCGGGCTGGACGGCTACCGCGTCGACGAGGCCTACGCCGCCCGCGGCGCAGCGAGCTCGGACGCCGACTGGCGGCAGGTGGTGGACGCGCGCCTACCACCTCGGCCACCAGCCGCTGCCCGCGCAGACCGAGATCCTCGGCGCGCTCAACGAGCTCGTCGGCCGAGCGGGACGTCGTCGTGCAGGCGGCCGGGAGCATGCCCGGCGACCTGCAGATGCTGTGGCGCGCGCCAGCGACCCGAAGGCAGTACCACGTCGAGTACGGCTACTCGTGCATGGGCTACGAGATCGCTGGCGGCCTCGGCGCCAAGCTGGCCGACCCCGAGCGCGAGGTGTTCGTGCTGGTCGGCGACGGGTCCTACCTGATGATGGCGCAGGAGATCGTCACCGCGGTCGCCGAGCGGATCAAGCTGGTCATCGTCATCGTGCAGAACCACGGCTTCGCCTCGATCGGCTCGCTGTCGGAGTCGCTCGGCTCGCAGCGGTTCGGCACCAGCTACCGCTACCGCGACCCGGAGACCGGCCTGCTCGACGGCGACGTCCTCCCGGTCGACCTCGCGGCGAACGCGGCCAGCCTCGGCGCCGACGTGCTGCGGGCCCGCACCATCGCGGAGTTCCGGGACGCGCCTCGACGCGGGCCAGGGCGTCGGACCGGACCACCGTTGTGTATGTCGAAACAGACCCGCTCGCGCCCGGTCCCGTCGTCCGAGAGCTGGTGGGACGTCCCGGTGTCCGAAGCCTCCGCGCTCGAGCAGCACCAGAAGGCACGCGCGGCCTACGAGGCGGCCAAACGCGCGCCAGCGACTCTATCTCTGAAGAGGGCCAGCAGGTCATGCGACCATCCAGCACTGGATCGCCGGCATCGGAGACGGCCGGGCGCGCTCGACCCAGGTTCGGCCCGGTCTACAACCCGCCACCGGTGCGCAGCAGGCTCAGGTCGCGCTGGCGGGCCGACGTCGACGCCGCGAGCGCAGCCGTCAGGCGGCGCATGGCGTTCGACGAGTGGCGCGACGTGTCAGCTCATCCGCCGGGCGCGCATCATGTTCGCGCTGCGCGACCTCGCTCGAGCGGCACCTCGACGAGCTGCTCCGGGATCGTCGCCGACAAGCACGGCAAGGTCGTCTCGGACGCCAAGGGCGAGGTCATCCGCGGCATGGAGGTCGTCGAGTTCGCCTGCGGCATCCCGCACCTGCTCAAGGGCGAGTACTCCGGAGCAGGTCTCCACCGGCGTCGACGCCTACTCGATCCGCCAGCCGCTCGGCGTCGTGCGCCGGGATCACGCCGTTCAACTTCCCGGCCATGGTGCCGATGTGGATGCACCCGATCGCGATCGCGTGCGGCAACACGTTCATCCTCAAGCCGTCAGCGAGCGCGACCCGTCGGCGTCGAACTTCATCGCCCGAGCTGTACGCCGAGGCCGGGCTGCCCGACGGCGTGTTCAACGTCGTGCACGGCGACAAGGTCGCGGTCGACGCGATCCTCGACGCACCCCGACATCGCGGCGGTGTCGTTCGTCGGCTCGACGCCGATCGCCAGGTACGTGCTACGCAGCGCGGCGCCGCGACGGCAAGCGCGTGCAGGCCCTCGGCGGCGCGAAGAACCACGCCGTCGTGCTGCCCGACGCCGACATCGACTTCGCCGCCAACCACTCACGATCGCCGCCGGCTACGGCTCGGCCGGCCAGCGCTGCATGGCGATCTCCGTCGGTCGTCGCGGTCGGCGACGCCGGCGACGCCCTGATCGCGAGCCTGCGACGAAGGCCCGGGACGTGCAAGGTCGGCGCCAGGCCGCGAGCCGCGCCTCGGAGATGGGCCCGCTGGTCACCGCCGCAGGCCGCGGACCGCATCAGTCGGCTACGTCGGCCGCGGCGTCGGGGCCGGCGCCACGCGTCGTCGTCGACTGGCCACTGGCTGGCGTCGGCGGGCACGAGGACGGCTTCTGCGTCGGCCCGTGCCTGTTCGACCAGGTCACGCACCGGCGATGGACATCTACCAGCGACGAGATCTTCGGCCCGGTCCTCGTCGTCGCTGCGGGTCGGCACGCTTCGACGAGGCGCATCGAGCATCGATCAACGCCAACCCGTACGGCAACGGCACCGCGATCTTCACCTCCAGCGGCCAGCGCCGCGCAGAGTTCCAGCGCGAGGTGCAGGTCGGGATGATCGGCATCAACGTCCCGATCCCGGTGCCGATGGCCTTCTACTCCTTCGGCGGCTGGAAGGACTCGCTGTTCGGCGACACCGCACGTCCACGGCCCGGAGGGCGTCGCGCTTCTACACCGCGCCAAGGCGGTCACCAGCCGCTGGCCCGACACCGACTACTCCGACCACCACCGCGCGCACATGCACTTCCCGACCGCTACCCTAGCCAGAGAAGGGCCAGGAGTCAAACCACCCCATGCCAGAGGAGGCACCGCACATGTCGAGATTCAGAAACCCGGGCGCTGGCGACAGCGCTGCATCGCGCTCGCTGCCCTCATCCTCGCCGCCTGCAGCAGCACCGGCGGGAAGCAGGCCGCGCAGGCGGGATCGGGCGCTAGCGGCGGGCAAGGCCAACACGCCGCACTACACGTTCGCCATGATCACGCACGCCGCGCCGGGCGACACCTTCTGGGACATCATCCGGAAGGGCGCAGGCCGCCGCGGCCGCCAAGGACAACGTGACGCGTCAACTACTCAACGACCACGATCCGACCAAGCAGGCCACCGCTGATCCAGTCCGCGATCAACAGCAAGGTCGACGGCATCGCGGTCACCGACCCCAACCCGGCAGCCATCTGCCCGACGATCAAGAAGGCCGTCGGCGGCCGGGATCCCGGTGGTCATGTTCAACGCCGGGCGTCAGCAACTGGCAGCAGTGCGGCGGGATGTCCTACTTCGGTCAGGACGAGTCGATCGCCGGGCGTCGCGGCGGGCAAGCGGCTCGCGTCCGAGGGCGCCAAGAAGGTGCTGTGCGTCCTGCAGGCGCAGGGCCAGGTCCAGCTCGAGGCCCGGTGCGCCGGGGTGAAGCAGGGCCTCGGCTCGGCGGGAACGATGGAAAAGCTCTACGTGAACGGCACCGACAACTCCGCCGAAGCTGTCCACGCATCGCGGCCAAGCTCAACCAGGACAAGAGCATCGACTACGTCATCACCCTCGGCGCGCCGATCGCGCTGATCGCGCTCCAGTCGATCGGCCAGGCGAACAGCACGCGCCAAGCTGGTCACCTTCGACACCAACCCGCGCCGATCGCCAAGATCAAGTCCGGGGCAGGTGCCAGTGGGCCGTGGACCAGCAGCCGTTCCTGCAGGGCTACGAGTCCATCGACGCGCTGTGGCTGTTCAAGGTCAACGGCAACATCCTCGGCGGTGGCCAGACGGTGCTGACCGGCCCGTCGTTCATCGACAGCAGCAACATCGACAAGGTGGCCGGTGTACGCGGCAGCGGGGCACCAGGTAAGCGACGCGCTGCGGGGTCGCCCGCGCCCGCTGGTGACCCCGCACGACCGCAGATAGGAGGATTCCATGAGTCAGACGCTGCAGCGCCGACGTCACGCCGCCGCCGACTCACGACGAGCGGGTCGGGCGCAGAGTCGGCCTCGCCCGGCTGCTCGCCCGCCCCGAGGCCGGGGCGCTGGCCGGCGCGATCGTCATCTACATCTTCTTCTTCATCATCGCGCCCCCGTTCCGCAACGCCAGCTCGCTGTCCACCGTCCTGTACGTCAGCTCGACCTACGGCCTGATGGCGACGCCGGTCGCGCTGCTGATGATCGGCGGCGAGTTCGACCTGTCCGCGGGCGTCGCGGTCACCAGCGCGGCGCTGGCCGCATCCATGTTCAGCTTCGAGTTCACCGCGAACGTGTGGGTCGGCGTGGCCGGTCGCGCTGGTCGATCGCGCTGCTGATCGGGTTCATCAACGGCTGGATCGTGGTCAAGACCGGCATCCCGAGCTTCCTGGTGACCCTGGGCACGTTCTTCATGCTCCGAGGGACTGAACCTGGCCCTCACCCAGACCATCACCAGCCAGGTCGTCGAGCCCGGACATCTCCAACATCGCAGGGCTTCAACTCGGCGCAGAAGGTGTTCGCGCCGAGCTTCACCATCGGCGGCGTGAGCGTCAGATCACGCGTGCTCTACTGGATCGTCTTCGTCATCATCGCGACCTGGATCCTGCTCCGCACCCACATCGGCAACTGGATCTTCTCCGTCGGCGGAACGCGCCGCCCAGCTCCGGGCGGTCGGCGTGCCGGTCGGCCGGATGAAGATCGGCCTGTTCATGGCGGTGGGGTTCATGGCCTGGTTCACCGGCATGCACACCCTGTTCGCTGTTCAACACCGATCCAGTCCGGCCAGGGCGTCGGCAACGAGTTCGTCTACATCATCGCGGCGGTCGTCGGCGGCTGCCTGCTCACCGGCGGGTACGGCTCGGCGGTCGGCGCCGCGATCGGGGCGTTCATCTTCGGCATGGCCAACCAGGGCATCGTCTACGCCGGCTGGAACCCCGACTGGTTCTACGTTCTTCCTCGGGCGCGCTGCTGCTCGGCGCGATCCTGCTGAACACCTACATCCGTCAGCCGCGCGGAGGCATGCCAGATGACAACCACGCTGCGAAACGCGGAAGAAGGCCGCGCGCACCGCTGGTCCGGCTCACCGACGCCGGGAAGAACTACGGCAGCATCATCGCGCTGTCACGACGTCACGCTGGAGGTCAGCGGCGGCGAGGTCACCTGCGTGCTGGGCGACAACGGCGCTCGGCAAGTCCACCCTGATCAAGATCATCGCCGGGCTGCACCAGCCCAGCGTCGGCACCTACGAGGTCGAGGGCACGCGGTGCGCTTCAGCTCGCCGCGCGAGGCGCTCGAGCGCGGCATCGCCACCGTGTACCAGGACCTGGCGGTCGTGCCGCTGATGCCGGTCTGGCGGAACTTCTTCCTCGGCAACGAGATGCGCAAGGGCTGCGGATGGACATCGCCGTTCATGAAGAAGACCTGCAAGCAGGAGCTGCTCGACATGGGCATCGACCTGCGCGACGTCGACCAGCCGATCGGCACCCTGTCCGGCGGCGAGCGGCAGTGCGTGGCGATCGCCCGCGCCGTGCACTTCGGCGCGAAGGTGCTGATCCTCGACGAGCCGACCGCCGCGCTCGGCGTCAAGCAGTCCGGCGTGGTGCTGAAGTACATCATCCAGGCCCGGGAACGCGGCCTCGGGCGTCATCTTCATCACCCACAACCCGCACCACGCCTACCCGGTGGGCGACCGCTTCCTGCTGCTCAACCGCGGCCGCAGCATCGGCTACTACGCGAAAGAACAGGTCACCCTGGACGAGCTCACCGGGCTGATGGTCGAGCGGCAGCGAGCTCGAGCAGCTCAGCCACGAGCTCGAGAGCGCGCGGCGGCGCCGCCGCCGAGGCCGCGCACGAGATGGAGGACGAGCGTGAGCAGAGCTCGGCATCTCCCGCCCGCCCCCAGCCCCCGATGGCTGGCCGGCTGAGCGCAGCCAGCTCCGGCTTGGCACCTGCCCGCGACTCCTGGGGCGTGTGGTTCGCCGACGACCCGCTCCAGACGCCGTGGGAGCGGTTCCTCGACGAGGTCGCCGAGGTGGGCTACGAGTGGCTGGAGCTGGGCCCGTACGGCTACCTGCCCACCGACCCGGCCCGGCTGGCCGACGAGCTGGGCTAGGCGCGGGCTCAAGGTGGCGGCTAGGCACCATGCACGGGCATAGCGGCCTGCACCGGGCCGGCGACTGGCCGGACATCGTCCGCGCCACCCGCAAGGTGGCCGAGCTGACCGCCGCCGTGGGCGCGCGGCACGTGGTCTTCGTGCCGGTGCCCGGCTACCGCGACGACGACGACCGGCGCCTACCTCGAGGCCGCCGAGCTCGACGGCGACGCGTGGCGGACGCTGATCCGGGCCGCCGACGAGCTCGGCAAGGTGGTGTCGGAGGAGTACGGCGTGCGGCTGCAGTTCCACCCGCACGCCGACAGCCACGTGGAGACGCAGGCAGCAGACCGAGCGGTTCCTCGACGAGACCGATCCCGCGCTACGTCTCGCTCTGCCTGGACACCGGGCACCTGGCGTACCGGCACGCGGACAACGTGGCCATCATCCGCGGCTACCCCGACCGCATCGGGTACGTGCACATCAAGCAGATGGACCCGGCCATCGTGCGAGGTCGCCGACCGCGACGGCCTCGCGTTCGGGCAGGCCGTCGGCCATGGGCGCCAGCTGCGAGCCGCCCGGGGCGAGCCCGACATCGAAGTCGGTCACCGAGGCGCTGCGCGAGCTCGGCACCGGGACCTGTTCGTGGTCGTCGAGCAGGACATGTACCCGGTCGACTTCGACCTGCCGAAGCCGATCGCGCAGCGCACCTACGACTACCTCCGCGGCGTGGGCATCGGCGAGCCGGACGGAACCGGGGTGAGCGGCGATGACGGTGCCGCGGTCGGCGTCATCGGTACCGGCATGATCGGCCAGGACCACATCCGGCGGATCACCCAGGTCCTGTCCGGCGGAGCCGTCGTCGCGGTGACCGACGTCGACGCGGCCGCGCCGAGGCAGGTCGGCGGCCGGCCTGCCGCGGCACGGTGCACCCGACCGGCCAGGAGCTCATCGCGGACGGCGGCGTCGACGCGGTCCTGGTCGCCTCCTGGGGGCCGACGCACGAGGAGCACGTGCTGGCCGCGATCGCGGCGGGCAAGCCGGTGTTCTGCGAGAAGCCGCTCGCCACCGACCACGCGAGGCGTGCCTGCGGATCATCGACGCCGAGATGGCGCCGGCTGGCGGCTCGGTCCAGGTCGGCTTCATGCGCCGGTACGACGCCGCGCTACCAGGCGCTGAAGGCGGCGCTGGACGACGGCGGCGATCGGCGCCCCGCTGCTGATGCACTGCGCGCACCGCAACCCGTCGGTGCCGCCGTACGGCTTCACCACGGACATGATCGATCAGCGACTCGGCCGTGCACGAGATCGACCTGGTGCGCTGGCTGTTCGGCGAGGAGATCGTGGCCACCAGCGTCCTGAAGCCGCGCCGCAGCAGCCGGGCCAGCGACGAGCCTGCAGCGACCCGCTGATCGTGCTGCTCGAGATGGCCAGCGGCGTCCTCGTCGACGTCGAGGTGTTCGTCAACGCCACGCTACGGCTACGACATCCGCGGCGAGATCGTCGGTGAGAGCGGGACCGTGCGCCGCTGGCCGACGGCAGCGCGGTGACCGTGCGAAGCGCGGACGGCCGGCACGGCGGCCGCGTCCCGGCCGACTGGCGGGAGCGGTTCATCCGCGGCCTACGACGTCGGAGCTGCAGGACTGGCTGAACGCGGTGGCCGCCGGGACGCTCGACCGGGCCCGAGCTCCTGGGACGGCTACGCGGCCGCCGGTCGTCGCGGACAGCCGCGCTCGAGGCGCTGCGGACCGGCAGCCGCACCGCGGTCTCGCTGCGCCGAACGGCCCGACTTCTACGCGAAGGCGCAGTGAGGGCCAGTGAGGGAGACTACAGCCATGAAGATCGCGCTCGACCCCTACATGCTCCGCCGGCGTGCCGCTGACCGACCTGCCCGGCCTCGTCGCGGACCTCGGCTACCAGTACATCGAGCTGTCGCCGCGGGAGGATTTCACTGCCGTTCTTCCTGCACCCGCGGGCGGACCAGGCGAGATCGTCGCGGTCTCCGGAAGGCGCTGACCGCGGCCGGCGTGAGGTCTGCCTCGGTGCTGCCGCTGTACCGGTGGTCCGGCCCGGACGAGGACGAGCGCCAGGCCGCGGTGCGGTACTGGAAGCGGGCGATCCAGATCACCGTGGACCTCGGCGTGAACGGTGATGAACTCCGAGTTCAACGGCCGGCCCGAGGCGGCCAGTCGGCCAGCGAGGCGCAGTTCTGGCGCTCGATGGAGGAGCTGCTGCCGGTCTTCGAGCGGGAAGGCATGCGGCTGGTGCTCGAACCGCACCCGGACGACTTCGTCGAGGACGGCCGGGCGGCGCGTCGACCTGGTCCGCGGGATCGACTCGCGACTTGTGTCGCTTCCTGTACTGCGCGCCGCACACCTTCCATCAGGGCGGCGACATCGACAGGCGATCATGAAGTACGCCGGGCCGCTGCTGACCCACGTGCACATCGCCGACTCCTTCGACCACCGCGCCTCGTCCGGCCTGCGCTACATCGTGAACCCGCCCGGCTCGACCGCCCGCGTCCACCAGCATCTCGACATCGGGCAGGGCGAGGTCGACTGGGACGTGTTCTTCGCGCACGCTGGCCGAGGTGGAGTTCGACGGCATCGCCACCGTCGTGCGTCTTCGCCTGGGAGGAACGCGCCGCGCGAGTCGTCGGCCTACAACCTCGACACAGATCCGCCAGTACCTCGCGAAACACGGCGGGCCGCCTGGGTGACGCGCCGTGTCCGGATCGCTTGCTGGCCTGGGCCGGATGGGCCGGATCCATGCCGCCAACCTGTCCGCCTTGGTGCGTCGGCCGAGCTCGCCTGCGTGTCCGGACGTGACCCCGACGTGGGCGCGCCAGGTGGCGAGCGTACCGGTGTGGTGCCCTGGGCGGAGTCGTACGAGGACATCCCCGGGCCGACGGGACGGTCGATGCTGCCAGATCGCCACCTGACGCAGGCGCACCGCGAGCTTCCGCGCGTGTCCGTGCTTACCAGGCGGGGAAATGTCTTTCGCGAGAAGCTGATCTCACGACTGGCGTGTGACCGCCGCGATGATCGCAAACGGTGCGGGCGCTCGGTGTCACGTTCCAGGTGGGGCTTCACCGGAGGCCTGATCCCGATCGGTCGCGGCGGCGGACTGATAGTGAATGGCGAAATGGGGCGAGGTGTATCTGTTCCGCACGTCGCCGCGGACATGAATCCCGCCGAAGGTGGAGTTCCCGGCTTACCGGGCGGCTTTTCGTGGACGTCACGATCCACGACCTGACACCGCACGCTGGATGGTCGGCGAGATCGTCGAGGTGAGCGCGCACGGCACCGCGGTCTCTCCGACGCCCGGGTTCGCCGGATCGGCGACATTGACACCGCCGTCGTCGTGCTCCGCTTCGAGAACGGCGCGCTCGGCGTGATCGACAACAGCCGGGGCCGCGGGCTACGGCTGGCGAGTGCTCGACCGAGGTGATGGGCTGGAATGCGAGCTGGAAACCGCACGACCATCCGCAGCACTGGCATTGGCGAATGAGGATCGATCGCCGGGATGGGCGGCGCACGGGCTTCGCCCGGACTTCCGGAGCAGCGTTGTTCCCCGGACGCCTATGCCGAAGAGCTCGAATGTTTCGCAACGGTCCGTCAGAGACGGCCTGCCGCCCAGGGTCACCGCCTACGACGCCCTGGCCGCGTTCGGACGGCCCGCGCCGTGACCAGTCCTGGCGCTCCGGTCGTACCGTCCGGGTGGAACCGCAAGCGCACCGCGACCGACGTCATCTACCAGGTGGAACCTATAGCCGCTGACCGCCCATCCTGGCGTCACCGTGCCGAGGAGGTTGAGTCGCATAGCTCAGCCCATGCCGCCCAGGACGTTCTGGTCCCAGTCGATCGACCGAGCCGGTGACCACGCCGGAGCGGTCGGAGAGCAGGAACACGACGAAGTCGGCGATCTCGTCCGACCTGCCCGAGCTTGCCCATCGGCAGCGACGCGCGCGACCCGCTCCCGCCAGTCCGTCGTCGGCGCCGTGGAACTCGGCGCTGGGTCGCGTCCTCGCCCTCGGTGTCGGTCCAGCCGATGTTCAGGCCGTTGATCCGGATCCGGTCCCAGCGGTGCGCGTGCGCCGCGTTGCGGGTCAGCCCGGCCAGCCCGGCCTTGGCCGCGACGTACGGGGCGAGGTAGCGGCTGGCCGGCGTGCGCCGACATGCGATGATGATGTTCGACGATCGTGCCCGGGCGCGCTCGCGGGCGACCAGGTCGGCGACCACGGCCTGCATGAGGAAGAACGGGGCCTTGCAGGTTCACCGCGATGTGCGCGTCGAACAGCTCCGGCGTGGTGTCGAGCAGGGTGCCGCGGGTGGTCAGCCCGGCCGCGTTGACCAGGCTGTCGACGCGGCCGAACGCGGCGATCGTGCGCCGTCGACCGCAGGCCTGCGCCTGCGGCACGTCGCCGACGTCGGCCTGCACGAACAGCGCCTTGCTCCCGGCCGCGGTGAGCTCGAGCGACGAGCGCCTCGCCCGGCTCGCGCCGCCGTACCGGTGACCGCGACCAGCCGCGCCCTCGCGGGCCGCCGCCCGGGCGATGCCGGCTGCCGAGGCCCCGCGTGCCGCCGCTGATCGAGCACCACGCGGTCCTGGAGAGGGTCAGCGACGTCGCCTCGGGCCCACGGCTGGAGTGGCTCCTGTGCAGCTGGCCCTGGGCGTGAGCTGGCCCTGTGTCGGACTGGCTCTGTCCACGGCCTGGCTCTGGCGGCGGGCGGACCAGGCGCCGAGCTCCGTCTCCAGCCGCTGCTGTGACCAGCCTTCCGCGCACGGCCTGGCCGAGGATCTCCGCCTGCGTCACCTGGCGCGAGCCCGTCGATGGGCTGGTCAAGTCGAGGTTCGTGGGAAACGCGTAGCCTTCCGCGCACGCCGCGATCACGTTTGCGATCACCGCTAGCGCCGCCCCGGCGTCACGCCATGGCCCGCAGCGCCGGGAACACGCGCCGCCGACATCCTGCCCGGTCGACCGCCTCCATGGCGCGGCCCGAACGCCGACGACACCTGCAGCAAGTTGGCCATCCGGCTGGACGCCGACGGTGCGGTTGGCGCCCGCGGCATGGAACAGAGCCGGGCTTGAAGAACGCCGCGTCACCCTTGCCGAGCGGCAGCTGGACGTGGCTGGCTCGAAGTACTCAGCGGAACCCGGCCGCCGCCAGGCCAGGTAGCCGGGCAGGTACTTCGTGGGAGTGCGGCAGGTACATCGTCGGGCCGGTCTCGGCTCAAGCGATGTCCGAGTGCGCGACCGCGCCCTGCAGGGTGAGCGCGGGCGACAGCCGGTGCATCGTGGGCCGGGAACCGGCGCGGCCTGCGGCTCGGACTGGAAGCCCAGGTCGATAGTCGCGGTGCACGGTCTGCGCCGCGCCGCCCGGGTTGACGACGTTGACCCGGGAGGTGACCTGGTAGGCCGGGCCGAGCCAGGCGTGGCACACGGCCGCGACGACGTCGTTGGCGTAGTAGGCGGCGAAGACATCCGGCGCGCGCAGCGCCAGCTTCTCCAGCGCGTTCCAGATCCGGTCGTTCTGCCCGACTCTGGCGAAATGATCGCCTCGCGGCGCCGCCTGCCGCGCGCTGGTCGGCGATGATCGCCTCGAACTAGCTCGTGTCGCGCGTGGTCGACGACGCTGAGGCCGCCGAATGCGCCCGGCGAACACGACAACGCCGCCGGGGCCGTCACTGCAGCGCGCGGGCGGCGTCCGGCCACGCCCCATCCAGCCAGCCTTCGCGCCGGAGATCTCCTTCCACCGGTGCGCCCGCTATCTCGTGGATGACGAGCACGCCAGCTCTCACCGCACCACGCGTGCCGGTGGTCGGCGGAAGCCGATGACCGGTCAACACCCACCACCATGTCGATCGAACGCTTTGTGCCAGCCGTGGCAGTTCGCCCCTCTGACCGGAGTTAGCCTTAGCGCCGGGCAGGACGCTCCTTCAGACGTAGTGACTCTGCTCCTCGCTGCGCTTGCGTCATGGACACCAATCCGGCCTAGGGAAATACAATGCTGGCCTCAGCCTCAGACTGCAGCAACCCATCACAAAACCATCAGAACCAGGATCCGGTGGAGACCTCCTCCAGGCTGGACTCATGCCGCCAGCCTGACACAGACCGTCCCGCAGGCTCCCTTTGCCTGTAACGGGACCGCCACCTCAGGGAGGACGCGGTGCTCCTCCCACATCCGTGTCCTGCATCCGCGAGATCGCGGTTCTAGCGGTGCTAAACACGGAGCGAGGGCGACGTTGATCGATCGGGTGCTCAACGGCCGGAGCGGTGTCCGCGACAGCACCGCCCGCGAGTGCGCGCGGCCATCGCCGACTTGACCTGGAGCGGCAGCGGGACCGGGTCCGGCTGGCGGGCCGCACGTCCCTTCATCTGACGTCGTCATGCCCAGGCAAGCTTTTCGCGCTGGTTCTCCAGCGCCGTCCGCGCCGCGCTGGCGCCGAGCTCCCGCTGCTCCGTCCCGCGTTCATCACGCGCCCGCTTCCACTTCACGCGAAAACCGGGCCGGCCGGGCGGCTACCTGCTCCGGAGACGCTCGACTGGCATCGGCCGCCGGTAAACGCGGGGCATCATCCCCAGGGCGCCGGACACCGCCGAGGCATCAATCGAGCCGGCGCCCGCCTACGGCCGCCCGGCGTATCCCGGTCGTCGCGCTGGTGACCGACCTGCCCCTGCAGCCCGCGGGCCGCTCTCACGTCGTGTATCGATAACCCGGGCGTGCGGGCGGCCACCGCCGCGCGTACCTGCATCACCCAATGGCTCGGCGCCGCCCCGGGGCCGTTGCTCACGTCGCCACTCAGACCGCAGTTTCTTTCCGTGGCGAAGGAGAGGAACGCCGAGATAGGGATTCCGGTCGTGGCGCTGCCGGTCAATGCCACGCCCCGGAGAGCGGGTCCTCGACGTGACCGAGACCGACGGCCTCGACGCCGCGATCCCGCGGCCCTCGTCCCCAAGGCCTCAAGACACGAGGCCGCCGTCCCGCCGCCTACTCGATCGGCGGCGGGAACACCGCCGGCACCTCATCGGCGCTGTTCGCCGAAAGCGGCCGCCGCCGGCGCCGCTGTTCATTGCCCACGATCTGGACGAGGACAACATCCGCCTCCTGCGCGGCGGACGGGTCGCCGCGGTGCTCCACCACGATCTCCGGCTGTGGATATGCGCCGCGCCAGCCGGGGTCATCATGTCCGCGCAGAACGCCTTTGCCGGGCTTCGCCGTCCCTTTGTCCGGCGGGATCCAGGTGGTGACCCCTTCACGTCCCGTAGCGGCTGGATGCGGCCCGCCGCCGCGTTGCGGCTCCGTAGCCGATGACTGAATTGCCAGGCAGCAACCCCGGTCAGTGGGGGCGCGCGCCCGGTCGGCGGGAATGGCCATCTCCTCGAGATCGCCGGAGTCCAGCGTGGTTGCGATGTATGCCGCGAGGCGTCGTAGGCCGGGTGAAGTCCCATGGGGCCGGTGCCCGTGCCGAGCGCTTGCTGATCAAGGCGACCGCCGCTGCTGGTTATTCTTGGCGGACTCGCGTCCAGGGCCCCCGGAGGTCCCACCGCTCGGCATCTCCCGCCGGAACTCCCCGGCCAGTCCGGCCGGTATCCGCCGTGATCGCTTACCAGCTAGCTTCCGCTCGTGCGGGTCGGACGCGAGATCGTAGAGCTGGTCCGGGTCGGCTGGTCGAGCAATACGTAACTGAACGAAGCATACT
>ERZ1370068.9722-contig-8479_pt1 | contig 47183 bp, 47 predicted proteins | sample MGYA00561227_ERZ1370068 | MGnify/ENA primary metagenome ERZ1370068 (study PRJEB38410, sample SAMEA6850437) | metagenome | study: Metagenomic assessment of the ecological functions of the soil: analysis of the soil microbiota associated with the... | reverse complement strand
TTATTACTTCCGTTCAGTTACGTATTGCTATGCGCAGCTCGCCGCCGGTCACGCCGCCGCGCGAGGGCCATGAAGCTGCCGACCTCGATGTGGTCGGGGCAGATCGTCGTGCTCGGCGCCGCCGAGCCGGTCGCGCGCCGTGGACGGTCATCACGTTGGAGCCGATCCCGTCGACCTCGGCGCCCATCTTGCACCAGCAGCCGGGCGAGGTCCTGGACGTGCGGCTCGCAGGCGGCGTTGGCGATCGTCGTCGGGCCCGGCGTGCAGCGCGGCGGCCATCAGCGCGTTCTCGGTCCCCATCACCGAGGGCTCGTCCATGAAGATTCGCCTCGGCTGCAGCCCGTCGGCGGCGCCGAGAGCTCGATCCAGACGTCGCCGTCGACCTTGGCGCCGAGGTCGCTGAAGGCGTCGAGGTGGGCGTCGAGCCGGCGCCGGCCGATCGTGTCGCCGCCCGGCGGCGGGCATCCTCGCCTCGCCGAAGCGGGCCAGCAGCGGGCCGGCGAGCAGGAACGAGGCGCGGATCCGCTTGGCGAGCTCCTCGTCGACCTCGGTGCCGGTGATCGGTCGTCGGCGCCGCAGGCGGACGCTCGTTGTCGCCCGTCCAGGCGACGCTCGACGCCGAGCCGCTCGAGCAGCGCCGAGCATGCGACTCGACGTCGCGGATCCGCGGGACGTTGCGGACCACGAGCTCCTCCTCGGTCAGCAGGCAGGCGGCGAGGATCGGCAGCGCGGCGTTCTTGTTGCCAGCCGGCACGATCTCCCCGGAGCAGCGGTACGCCGCCCTGATGATGAACTTCTCCATGGGCGCCTAGAGTAGACCAGCGCCATGGCGGAGGTCTCAAGAGAGGATGCATGGCGGCTCGTCACCGAATGGATCGAGTCCGACTCGCTCCGCAAGCACCTGCTCGGGTCGGAGGCGGCGATGCGCGCCTACGCGCCGCAAGTGGGGTGAGGACGAGGAGACCTACGCGGTCACCGGCCTGGTCCACGACCTCGACTACGAGCGCTATCCCGACCTCGAGACCGGCCATCCGCGCCACGCGATCAAGGAGGCTCGCCGACGCGGGCTATCCGCAGGAGGTGATCGATGCTGTCGCCGGCCACGCCGACTTCATGGGCGTCCCGCGCGAGACCCGGATGGCGAAGACGCTCTACGCGGTTGACGAGCTCTCAGGCTTCATCGCCGCCTGTGCCCTGGTACGCCCGACCGGCATCGAGGGCATGAAGCCGAAGTCGGTCAAGAAGAAGCTCAAGCAGCCGTCCTTCGCCGCGGCGGTCAATCGCGACGAGGTCCAGCGCGGGATCGAGGAGCTCGCGGTCGACCAGGATGAGCACATCGCATTGATCATCGAGGCGCTTGCGGAGCGTGCGGCTGAGCTCGGCCTGGAGCCTCAGGAAGGCTCCGGGGCGGACTGCCGCGAACTAGAGCGCCGATGCCGCGCTGGCTCAAGATCACCCTCGGGGTCGTCGCTGGGCTGATCGCGCTCCTGCTGCTGAATGCCGCTCGTGGTCTCCAACACGACCAAGGACGCGTACATCCGCGATCAGGGGGCAACCCTGGTGGACACCTCGACCGGCAGGCTCCAGGTTCGACCAGGGCGATCCCAAGGGCAGCCCCATCGTGCTGCTTCATTGCGCGACGCTGCTCGATGGACTGGTGGGACAGGCCTCGCGCGCCGTTGCTCGGCCAGGACCATCGGGTCATCCGTATCGACCTTCTCGGGATGGGCGGATCGGACAAGCCTGAGGTCCGGATACTCGATCACCGATCAGGCGAGCGGGGTGGCCGAAGCGCTCGCGAAGCTCCATGTCGTGGGGGCCACGGTGGTCGGCCATTCGCTGGGCGGAACCGTCGCCACTGCGCTCGCGGAGCAGAGCCCGAGCCTCGCGTCCCGGATCGTGATCATCGACCAGTCTCCCGAGGACGGCTTCGAGCACGAATCGCTCGGGAGCACCTCGAGCCTGGCGCCGGTGATCGGGCAGGCGATCGCGCGCCTCATTCAGGTCGCTGCCCGAAGTCGCTTGATCCGCGATCAGTACGACCAGGCCTTCGCTCCGGGCTACGACATCTCCGAGCGGGTTCGACAACCCCGACCAGCCTGTGGACGACCTGCGCGCCATGACCTACACCGCGCTCAAGGACACCGTCAGACGCGGAGCAGGACTACGTCGATCAGGAGTCCGCTGGACCGGCGCCTGGCCGCCACGCACCTGCCGCTGCTGGTGATCTTCGGCGCCGAGGACCAGATCTACGACCCCAGGCGGCCATCGAGCGCTACCGGCAGGTACCCGGCGCGCAGACCCATCTGATCCTGCGCGGGCCGCTCTCGAACGTCGAGCGGCCGAACGCGGTGGCCCTGATCCTCTCGTGGGCCGCGCGCCGCCCACGGGGCCCTGCGCGGCAAAGAGAAGCGGCCGCGGAAATGCCAGAGCAAATCGCTCGGGGCCAGAAATAGCGAAGGGCCCGATTTCTCGGGCCCCTTTCACAGAACAGGTTCCCTCGTTCCATTGATGAGCACCCTACCCCTCGCGAGTGCGAAGTCAGAGGCTGTGAACGAGCGTTCCCGCTACTTGCGGGAGTTTGCGCTCAGGCCGGCTGTGGCGCCGGCGCCTCCGTCAACTCCAGCGTGTCCGCGGGCGCGTTCTGGCTTCGCGAGAGGGCGATGAACGGCAGGGCTGAACGCAGCGATCCCGGCGAGAGATCCGCGTGCGAGGCCGCGGCTATCCTGACGCAAGTCCACGCGACCCGCGCCCCAGCACCGGCTGCGCCCAAACGCCGCCCGTCCGAGCACATCATCGAGTCGAACGGAGAGGATCGTCGCCCGCTGCCGCGACGGGATCAGCCCGTTGAGGTAGGTCTGGCGGATCGGCAGCGACGCCGCGAACAGCAGCCCCCAGACGACGATCAGGCGCGATCACGGCCCAGAAGCTCTCGATCGACTCCGATCAGCGCGAGCGTGACCGCGCTCAGCGCCGGCGGTCGCGAGCAGCGCCGAGGTGCGCCGGCGGAAGCGGCGGCGGATCCGGGGCGCCGCCATGCCGCCGAGGATCTGCGCGCCGGCGACGATCGCCGCCACGAGGCCGGCGATCTGGTAGCGCCTCCGGGTCGCCGTAGAGCTCGAGCAGGTACGGCTGCAGCGCGTAGAAGGCGTAGATGCCGACGCCGCCCGTGAACAGCGACTCGACCATCAGCCACTTGACCGCCGGCACGCGCCAGCCGTAGTCGATCGAGGCGGCGGCGATCTTCCGCATCTCGGCCAGCGGCCGCCCGCCCTTCTCGGGCGTGAAGCCGACGTCGTGCATGAGCCGGAACGCGACGACGAACATCACGACCAGGATCGACGCCGCGGAGCACGAACGGCACGCCGAGGCTCGATCTGCGCGGCGATGAAGCCGCCGGCGACCGAGCCGGCCAGCATCGCCGCGCCGCTGACGATCTGGCCGCGCGCGAACACCGACTCGAGCTCGCCCGTGATAGCCGGTCGCCGTCGAGCGCGTCGACGAGCCACGCCTCGACCGCGCCGGAGAAGAACGTGAACCCGAGGCCGATCAGCGATCGAGACGACCGCCCACGCCCAGAACGGCGCCTCGATCTGCCAGAGCAGCACGTAGAGCAGCGTCGAGGCCGCGAGCGTCAGCGTGCCGAGCAGGTAGGAGGCGCGCCGCCCGACCGTGTCGGCGACGATCCCGGTCGGCACCTCGAACAGCACCATCCCGGCGGTGAAGAAGGCGTTCGCCGCGAACGCCTCCAGGTTCGAGAGCCCGGCGTCGAGCAGGAAGATCGTGTTGATCCCCCAGATCAGCCCGAAGCGACAGCGTGCTCCCCAGCACAGCAGCGGGTAGGTGCGCTGGATGGAGCGAGAGCGTGGGCATGCCTACTGGAACCAATGACCCGGCGCCGCTGCCCCCAGGTTCCATCTGCTCACTCTCCCCGAACAAGCGAAACGGCCCGGTCGCCCGGGCCGCTTCTTCGAACTGAACCCGATTGACCCGAAGGTCCAGCCTGTCCTTGTTCAATTGGCGAGGCACCCTACAGGCGTGGGCCGCGCGTTTCAAAGAGGTCGCAATCGGGACATCCCGCAAGCTCCGTAAAACGGCCTGCTCCTTTCGGAGCACCCTCGCATCTCACACTGCCAGCGCCGCCGGCCATTCTCGCCCACTCGGTCCGGGGTGGGTCGACGCCGCGGTAAGGCATCCGGCGACGCGTTGCTCGCCGCGGTGGCGGACCAGGAGGACGCGGGCATCCGTGAGCTCGGCGTCGCAGTGCGCACAGCTGCTCGCCCGCGTCGGGCGCGGGACCACCACTGAATCGGATCGCTCCTCGGCCTCGCCTGCAATAGCGCCTTCGGGTAACTCCCCGCGCGGCCAGTTGCGCTCCCGGATCGACCGTGGGACCAGGTGCTCGAGCCGGCTGGAAAGGTCGCGCGACGCTCTCCGGCGGGCTGTCGGTAGGCGCGGGAAGCCGCGCGGTCGCCACGTGGGCCGACCTCCGCACCGCACCAGGTGCACTGTGTCGCCTTCATGGCCCATAGCCTCGCAATCGAGATGGCGGACTGCCGATAAGTCGTGCTCGAGGGCGACCAGACCGGGCAGGAGCTGCTCGAGCAGGCCCTGCGGGTGATCGCACCCGACGTGATCGGCCTCGACCTCGAGCTCGGAGCGCTTCGACCTCTCGCTGGAGAACCGGCGCCGCACGCGGAGAACGCGGTCGTGCACCGAGGCGGCGACCGCTGCGATGGCGGAGGCGGGCTTTGGGATCAAGGCCGCCGACGATCACGCCGGAGGGCGCCGATGACGTCGGCAGTCCCGAACCGGCTGATCCGCGAGGCGATCGACGGCAAGGTGATCGTCCGGACCGGGCGCGCGGATCCCGGCGAATCAGTCCCGTCTGGCCGGGATCCACTCACCCGATCTCGGTGGTGCGGATGGCGGTCGAGCGACGCCTACGGAGCCGAGGAGTCGCGCGCCGGCCGAGAACGGCGACGAGGTCGCCTAGCGCACCGAGGGTGATCCACCGCTCGCATCTGCCGGGCGGTGGCCGAGTACGCGTTCCGGACCGCCCAGCGGATGGCGGCCGTGTCTACGGCGGCCCGAAGTGGACCGTCAGCCCCGTCTACGAGGGGATGCTGAAGGAGGAGATGGATGCGGCGGCCGAACGGCACCCCGACGTGCGCTACCGAGCCGCTGCTGATCGACGCCACCTACGCGGGCCTGCTCACCGGCCGCGGCGGACGCGCCGCTCGTGATCCCGAGCCTGAACCGCGACGGCGACCTGCCTCTCCGATCTCGTCCTGCCGCTCGTACGGATCGATCGCCGGGGCCGAGTCCGTGCTGCTCTCGCCCTGGACGAGGACCTGCGCGTCCGGGTGCGCGATGAGCGAGGCCCCGCACGGCACGGCGCCGGCGCTGGAGGGCAAGGACATCGCCAACCCGATGGGGATGATCCTGGCCGCGGCGGCAGGTCCTCCACTACGCCGCCGCGGCGGGCGTCAGGGAGCGGAGCGCTGGCCTCGCGGGCCATCTACTGACGCGGTGATGGAGACGGCGGCGTCCGGGATCCGCACCCCGGACCTGAAGGGCCATGCGCGGCACGACCGAGTTCACCGATGCGGTGATCGAGCGGGTGCGCGCTCAGATGACCGGGCCTGAGTCGTCGACGTCCCTCACCGGTGTCGACGACGCGGCGCCACTGCGTGATCAGTCCCCTGCGGACGACGAAGGCGGTCTTGGCGGTCTCCCCCACGCCTTTGCCGCACTCACCCGGGCCGGGACGCTCGGTGAGCTTGAAGGTGGCGATCGTGAACCGGTCTACGGCGACCGCCTCGGTCAGGGTCGCGCCGCAGGGCAGCGAGCGATTGAAGGCCTCGACCTGGCTCTCGGCTCGTCAGGCGCAGCGGCGGGGTCCCATTCTGGATGAGGCCGGGATCGCGAACCGCTCGCTCGCCGCCGACACGTTTCCCGCGCGCGCTCGTCGGCCCAGCCCTTGATCACCTGAACGGTCGCGGGGTCGGCGCCTCCACCGATCGTGCTGCTGTCGTTCCTGTCGGAGACCGGAGTGAGCCGCAGCCGGACAGCGCAATCACGCCGGAGACCCCCAGGACGGCGATCGTGCGAACACTCATGGAAGGGATCATGGCAATCGGCGGTACGTGGTCGAACTCGATTCGCTCGGCCCTCCACCCCCGCCCGGCCCATCGAGTGGTGAGGTGCACGACGGCGCTCGGTGGGGCTGCCGGGGTTGAAGATCTGGAAGCCATCGTCCTCCTCGTGCAGGGCGGCATGTGGGAGTGGCCGAAGACGACCGCGTCGGCGTCGGGGAAGCGGGCCTCGCAGGCGCTGCAGGCGGCCCTCGGAGGGGCCGCGCGTCGTGAATCACACCCAGGACTACGTCCTCCAGCTCCAGAGAGATCGACTTCGGGCAGCTCGCGGCGGAGCTCGGCGCTGTCGACGCTGCCGTGGACGGCGGCCACCGGTCCGAGCTCACGCACGTCGGCGAGCACCGACTGATGGCTGAAGTCGCCGGCGTGAACGATCAGGTCCGCCGCGCGGCAGGACATCGAGGCACGAATCGGGAAGACGGCGGTCACCGCGCGGCAGATGGGTGTCCGCGATCAGGGCGACCAGCAACGGCAGCGGGTTGCTCCTCGGCATCCCCTCGGAGCACCCTCACATCGAGTCAGGAGTCTTCGTCGCGCTGCTCCGAGCGCTCCCGTTTGGCCAGCATGCGCTCGAGATAGGCGGACTTGTCGGCGCGGCGAAGGTGCTGCTGCGCCTCGTCCGGGGTGATCGAGGTGTCGATCGCCTCGGCGCTCCTCCGTCGACTCCGCTCCCGCTGCGCCTGGCGCAGCTCCTCGGTTGTCGGCTCGCGCGTCGGCCACCTGCAGACCGGAGGCTACTCCGACTAGAACGGAGTTTTGGCGCGTTCCTCCCGCCCCTTGCGCGCCGCTCTTCTTCACCGCCCGCTCGCTCTTGGAGAAGGGCTTGCGGAGCCAATCGCCGAGCTTGCCCGGGGCCTTGCCGCCCGCCCGGCCACCGAGCTCGAGCGGCTTCCTCGCCGGCCCGCTGGAAAGTGCCGCGAGAGCCGCGGCGCAAGAAAGGCGAGGACCAGCAAGGACGAGGCAGAAGACGATGATCGCGGCGATCAGCATTGTGCTCACCCGTCTCCCCTGAACGCAGCTTCTTGTCGCTTCCGCCTGATCGCCGCGGTCAGGGGCCGGCCGTGGGTTTAGCTTTGGCCTGCGCCACGGGGCCTCGACGCCGTGGTGACTGTCGCTCGAGATCGATCACGCGCCCATCCGGCGCAGCCAGAGCTCCCCGAGCAGCTCGACTGCCTGCCGCTTAGCCGCCTGATCGTCGCCCGATACGAAGATCACGTGGTCGCCGGGGACTCGCGCCGGATCCACCATCACGTCGTTGTTGACCGTGTTCAGCGACTTCCGCTACCTGTGCCTCAGTGAACAGCGCGCTGGATCTGTTGCTCGGCGAGGCTGTCCCGATCCGTGGCCAGGATGACCGGAGGGGGCCCGAGCTGGCGCGGTGTCGCCGGCCGGCCTCCGCGCCACTGCACCGCCTTCTCGCCGCCCGCCTGCCGGGAGCCTACGGCGCGAACCTCATGGCCGAGTTCGATCAGCCTGGTTCCGATCGCGTTGCCAGACCATTCCCGTTCCGAGCACACCACCTTCATCTGAGATTCCCTTCGTCGTTGAGTGGGTGCCAAGCCAGGGGGTTCAAGCGAGGTGGAAGTCAAGGCCGCGGAGCGGGGCTTGATCTTTTGCCGCGGGTATACGAACATACGTCCGATGCCCGTCGCGTGCGCCCTGATCCCCGCTTTCCGGCTGATCGCCGCGATCACGGACAGAGGGATCTTGGCGCGGCTCGGCGGCGCTCGCCCCCGAGCCGGGCGCGGGCGCAGCTGATCGGGGAGGTAACTGCGGCAGCCGTAGAGTAGCTCGGGCTGCGGGCGGGGATGAGGATGGGAGAGGCGCTCTCGCGCTGCCCCGAGCTGGCCCTGATCCCACCGGATCCCGAGCGTGCCGAGCGCCTTCTGGGAGGAGGCGCTCCGGCGGCTTGAGGGGATCGGCGCGGCGGTCGAGTCGGACCGCGCCGGCGAGGCGTTCTTCGAGGCAGGCGGCCTGGCCGGTCTCTGGGGAGGATCGAGGGAGTGCCGAGCAAGCCGGCCGAGGGCTGGGAGCTTCGGTCCAGCTCGGAGCCGGCCCGGGTCGCTTCTGCTCACTACGCGGCCGCCCCGCGCCCGCAGTCGTTCCCGACGCCGAGCGGCGGCGAAGTTCCTGACCCGATGCCGATCTCGCGCTGCTCCGTGTGGGCGTCTTGAGATGAGGCCGGACGACCTCCCCAACGAGCTCGAGCGGTGGTGGATCTCCACCCTGGGCCGCCTCGCCGGGCTGCCGCGCGATGCGGTCGCGGATCGCTTCGGGCCGGCTGGGATTGAGGTGCGCTGCGGCTGGCCCGCGGCGAGGACGAGCCGCTGCGTCCGCGACCGGTGCGGGAGGCGATCGCGGTCGAGCTCGAGCTGCCCGGAGGCCGTCTCCGGCCAGCAGCTCGAGCGCGGCTTGGAGCTTCTGATCTCGCGGCCGCTCGCGCACGGCGAGCGGCGCGGCTAGGACGCTGCGGGCGCTGCGGCTCTCGGCTCGGCTTCGCAGCCGGCGGAGGCTGGCGGCGGCGAGATCGCATTGCGGAGTGCCAGCGCGGATCGGGCGCGGCTCGCGCGATGCCCTTCTCCCCCACCTCGCCCTGCTGCCCTCCGGCCGCGACGCTGCGGCTCGAGGCGGTGGCGCTGGGCCCGGAGACCGGTGAGCAGCTGACGCTCGAGCCCCGAGCAGGAGCGGCGCCGGCGGATCTCCGGAGGCGGTGCGCCAGACGCGCCTGGCGGCGGGCGCCGATGCCGGCTGCAGGTGCTCGAGGTCGATCCGGAGTCGCGGGTCCCGGAGCGCCGCGAGGTGCTCATGCCTGGTGCGAGGTGTCCGACAGCGAGGCAACCCGCTTGGTGGTGAGTTGCGACCCGGCCGCGTCAACAAGCCCTGGCCGGTGCCGGTCCAGACGGGGCTCCGACGGGAAGCCAGCAGGCGGTCGGGCGGCTGGCGGTGGAGTCGGTGCGCGAGGAGTGGCTGGTCGAGGACGGCTGGTGGACGCAGAAACCCCTGCAAAGGCGCTACTTCGAGCTGGTCCTCGAGGACGGCAGTGACGTCGTCGTCTTCCGTGGAAACGGATGGTCGCTGGTACCGCCAGCGGGATTGGATGTCCGGCTACGTAGAGCTGCACTGCCACCGGCGTACTCAGCTCCTGGACGGCGCCTCCGATCCGGCCGAGCTGGCGGCCACGGCGGCGGCCTTGGACACAGACGCTGGGCGCTGACCGACCACGACAACGTCTGCGGGGCGATGGAGTTCGCCCACGCCTGCAAGGGCGTCGGGGTGCGGCCGATCGTCGGCTGCGAGCTGACCGTGGAGGTGCCGCGGCGGCTGCCGCGCCCGGTGCACGTCACGCTGCTGGTCGAGGACGCGAGGGGCTGGGGCGAGCCTCTGCCGGCTGATCACCACGGCCACCGCCGCACCCGCGAGGGCGCAAGGGATGAGACAACCACTGCCTCCTCGCTCCCGATCGACGTAGCTCGAGCGACACACCGAGGGGCTGGTCTGCCTCTGGATGCGCGCGCGACGGGCGGTCGCCGGGACCTGGGAGCGGGGACGATCCCGGCCGGCGCTGCCTACCTGGCCCAGCGGCTGCTGCGGGCCTTCGGCCCGGATAGCTTTCGGATCGAGCTGCAGCGGCCACTCTGGCGTCACGCGATCGCTCGCGGAACAGGTGGCTTGTCCTCGCTCGCCGAGCGGCTCGGAGTGCCGGCGGTGGCGACGGAGACGCGCCATCGCTCACGAGCCCTCGCGCAGCTGCGCTTCAGGACGCGATGGTCGCGGTGCGGCTGGGGGCGACGCTGGATGAGACCGAGGGGCTGCGCCGAGGCAACTCAGCCATCCGCCCTCTCTCGTCAGAGTCGAGGCCGAGCGGCCAAGGCGGTTCCGCGCGACCACCCGGAGGCGGTGCGCGTGAGACGGAGCGGCTGCCGAACGGCTGCGCTTTCGATCTCACCCGGGAGCTGGCCACAGCTATCCGGGCGCGGAGGACCGAGGCGCGGATCGGCGGCTGGCTGAGCTCTGCCGGGTGCGGCTGGTCCATCGCTACGAGGGGACGCCGCAGCGCGCCGAGGCCGAGCGGCGGCTGGAGGAGGAGCTGGCGCTGATCAGGCGAGCTGCGGCTCTCCGGCTTCTTCCTGCTCCACCAGGACATGCTCGAGCTGGCGCGCGAGGTCGCCGTCGAGGTGCGCGGGCCGGACTCGGCCGCGACGCTGCTGCCGCCGGGCCGCGGCCGCGGCTCGAGCTCGTGTCAGCTCGCTCGTCTGCTACCTGACCGGCCTCTCGCACATCGACCCGGTCGAAGAACGAGCTCTTCCTCGGGCGCTTCCTGAACGAGGAGCTGACCGACGGTGCCGGACATCGACCTCGACTTCCCGCGCGACATCCGCGAGAAGCTGATCCCGCGGGTGCACGAGCGCTACGGGCGCGGAGCGCTCGGCGCTGGTCGCGGCCTTCGCCACCTACCGGGCGCGCGGTGCCGATCCGCGACCTCGGCAAGGCGCTTCGGCCTGCCGCTCGGCGAGATCGAGCGGCTCGCGCGCGCCGTCGACGTCTACGAGGCGAGCCGCGATCGTGGCGACGGATGGCGGAGACGCTCGGCAGGCCGCGCGCGCGCTCGCCGCGCTGGCGGGCGCTCGCCGAGCTGCTGCCGGAGATCGCGGGCTGCCGCGCCACATCTCGCAGCACCCGGGCGGGATGGTCATCCTCGACCACGCCGCTGATCGACCTCGTGCCCGGTGCAGCCGGCCGCGATGGAGGGCCGGCAGATCGTGCAGTGGGACAAGGACTCCTGCGCGGACGCCGGCTTCCTGAAGATCGACCTGCTCGGGCTCGGGATGCTCTCGGCGGTCGAGCGGTGCGTGGATGAGATCGCGCGCGCGCGCGGCGAGCGCGATCGATCTCTCGCGGATCCCGCTCGACGACGACCAGGTGTCGACGCGCGATCCAGGCGGCGGAGACGACGGGCGTCTTCCAGATCGAGAGCCGGGCGCAGATGCAGATGCTGCAGCGCACGCGGCCGGAGAACCTCGGACGACCTGACCGTCCAGGTGGCGCTGCGTGCGGCCCGGGCCGATCCAGGGCGGCGCGGTCCACCCCTACATCGAGCGGCGCAAGCGGCTGCGCGAGGACCCCGGCTACGAGGTGCCCTACGAGCACCCGTCGCTCGAGCCGAGCGCTGCAGCGACACGCTCGGGGCGATCGTCTTCCAGGACCAGGTGCTGGAGGTGGCGATGGCGCTGGCCGGGTTCTCGGTCGGCGAGGCCGAGGGGCTGCGGCGGGCGATGAGCCGCAAGCGCTCGGAGGCGGCGATGCTGCGCTACCGCGAGCGGTTCATCGAGGGCGCGATCGGGCGCGGCGCGTCGACGCGCGGTGGCGCGAGCGGGTCTTCGGGCAGATCGAGGGCTTCTCCGGCTTCGGCTTCCCAAGGCGCACTCGGCCGCGCTTCGGGCTGCTCGCCTACCAGTCGACGTGGCTGCGCGTGCACTACGGCCCGGAGCTCCTGTGCGCGCTGCTCAACGAGCAGCCGATGGGCTTCTACCCGCCGGACGCGCTGGTGCACGAGGCGCAGCGGCGAGGGGTCGAGGTCCTGCCGCCGGACGTGAACGTGAGCGAGGTCGATTGCCGGGTGGAGACCACGGGAGCGGCGGCCGGCTCCTCGGGAAATCCGCCGGTGCGGGTCGGGCTCGGGTACGTGACCGAGCTGACGGCCAGTCGATGCCGGGACGGTGGTTGAGGAGCGGCGTCGGGGCGGCCTCTATCGCATCTCGGACCTCGCCGGCCGGTCTGGCGCCGGGGCGGCTGCGCTGCAGCGGCTGGCCTGGGCGAGGGCCATGCGATTCGCTGGTCGAGGACGGTGCGGCGCCGGTCGATCCCGATCGGGACCTGAGGCGGCCGGCGCTCTGGGCGGTCCGGTGGGGCTGCGCGGGCCGCTCGCACCGGCGAGGGGCGCAGCTGGCCCTCTGCGCTCGACGGTTCCCCACTCCCCCGCTGCCGCCGCTCGGCCCGTGGGACCGGATCGTGGCCGACTACCGGACGACCGGGATGACGCTCGGCAAGCACCCGATGGAGCTGCTGCGCGAGGAGCTTCCGCCGGGTGTTGTCCAGCGATGCCATCGCCCGCACCCGGGACGGGGCGCGCGGGTGAAGGTCGCCGGGATGGTGGTGGCGCGGCAGCGGCCGGCGACGGCCAACGGGGTCGTGTTCATGCTGCTCGAGGACGAGCGGGACGATCAACCTGATCGTGCCGCCGCGGGTAGTCGAGCGCTGCCGGCTGGCGGTACGGACCTCAGGATTCGTGCAGGCCGCGGGCAAGCTCGAGCACCGCGAGGGAACGACCAACGTGGTTGTCTCGAGGATCGACGCCTGGCTCCAGCCGCCCTGCAGGCGCCGCGACGGCAAGCCGCGGCACGTCGCCCCGCCGATTCCCGCACGAGACGGGCCGGCCGGCGGCGGTGCCGACCGCGCTCTCAAGCGCTCCTTCGACGGCGTGCGGGAGGCGGCGATGGCCGAACTGGCCGCATCGCTGCCAGCCCCGCACAGCTTCGGCCGGCGCGGGCGCTAGCCGAGGCCGGGCTTGGTCGGTCATGAAAAGATCGCGGCGATCCAGCGGGATCCCCGTGAACGCACCGACGAAACCCTCCGCGCACGTCCCCAGCGCTGGTAGGTCGGCGGCAGTCCGCCAGCCGAAGCTCGCGGTCACCGGCGTCCGCCAGTCGCCTTCCTGGATGATCGGCTAGCACGTCTGCGGTCGGTGGGGATGAAGAAGAAGATGTTGATCAGGGCGACCACGACGAGGATCGTGATCGTGGCGCTGACCCAGAGGTCCCGTAATCCAGTGCTCCCTTGTCCATCTGGTAGATGCCGGTGTGCGGCGACGATCACGACCGCGCGGCAGCACCATGAACCTGGTTGATGGTCGAGCTGCGGACGGTGGATGCTAAGGCGGGTGGCGGGCGCTCAGCTTCATCGCGACCGGGAACATCACCGACTCGGAAAGGCCGATCCGAACGCCCGACCACGACCGCGGAGACGTGGAGGAAGACGGAGAAGTCGTAGTTCGTGACGGCAAGCGGCATTTGGTGCCCCCTTCGTGGACTCGACGTGGCCGGAACATATCCGGTCGAGCGGGCTCACGACGGCGACGGTGTGATGGAACTTAGCGGCCCTGCCGAGAGGCGCGCTACACGAAGAGCGGCGACTACAACATCGCCTACCAGGTGGTCGGTGAGGGTCGCCCTGGATCTGCTCTGGATTGCGGGGTTCGTGTCGAACGTCGAGCTCGCCTGGGAGGAGCCGCTGCTGGCCCGCTACCTCGAGCCGGCTCGCGAGGTTCTCCCGGCTCATCCTCTTCGACAAACGGGGCACGGGCCTGTCAGATCGGGTCCCACGCAGCGAGTTGCCGTCGCTCGAGGAGCGAATGGACGACGTGCTGGCCGTCCTCGAGGCCGCGGGGTCCGGAGCGGGCGGCGGTGATGGGTCACTCCGAGGGCGGGAGCCTCGCCGTCCTCTACGCCGCGACACATCCCGACAGGGTGGATGCCCTGGTGACCACAGGGATCTTTCGCGAAACGGCGCTGGAGCCCCGACTACCCGTGGGCCGAGACGCCGGAGCAGCGGAGGCGCTACATCGCGGACCTGGAGACGCGCTGGGGAAGCGATTCCGGACATCGAGCGGATCGCGCCGAGCGCAGCGCGTGACCCGGCGTTCGCCAAGAGGCTCGCCACCTATTTCCGGCAGAGCGCCAGTCCCGGCGACGCCGCCGCGCCTCACTGCGGATGAACACCGAGATCAGACGCTACGCGCCGTCCTGCCGACGATCCAGCGTGCCGACGCAGATCCTGCACCGCGACCGGGGACCTGGACTCACGAACATCGAGGAGGGCGCTGGATCGCGAAACCAGATCCCGGGCGCCACAGCTCGTCGAGCTGCCGGGCAACGACCACCTGCCGTGGGTGGGCGATCAGGACACGCGTTCTCGACGAGGTGGAGCGGTTCCTCACCGGTCGCCTGGCGCCGGCCGGAGCGGATCGTGTGCTCGCCACCATCCTCGTAACGGACATCGTCGGGTCGACGGAACAGGCGCGTCCGGAGTTCGGGCGACCGCGCCTGGGCCGAGTTACTCGGACCGGCATCACGCCATCGTCCGGGCAGCTCCAGGCCTTCCGTGGAGAGAGGTCGGCCACCGCGGGTGACGGCTTCCACGCGCCACGTTCGATGGGCCCGGGCGGGCGATTCGTGCTGCCTTGGCCGTGTCGGGATGGACTTCGAACGGCGGGATCCCGTGCGGTGCGGGCTTCACACTGGCGAGGCCGAGCGGGTCGAGCAGCAAGGTCGCCAGGGTATTGCCGTGCGTCTGGCGGCACGCATCGCCGACACGGCGGAGTCGGGGAGATCCTGGTCTCGGACACCGTCACGCAGCCTGGTGGCCGGCTCCGGGATCGGGTTCGCCGATCGCGGCTCTGTCTCGCTGCGGGGCGAGTGCCCGAGGAGCGGCATCTCTTCGCCGTCGAGGGCGTCTGAGTACGGCTGCAATTTCGCCTGCAAACCCGTGCACGTTCCGTCCGGGCCATCCATAGCTTGCCTCCATGACGGGCAAGCTCATGAGACTATAAGAGGCGGCTGCTCGATGCGGCCGACCTGATGATCGACTTCGCGACACTCGGCGAGTACGGGATCGAGCGAGCCGGTGCGGGACTGCGAGGAGCGGGCGCCGCGGCCTCGCCTCCGGCGCGCCGCACCATCTCCACGATCGGGCCGGCTCGCAGCGGCGCTCGGTGGCGCTTAGCCCTCTCGAGCGATTCCAATCTGGGAGGACCACCCGCTGCGAGCGGGTAAAAAGAAACCGCCCCTCAGGGGCGGCTCTTAGGCATAGACCGGCGGCGACCTACTCTCCCAGGCGGTTGCCCGCCAAGTACCATCGGCGCTGAGGGGCTTAACTGCTCTGTTCGGAATGGGAAGAGGTGTTTCCCTCTCGCTATGCGCCACCGGAAATTTGCGAGACGCTACGCCCCGGTGGAGCTTGAAAACCGCACAAGGCCGCAGACGGTAAGCAATAAAAATCCGTCAAGCCCTCGACCCATTAGTACCGGTCTGCTGAGCGCATTGCTGCGCTTACACAGCCGGCCTATCAACCTGGTGGTCTACCAGGGGTCTTACTCCCTCAAGGGGATGGGAGAGCTCATCTCGAGGTCGGCTTCCCGCTTAGATGCTTTCAGCGGTTATCCGTTCCGCGCGTAGCTAACCTGCAGTGCCCTTGGCAGGACAACAGATACACCAGAGGCGCGTTCATCCCGGTCCTCTCGTACTAGGGACGACTCCTCTCAACTCTCCAACGCCCACGGCAGATAGGGACCGAACTGTCTCACGACGTTCTGAACCCAGCTCGCGTACCGCTTTAATGGGCGAACAGCCCAACCCTTGGGACCTACTCCAGCCCCAGGATGCGACGAGCCGACATCGAGGTGCCAAACCGCGCTCGTCGATGTGGACTCTTGGGCCCGATAAGCCTGTTATCCCCGGAGTACCTTTTATCCGTTGAGCGACGGCGCTTCCACTTGCTACCGCCGGATCACTAAGCCCAACTTTCGTTCCTGCTCGACCCGTCGGTCTCGCAGTCAAGCTCCCTTATTGCCTTTACACTCTACGCACGATTTCCAACCGTGCTGAGGGAACCTTTGGGCGCCTCCGTTACATTTTGGGAGGCGACCGCCCCAGTCAAACTGCCCGCCTGACACTGTTCACCACCCGGATCACGGCGTGGTGTTAGAAGCCAGAACACCAAGGGTGGTATCTCAAGGTGGCTCCCCAGCGGCCGAAGCCACTGGTTCAAAGCCTCCCACCTATCCTGAGCGAGATATCCCGAGACTCCAATATCAAGTTGCAGTAAAGGTTCACGGGGTCTTTCCGTCTTGCCGCGGGTACTCGGCATCTTCACCGAGACTTTAATTTCACCGAGCCTCTCGTTGAGACAGCGTCCAACTCGTTACGCCATTCGTGCAGGTCGGAACTTACCCGACAAGGAATTTCGCTACCTTAGGACCGTTATAGTTACGGCCGCCGTTTACCGGGGCTTAGCTTCGCTGCTTCGCCACCGAAGTGGCTAACAACGTCCGCGTAACCTTCCGGCACCGGGCAGGCGTCAGCCCCTATACGTCGTCTTGCGACTTAGCAGAGGCCTGTGTTTTTGGTAAACAGTCGGTTGGACCTATTCACTGCGGCCCCCTCGGGCTCCACTCCGTATGGAGCTTCACCCTACCGGGGCGCCCCTTCTCGCGAACTTACGGGACGATTTTGCCGAGTTCCTTAACGATAGTTAGCTCGCTCACCTCAGTATGTCTCTACCTGTCCACCTGTGTCGGTTATCGGTACGGGCACGTGAGTCCTGCCTAGAGGTTTTTCTCGGAGGCATGGGATCGGGGACTGGCCGGCGATCAAGCCAGCTGGCATCGCACCTCGCCGTCAAACGCCGCGGCGGATTTCCCTACCGCGACTGGCTACGCGCTTGCCCCAGGACGACCATCGCCTGGGTTCCCTTAGCCTTCCTCGTCACCCCATCGGTCATAACGGACACGACGTGGTACAGGAATATCAACCTGTTGGCCATCGGCTACGCCTTTCGGCCTCGCCTTAGGTCCCGACTAACCCTGAGCAGACGAACTTTACTCAGGAAACCTTGGACAATCGGTGGAGGGGATTCTCACCCCTCTTTCGTTACTCATGCCGGCATTCTCACTTCCGGCTCCTCCACGGCGGCTTTCGCCGCCGCTTCACTGGCAACCGGAACGCTCTCCTACCGCTCACAGAGCCCGCAGGCCTGACCCACAGCTTCGGAGGCTGGCTTGAGCCCCGTTGAATTCTCCGCGCCCGAACACTTGACCAGTGAGCTGTTACGCACTCTTTCAAGGAGTGGCTGCTTCTAAGCCAACCTCTTGGTTGTCTCGGCACTCGGACATCGTTCTCCACTTAGCCAGCACTTAGGGTCCTTAGCTGGTGATCTGGGTTGTTCCCCTCTCGCGTACGAAGTTTATCCCCCGCACACTGACTCCCGGGTTTAACGTAACGGTCTTCGGAGTTTGCCTGAAGTCGGTAACCTGGTAGGGCCCCTAGTCCAAGCAGTGCTCTACGGCCGAAACGCACATAGCTCGAGGCTATACCTAAATATATTTCGGAGAGAACCAGATATCTCCTGGCTTGATTAGCCTTTCACTCCGATCCACAGGTCATCCGCCCAGTTTTCAACCTAGGTCGGTTCGGCCCTCCACGAGGTCTTACCCCGCTTCAGCCTGCCCATGGATAGCTCGCCAGGTTTCGGGTCTACCGTCCGTGACTGAATCGCCCTATTCAGACTCGCTTTCGCTACGGCTCCGCTCATCGCTTAACCTCGCCACAGACGAGTAACTCGCCGGCCCGTTATGCAAAAAGTACGCCGTCACAGCCGAAGCGCTCCGACCACTTGTAGGCACGCGGTTTCAGGTACTATTTCACTCCCCTTCAGGGGTGCTTTTCACCTTTCCCTCACGGTACTAGTTCACTATCGGTCACCAGGGAGTACTTAGCCTTGGAGGGTGGTCCCCCGGGTTCAGACCGCGTTTCACGGGAGCGGTCCTACTCAGGAACTCGATCGGCAGGTCAGCGCGCTTTCGTCTACGGGACGATTGCCCTCTGTGGTGCGAGGTTCCACTCGCTTCGACTAACGCCTGACTTGGTAACTGCCGCCGGATCGGACACGATCCGGACACGAGCACCCTACGACCCCAGACAGGCAACGCGTGTCCGCTTACACCTGTCCGGTTTAGGCTGATCCCCTTTCGCTCGCCACTACTCAGGGAGTCTCGGTTGATTTCCTTTCGTCGGGGTACTGAGATGTTTCAGTTCCCCCGCTTACCTTCCAGGACCTATGTATTCAGTCCTGGATGACGCCGCATTACCGGCGCCGGGTTTTCCCATTCCGGAGATCCACGGGTCAAAGGTTGTTCAGCGCCTCACCGTGGCTTATCGCAGCCGTCCACGTCCTTCTTCGTCTCCTGGTGCCAAGGCATCCACCGTGTGCCCTTATTATCTTGACGGTGAGCAACCCATACGCACGAGTTGCGTAGAGCTGGCTTCTTACACTTTAGCGTCCCTCCCGATGTCGGGGAGAGCGCGAAAGCTTCCATCAAATGGATGTCAGTGCTTGGCATAGTGCAGTTTTCAAGGTCCACGGAGGCAGCCAAACGGGGGTCTCCCGCCGGCGTCTCTCAAAACTGAGCAGCGCAACGGCGCACTAGAGCGTCCGGTCCAAGCCCGGTCGACGTTCTATCTAGGTCTCCCTAGAAAGGAGGTGATCCAGCCGCAGCTTCCGCTACGGCTACCTTGTTACGACTTCACCCCAATCACGAGCCCCACCTTCGACGGCTCCCTCCCTTGCGGGTTAGGCCACCGGCTTCGGGTGTTGCCCGCTTTCGTGGTGTGACGGGCGGTGTGTACAAGGCCCGGGAACGTATTCACCGCGGCGTTGCTGATCCGCGATTACTAGCAACTCCACCTTCATGGAGGCGAGTTTCAGCCTCCAATCCGAACCGAGACCGACTTTTGGGATTCGCTCCACCTCGCGGTATCGCAGCCCTCTGTATCGGCCAATGTAGCACGTGTGTAGCCCTGGACATAAGGGGCATGATGACTTGACGTCATCCCCACCTTCCTCCGGTTTGTCACCGGCAGTCTCCTATGAGTCCCCAACTTAATGCTGGCAACATAGGACAGGGGTTGCGCTCGTTGCGGGACTTAACCCAACATCTCACGACACGAGCTGACGACAGCCATGCACCACCTGTGCAACTGCCCCGAAGGGAAGACCGTGTTTCCACGGCTGTCAGATACATGTCAAGCCCAGGTAAGGTTCTTCGCGTTGCGTCGAATTAAACCACATGCTCCGCTGCTTGTGCGGGCCCCCGTCAATTCCTTTGAGTTTTAGCCTTGCGGCCGTACTCCCCAGGCGGGGCACTTAATGCGTTAGCTGTCGGCACGGGAGGAGTCGACACCCCCACACCTAGTGCCCATCGTTTACGGCGTGGACTACCAGGGTATCTAATCCTGTTCGCTCCCCACGCTTTCGCGTCTCAGCGTCAGTACCGTCCCAGCGAGCTGCCTTCGCCATTGGTGTTCTTCCTGATATCTGCGCATTTCACCGCTACACCAGGAATTCCACTCGCCTCTTCCGGACTCTAGCCCGGCAGTATCCACCGACATTCAAAGGTTGAGCCTTTGACTTTCACAGCGGACTTACCGGGCCGCCTACACGCTCTTTACGCCCAATGATTCCGGACAACGCTTGCCCCTACGTATTACCGCGGCTGCTGGCACGTAGTTAGCCGGGGCTTCTTCTGGAGGTACCGTCACCCTCAGGCGCTATTCACCGCCTGAACCTTCGTCCCTCCTGAAAGAGGTTTACAACCCGAAGGCCGTCTTCCCTCACGCGGCGTTGCTGCGTCACGCTTTCGCGCATTGCGCAAGATTCCCCACTGCTGCCTCCCGTAGGAGTCTGGGCCGTGTCTCAGTCCCAGTGTGGCTGATCGTCCTCTCAGACCAGCTACCCATCGTTGCCTTGGTGAGCCGTTACCCCACCAACAAGCTAATGGGCCGCGGGCCCATCCCAATGCGGAGGCCGAAGCTTCCTTTACTTCATGCACTGATGTGCGCGTGAGCTACATCCGGTATTAGCCCGAGTTTCCTCGGGTTGTCCCGGTCATCGGGGCAGGTTACCCACGTGTTACTCACCCGTTCGCGGCTTTGCCCCAGGCCGAAGCCCTGGTTCGTCGCTCCACTTGCATGTGTTAAGCACGCCGCCAGCGTTCGTCCTGAGCCAGGATCAAACTCTCCGTAAAAGTGTGACGTGACTGATCGTCCAGTCGCAAGAGAGTTGTCATGTAGCTGACTTCTGCCACCGCGTACACAGGGCGGTGGCCGACATGACGGAGTTATTTCAACCCCGCCCGGTGCATGATGGGCGGGAGTCGGGCTCGAGTAATGAGGGACGGATGTCCCTCATCACGCGCTGCTCAGTTTTCAAAGACCACACGGCGGGCGCGACGGGTCTCGTCGCGCCTCCACCCCTCTGCTCGGGCCACAAAAAGGCCCTCGTTCCGAGGGCCCGACAACGAGCGGCCGCGACGCGGCCGATCTGGGCTCCTCTTACGAGGCGGCTCTCTTCGTGGTCCGGAAGCAAGAAGCGACCGCGGAGTATAGACCGCGATGGCCCTCTTGTTCAAGAGTCGCCGGCTGCCGGTGAGGCGGAGGAAGCGCCGCTTGCCCACCTGCAGGACCTTTCCGCTGAGTTCTGCCGCGGGCAGGTCAGGCGCTCGCCGTCCAGCGCCTCTCCGTCGAGCTTGACGGCGCCCTGGCTGAGCAGCCGGCGCGCCTCGCTCGTGCTTGATCTCGAACGCAGAGAGGAGATCGGCTGGGGCAGGTGCACCTCGCCGTCATCCCCGGAGCGGAGCGCCGGATCGCTCAGGAGATCGAGCTCCGGCATCTCATCGGGCAGGCCGTGCTCCACGTGGAGCCGGTTGAAGTGGGCCTCGGCTCCTCCGCGGCCTCCGCTTCCATCGGAACCGCTCCACGATCCTCCGGCGCCAGGGCTCTCTTCGCCTCCGCCGGATGTCGCCCGGCTCCTCCTCGCCCAGGAGCAGCTCGTAGTAGGTGCCCATCGCCTCGTCGGGAATCGCTCATCAGCTTGCCGAACATCTCCTCCGGCGGCTCCGTCACACCGACGTAGTTGCCGAGCGACTTGCTCATCTTCTGCCTGCCGTCGGTCCCGGGCAGGATCGGCATGGTCAGCTGATCGACTGCTCCGGCACGTCGTAGGCCCGCTGGATGTCCCTGGCGAAGAGCAGGTTGAACTTCTGGTCAGTCCCCCAGCTCGACGTCCGATCGGACCGCCACCGAGTCGTAACCCTGCAGGACGGGATAGAGCAGCTCGAGCGAGGAGATCGGCTGGTCGGCTTCATCCGCTTGGTGAAGTCCTCCCGCTCCAGGAGCCGCGCCACCCGTCGTCTTCCCGAGCAGTGCGAACAGCTCCTCGGCCGGCATGTCCAGCCACTCGCCGTTCCGCCTGACCTCCGTGCGCTCTCGGTCGAGGACCTTGAAGGCCTGGTCCTGATAGGTCTGCGCATTCGCCTCGATCTCTCCGGGAGTCAGCACAGGCCGAGTCGTGTCGCGCCCGCTGGGGTCGCCGACTCGGCGCGGTGAAGTCTCCGATGATCAGCACAACCGTGTGGCCCGCCTGCTGGAACTGGGCGAGCTTGGTGAGAACCACCACATGGCCTAGGTGGATGTCGGCGGTGCTCGGATCGATCCCCAGCTTGACGCGAAGCGTCTTCCCCGTGGCGAGCTGCTTCTCCGAGCTGCCCCTCGGGCAGGGCCTCCTCGGCCCCGCGCAGCGAGCGTTTCGAGCGTCAGCCATTCGTCTTAAAGCGACGCTGAAAGGCCCGCCTGAACCTCGAATTCAGCCACGGGGCCAATGCTAGACTCCCGCTTCCGCCTGGCCGGGCACGGCTTGTACGTGGGCGCAACAGCCCGTCGGCCGGTGTCCTTAGAGTCACTGTCCAGGCGCAACCTGGATCAGGCGCGGGCGACACCGGCGTCGCCCAACGCACATGACGAGACGACTTCGATTTCGATTTCGACGTAGACCGGGGCCGTTCCGCTTCACGGACGGAATCCCACGAGCCCGAGGGCACCGACGAGGCCCCGAGCGTCGTCGGCGATTCCGCAATGGCGACGGCTCCAGCGGAAACGGCAACGATGCCCGGGGCAATGGCTCGCCCGGAATGGCTCCCGGGCAATGGCTCAGGCAATGGCTCTCGCGGCTACGCCGCGCGCGCAAAGAGGCTGCTCGAACGTCGCGGCGAGCTCCTCTACGACGACGAGGACCACGCAGAGCCACCGCCGCCTGCGCCCCGCAAAAGGAGCCTGAGCGCCCCGAAGGCCCCGCACACCGGTCGAGCCGGGCGACGGCGACTGGCTGAGCTTCGGCGGCGACGTCTTCGGGCCGGGCACCCTCTCCCCTCTGCGCGAGCGAGACGACGGCCCGGCCGGCCCTCCCACGCCCGGCGAGGCGCGCAACTTCGCCAAGGAGGCCCGTCGCCGTGCCTCACGCCGCCCGAGCCCGATCCTGGACTTCGACGAGGAACGTGCCCGCCTGGAGAGTGGTGACCAGGAGGAGGCGAGGACGCCGACTTCGAGTCCGGTCCTGGCCACCCAGCCGCAGAAGGGCCGTGTCGCGCGTCGCGGTTCGACCATCAGGAACGCCTTCGAGAACGGACTGCAGAGCCTGCGCCGGGTCGGCAGCGAGCGGATCGCGGAGAGCCGCGACCGCGTCCACGCGCTGCGGGAGCGTGTTCCCGCCGGGGTCCGCAGCCGCGTCCCGCCGGAGCCGGCAAGCCACCTCCCCCGGCTTCCCCGCCGGATCACCGCTCGCCGGCCCCGCAAGCCGAAGCCGGGGCGCATCAAGAAGCTCCGCCTGCTCATCCTGGTCGCCGGGATCGGCATGCTCGGCGTCGTCTCGTTCTTCTTCGGGATCATGATGGCGATCACCCAGGACCTGCCCCAGCTCGAGGCGAAGAAGGAGTTCGCGGAGGCCAAGAACTCGGAGGTGGTCGATGACCAGGGCAACAGGATCAGGACGCTGCTGAACAACAACAACCGCATCCTGGTCGACTCAGGGGACATCTCGCCCTACATGAAGGAGGCGGCCGTCGCGATCGAGGACCGTCGCTTCACGAGCACAGCAGGGTGGACCTCAGGGGCCTGTTCCGCGCCGGGATCGAGAACGTGCTTCCCGGTGGCTCCACCCAGGGTGGGTCCACGATCACCGAGCAGTTCGTCAAGAACGCGCTCGAGGCGCAGAACAGCCGAACGGTCTTCCAGAAGTTCCGCGAGGCCGCGCTCGCCTACCAGCATCGAGCGCCATTGGGACAAAGGACAAGATCCTCACCGAGTACCTCAACACCATCTACTTCGGCGAGGGCGCCTATGGCATCGAGGCGGCCGCCCGTACGTACTTCGGCGACGCGCCATCAGGGCTGCGGCCAGCCGGGACACGCGATGTGCGCCAGGACCTGACCCCGCCTGAGGCCGCGCTGCTCGCGGGGATCATCGCCTCTCCCTCCGCGTTCTCGCCCAGGACCAACCCGCAGGCCGCCACGGACCGGCGCAACCTGGTGCTGCAGAGGATGGTGGACGAGGGCGACATCGACCGAGGCCGAGTACAACGACGGTGTCCAGACGCTCGATCCCGGCCCCCTCCGAGATCGCCAAGCCGTCGATCGAGTCCGAGGCCCCTACTTCACCTCGTGGCTGCGCCAGCAGGTCGTCGACCTCTACGGTCCCGGCCAGGCGCCTTCGGCGGCGGCCTGACGGTGCACATCGACGCTCGACCTCGAGATGCAGAACACGGCGCAGGAGATCGCGACAGAACACCTGGCCGGCATCGCTCCGACCGCCGTCGGTCGTCGTCCTCGACAACGAGACCGGCGGCGTCAAGGCGATGGTCGGCGGCAACGACTACCAGAACCAGCCCTTCAACCTCGCGACCAACGGCCACCGCCAGCCGGGCTCGGCCTTCAAGCCGTTCACCTTGGCGACCGCGCTCAGCCAGGGGATCTCGACCGGGCACCAGCTACGCGTCGAACGAGAAGATCTTCAAGCGTCCCGCACTCGAAGAACGAGTACTTCGACGTGCACAACTACGACGACACCTACTACGGCAGCTCGAGCCTCGAGACGGCGACGATCCACTCCGACAACTCCGTCTACGCCGAGCTTGCGCTGGGCGATGACACTGAGGTGCACTCCGGGTGCGGTGGCAGCCAGCGGTCCGCGGCGGCACCAAGCGGATCGCCCAGCACCGCGCACGAGATGGGTCTCGACACGAAGTTCTCGACGAACCCGTCGATGGTCCTCGGCGCCATCGACCCGGGCGTCAGCCCGCTCGAGATGGCCCACGCCTACCAGACGATCTCCGCGGGCGGTGAGCGCGTCGGCGGCAATCTGGACGCGAGCCCGGTCCGAACAACCGGCCCGATCAGCTCGCCCCGGTCGCCATCGACAAGGTCAGCGCCCCGGGCGGCGACACGATCGCCGAGGACAAGCCGCGCAAGATCCGCGTCCTCTCCTCGGGCGCCGCCTCGACGATGAAGAACATCCTTCGCGAGAACGTCCTCGCCGGCACCGGCGTCAGGCCCAGTCCGCCGGCCACAATGCCTGGGGCAAGACCGGAACGACCGAGAACAACGGCGACGCCTGGTTCTGCGGCGGCACCGACCACTTCACCGCCTGCGTCTGGGTGGGCCACGCCGACAGCACCGAGTCCGATGGCGACCGATTACAACGGCGGCCCGGTCGACGGCGGCACCTACCCGGCGATCATCTGGGGCCAGATCATGGGCTGCGATCGAGTCGATCTACAGCCAGCACAAGGCCGAGGAAGCGAGACAAGGAGCGACTCGGGCGACTCGACCACGACGGATTCGTCCTCAAGCTCGACCCCCTACCCGTCCGAGCTCCTCGAGCTCCTCTTCCTCGTCCTCAGACGGCGGTGGCGGAGGCGGCGGCGACACCGGGGGCGGCAGGCGGTCCGACCGCAGCTCCCCGCGCCTCCGCGCCGAGTGGTGGCGGCGACCGGCGGCACCGACGGGCGGCGGCACTGGCGGCACCGGCCTCTGGGCACCCTCCTTTCTCGGTCGCGAGCGTTGCTCCGGACGCGGGTCGTGCACGAAATCGGCGTGAGCGAAAGGCGTACGCCGGCTGGAGCGGCTTTGCCAGCCGCGCCTCCAGGCGACGCGCTGTCTAGCGGCCTTCTCAGACCGCGGCCGGCCACGGCCGCGAGACACGAAGTCGGCTTCCGCTGGCGCAGTAGCGCCAGGCGCAGGCTCGGCCGCCTTGGTGATGCCGATCCGCGGCCCGGTCACCACGTCGACGGCGGCCCACTCGCCAGGCCGGCTCGCCGAGCTCGAACGGCGGCCTGGAACAGGTCCGCCCCGTTCAGCGAGAGATCGATCCCGAGCGCTTCCGCGAGCTTGCCGGGCCCGGAGCAGAGAGCCTCGATCCGCTCCTGGCCCCGCCGCTCGCGCATCAGGTCGATGCCGTCGGTGGGTTCCAGCGCGCGGATCAGTACGGCCGACGCCGTGCCCTCCGGCTCGGTGACGGCAGTTCAGCAGGCTGTGGATCCCGTAGGAGAGGTAGACGTACGCGTGCCCCGGCGGTCCGAAGAGGACCTCGTTGCGGGCGGTCCGCCCGACGTAGGCGTGACAGGCCGGATCGCTGGCGCTCATAGGCCTCGGTCTCGACGATCACGCCAGCCGTCGGGCCGATTGCCAGCCGGCAGCCGATCAGGTCGCGCGCGACCTCGTGCACCGAGCGATCGAAGAACTCGCCGGTTCACGGGCGCAGGCCGTGAGAGCCTCGCGCGCCCGCACGAGCTGTTCCGCGACACGGGCTGAGGCCGTGCCGCCGAGCCGAGACCTTCGACTCGATCGTCTACCGGCCACTCGAGCGCGCGGCGCACCGCCTGACGGCGTCCTCGGAACCCCGTCCAGCTCCGCAGTCACGCTCAGCCGAGCGACTTGCCGGACTCGACCGCGGCGCGAACCAGCCCGCCGACGATCCCGTGAGCCTCGCGGAACGGCACTCCCTCCTGGACGCAGGGCATCCGCGAGGTCGGTGGCCGCGAGCATCTCGTCCTCCGCCGCAGCCGCGAGCCGCTCCCGGCTGAAGCGCGATCCACCGAGCATTCCGGTGGCGGCCGCCAGGCAGAGCTCCAGGTTGTCGATCGCGTCGAACAGCGGCTCCTTGTCCTCCTGCAGGTCCTTGCTGTAGGTGAGCGGCAGCGCGTGCATCGTGCCGCAGCAGGCTCTGGAGCGACGGCGGCGCGACCCGCGGCGCCTTCGCCCGCAGCAGCTCGGCCGCGTCGGGGTTCTTCTTCTGGGGCATGATGCTCGAGCCCGAGGCGAACGAGTCCGGCAGCTCGACGAAGCCGAACTCCTGCGTCGACCAGAGCACGATCTCCGCGCCGAGCCGCGAGAGGTGCATCGCGCAGATCGCGGCGCGCCGAGAGGTAGTCGAGCGCGAAGTCGCGGTTGGAGACCGCGTCGAGCGAGTTGGGCGTGACGGCCGCTCGAAGCCGAGGTCGGCGGCGACGCGCGTCGCGGTCGATCGTCCCAGTTGACGCCCGCCAGCGCGCCCGAGCCCGAGCGGCATCGCCGTGGTCGCCTCGGCGGCACGGAAGAAGCGCCGCGGCGTCGCGCTCGAACATCCAGAAGTAGGCGAGCAGGTGGTGGCCGAGGTAGACCGGCTGGGCGCGCTGCAGGTGCGTGTAGCCGGGCAGCGGCCAGTCGCGGTGGCGTCTCGGCCAGCGTCGACCAGCGCCGTCCATCAGCGCCGCCGACAGCGCGATCGCGCGCAGCGGACTGCGCCCGCACGAGCAGCGCCACGTCGGTCGCGACCTGGTCGTTGCGCGAGCGGGCCGTGTGGAGCTTGCCGCCGACCGGTCCGATCAGCTCGGTGAGCCGGCGCTCGATCGCCATGTGGATGTCCTCGTCGTCCTCGCGGAACTCGAAGCTCGCCTGGTCGAGCTCGCTCGCGCGACGCTGTCGAGCCCGTCGGTGATCTGCTCGAGCTCCGTCGTCGTCGAGCACGCCGAGCTTCGCCAGGGCGCGGGCGTGCGCCTTGGACTGCTCGATGTCGAATGGCGCCAGGCGCCAGTCGAACGCGATCGAGGAGTTGATCCGCCGGAAGAGCGGATCCTGTTCTTCGCCGAAGCGGGACATCGGTGCTGAGTCTAGGGTCGCTTGCCGAGCGCCTCGGCGAGCGCCGTGCAGACCCGATCGACCTGTCCCTCGGTCATCGAGGTGAAGAACGGCAGCGCCAGCGAGCGCTCGGAGACGCGCTCCGGCGATCGGGAATTCCCCGCCCACGAAGCCGAACCGCTCCCGGTACGGCGGCAGCAGGTGGATGCAGGGCAGGTAGGCCTTCGAGGCGATGCCCCTGATCGCCGAGCGAGGAGATCACGGCGTCGCGGTCGGTCTCCTTGGGGAGCTGAACGACGAAGACGAACCAGCCCGCGCCGCTCATCGCCGTTGTTCTCGCACGGCAGGACGATGTCGTGGTTCTCGTCCTCGCCGGCGGGCGCGGCGCCGAGTTGCGTGAGCCGCTCGCGATAGAGCGCCGCCACGTTGTCGCGCGCGTTGAGCAGCTCATCGAGACGCTCGACCTGGGCGATGCCGATCGCGGCGTGCGAGGTCGGAGAGCCGGTAGTTGAAGCCCGATGCCGGTCGTGCTCCAGCCTCGTTCGGGTTCGGCGCGCGGCCCTGGTTGCGCTCGCTCGCAGCCGCTCCCGCGACTCCGTTGTCGGGCGTGATCAGGACGCCGCCCTCTCCCGTCGTCATCTGCTTGTTGGCGTAGAAGGCGAAGACCGCCAGGTTGCCGCGAGGCGCCGATCTTGCGTCCCATTGCGGTCGACTGCGCCGAGGGCCTGCGCAGGCGTCCTCGAGGATCCCGAGCCCGCTGTCGGAGGCGACCCTCGACAGCGCCGGGCATGGTCGGCCGGGTAGCCGAAGATGTGGACGGGCAGAATCCCGGCGGTGCGCGTCCGTCGACCGCCGCCGCCGCGGCCGTCGGGATCGAGGTTGAGTGTCACCGGGTCGATGTCGCAGAAGACCGGCGTCGCGCCCTCGTAGAGGCAGGCAGTTCGCGGAGGCGACGAAGCTGCAGGGGCTGGTGATGACCTCGTCGCCCTCGCCCCAGCCCATCGCCCGCACGCCGAGGTGGAGCGCGGCGGTCCCGCTCGAGACCGCCACCGCGTAGCCGTCGCCGCCGAGCCAGCTCGCCGAAGTCGTGCTCGAACTGGTCGAGCATCGGTCCCAGCGAGAGCGAGCCGGAGCGCACGCACCTCGAGCAGCAGCTCCTCCTCGCGCGGGCCGAGCTCAGGTCGTGCGAGCGGGATCGGTTCGTTCACTCGGTGGGGTGCTCTCTTCGCGTGGCTGGAAGGCGTACTCGAGCGAGTCGACCAGGGCCTCCCAGGAGGCCTCGATGATGTTCTCCGGAGACGCCGATCGAGCCCCACTCGCGCTCGCCGTCGGAGGAGTCGAGCAGCACGCGGGTGACGGCGCCGGTGCCGTGGTGCTCGTCGAGGATCCGGACCTTGTAGTTGGTCAGCTCGATGTCGGCCGAGGTGCGGATGGCGGTCGACTGATCGCGCCGCGCAGCGCGCTCGTCGAGCGCGTTGACCGGGCCGTTGCCCTCGGCGGTGCGCAGGTAGCGCTCGCCGTCGACCCAGACCTTGATCGTGGCCTCGGTGCTGACCTTGCCGTCGGCGCGCTTCTCGACCAGGACCCGGAAGCTCTCGAGCGCGGAACAGCGGCTCGTAGCGACCGCTCTCGCTTCCGCAGGAGCAGCTCGAAGGAGCGCATCGGCGGCCTCGTAGTGGTAGCCGCGGTGCTCGCGCTCCTTCAGCGTGCGCACGGCTCGTGCAGCGGCCTGCTCGTCATCAGCGGAATGCCGGCGCGCTCGGCGCGCGCGAGAACCGTCCCTTGCCGGAGAGCTCGGAGACCAGCAGGTCGCGCTCGTTGCCGACCAGGCCGGGTCCGATGTGCTCGAAGGTCGCGGGCGTCCGCGTTCACGCCCGCGACGTGCATGCCGCCCTTGTGGGCGAAGGCATTGCGCCCGACGAATGGCTGGTCCGGATCCGGGGTGATGTTGAGCAGCTCGTCGATGAAATGCGCGATCCCGGTCAGCCGGGCGAGCTGCTCGGCGGCTCACGCACTCGTAGCCCAGCTTGCAGCTGCAGCGCGGGCAGGATCGAGGTGAGGTTGGCGTTGCCGGTGCGCTCGCCGTATGCCGTTGATCGTGCCCTGCACGAGCGTCGCGCCCTGCGTCGACCGCCGCGAGCGAGTTCGCCACCGCGCACTCAGCGTCGTTGTGGGTGTGGATCCCGATCGCGACGTCGCGAGCTGCGCGCGACGACATCGCGCCGTCGCCTCGGCCACCTGCGCCGGCAGGCTGCGCGCCGTTGGTGTCGCAGAGGGTGACGTTCTCGGCGCCGGCGTCCGCCGCCGCCCGCACGCACTCGAGCGCGTAGCCGGAGTCGTCGCGATAGCCGTCGAAGAAGTGCTCGGCGTCGTAGATCACCCGCTTGCCGGCGCTCGACCAGGTAGGCGACCGAGTCGCGCGATCATCGCCAGGTTCTCGCTCGCGGCTCGACCCTGGTGACCTTCTCGAGGTGCAGGCCCCAGGTCTTGCCGACCAGCGTGCACGACCGGGGCGAAGCCCGTCGCCAGCAGCCGCAGTGCCTCGTCCTCCGGCGCCTCGGTGTCGCGGCGGCGGGTCATGCCGAAGGCGCAGACGGCCGCCTGCTTGAGCTCGAGGTCGGCCAGCATCTCGAAGAGCTCGAGCTCCTTCGGGTTCGAGTCCGGGAAGCCGGCCTCGATGAAGTGGACTCCGAGCTCGTCGAGCTTGCGACGACGCGCACCTTCTCCTGCGCGGACAGGGTCATGCCCTGGCCCTGCATGCCGTCGCGCAAAGTCGTGTCGTAGAGGAGTACCTGTCGCATTGCTGCCTTTCTTAGCTTCGAGGGTGAACGGGAAGCCCCTGTCGAGGGCAGGCGGTTGCCGCGCCGCTAGGCGGCCGCGGTGCCCGTAATTCGCCCTGTGAAGCGCTGCAGCATCAGGAGCCCAGGGTACCGGAGGCCGGTTCCCCCACCTCGTCGGCGTCGACCTCTGCAGGGGTCGGCTCGCGTGGAGCTTCGGCGGTGGGCTCACCGACCGGGTCGAGCCACTCGCGGTACTCCTCCAGCGCGGCCGTAGAGCGCGTCGTCGAACTTGCCTGGATCGCCCGGGTGATCTCGCCCGGCCCGCCGAGGTCGTGGTCGTCGATCTCGCGCACCGGCACGAGCTCGGCGGCGCGTGCCGGTGAGGAAGACCTCCTCGGCGAGATAGAGCTCGGCGCGGGCGATGTCGCGCTCGACCACCGTGTAGCCGAGGTCGCGGGCGATCTGGATGACCGACCTGCGATTGATGCCGTCGAGGATGGCCGAGGTGTGGCCCGGGGTCACGATCTCGCCCTCGCGGACGAGGTAGATGTTCTCGCCGGAGCCCTCGCAGACGAAGCCGCGCTCGTCGAGCAGGATCGCCTCGTCGTAGCCGGCGTTGGCGCTCTCGGTCTTGGCGAGGATCGAGTTCAGGTACTGGCCGGAGGCCTTCGCGTGCGGGATCAGGCCGGCCGCCGAGATCCGGCGCCAGGACGACACCTTGGCCCGGATGCCGTTCTGCTTGCCCTCCTCGCCGAGATAGGCGCCCCAGGGCCAGACCGCGACGAAGACGTCGACCGGGCGCGCTCTTCGCGTACAGCCCCATCTCGCCGTAGCCGCGGAAGGCGATCGGGCGGATGTAGCAGCTGCGCAGCCCGTTCCGGCGGATCAGCTCCTTGGTGCCCTCACGGATCTCCTCCAGCGAGTGAGGAAGCTGCAGGTAGTAGAGCTCGGCCGACTTGGCGAGGCGGTCGAGGTGATCCTGGTGGCGGAAGATCGCCGGGCCGATCTCCGGTCTCGTAGCAGCGGATTCCCTCGAACACTCCGCTCCCGTAGTGCAGTCCGTGGCTGAGGACGTGCACATTCGCCTCGTCCCAGGGGACGAACTCGCCGTTCTTCCAGATCAGCTCGACCTTCTCCACGGGCGATCAGTATGAACGATGCGCACGGCCCCGGGCAACGAATTCCTGCCTACAGGCGCACGATCACCGCCTCCGTCATCTCGTCGGTCCCGACCTCGCGGGTGCCCTCGCCGCCTGCCAGGTCGGGGTCCGGAGTCCCTCGGCGAGAGCGGCGTCGACCGCCCGCTCGAGGCGGTCCGCCTCGCCGTGCATCCCGAGCCCGTAGCGGAGCATCATCGCCACGGAGAGCAGCGTGGCCAGAGGGTTGGCCTTGCCGGTCCCGGCGATGTCGGGGCCGAGCCGTGCACCGGCTCGTACAGGCCCGGGACCGCTCTCCCCCAGGCTCGCCGAGGGCAGCATTCCCAGCGAGCCGGTGAGCATCGCGGCCTCGTCGCTGAGGATGTCTCCGAAGAGGTTCTCGGTGACCAGCACGTCGAACTCGGCCGGCCGCGAGACCAGCTGCATCGCGGCGTTGTCGACCAGCAGGTGGTCGAGCTCGATCTCCTCGTACTCGGGCGCCAGCCTCGTGACGGTTTCGCGCCAGAGCCGCGAGGTCTCCAGCACGTTCGCCTTGTCGACCGAGGTGAGCTTGCCCCGGCGCTCGCCCGCCGCCTCGAAGCCGACGCGGGCGATCCGCTCGATCTCCTCGACCGTGTAGGCGCAGTCGTCGTGGGCGCGGTCGCCGTCGCGGCCCCGAGTCGCCGAAGTAGATGCCGCCGGTGAGCTCGCGGACGACGAGCAGGTCGGTGCCCTGCGATCCGCTCGCGCTGCAGCGGGCTGGCGTCGACCAGCGCCTCGCTCGGCCTGCACCGGCACGCAGGTTCGCGAACAGCCCGAGCCCCTTGCGCAGGCCGAGCAGGCCCTGCTCCGGGCGCGGCTTGTCGGGGTCGGTCGTGTCCCACTTCGGACCGCCGACGGCGCAGAGCAGCACGGCGTCGGACTGGCGGCATGCCTCCAGCACCTCGTCGGTGAGCGCGGCGCCGTGCTCGTCGATCGAGGCGCCGCCGATCAGGTGCTCGGTCGATCTCGAAGTCGCCGAGGGCATCGAGCACCGCCGTCGCCGCGGCCGCGATCTCGGGGCCGATGCCGTCGCCGGGAAGGAAGCGACGATCCGCTCAGGCATCGGGCCTGCGCGCCGAGATGTTGAGGCGGACGTAGTTGAGGACGAGCGGATCATCCTCGAGCGCTCCAGGACCGCCTCCGCGAACGGGCGGCGCAGGTCCTCCGGAAGCTGGGCCAGGTGCGGTCCCATGGTCACGGTGGTGGTGAAGTCGTACGGATCCGTCGGGCTGGCACGGGCTTGTCCTCGCAGCCAGCAGCGGACCTCGGTCGAATCCGGCGCTGCGCAGGCGCTCCTCAGTCTCCTCGGGCGTGGCGAAGTTCCACATCATCTCGCATGCCCTGGAAGTGCTCGACGAACTCGGGCCGCGTCGCGACGGCGACGATCGCCTCGGCGTGCTCGGCGACGTTGCCCGCGCCGCCGCACTGCGGCGACCAGCCGGCCGCCCGGCCGCAGGGCCGCGTGCAGGCGCGGCGAAGAGCCGGTCGTGGTCGAGGATCCAGTGGAAGGTCGCCGTCGAGAAGATCACGCGTCGACCGGCTCGGTCCAGCCTCGAGCTCCGCCGAGATCGGCGACCAGGTAGTCCGCGCGGTCCCCGAGGCGCCTCGCGCGGCCACCTCGATCATCGATTCAGAGGCGTCGACGCAGAGCAACGCGGCCCATCGGGCAGCCTCTCCAGCAGCTTGGCGGTGACCCGGCCCGAGCCGCAGCCGGCGTCCATCACATACTCGTCGCCCTTCAGCTCGAGGCGGTCGAGCACCTCGAGGCCCCAGTGATACTGCGGATCGGAGACGCGGTCGTAGGTCTGAGGCGTCCCACTCGCGGGGCCCGGTGTTCATGGAGCTCGCGGAGCTCACAGCGAGGTCGTCACGGGGCCGGCGTCGGCGCGGCCCGCGGCCTCGAAGTCGTCGATGGCATCCACCCGCTGCAGCGTCAGCGCCGACGTCGTCGAGCCCGTTGCGGAGCCGGTGCTTGATCTCCTCGTCGATCTCGAACTGGAAGACGCCGTCCTTCGTGTTGACGGTCTGGTCGTCGAGGTCGATCCGCGCCTCGCCGGCCGCGGCGACCGCGCGGCAGTGCTCCTCGTCGAGGATCACCGGCAGCAGACCGTTCTTCGTGCAGTTGGAATAGAAGATGTCGCGAGAGCGAGGGCGCGATCACCGCGTCGAAGCCGTAGTCCTCGAGGCCCCAGACGGCGTGCTCGCGGGAGGATCCGCGAGCCGAAGTTCCGGCCCGCGACCAGGATCGGGTGCGGCTCGAGCTCGATCTCGCCCGACGCGGAACCAGTCGTAGAAGAGGAACTCGCCGTAGCCCGTGCGCTCCGATCCGCTTCAGGAACTGCTTGGGCATGATCTGGTCGGTGTCGACGTCGTGCGCGGTCGAGCACGGCGACCTTGCCCTCGATGACCTCGATCGGCATCCATGGCTAGCTCCACTCCCTGATGTCGACGAAGCGGCCCTCGACTGCGGCGGCCGCCGCCATCTTCGGGCTGACCAGGTGGGTTCGCCCGCCGGCGCCCTGGCGGCCCTCGAAGTTGCGGTTGGAGGTCGAGGCGCAGCGCTCTCCCGGCTGCAGGATGTCCGGGTTCATCCCCAGGCAGGCATCGAGCAGCCCGACTCGCGCCACTCGAAGCCGGCGGAGCGGAAGACCTCGTCAGGCCCTCGGCTTCCGCGTCGGCCTTGACCTGCTGGGAGCCCGGCACGACCATCGCCGCGCAGGCTCGAAGAGATCTTGCGGCCGTCGACCACCGACGGCCGCCTCGCGCAGGTCCGAGATCCGCGAGTTGGTGCAGGAGCCGATGAAGATCCGGTCGAGCGGGATGTCCGTCATCGGGGTTCCCGGCTCGCAGGTCCATGTAGGCGAGCGCGCGCTCGGCCGCCTCGCGGTCAGCGGGAGAGTCCATCGCGGCCGGGTCGGGGACGGCGTCGGTCACCTGGACGACCATGCCGGGGTCGTCCCCCAGGTGACCATCGGCGAGATCGCGGCGGCGTCGACCTCGACCTCGGTGTCGAAGCTCGCTCCATCATCGGTCGGGAGCTGCCGCCAGCGCTCCACCGCGGCGTCGAAGTCAGCCGGCGCACCGGGCTTGCCGCGCACGTAGTCGAATGTCCTCTCGTCGGGAGCGACCATCCCGGCCCGGCCGCCGCCCTCGATCGTCATGTTGCAGATCGTCATCCGGTTCTCCATGGAGAGAGCGCGGATCGCCTCGCCCGCGTACTCGACCGCGTATCCGACTGCATGCCGCCGACGCCGAGCCGGCCGATCGTCGCCAGGATCAGGTCCTTCGGCGGTGACGCCGAAACCGAGCTCGCCCTGAGTAGTTGATCCGCATCGTCTTCGGCTTGCGTCGAGCCCAGGCACTGGGTCGCCAGCACGTGCTCGACCTCCGACGTGCCGATGCCGAAGGCGAGCGCGCCGAAGGCGCCGTGGGTCGAGGTGTGGCTGTCGCCGCAGACGATCGTCATGCCCGGCTGGGTGACGCCCGAGCTCGGGGCCGATCACGTGGACGATTCCCCGGCGATCCGAGCCGAGCGAGTAGAGCGGGATGCCGAACTCCTCGCAGTTGCTCTCCAGCGCCTCGACCTGCTTGCGCGAGAGCTCGTCCGCGATCAAGCGCGCGGTCAGGCGTGCCGTCGGTCGGGACGTTGTGGTCGGCGGTCGCCAGGGTCTTGTCGGGACGGCGGACCTTCCGATCGGCAAGACGCAGACCGTCGAAGGCCTGCGGCGAGGTCACCTCGTGGACCAGGTGCAGGTCGATGTAGATCAGGTCGCGGTCGACCTCGTGCGCCTCCAGATCTTCTCGAAGAGACTCTTCGGCATCGGTCCTCCTAGCCCCGCCTCAGCCCGGCGGCGACCACCGCGATCAGCCGGGCATCGGTCCTCACCATTGTTCTCGAAATGGTGCGGCAGATCGGCGTCGAAGGTGACGCTGTCGCCGCTCACCGAGCTCGTGCCGCCGGCCGTCGATGAAGAGCTCCGCGGTCCCGTCCACCACCACCGTGGTCTCGCGACTGCCGGGCTCGTGCACCGGCGGGTCGTCGGGCGCGCCGGTCGGCGGCCCCGGGCGCCAGGGTGTGAACCGAGACGTCGGCGCGCAGGCCGGGCAGCGGCGGGGTCAGCTCCTCGAGCCTGTGGCCGCGCCGGCGCCGCGTGCGGCCTGCCCGGCGCGGACGACCACGACGTGCGCGGTCCTCATCCAGCCTCAGCAGCTGCGACAAGGTCAGGTCGAGCCCGGAGGCGATCTTCTCCGCGATCGCCAGCGTCGGGCTCATGTCTCCCCGCTCGACCTGGGAGAGCATCGGCGCGCTGACGCCGCTGCGCTCGGCCAGGTCCCGAAGCGAGAGATCCATCGCCTCGCGCAGGCTCTTGACCCGGGCTCCGACGGTCCGCTTCCGAGATCGCAGGGTCGCCGGCCGTTCTCGCTTGTGTCGCGTTCGTCATCGGCGCGTATGTTATCGCATACGTTCGTGCGTTCCTCGCTTTCAGTCTCCAACAATTCGGCGTAGGGTCGATCGGCCGATAGGGACTGGAGGTCCGGCATGGCGTCGCGTCCGACACGTGATCCGAACGGCATGACCCCCAGGGGCTGGCGTCAGGGCGGGCATGTGGAGTGCGCAGCACCGCAAGACCGCGATCTGGGGATGGCTGGCGTTCGTGCTGATCGCCCTGGCGGTCGGCAAGCGCGGTCGGGACCAAGACCCTGGAGCACAACGAGACCGGAGTGGGCGAGTCCGGGCGCGCAGATCAGGCCATCGCCGACGCCGCGCCCGAGCACGCCCAGGAGATGGTGCTGATCCAGAGCAGCGACGCGACCGCCACCGATCCCGAGTTCCGCGCGGTGGCCGTCGACGTGCAGCGGAAGCTCGCAGCAGTGCCCCACACCCAGAACTTCCAGAGCCCGCTCGCCCCGCAAACGCGAACCTGATCTCCAGCGACGGGCACGCGGCGCTGCTGCGCTTCGATATCGCCGGCAACGACACCGAGGCATCGGACCGGGTCAAGCCGGCCGTGCAGAGCCGTCGCCGACGTGCAGGCGGCACACCCGGGCTTCACTCTGGGCGAGTTCGGCGATGCGAGCACCGAGGAGCAGATCAACAAGAAAGTCCAGGACGACTTCGGCAAGGCGCTCGTCACATCCCTGCCGATCACCCTGATCATCCTCCTGTTCGCCTTCGGCGCCCTCGTCGCCGCAGGGTCCCGCTGCTGCTGGCCCTGACCGCCGGTGATGGCCACGATCGGCATCATCGGCCCCCTCAGCCACGTCATCGGCGGAGTGGACAGCTCGATCAACGAGGTGATCCTGCTGATCGGCCTCGCTGTCGGCGTCGACTACTCGATGTTCTATCTGCGCCGCGAACGCGAGGAGCGCGAGGCCGGGGCGCAGCGAGGAGGCGGCGCTCGCCGCCGCCGCCGCGACCTCGGGCCGGGCGGTGCTCGTCTCCGGCTTCACGGTGATGATCGCCATGGCCGGGATGTACCTGGCGGGGACGCCGACCTTCGCGTCGTTTGCCACCGGGACCATCCTGGTCGTCGCCGTGGCCGTGGTCGGCTCGCTGACGGTGCTGCCGGCGATCCTGTCGTGGCTCGGCGACCGGGTCGAGAAGGGCGGCGTTCCGTTCATCAAGAACCAGGCCTGGAATGCCGGCGAGAGCGGTGCCTGGGCGAAGGTCCTCAATCCGGTGCTGCGCCATCCGGTCATCTCTCTCCTCCTCGCCGGGGGCCTGCTCGTCTTCCTGGCGCTGCCCGCCACTCCGCCTGCACACGGCGAACGAGAGCGTCGAATCGCTTCCCCAGGACGTCGCCTCGATCAGGACCTACAACCGGATTCAGGACACCTTCCCCGGCGGCGGGATCCCCGCCGTCGTCGCGGTCAGCGCCGACAACGGTGCGACGCCCGCAGGTGCGGCAGGGCATCGCGCGGATGGCGGCAGGCGCCAGGCGAGCCCGAACTTCGAGTCCCCCATCACGATCGACACCTTCCGGATCACACCGGTCACCGCAGGTCGAACATCCCGATCGCCGGCAACGGCACCGACTCGAAGTCGAATGCCGCGCTGGACGAGCTGCGGGACAAGATCATCCCGGCGACGATCGGGTCGCGTGCCCGGCGTCAGCGCCGACGTGACCGGCTTCACGGCCGTCATCGCAGGACTTCAACGACGTCGCGAAGTCGCACGCTGCCGCTCGTCTTCGGCTTCGTGCTGATCGCTGGCGTTCCTGCTGCTGCTGGTCACGTTCCGCTCGATCGTGATCCCGATCAAGGCGATCATCCTCAACCTGCTCTCGGTCGGGGCCGCCTACGGCGTGCTCGTCTGGATCTTCCAGGACGGTCACCGCGAGTCGCTCCTGGGCTTCAACTCGACCGGCGCGATCATCGTCGTGGCTGCCGCTGTTCCTGTTCGTGATCCTGTTCGGGCTCTCGATGGACTACCACGTCTTCATCCTCAGCCGGATCCGCGAGGCGCTACGACCGCGGGATGCCGACCGATGAGGCCGTCGCGCACGGGATCAAGACGCACCGCGGGCGTGGTGACGAGCGCAGCCGCTCGTGATGGTCGGCGTGTTCGCGATCTTCGCGACCCTGTCGCTGGTCGTCGTCAAGGAGCTCGGCGTCGGGCTCGGCCGTGGCGGTGCTGATCGACGCCACGATCGTCCGCGCGCGTGCTGCTGCCCGCGACGATGAAGCTGCTCGGCGACTGGAACTGGTACCTGCCGAAGCTGGCTCGAGTGGATCCCGCACGTCGGGCCGGTCGGCGCTCCGGCGATTCCGCCTCCGCCCGCGAAGTCCGCCCCGGCGCCGGCTCCGTAGCGCTTCAGGCCGGCTCGAGCAGGACTGACCGGGATCTGCCGGTCGGTGCGCCGCTGGTAGTCCTCGTAGGTCGGGTAGACGTCGGCCATCTGCTTCCAGAGTCGCTCGCGCTCGGCTCCTCGGTCTCCTGGCTCGCATCCTTCGGACGTCGCCGTACCAGTTGACGGTGGTCTCCGGGTTGGCCATCAGGTTGTGGTACCAGGCCGGGTGCTTGTGGACCCCGCCCTTGGAGGCGATCGACCACGATGTTGTCGCCATCCTCGGTGGCGAGCAAGCGGATGCGTACGCCGCTTGCCCGCTCTTCCGCCCCACCAGACTCTGACCAGGCGCAACCGGCGCCTTCCCGTAGGTGCCGACCGGTCCGTGGCTCGCCTTGTAGGCGACTGTGTGGACGTCAGTGAACCGCTCCCAGAACCACCAGAGAGGGCGAGCTTCGCCTGCGGTGCGTCAGGCACACGGCCTCACGGACCCAGCCGGGTGCGCTCCACCGCGGCATCCGCCGTCGCGTCCTCGGCCTCGCGGATCGCGACGCCCTCCAGGGCGTTCGAGATCGCGCGAACGAAGGCCCGCGCGGACGCCTCGAGGATGTCCGTCGCCACACCCTGGCCGCTGGCGAGCCGTGCCGTTGGCGCGGACGGAGACGCCGTCACCTGACCGAGCGCGTCGGTGCCGCCCGGTGACCGCCTCGACCTCGTAGCGCTGGAGCTCGGCGCTCGGTGCCCGTCGCCTCGCGGATCGCGCCGAAGATCGCGTCCACCGGGGCCGTCGCCGGACGCCCGCGCGACCGACTCCTCGCCGCTCGGCAGGACGACGCTGACGCGGGCCTGCGGGCGCGCCGCGAGCCGGCCTCGATCTCGAACCAGCCTCAGCTCGTAGGCGTCGCGCCGACTCGCGCATCTCCGTCGGAGACGATCGCCTCCAGGTCGAGCGCGGTGACCTGCTTCTTCTTGTCCGCGATCTCCTTGAAGCGCTTGAACGCCTGGTTCAGCGCGTCCGCCCTCGACCTTGAAGCCCAGCTGCTGCAGGGCGTCCTGCAGGGCGTGGCGGCCCGGAGTGCTTGCCCAGCACGATGGAGTTCGACTCCAGGCCCGACCTCGGTCGCGTCCATGATCTCGTAGGTCGATGCGCTCCTTGAGCACGCCGTCCTGGTGGATGCCGGACTCGTGGGCGAAGGCGTTCCGCCCGACGACCGCCTTGTTCGGCGGCACCGAGTAGCCGGTCAGACGGGAGACCAGGCGGCTGGTGCGGGCCAGCTCGCGGGCGTCGATGCCGGTGTCCAGGCCCGTGGCACGTCGCGCGCGGGTCCGCAGCAGCATCACGATCTCCTCCAGCGAGCAGTTGCCGGCGCGCTCGCCGATCCCGTTGACGGCGCACTCGACCTGACGCGCGCCGGCCAGCAGGCCGGCGTAGGAGTTGGCGACGGCCAGGCCGAGGTCGTCGTGGCAGTGGACGGAGATCTCGACCTCGCGCAAGCTCCGGCACCAGCTCGTAGAGGCGGCGGAAGTAGGCCGCGTACTCCTCCGGGGTCGTGTAGCCGACGGTGTCCGGGATGTTGATCACGTTCGCGCCCTCCGGCGACCGCGATCGCGCAGACCTCGGCCGTGAACTCGATGTCGGCGCGGGTCGCGTCCATCGGCGAGAACTCGACGTCCTCGCAGTAGCGACTTCGCCAGCGCCACGGCGGCCTGCGCCTGACCCTTGACGTCCTCGCGCGTCGTCTGCAGCTGGTGCTCGATGTGGATGTCGGAGGTCGAGATGAAGGTGTGGATCCGCGGCCGCTCGGAGTCCTTGATCGCGTTCCAGGCGGCGTCGATGTCCGCCTTGTGGGTGCGGGACGAGCCCGCAGATCACCGGGCCCTCGACCTCGATGGGCGATCGCCTCGACGGCCTCGAAGTCGCCGGGCGAGGTGATCGGGAAGCCGGCCTCGATCACGTCGACGCCGAGGCGGGCGAGCTGCTGCGCGATCTCGACCTTCTCCTGCGTGTTCAGCGAGATGCCCGGGGACTGCTCGCCGTCGCGCAGCGTCGTGTCGAAGATGTGGACCCGGTTCTCGTCTGAAACCGGACCGCCTACATCGCCTACGTCACTCATCACTACCTCCTTCTCCTGAGACTTCCGATGACCTGTGTCTGAGTTCGCGGCTATCGCGCCGCCCAGCGCTATTCCCCCGGAGGAGAGGAGAAGGAGAAGCGCGAGGCTGTCGAGCCGGTGCGTCATCGAAGTCCGCGCAGAGTACCGCAGGGGAGTGAATCTCAGGGCGCGCGGCGTCGAGGTCGGATCCGGCCCGCGGTTTAGCGTCCATCCGATGCGCGCGGAGGGATCGAGGCTCGGGCGGTCGCGAAGGTCGTGCTCGTGGTCCCTCTTCTGGATCGCGCGGTGGCGCTGCTGCTGGCGATCGCGCTGATGCACACGCGGACGACTCTGCAGTGGGTGGCCGCCGCGATCTTCCTGGCGCTGCGCGCTCGACCCCGCCGTCAGCCTGATCCAACGCGCCTGGCCGCGCGACGGACAGATGCCGCGGGTGCTCGCGATCCTGATCGTCTACCTGATCGCCCTGGCGGCGCTGGTCTTTCTGACCCTGCACGTCTTCCCCGCCGATCGTCCGCAGACATCGAGGGCTGGCCCACAAGCTCCCCGGCATACGTCCACGACTTCGAGAACTGGGCGAACAACAACCAGCAGTTCCAGGAGCTGAACCAGAAGTACGGCATCGCCAGAAGCTGACCGGGAGGCGAGCGCTCTCCTCGCATCTGTCGAGCGGCGCGAGCACGATCGGCTCGTTCACCGTCAGCCTCCTCGAGCACCTGCTGGCGGCGATCACCGTCATCACCCTGACCTTCTTCCTGCTGATGGACGGCCGGGGAATGGTCCGAGAGGGCACCGGCCGCCTGCCCTCCATCCAGCGTGAGTCGTGCCCGGCGGATCGCCGACCGGGTCGGCGAGGTGGTCAAGGCCTACGTCAGCGTCAACCTGGCTGCTCGCGATCGCCGCGGGAATCCTCACCTGGGGGTTCCTCGAGGCGGAGGGATTCCACCTCGCCGTGCCGCTGGCGGTGCTGGTCGCCTTCCTCGACCTGATCCCGCTGATCGGCCTGACGATCGGCGGCTTCTCGCGTCTTCATCGTGCTGCTGATCGACGGAGGGCCCGGCGACGCGATCGTCTGGCTGGCCATCTTCCTCGTCTACCAGCAGCTCCAGGACCGGATCATCCAGCCGCTGCTCTACAAGGGCGGCGCGCTCAAGGTGAACCCGGCGGTTGGCGATCGTCGCCGTGATCGTGGGAGCGAACCTGGCCGGGGTGCTGGGCGCACCTCTCGCCATTCCCACCGCGGCCTCGCTCGGTGTGGTGATCGACGAGCTGGTGTTCTCAGGTTCCGCCGGCGCCGCGCGGGCGGGCCTGAGACGGCCGAGTAGCTCGCCGCCTCGCTTCCAGAAGGGCTTGCCGCGCGAGCCGGCAAAAGCGCTCCTCCGAGCGTTCCTGCTTGCCGTGGCGTGTAGAAGAGCTCGCGCCCAGACTGAATGAGGTTTCGCCAGGCGGAAGGCGCTCGCGATTCCGACGACCGGCACCAGGATGCTCCAGATCGCCATTCCGAACTTCTCCTTCGCTGCATTGACGAGGGCGAGGATGACGCCGACGAGGCCGATCGCTCCAACGATGGCCTGAATCTCGTCCGCGACCTGGGTCGTCAGAGTCGATCCACGAGCGCAGGCTGATCAGCAGCACCCCGAGACGTGCCGAGGCGATGATCACCGCGTCGATGGACTTCCGCCCCTCCTTCTCCCAGTAGACGTCCTTGAGGTTGGAGCCAGAGCGCGAACTCGTCCAGCGTGAGACCCGTCCCGATGCCGAAGAACACGGCCACGACGCTCCCGCCAGGGGCTGTCGGGCGCGATCGCGACCGCGATGTAGCCGCTGATCAGGATCAGCAGGATTCCCCAGACCAGGTGGTGGATGTGCGTGCCGCCGACCGAGACGTTGCCCGGCCACCAGCTCACCTGCGCCCGGATCGAGCGGGTGCTGGTGCGGATGAAGCCGAAGGTGAGCAGGAAGGCTACGAAGAAGAGAAAGTGCGGCTCGCGCCCGGTGTCGACGATTCCGTGCTGATGGGCGCTGCCGATGCTGGCCGATGGCATGGAGCCAACAACGGCCGCCGGAAAGCCCTAGACGCTCGGCGCAACTCGCATCGGGAATGCCGCGAGCGGTCTCGCAGTTCTTCTGCGTATCGAGCCCGCCGGCGCCGCGACAGACGTCCCTGCCCCGCCCGCCTCAGCTTGTCCGGGCCTCCCGCCACCGCTGAGCCAGTCGTTCGCCGCCGCCGCCGCTCAGGTTGTCGGCGCCGGGCCCACCGCTCAGGTGGTCCTGACCGCCGCCGCCCACCATCGAGTCCGACCCCCGTCACCCTCGAGCAGATCTGCGACGGCTCCGCCCACCAGGCGGTCGCGGCCAGGTCCCCCCTCGAGCGGCCTGACTGCCGTCGATCACGGCTCCGATCATCACCGGAAGCGCGGGTCGGCATCGACGGTGTCGCTGCCGCGGCCCGAGGTCCCCGACGATCGCCCCGATGTAGCCGGCGCGCAGCTCACCTCCTGCGCGGTCGACTCACCGGACTTGGCGTTGTCGAGGCTGCAGGCCGAGCCGCTGCCGTCGGGATCGCCCAGGCCCTCCGGCGCCGTCAGCACCAGCCGCCGGTGGGCCCGGTGAAGAGGCTGATCCGGTTGTCGATGCCCGCGATGGTCGTTCAGGGTCAGCACGTTCATCGAGCGGCGGTGGTCGCGCCGCGGCCGTGGATCGATCCGAGACCGAAGCGTCCACGCCACGGTCGAGCCGAGGCGCGTCGCGGGGGCGATCGCAGCGACAGCGGCGAGCGCCGCGAGCTGCGCCGAACGTTCTCCTCGAGTCCAAGCTTCATTCGCCTGCCACGTAACCCGGTGAACCCCGTTAAGAGCGCCCTCCGGGGACCAGCACGACCTTGCCGATGTTGCGCCGCTCGGCGATGAAGCGGTGGGCGTCCCCGGCGCGGTCGAAGGGAACGCCTCGGCGACGACCGGCTCGAGCTCGCCCTGCCTCGAGCGTCCTCGATCAGCGGGCTCGAGCATCCGGTCGACGTCGCCCTCGGCGGTCCCACCAGTGGAGCATGTTGAGTCCGAAGACGCCCTTGTTCTCGCTCATCAGCTGCAGGCTCTTCCACCAGGGCATCGTCGCGAAGGGCATCCGGGCCAGGCTGCCGCAGCAGCTGCGCAGGTCGCGGCCGGTGCCGGTCGGACGCCTCGGAGAGCCCGTACATGACCAGCCGCCCGCCCTGGCCGGAGCAGGCGGTAGTCCTTGCGGAAGCTGGTCGGGCCGGTGGCGTCGATCGCGCACGTCGACGCCCTCGCCGCCGGTGATCCGCCTCACCTCCTGCTCGAAGTCCTGGCTGCGGTAGTCGATCGCATGCTCGACGCCCAGCTCGCGGATCGCGTCGTGCTTGGACGGCGAGGCGGTGCCGAAGACCTCGGCGCCGTGGTGGCGGGCGATCTGCATCGCGGCGATCCCGACCCCGCCTGCCGCGGCGTGGATCAGGACGCGCTCGCCCTTGCTGCAGCCCGCCCATCACGACCAGCGCCGCAGTAGGCCGTCGCGTAGTTGACCGGAACGGCCGCGCCCTGCTCGAAGCTGAGCCGTCCGGGCAGCGGCAGCGCCTGGTCCGCCGGGACGGTGACGAGCTCGGCGCTGGCCGCCGAAGCGCGTGCCCGCGACGACCCGGTCGCCGGCTTCGACCTCGTCGACCCCTCGCCGACGGACTCGACCTCGCCGGCGACCTCGTAGCCGAGCACGCAGGGCGGCTTCGGCGCGTCGGGATAGATGCCGACCCGGGCCATCGTGTCGGCGAAGTTGATGCCCGCCGCCTTGACGGCGATCCGCACCTCGCCGGGACCCGACCGCCGGATCGGGCCTCTCCTGGACCTGGAGCACCTCCGGTCCTCCGTGGCCGGTGAGCACGACCGCCCTCATGTGTCGGACCCTACACGCGCTAGAGACACGGCTCGGCCGACGGAGAAGCCGTCGAGCTCGAGGATCGTGTCGATCGTCGACTGCTTGACCGGCGCGTCCGTGGTGAGCGCCATCACCGCCGTGCTCGCCGCCGGGCTCGGCGCCGACCGCCGCCGGAGACGATGTTGACGCTCTCCTCGCCGAAGATCGTCCCGACCCGGCCGATCATTCCCGGCTGGTCGGCGTAGCGGAAGATCGGCGAGGTGGTCGGCGAAGGGCAGGTAGAAGTCCTCGCCCCAGACCCGCGCCAGGTAGGGGATGTTGCGCGGCCCGACGCCGGTGCCGGCGACCTCGACCGACGTCGCCGCCGCTGCGGAGTCGCACCACGACGAGCTCGGTGAAGTCCTTCGAGGACCGCCGTCGCGTGGTCTCGGTCGAGCTCGATGCCGCGCTCCTCGGCCATGTGCGGCGCGTTGACCAGGTTGACCGGCTCCTCGGTGTGGCCGGAGAGGATCCCGACGAGAGCCGCGATCCCGAGCGATGCGCGTGTCCTGGTCGGCGAGTCGGCCGCGGAACTCGACCTCGACGCCGGTCGGGCGAGCCTCGCCGAGCGCCTGGGCGAGGCGGCCGAGCTTCTCGCGCAGAGCGGCACGAACGGCGCCAGCTGCCTCCATCACCTCCGGGCGGACCGGCGGCGATGTTGACCGCGTTGGTGACGACGCCGCCGGTGAGCGCCGCTGTCACCTGCTCGGCGGTGACCACGCCGGCGCGGTCCTGGGCCTCCGCGGTCGAGGCGCCCAGGTGCAGGCGTGACGACCACGTCGTCGCGCTCGAGGATCGGGTGCTCGGTGAACGGCTCGGCCGGGAAGACGTCGAGCGCGGCGCCCGCCAGCCTTGCCCGACTCGAGGCCCGGCGAGCAGCGCGTCGAGATCGATCAGCTCGCCGCGGGCGCAGTTGACGATCCGGACGCCGTCGCGCATCTTCCCGATCGCCTCGGCGTCGATGAAGTTCGACCGTCTCCGGCGTCTTCGGCAGGTGCAGCGTGATGAAGTCGGCGCGCGCGTAGAGCTCGTCCGAGTCGTCGACGCCCTCGACGCCGAGCTCGCGGAAGCGCTCGGCGGTGACGAACTTGTCGAAGGCGATCGACGTCGCATCTCGAAGGCCTGGGCGCGTGCGGCGACGAGCTGGCCGATGCGGCCGAAGCCGAGCACGCCGAGCGTCTTGCCGTAGAGCTCGGTGCCCTTGAACTGCGCGCGCTCCCAGGCGCCGCCGGCCAGCGAGGCGTGCGCCTGCGGGACGTTGCGGCAGAGCGCGAGCATCAGCGCCATCGTGTGCTCGGCGGCGGCGATCGAGTTCGACTCGGGCGCGTTGGCGACGACGATCCCGCGCTTGGTCGCGGCCGCGATGTCGACGTTGTCGACGCCGGTGCCGGCGCGGCCGATCACCTTGAGGCGCGTCGGCGCGCTCGATCAGGTCCGGGGTCAGCTGGGTCGCCGAGCGGATCAGGATCGCCGTCGTAGCTCGCCGATCGCCGCTCGCAGCTCGTCGTCGGACCATCTCGAGGCCGAGGTCGACGTCGAAGCTCTCGCGCAGCAGGTCGACGCCGGAGTCGGCGATCTTCTCCTTGACCAGGACCTTCACCGGTCGTCATCGCCTACGCGCACGTTCTCGATCACCCAGTCGATGCAGGCGGTGAGCGCCTCGACGTCGGCCGGGTCGACCGCCGGGAACATGCCGATCGCGCAGCTGGTTGCGCCCCAGCTTGCGGTAGGGCTCGACGTCGACGATGCCGTTGGCGCGCAGCGCTCGCGGCCAGCGCGGCGGCGTCGACCGAGTCGTCGAAGTCGATCGTGCCGACCACCAGCGAGCGCTTCGCCGGGTCGGCGACGAACGGCGTCGCGAACTCGCTGCCCTCGGCCCAGCCGTAGAGGTGGCCGGAGGAGGCGCGGCGTCCGCTGCGACGCACCAGTCGAGGCCGCCCCGGCCGAGCATCCACTCGATCTGGTCGGCGAGCAGGAGCAGCGTCGCCAGCGCGGGCGTGTTGTAGGTCTGGTCCTTGCGCGAGTTCTCGAGCGCCGTCGGCAGCGAGAGGAAGGCCGGCTGCCAGCGCCCGGCGACGCCGTCGAGCTCGCTCGATCCGCTCGATCGCCGCCGGGCTCAGCAGCCGCCAGCCAGAGCCCGCCGTCGGCGCCGAAGGCCTTCTGCGGCGCGAAGTAGTAGGCGTCGGCCTGGGACGGCGTCGAGCGGCAGTCCGCCGGCGCCCGACGTGCGCGTCGATCAGGACCAGCGCGTCGCCGGTGCCCTCGGGCGCTCCGGACCGTCGACCATCACGCCGGTCGAGGTCTCGTTGTGCGCCCAGGCGAGCACGTCGGCGCCGGGTCGGCGACCGGCGCCGGGCGCATCGCCGGGCTCGGCCTCGACCACGATCGGGTCGGCCAGGAACGGAGCGCCGCGCCGTCGACCTTGGCGAACTTCCGCGAGAACTCGCCGTAGCTGAGGTGCAGCGGCGCGCTCGCGGACGAGCCAGGCCGCGGCCGCGTCCCAGAAGGCGGTCGTGCCGCCGTTGCCGAGCGCGACCTCGTAGCCGTCGGGCAGGCCGAAGAGCTCACCGCAGTCCGCGAGCGGACGCGGCGCGACCAGGTCCCGACGCGGCTGCCTGGCGGTGCGAGGTGCCCATCAGGTCGTTCTGCTGTCGCAGCTCTGGCGAGGGCCTCGGCCTACCTTCGAGGGGCCGCAGCCGAAGTGGCCGTCGGCCGGCTTCAGCGCGGCGGGGATTTCAACGAGTGCGCCGTGGCCATGACCGTTATTCGGCCAGGCGCTGGGCTGACCGCCGATGCGGTGGAGTAGGGTGGGCGTGCGCGTCCGTGCGAGTTCGCCGGGGCGCGCGAATCCCCTGCACCCTCGACCTGGAGAGAGAGCATGTACCCAATCACCATGACTGAACCCGCCCTCGAAGGCCGGAACCGCCTGACGACCCTTCCGCTACATCGTCGCGATCCCCTGGTTGATCGTGGCCGCGATCTACGGCTTCGTCCGCCGAGATCGTCGCCGTGATCGCCTGGTTCGCGATCGTCTTCACCGGCAAGTACCCGGAGGGCTCTCACAACTTCAACGCGGGCTACCTGCGGATGATCGAGGGGGTGGCCGGGTTCGAGTACTCTGCTCAACGACGAGTGGCCCCCGTTCGGAGGCGACGAGGCCCCGCAGTACCCGTTCGCATCGGCGTTGCGCCCACCACTGGATACGTACAGCCGGCTCAAGACCGGGCTTCGCCTGATCGTCGGGATTCCGGTCTATCTTTGCGATCGTCAGGCGATCATCCTGAGTGTTTGGCGCTGATCGCCTGGTTCGCGATTCTGTTCACAGGCAGGCTCCCGGAGGGACTGTTCGCGCCCGCGCTGCCGATTTTGCCCGCGCGTCTGCGTATCATCTGACCCGGGCGTTGCTCACTGACTGGGCTGCCCTTCTCGTACGCCGAGGAGGCCGAGCAATACGTAATCAACGAAGTACAC